>OCZT010001690.1_pt1 | contig 22812 bp, 13 predicted proteins | sample 1539031 | NCBI WGS metagenome assembly OCZT01 (sample SAMEA3539308, study PRJEB22396) | soil metagenome | biome: tundra; feature: field; material: soil | place: USA | collected 2010-05 | depth 0.15 m | reverse complement strand
GCGGGCGGGCATTTCATGTATCGTGAGCATCCGGAGCAGTTCAATCACGACGTGATCGGGTGCGCGCCTGTTCCATTCTTCGTTTTTCGTTTTCCGTTTCAGGCTTTGAACTGGAGGCTTACGTGACGCGTACACTTCACTGCGACGGTCGTCCCTCACTCCGCACCTACTTCCTGGCGCCAACCTCATTATTCGTCTTGCTGTCCATCCTCGTCATTGGCCGGCCGGCGGTCGCATCGGCGGCGGCCAAACCGGACGGCTCGATTGGCGGCCTCACGGTCAAATTCGTGGACGTCAAGGGCGTCAAGACGCGCTACTACGACGCCGGACAGGGCGACGTCATCGTCATGATTCACGGAGGATTCACCGCCGGATCTTCAACGGCCAACGTCTTCTCGCGGAACATCCCCGGCCTGGCGAAGCGGTTCCGGGTGATCGCGCCGGACCGGCTCGGCTGCGGCCTGACCGGCAATCCCTCGGATCAAGAGTACGGCACGGCCGCGCAGGTCGAATTCATGTACCAGTTCATTCAGACGCTGAAGCTCGGCCGGGTGCACCTGGTCGGGCATTCCGCCGGCGGGGCGATCGCCTTCTATCTGGCCGCCGAACATCCGGAGATCGTCAGGACGCTCACTGTCCTCGGCGTGGGTCCACAGAGTTCGGGAGTCAACAACGGTCCGACGAAGATGGACCTCTCGAAGTGTCCCGACCAGAACGTGTACGAAGGACTCAGGTGCCGCGTGGAAGCGCTCGGCTGGCTGCCGACCACCTTCGACCCCGAGTACTGGGAGGCGGACCAGCTCATGGCTACGCAGCCGAAGTCGCGGGAGGCGCGCGCGCAGGTGACGGCCGCCGCGCAGGCCAATCCGCAGGCGGCGCAGGCGTCCGGCTACCGGGACAGGTTATTGGACCGCGCGAAAAGCGGGGGCGTCCAGATGCCCATCCTGCTCGTCGCCGGTAAACAGGACGTGCTCGACTGGCGAAAGGACGAGCCGACGGCGATGCTGCGCGGAGAACTGGCGTTCTTCGACACCGTTGGCGCGAAGAACCCGAAGGTGCAGATGATCATCTTCAATGAAGGCGGGCACTTCATGTATCGGGAGCACCCGGAGCAGTTCAATGGCGACCTGCTCGGCTTCATCGACTTCTGGGAGCACGCGAAGTAGCCGTCGACGAACAAACCTGGATGCACGTGGAGGGCTGCTGGTGTATAACTTGCGCATGCTGGACGGCCACAATGGAAATCCCGGATGCAATCCGCGCCAACGGCTCAGTTGAGGACTCGACGAGAGGGAGTCATCATCGCGTCAACGGTGCGCCAGCCGGGGCAGGCGCGTGGAGGTTACCGATGGAGGGACGAATCTCGGCACGCATCGGCGCGCTCGTGCTCGGTGCTTGCCTGCTGCTCGTGCCGTCGCTCGCGCGGGCGCAGGCGATCGGCCAGATCAACGGCGTCGTGATCGACACCACGGGCAGCGTCGTGCCCGGCGTGACCGTGGAGGTGACGAACCATGCCACGGGAGCGGTGCGCAGCGCGGTCACGGGCAACGACGGGTTCTACACAATCCCGCTGCTCAGCCCCGGGCTCTATCAGGTGAAGGCGAGCCTGTCCGGATTCCGGACCAGCATCCGCGACGGCATCGAGGTGGTCGTGAACGGCAGTGCACGCGCGGACCTGCGCCTGCAGGTCGGCGAAATCTCCGAGCAGGTGACGGTCGCTGCGGCCGCCCCGTTGGTTGAAACGACCAACGCCACGCTCGGCGTCGTCATCGATCAGCAGAAGATCGTCGACCTGCCGCTGAACGGCCGGAACTTCACGCAACTCGGCACGCTGATTCCGGGCGTCGTCGCGCCGCCCAGCGGCCTCGGCGGGCAGGACGGCAACGCGACGCCTGGCGGGTTCGGCGACGTGACCGGCGGCTTCAACGTCAATGGGATGCGGAATCAGTCGAACAACTTCCTGCTCGACGGTTCGCCCAACAACGACTCGTTCAACACCGGCTACGTGCTGCGGCCACCGCCCGATGCGATTCAGGAGTTCAAGATCCTGACGCACTCCTACGACGCGGAATACGGGCGCAACGCCGGCTCGGTCGTGAACGTGGTCACCAAGTCGGGTACCAACGAATTCCACGGCGGCGGCTGGGAGTTCAACCGCAACGACTCGCTGCAGTCCACGAACCACTTCGCCACGACGAAGCCGGCGCTCAAACAGAATCAGTACGGCGGCGCGTTTGGCGCCCCGCTCGTCAAGAGCCGTCTGTTCCTCTTCGGCTACTACGAGGGCTTCAACAACACGCAGGGCACGACCGACACGCGCACCGTCTTGTCGGCCGCGCAGCTCGCCGGCGATTTCTCGGGCGGCGCGGCGATCAAGGATCCGCTGACTGGGCTGCCGTTTCCGGGGAACATCATTCCGGCCTACCGCATCAGCCCGATCGCGCTGCAGATCTTCAACCAGTACATCCCGCTTCCCAACAGCGTGTCGAACCGTGTGGTGCGCTCCCCGAACGTGGTGGACACGCGCGAACAGTTCGGAACCCGTTTCGACTACCGCATCAACGACCGGCACAGCTTCCTCGGGCGGTACCTGTTCGGTCATACCAAGAACGTGAACCCACTCGGCGGCTCGAACTTCTCGCCGTTGGGCAACACGGCGATTGCGACGCTGCAGGATGTCATGGGGTCGGACACGTGGATCGTCAAGTCGAACATGATCAACGTGGCGCGCGCGAACCTGAACCGGATCGACGCGAAGCCCACCGTGACGAGCGGTCTCCCCGAGAGCACGATCGGCCTGGGGCTGAACCAGAGCAACTCGACGGCGGCCGGTCTGCCGTTCATCACCGTAACCGGGTTCTTCACGGCGGGCGACGCGCAGCAGCCGTTCGCGAGCCGCACGAACAACGTGTTCGGGTTCAGCGACGACTTCACGTGGGTGAAGGGATCGCACTCGTGGAAGTTCGGCGGCGAAATCCGCCGCGACCAGATCAAAGTCACCTACATCAACCGCCCGAACGGCGACTACACGTTCAACGGGCAGTACACCGGCAACGCCGCGGCCGATTTCCTCCTGGGATTCCCGAACCAGTTCCGGCAGGGGAGCGGCGATCCGAACTTGAACGGGTCGTCGTGGACCTACGCCGCGTACGCGCAGGACGAGTTCCGCCTGGGCTCGCGCGTCACGTTGAACTATGGCGTCCGCTACGAAGTGAACCAACCGTTTGCCGAGGCGAACAACCACCTGGCGGCCTTCCACCCCGGTCAGCAGTCGATTATCTTCCCCAACGCGCCAACCGGTCTGGTGTACCCCGGCGACCCGGGCGTGCCGGCCGGCACCTACTACACGGACAAGAACAACGTCGCGCCGCGCGTGGCGGTCATCTGGGATCCGAATGGCGATGGCCGCACGAGCGTGCGTGGCGCGTGGGGCCTCTTCTATGACACGCTGCCTGGGCAGGGCGACTTCTTCCAGAACGGCACGCTCGCGCCGCCGTTCCAGCCGCTGACCGAAGTGAACTTCCAGTTGAAGCAGGCCACGCCGCCCTTCGCCAACCCGCTGGCCGGCGTCACCGGCACGCCCGGGTTCCCCGCCGGGCTGACCTTCATCGGCTGGGGCACCGACTTCACCACGCCGGTCGTCCAGCACTTCAACGTCTCGCTGCAGAAGCAGCTGGGATCGGTCTGGGGCTTCGAGGTGGGGTACGTCGGGTCGCGCGGGTATCACCTGCCGATCTTCATCGAGGTGAACCCGACGACTCCGATTCTCACGCCGACGCCGAGCGTGGGGCCGCGGCTCTATCCGGCGTTCGGGCTCATCCGGCCGACGTTCTCGGTCGCCCAGTCCTGGTACAACTCGCTCCAGACGAGCGCGCGGATGCGGCCGTGGCGCGGCTTCAACATGATGGTGTCCTACACGCTGAGCCACGCCGTGGACGATTCGTCTGGGCTGAACATCGGCACCGATCCGCGGCCGCTGCTGCCGGTGACGATCGGGAATCAGGCGTCAATCGACGCGGCGCTTGCCCGCGAAAAGGGCGACGCGCTGTTCGACGCGCGCCACCGCTTCGTCGTCAGCTTCGGCTACGAGCTGCCGCGGCTTGACGGCCGCGCGAACCTCGCGCGCATGACGCTCGGCGGATGGCAGCTGAACGGGATCATCCAGGGGCAGACCGGCTTCCCGTTCACCGTGGGCGACCCGAACAACATCAACCTGACGTCAGTTTCGACGGTCCAGCGCCCGAACATGACGTGCGATCCGAACGCCAACGCGCCGAACACGGTCACACAGTGGTTCGACACGAGCTGCTTCACGCGGCTCACGCTGGCGGCCAACGCCGGACAGAACGGCAACGAGCCGCGCAACGCCGTGCGCGGACCCGGCTTCTCGCGTGTCGACATGTCGCTCTTCAAGAACTTCAACTTCACCAAGACGCAGCAGATCCAGCTGCGCATCGAAGCGTTCGACATCTTCAACCAGATCCGCTTCGGCCAGCCGGGCAACACGATCGGATCGCCAACCTTCGGCCAGATCACCAGTGCCGACGATGGGCGGGTCGTGCAGCTGGGGATCAAGTACACGTTCTGACGCGGGAGATTGAAGGTTGCCAATCGCGGATTGCCGAATGATTCGTCGAGTTGGGGCCGGGGCGGCCGTCGTGGCGACCGCCCTCGTCCTTGCGACGACGCATGGGTTCGCTCAAGGACAACGCGGCCGCGGGCCGCGCTGGTTCAAGACCAATCTCCACTCGCACACGATCAACTCGGACGGCGATTCGACGCCCTACGATCTGTTCGCGTGGTACCGGCGCAACGGCTGGAACGTGCTGGTGATCACCGATCACAACATACTGACCGATACGGCGCCGATGCAGGCGAACGGTCAGCTGGGCGCGCTGGTCATCCAGGGCGAGGAGATCACCAACGAAAAGAACGTGCACGTCAACGGCATCGGCGTGCACACTTTCGTGCCGCCCGCGACCGGCACGATCACCGAGATCCTGCAGACGTGCATCGACCGAATCCGCGCGGCGGGTGGCATCCCGCTCATCAACCATCCGAACTGGAAGTTCACGATCGGCGTGAAGGACTTGTTGCCGCTGAAGAACACGGGCCTGCTCGAGATCATGAGCGGCTACAACCTGATGAACGAGTACGGCGACGGCCGCGACGTGCCGTCGATGGAGGAGGCGTGGGACCAGCTGCTGACATCCGGCGTGCGGTTCTGGGCCGTGGCGGTCGACGACACGCACAATCTTCGGCAGGAGTTCCTGCCCAACCGCGGCAATCCAGGACAAGCGTGGGTCTGGGTGCGCGCCGAGGCGCTGACCGAGCAGGCGATTCTCTCGGCGCTCAGCTCGGGCGATTTCTACGCTTCGACCGGCGTCGAGCTGACCGAGCTGACCGCGACGGCGTCCTCGTTGACGGTGGACGTGAAGGACAACCCCGACACGCGGCAGCGCGTGGTATTCATCGGCAAAGGTGGCCGGGTGCTGCAGACTTCGTTCGACAAGCCCGCGCGCTACAACTTCAAGGGTGACGAAGGCTACGTCCGCGCACGTGTCGAGGACAGCGGTGGGTGGAGAGCGTGGACCCAGCCGGTGTTCCTCAAATAGGGCTGAGGGTAGGCTCTCAGATCTCGCCCGTTATCGCCTTCGCGATTTCCTCCGTCGTCGCGTTCCCGCCGAGATCCGGCGTCCTGATTTTGCCCGTGGCGACGACCCGCTCGATCGCGCCGAGGATCCGGTCGTGGAGATCGCGGTGGCCGAGATGGTCGAGCATCAGTGCGGCGGCCCAGATCGCGCCAATCGGGTTGGCGATGCCCTTGCCGGCGATGTCGGGTGCCGACCCGTGGATCGGCTCGAACATCGACGGATACTTTCGCTCCGGGTTGATGTTCGCGCCGGGCGCGATGCCGAGGCTGCCGGAGATGGCCGATCCGATGTCGGTGAGGATGTCGCCGAACAGGTTCGAAGCGACGATGACGTCGAGCGTGCCCGGATGGGTGACCATCCGCGCCGCGAGCGCATCGACGTGGTACTTCCTGAACTCGATGGCCGGATACTCCTTCCGCACCGATTCCGCGACTTCGTCCCAGAGGACCATCGAGTGCTGCAAGGCGTTCGACTTGGTCGCGCTCGCGAGCAGCCGGCGCGGCCGCTTCGATGCCACCTCGAATCCGTAGCGCACGACCCGCTCGATGCCGTGCCGCGTGAAGAGACCTGTCTGCTCGGCCACTTCGTGCGGCGTGCCGACGTGAATCCGCCCGCCCAAGCCCGCGTACTCGCCTTCCGAGTTCTCCCGCACGCACACCATGTCAATGTCGGCGGCGCCCCTATTGGCGAGCGGCGAGGTGAGGCCGGGGAGCAAGCGCATCGGGCGGAGGTTCACGTACTGATCGAAGCGCTGACGGATCGGCAGAATCAGCTCCCACACCGACACGTGATCCGGCACGCCGGAGGCGCCGACGGCGCCGAGGTAGATCGCGTCGAACGTGGCCAGGCGCTCCAGCCCGCCCTCTTCCATCATGCGGTGATGCGCCAGGTAGTAATCGCATCCCCAGGGCAGCTCGGTGAACGACAGCGTGACATCACTGCCGCGCGTGGCGGCCTCGAGCGCCGCCATGCCAACCGGAATGACTTCGCGGCCGATGCCATCACCGGCGATGACTGCAATACGATGTGTCATGGTGACTCACTTGGTGGACGAGGCACTGCGATTTCCTACATCCCCGGCGGCGTGAAGCGGCCGTCCGCGGCCAGCCACCCGCCGTCGGCGTAGATGATAGTGCCAGTCACGTAACTCGCGGCATCCGACAGCAGGAACAGCGTCGGCCCGACCATTTCGATCGGCTGCGCCCAGCGCTGCATCGGGTTCTTCTGGGCGTAGGCGTCGTACCACTCCTTGTTGTTCTTGATCGGCGCGGTCAGCGGCGTTTCAACGACACCCGGGCCCACGGCGTTCACGCGCACGCCGAGCATCCCCCACTCCGTTGCGGCGGTCTTCGCCAGCTGCAGAATGCCCGCTTTCGTCATCGAGTACACGGACTGTCCCGGCTCGGTCACGATCGAGCGGATCGACGAGTAGAGCACGATGCTGCCGCGCTTCTGCGCCGTCATGATCCGTCCCACCGTCTGCAGCACGTTAAAGGTGCCCCGCAGGTTCACGCGCACGACGCGATCGAACTCGTCGCCCGTGTAGGCGAGAATCGGCTTCCGCACGTTGATCGACGGGGTGCAGACCACGCCGTCCAGCCGGCCGTGCGCCTGAGCGAGCGCCTCGAAGCACGCGCTCACCGCCTCACTGTTCGCGATGTCGACGACGCCCGCAGCGGCTTGACCGCCCTGCGCCTTGATCGTCCCGGCGACCTTCGTCGCGGCCGCCTCGTTGAGGTCGAGGCACGCGACGAACGACGCGCCTTGCGAGGCGGCGCCGAGCGCGATCGCTTCGCCGATACCGCTGCCGGCGCCGACGACGGCGACGACCTTTCCGGAGAGTGTGAACATGTCGCTGGCCATAGGAATGGGTCTCCCTGAAGGTGGATGAATGACGGCTACCCGCGTGTGCCTGCCGGGGCAGGTTGTGCCCTGGGCGTGGCGAGCACGACGACGAAGGCCACGAGCGCCGCGGCGAGGCCGATGAGCGCCGGCGTCAGGTGGCCGTAGCCTTTGCCGGCGGTCGTGATGTGCACGAGCAGCATGCCGCCGACACCCGCGGCAATCGCGGCCAGCGCCTCGGCCGTCCCCGCGCGCCGCACGTACAGGCCGCCGAGAATCGGCACGAACAGGCTGACACCGAGAAGCGTGTAGAAGATGGTCAGCACGCCGATGACGGTTGGCGAGACGATCGCGAGCGCGGTGCCGATCGCGCCGGCGACAATCGTCGTGACGCGCGCGGCGAGCAGCACCTGGCGCTCGCCTGAGGTCGGCGCGACGAAGCGCTTGTAGAGATCCTGCGAGAGCGACGTGGTCAACATGAAGAGCACGGCGTCGGCCGCGCTCAGCTCGGCGGAAAACACCGCCGCCAAGCCGAGCGCGCCGATGGCGGCAGGCAGCCCATGCATCAGGATCATCGGCAGCGCAAGGTCGGGCGTGCTCAGATGTGGAAACCGCAGCCGCGCGATCGTGCCCAGCACCACCGGGACGATCGCGTAGAGAAGAAGCCCGGCGGCGTTGGCGCCGACCCCGACACGCACCGCGCGGTCGTCTTTCGCGCCGTACAGCTTCTGCAGCAGCCCCGGCGACACGACAAACGCCGGGCCGAGCATCGCCAGGTAGATAACGCCTGACGTGCCGCCCGACCAGAAATTCCAGTAGTCGCCCGTCGGCGCCGGCATCGCCTGCACCGCTGGCCAGCCGCCGACGGCCGAGAGCGCCAGCGGCAGCGCAATGGCGAAGCCGACCAGCTTCACCGTGAGCTGCACCATGTTCACCCACGCGCCCGACTTGAGGCCGCCCGCCGACGAATAGATGGTGATGAGCGCGCCGCCGATCATGCAGCCCGCCCACTTCGGCGTGCCGGCGACGACGTTGAGGATCGACGCAATCGCGATGAGCTGTCCGGCGAGAATCGCCAGCGAGCCGGCCCAGAGCAGGATCGCGATGATCCCGCGGATGCTTGGGCTGTACCGCAGCTCGAGGTAGTCGCCCACCGTCCGCAGATCGTTGGCCGCGGCGATGCGGCGGATCGCGGGACCAATCCAGAACGCGAGGGCGATCGAGCCGATCCCCGCCGAGCCGACCCACCACCACGCCGCGAGGCCGTCTTTGTACCCAAGGCCGGTCGCCCCCACCGTCGATCCTGCCCCGATATTCGCGGCGAGCATCGTTGAGAAGATCAGCCCCGCGCCAAGACCTCGGCCGGCGACGAAAAAGTCCTTCGCGCCGTGGACTCGCCGGCCGATCCACAAACCCAGGGCGACCAGGCCGGCCGAATAGGCGAGAAGAAGCGTGAGGTGCAGGTTCACTTCTTCAGGTCACGCACCGCCGGAATGTTCGGCAGCCCGGTCGCCTGGGTGACCGCCTGCACGAGCGCCTTCGCCATGACATCGGCGGCGAGCGCGCCGACCAGCGAGACGTCAGCCTCGCCATCCCACCGGCCGGTGGCGAGCGAGAACACCGTGTCGCCATCACCCATCGTGTGCGACGGGAAGATCGCGCGCGCGTACCCGTCGTCGCCCATCAGCGCCATGCGGCTCACCTGGGCCTTCGTCAGCTTCGCGTTGGTGGCGACGAGGCCGATCGTCGTGTTCTCGACCGCCCGTGGAGTGGATCCGCCGGGACGCTGCATCAGCGCGCCGCTGCGCAGCAGTGTCCGCGCGTCCGCGAAGGTCCCGTCAGGATTGCGCGCGCCGGCCACGACCTTCCCCGTGTCCGGATCGATGATGTCTCCCACCGCGTTGACGGCGACGATCGCGCCGACGACGAGGCCGTTCGGCATCCGGATCGCGGCGCTGCCGAGCCCACCCTTCATCAAGCGGCTCGGGCCGCCCATCTTGCCGACGGTGGCGCCGGTGCCGGCACCGATCGTCCCCATGGCGACCGGCGCGGCGGTGGCCGCCTCGACCGCCTTGTAGCCGCAGTCAGCCCCGGGGTGGTTCTTCGCGTTGTTGCCGACCGGGAGGTCGAAGATGATCGCCGCCGGGACGATCGGAACTTTCGTGATGTGGACGTCCCAGCCGATGTTGTGCTCTTCGAGCCACTTCACCGTGCCGGTGGCGGAATCGAGGCCAAACGCGCTGCCGCCCGAGAGCACGACGGCGTTGACTTTGTCGACCATATTGAGCGGGTTCAGCAGGTCCGTCTCGCGGGTGCCGGGCGCGCCGCCCCGCTGCGAAACGCCGCCGGGCACCCCTTCGCCGTCGACGAGGATCACGGTGCAACCGGTCGTGCCACCGGGCAACGTGTAGCTGCCGACCTTCAACCCCTCGACCGCCGTGAGGGTCGAGTTTTCGGCAGTGGTCGGCTGAGCCGGTTTCTGGGGAATCTGCGCGCCGAGCGTGGCGAGCGCGAACGTTGCAGACGCCGCGACGCCGATGACGAGGCTCTTCATGGTTCCTCCCGCGTCGAATACTTTACTTCGCCGTTACAAGATAGTAAAAGACTAGCGGATCGTTTCCCTCAGGAGGCCGGATGTCATCGACATGGTATCGCCCGTTCATTCTGTCTTTGATTCTCCTTCTCAGCATATCGACCTTGCCAGCGCTGGCCCAGGTGACCGGATCGATTGCGGGCACGGTCCGCGATTCGAGCGGGGCGGTGCTGCCCGGCGCCACGGTCACGGTCCGCGGGCCGTCGCTGCAGCGCGAAAACGTGACGGTGACAACCAACGCGGACGGCACCTATCGCCTGGTGCTGGTGCCGCCAGGCACCTACTCGTTGACGATCGAGATGAGTGGCTTCGCGGCCGAGACGCGCGCGGGTGTCGGCGTGGCGGTCAACCAGCAGACCACGCTCGACGTGACGCTGGCGGTCGGCGCGGTCACCGAATCCGTGCAGGTGTCGGCCGAGGCGCCGCTCGTGCAGGTGGCGCGCTCCGACATCACGAACGTGGTGATGCCGTCCACCATCGACGCCTTGCCGCTGAACGGCCGCAACTTCACCGATCTCATCGCGCTGGTGCCGGGCGCGAAGCCCGACCCGAGCTTGTCTACCGGCGCTAATGTCGAGATTTTCGGCGAGCGCGCGGGCGCGCTGTCGTATCTCGTGGACGGCGCCGAGAACAACGACCCGATCAACGGCGGCGCGCTCCTGCGCTTCACGCAGGATTCGATCAAAGAATTCGAGGTCATCACGACCGGCTACCAAGCCGAGTTCGGCCGCGCGCAGGGCGGCGTCGCGAACATCGTGACCCGATCGGGCACGGATGCCATCGCGGGGCGCGGCTTCTGGTTCGTGCGCAACAACAAGTTCGACTCGAACAACATCCCGGCGCCGAGCCCGCTGCCGGCGAACTACGTCGCGCCCGAGCCGCCGAAGCTCGCGCGGTATCAGTGGGGCGGCACGCTCGGCGGCCCGATCGTCAAGGACAAGGCCTTCTTCTTCGGCTCGTTCGAGAAACTGAACGAAACACGCGGCGTGAACTTCGACATGTCGAAGATCCCGGCGTTCGTCCTGAGCGGCATCGCGACGCCCAGCCACGTCGAAAACTTCGGGGTCGCGCCGACGACGGACGGCTTCACCGGGCTCTTCAAGGTGGACGCGAACCTGAATCAGAACAACCGGCTCACCGGGTCGGTGAACCGGAGCACGCAGAACAACGGCGGCCTCATCAGCTCGCCGGTCGCGGGCACCCTGGCTATGCCGAGCGCCGCCGCCACCCAGAACCAGCCGGCGACGAGCGCCATCTTCCGGGAAACGGCAAGCCTCAGGCAGTCGCTCTTTCTCGAAACCACCGCCGACTACGTCCGGGGCGAGACCGGCAACAACCTGAACCAGACGGCGCGCTCCGAGCCGATCCTGCTGCTGCTGAGCAGCGGCTTCATTCAGACCGGCGCGCCGTTCGGCGGCCAGACGGATCAGATCAGCCAGCGCTATCAGGTGGGGCAGTCGTTGAGCTATTTCCTGCCGGGCAAGCGGGGCGACCACCAGTTCAAGTTCGGCTGGGACGTCAACCACATCACGGCGACCGGTTACAGCCAGGTGACCAACGACGTGGAATACTCACCAGCATTCCTGTCGCCCGATCCTGCGGCGCCCTACAACGTGAACTTCCCGCTCTACGGCTTCCAGCAGTCGGCGGCGCGCTTCTTCACGTTGTCCTCGAGTCCTGACGGCAGCCTGAACCTGAACATCAAGACGAACGACCTCTCGGGCTACGCGCAGGACACGTGGCAGGTTCGTCCCAACCTGACGATCAACGCGGGGCTCCGCTACGACTACTCGAGCTTGTTCGGCGGCTACAAGAAAGCGCTCGGCCCGCGCGTCGGGATCGCGTGGGACGTCAACGGCACGCACAAGACGATCGTGAAAGCCGACTACGGGCTCTTCTACGATCGCAACCTGCTGACGGCGGCCGCCACGGTGCCGGAGAAGGGCGGCGTCTTCACGAAGTCGGTGTTCGACGTCGCGCTCCCGCGGCTCGGCGTCGACTACACGAATTCGCTCATCGACTACGTGATCACGTCGGGCTTCCCGACCGGGCCCGGGACGTTCGGTCCGCCCGAGAATCCGCTCTACAAGCAGTTTGCGACCGACCTGCGCAATAACCCGCTCGCGCTCTACAAGCTGCTCGGTATCGCGGTGTCCGATCCAACCAAAGCGCCGGTCGTGACGGCCGACAACATCCAGCAACTCTCCGGAAAAACGGCCGCTCAGGCGGTGACGATCCTCGACGCGAAGTACCCGGGCACCGACTTCCGCTTCTTCGACGTGCCTGGCGGCTCGATCGTCGGCAACCGCGTGCTGTCGTTCTTCCCACGCGGCCCCCTTGAAGTGACGCGTACCATTTCTCGATACTCGCAGGATCTCGTGCCGTACACCAACGCGTTCAGCGGCGGCGTCGACCAGCAGATCGGCGACAACATGAGCGTGTCGGCGATGTTCGTGCACCGGCGCACGCGCGACCTGCTGACGCGCCGCATCACGAACCTGTTCGATGTACCGCCGGGCAATCCGAACTTCGGCAAGACGACCGACGGCGGTCCGCAGTTGAGCGATGTCACCTACGACGGTCTGGTCGACTACGATGGGATCATCCTCTCGTTCCGCCGGCGCCTCAGCCGTCGCTATCAGTTCGGGCTCTCCTACACCGGCTCGCGCGCGCGCGACAACCTGCTCACCGGGCAGGTAGGCTCGACCTTCGCCAACAACAACCACCCAGAGCTCGATTACGGGCCGTCGAACCAGTCGGCGCCGAACATCTTCGTGGCGAATGCGGCCGCGGTGCTGCCGTTTGGCGTCAACGTCAGCGCGATCGCGTTCTGGCGGAGCGGCACGGCGTTCAACCCGCGTGGCATCATCGACAGCGACGGCGACGGTCTGGTGGATCAGCGCGACCTCACGCAGCCGCGCAACGCGTTCCGCGTGAAGGCGTACGCCGACGTCGACCTCCGCGTCGAGAAAAAGGTGACGGTCGGCCGCCACACGGCCAGCGTGCTCATCGAGGCGTTCAACATCGTCAACCGCGACAACGTGTCGAACGTGAACGCGGTGTCGGGTCCGACCTTCGGGACGCCGGTCGCCTATCTGCCGGGCCGTGAAGTCCAGTTGGGCATTCGGTACTTCTTCGGGCAGCAATAGGAGGACATGCACGCCATCGACCGCGTGGTCGCCGAGGTCGAGCGCGCGACCGACGAGATGGTGGCGTTCACCGCCGCTCTCGTCCGCATCCCCACCGTCAACCCGCCCGGTGAGGCGTACGACGACTGCGCCCGCTTCATCGGGAACCGCCTCGCCGCCGATGGCTTCGACGTCGAGTACTTCGTCGCCGACGGGCGGCCGGAGCACTCGGCCCGCTATCCGCGCGTCAACGTCGTCGGCGGCCGTCGTGGCGGCCCCGGACCGGTCGTTCATCTCAACGGGCACTTCGACGTCGTGCCGGCCGGTGCCGGGTGGACGGTCGATCCGTTCGGCGGGATCGTACGTGACGGCAAGATCTACGGCCGCGGCAGCTGCGACATGAAAGCGGGCATCGCGGCTGCTGTGTTCGCCGCCGAGGCGATCAAGCGGGCCGGCGTGCGGCTTTCGGGGACGATCGAGATCAGCGGAACCGTTGACGAAGAGAGCGGCGGATTCGCCGGCGTCGCGTGGCTTGCGGAACAGGGGCGCGTCGCGAAAGACCGGACCGACTACGTCATCATCCCGGAGCCGCTCGACGTCGATCGGATCTGCATCGGCCATCGCGGCGTCTACTGGTTCGAGTTGACGACGCGCGGGCGGATCGCGCACGGGAGCATGCCGTTTCTGGGGGTGAACGCCATCGAGGGCATGGGGCATGTCCTTCAGGCGATCAAGAGCGAACTGCAGCCGGTGCTTGCGGCCCGAACGACCGCAATGCCGGTCGTGCCCGACGGCGCCCGCCACGCGACGATCAACATCAACGGCATCGACGGCGGCCAACCGGTCGGCGGCATCCAGACACCCTGCGTCGCCGACTGCTGCCGGGCGGTCTTCGATCGGCGATTCCTGATCGAAGAGGGCTTCGAGCCGACCAGGCGTGAGATCGTCGACCTGATCGAGCGGGCGGTCAGGGCGACGCCGGGCCTCGAGTACGAGGTGCGCGACCTCATGATCGTGCATCCCACGAAGACGCCGGACGGATCGCCACTCGTCGGCGCGCTCGATGCGGCGATCCTCCGGATCCTGAACAAGCCGGCGACGCTGGCCGCCAGCCCCGGCACCTACGATCAGAAGCACTTCGCACGCATCGCCGGCGTGCCGCACTGCGTCGCGTACGGCCCCGGGGAGCTCGAGCTGGCGCATCAGCCCGACGAGTGGTGCCGGATCGCCGACCTTGTGAATGCGACGAAGGTCATCGCCCTCGCGACGCTCGACCTGATGGGTGTCAGGTAAGCGGGCCGGCGACCTGCGCGGCCAGTGTCCTGCCGCCGTGACACGTGTGGCGTCGCGGAGTGATCATGAAAGAGTCGGTGGCGCGCCCGGTGGCCGTCACGATCCCGTCGTCGCCCGTCCTACTGGGCGGCCAGCGTCCGCAGGTACTGCACCACCGCCCAAGTACGATGGTTGATCGTCTCCCGTTTTTGTTCCTCGCTCATCGTCTCGGTGCCTAACGCCAGTGCCTCGACGAAGGACGGCATCGGCGATCCCGTCATGCCGGTCTGGAGCGTCCGGAAGAGATCGGCATCCTCGTTGCCACATTTGAATTGCTTCAGGAGGACGAAGTTGTACGGCTTGATCGCATTGCCCCAGTCGTCCTTCAAGGTGGACGCCGACGGCCCGTCGCCGCGCCCCGAAGCGCCGTGACAGTGCGCGCACTGCATCCTCTCGTACAACGCCTTCCCTTCGGCCGCGAGATCAGACGACCGTGGCGGCGCGGGCGGCTGGGTTGGACACGATGGCAGGTTGCCCGCGCGAAAGGCCGTCGACAGCGTTTTCACGTACTGAATCACGGCCGCTCGGTCGGCTTCGCTGAGCTTGTCGTTCGGGGCCATTGGCGTGCCGGGCAACCCCTTCGTCACCGAGCGCATCAGATCGGCCTCGCTCGGGGGTTGTCCGGTCGGGGTGCAGCGACACTTGAAGGCACCGAGCGTGAAATCGCGCGGGTGAAACCCAAGCCGGCGCGCATCGGGGCCATCGCCCTTGCCGGAGCCCCCGTGGCACTTCGCGCAGTTGTCGTCGAACACCTTCTTCCCGAGCTGCACTTGCGCGTTGGCCGGCTGCGCTTGCGCGTGCGCTGGAATAGCCGAAAACAGTGTTGACGCCGCAGTCCCGCAGAACAGGGCGGCAGCTCCGACGATCGACAGGTGGATACGTGACATCGTGGCGCTCCTGGGACACAGATACAGGGAATCCGAGTGTACACGGAACGGGCTGAACGAAATCTGTCGGCGCTGCGGACTATGCGATCGCTGGCTTCGCCGCGGCGGCCGACGGAATCTTGCGGGTCTTCACCCACCTTGCCATATACGTGTAGACAACCGGCGTCAGATAAAGCGTGAGGACCTGCGACACCACCAGACCACCCACCACCGCGAGACCCAGCGGCCGGCGCGCCTCTCCGCCGGCGCCGAGCCCGAGCGCGATCGGCATCGCGCCAAACATCGTGGCTACGCTCGTCATCATGATCGGACGGAAGCGGATGACGCAGCCCTCGTAGATGGCGTCGGTCGCCGTCATGCCCCGCTGACGCTCGGCGTCGAGCGCGAAGTCGATCTGTATGATCGCGTTCTTCATGACGAGGCCTATCAGCAAGATCAGGCCGACGAAGGAGTAGATGTTGAGCTCGTTGCCGAACGCCCACAGCGTCAGGAGGCCGCCGAGCGCCGCCGACGGGAGACCGGAGAGAATCGTGATCGGATGAATGTAGCTCTCATAGAGCATGCCGAGCACGATGTACACGACGCCGACCGCGACGAAGAACAGGAGGTTGAGATTCGACAGCGAGGCCTCGAACAGCTTCGCTGAACCCTGAAAGCTCGTGGTCACCGTCGCCGGCAGAACCCGGCGAGCGACCTCGTTGATGTGATCGATGGCAGTGCCCAGTGACACTCCGGGCTGCAGCCCGAACGAAATGTTCACGGCCGGTAACTGCCCGTAGTGATTGACGCTCTGCGGCCCCACGTCTTTCTTGATGCTCATCACCGATTCGAGCGGGACGAGCTTGCCGGCCGGCGTGCTGAACGAGATCTTCTTCAGCAAGTCGGGCTGCTCCTGATACCGCGGATCGAGCTCCAGCAGCACGCGGTATTGGGTCCGCGCGCCATAAATCGTCGACACCCATTGCGGACCGAAACCGTTGGACAGCGTCTGCATGATCTCCGTCGCATTCACGCCGACAGCGGCCGCGTGGTCCCGATCGATGATCAGATTCACGCGTGGGCTCTTCAGCTCCATGTCGTTGGAGACGTCCTGGACCTCGGGCAGCTCGGCGATCGCCCGCTCCAGCCGGGGCGCCCACGCGTACAGCTCGTCGTTGTTGAGGCTTTGGACCATAAGGTTGAAGCTGCTGTTGCCTCGGAAGCCGCCGATCTGCAGGGACGCCGGTACAGTGACGAAGGTCCGGAATCCCGGGAAGCGCCCCAGGGGGCCCCTGAGCTGCTGCGCGATCTGCTGGGCCGTCAGAGGCCGGGTGGCACGTGGCGTCAACTGTATGGCGAACCGACCCGTGTTCTGGTTCCCTCCGCCGGTGTTGGCCATGAAGGAATCGATATAGGGATTCTGCTTGATGAGGTCGGCGATCCGCTGCGTGTAGCCGACCATTTCGTAATACGAGGTCCCTTGCGCGGCCCTGAGCTGGATCCTCAACGAGTCGTTGTCCGTATCCGGGATAAATCCCTTGGGGACGACGGCAAACATCTTGACCGTGGCGTAGAGCACGCCCACGAACACCACGAGCATCACCATGCGATGCTGGAGGACCAGTCTCAGACTCCTTCCATAGCCAGCGCGCAGCCGATCAAACCCGCGGTCCATGAATCCCGCAAACCCGGTCTTGGCGTGCACGACACGCAGAAAGCGACTGCAGAGCATCGGCGTGAGCGTAATCGAGACGACCCCGGAAATGAGCACCGTGCTCACAATGGTCACGGCAAATTCGCGGAACAACCGGCCGAGGATGCCACCCATGAACAGAAGCGGGATGAACACCGCCGCCAGCGAGACTGTGATCGTGACGATCGTGAAGCCGATCTCCCTCGAGCCATTCAGCGCCGCCTCCAACGGCGACTGGCCGGCTTCCATGTGGCGCACCGCGTTCTCCAGCATCACAATCGCGTCGTCCACGATGAACCCGACCGAGAGGATCAGCGCCATCATCGACAAATTGTCGAGGCTGTAGTGCATGACGTGCATGACGCTGAAGGCGCCGAGGATCGAAAACGGCAGCGCGAGGGCCGGGATGAGCGTCGCGGACACGTTGTGGAGGAATAGATAGATGACACCCACTACCAGGACGAGCGTGATGAGCATCGTCAGCCGGATGTCGCTGAATGCGTGGCGGATGGCCACCGAATTGTCATCCTTGATGACGAAGTGCACCGACGGCGGCAACTGCGCCTGAAGGTTCGGCAGGACAGCGACCACCGCGTCAGCTACCTCGATGACGTTGGTGCCTGGCTGTTTCAACACTTCGAGGGTGATGGATCGCCGCTGGACGTCTTTCGTGATGAACCATGCCCGCTGCGTGGTGACCTGGACACTGTCGAGCACAGTGGCGACCTGGTCGAGCTGCAGGGACCGGCCGTTGCGAAACGCGACCACCATGTGCCGAAATGCCTCGGCGTTGTTCAGTTGCCCATTCGCCTGGATGCTGTACGTGGCCCGTGGTCCGAACATCTGCCCGGTCGGCTGATTCACATTCCAGTTCTGCAGCGCGGCATTGATATCGTTGATCCCGATTTGCTGCGCCTCCAGCTTGTCCGGATTGACCTGCACGCGCACCGCGTACTTGGCGGCGCCCTGGATGTTGACTTGGGAGACGCCGTTCACCATCGAAATGCGCGGGGCGAGGATGTCTTCCGCGTAGGCATCGAGCTTCGACATCTCGACGGTATCTGAGGTGAGATTGATGTCAAAGATCGGTTCATCGGCCAGATTCACCTTGCGGAAAGACGGTGGGGACGTCAACGTGTTCGGCAGCAGCGGCATCGCGGCGACGATGGCGGTCTGCACATCGACGGAGGCTCCGTCGATGTCCCGATTGGGGTCGAACGTCAGTGTGATGTTGCTGCTCCCTGTACCACTTGACGAAGTCATCTCGTCGACGCCGGCAATCGTTGTGAACTGGCGCTCGAGCGGGCTCGCGACCGCCGCCGCCATCGTGGTCGGGTCGCCGCCGGGGAGATTGGCGCTGACGCTGATCGTCGCATTGGCGACCGTCGGCAAATCACTGATCGGCAGGCCACGGTACGCGACGATACCGAACAGGGCGATGGCCGCCATCAGCAGGCTGGTGGCGATGGGACGGCTGATGCACGGCTCGGAGAGGTTCATGCCGAGAATGGAGAACGTGGCTATTGTATCGCTCGCTGACGCGTGCGTCTCACGCCGTTCTTCGGTCCCTACCCGGCGCCTCCCCTCGCCTGCGTCGCGTCGGCCAGCTCCTTCCTTCCGCTACCGGCTGACCACGAAGATCGCGAGGTCGGCATTGCGGTTCGGATCTTCGAACACCTCCGTGCCCGCTTCAGTGTCGAGTGCGATGCGGCGGTGAACCTGGATCGTCTTGCCTCGGCAGAATTCCTCGAAGTCGAGGATCGAGAGGAAGCGGATGTTCGGCGAGTCGTACCACTCGTACCGGAGCAGCCCGGCGGAGCGCGGTGCTCGACCTTCCTCGGCGAGCATGCGGCGAAGCGTCTTGAACGCCATGTTCGGGAAGCTGACGATGCACATCCGCCCGACACGGAGCATGTCGTCGATGAGGCGCTCGACATCCTTGACCGCCTGCAGCGTCTGGGACAGCAGCACGTAGTCGAACTGCCCATCGGCGAACGCCGACAGGCCCTTGTTCACGTCCGCGTGCACGACGTCGACGTCGCACTGCACGCACGCCATGACCGCCTGCTCGTCGTACTCGATCCCCAGCAACCGACGGTGGCCTTGCTGCTTGAGACGCGCCAGCAGGCCGCCGCGGCCACATCCGAGGTCCAGGACACTGGCCCCCGCCGGGATCAGCTCGACCATGCGATCGTAGTCGAGCCGATGCGAGTGGAAGATGCTGGTCTCGCTGTGGCCGAGGGGGTCTTCATCCGGCGGAACCGCGCATGCACCGGTCAGGTTGCGGAGAAACGCCCGCATCAGTTCCCCATACCGATCGAGGTCGTCAGGGAGCAGAAACGCGTCGTGTCCGCAGTCGCTGCGTACGTTGCAGTACGTGACCGGCCCGTCGAGGCTGATCAGCGCGTTGACCATGTCCCGCGACTGATCGGGCGGGAACAGCCAGTCGCTGCTGTAGCTGACGAAGAGCCACCGGCACCGCGCGCGAGACAGCGTCGCGGCCAGCGTGGCGGGCGTGCTACCGAGGTCGAACAGGTCCATCGCCATCGACAGCACCATGTAGCTGTTCGCATCGAAGCGCTCAACGAACTTCTGCCCCTGATAGCCGAGATAGGAGCCGACCGCAAAGGTCTTTTCGAACTCGATCGCCACGTCGCGCGGTTTCAGCCGATCGGCCTCGAACTTCTGCCGCATCGCCTCTCGGGAGAGGTAGGAGATGTGCGCGATCATCCGGGCGATGGCCAGGCCCACCTCCGGGCCATGCCGGTCGTTGTAGTACCAGCCGCCGTCATAGTGCGGGTCGCGGCGGATCGCATTGCGCCCCACGACATCGAACGCCAACGCCTGACTCGTCAGACGCGCCGACGTAGCGAGCGCAATGACGCCCTTGACTCGCTCCGGAAAACGGGTGGCCCACGTGAGCGCCTGATGGCCACCCATCGAACCGCCAACCACGGCCAACAGCGTGTCGATCCCGAGGTGATCGATCAGCCGGCGCTCCACCTCGACCATGTCGCCAATCGTGATCGTCGGGAAATCCGGGCCGTACGGCTGGCCAGTCTCGGGATTCATGCTGCCGGGACCGGTCGTGCCGCGGCACCCGCCGAGCAGGTTCGGACAGATGACGAAGTACAGATTGGTGTCGATCGGTTTGCCAGGTCCGACCACGATGTCCCACCAGCCGGGATCGTCTTCGTCGCCGTGCGCCGCGACGTGCGAGTCGCCGCTGATGGCATGACCGATGAAGACGGCGTTGTCCTTCGCCGCGTTGAGCTGGCCGTACGTTTCGTACGCGACGGTCACGCTCGACAATCGCCCGCCCGACTCCAGGGTGAACGCCTCGTCGAACGCCACCGTCTGCACGTGCCGCAGTGGCCGGGCGTGCCGAACAGCGTCACTGTCGAAGAGTTCGTCGGTCATGCACAGTGTCGATCGGCGACGAGCGCGTTCAGCGCTGCGACGCCTTCAGCGCCTGATCCAGATCCTCGATAATGTCGCGCACGTCTTCGATGCCGACCGACAGGCGAACATACTCAGGCGTCACGCCGGTCTGGGCCTGCTCCTCCGGCGTCAGCTGTGAATGGGTCGTCGTGGCCGGATGAATGATCAGCGACTTCGCGTCACCGATGTTCGCCAGATGGCTGAACAGCTTGACGCTGTTGATCAGTTTCACGCCCGCATCTTTGCCGCCCTTGATGCCGAACCCGACGATCGCACCCGCGCCGTCAGGCAGGTACTTCATGGCGTTGCCATGATCGGGGTGCGAGGGCAGGCTCGGGTGATTCACCCACAACACCGCCGGATGCTTCTCGAGGAACTGGGCCACCGCCACCGCGTTCTTGACGTGGCGCTCCATCCGCAGGTGCAACGTCTCCAGGCCGAGCAGCGTCAGGAACGATCCGAACGGACTCTGGCAGCCGCCCGTGTCCCGCAGCCAATGGGTGCGAATGTAAATGATATAGGCGATGTTCCCGATCGGCCGCAGCGCCTCCTCGAACACCATGCCGTGATAGGCCGGATCGGGCGCGGTGAATTCCGGCCACTTCTCCGGATCCTTGGCCCACGGGAACTTGCCGCTATCGACAATCGCGCCGCCGATGTGCACGCCGTGCCCGCCGATGAACTTGGTCGTCGAGTACACCACGATGTCGAAGCCGTGCTCGATGGGCCGGAACAGCGCCGGCGTCAGCACGGTGTTGTCGATGATCGTCGGCAGCCCGTGTCTGTGGGCGAGGTCGGTGATCGTGCGGAAGTCTGGCACGTCGTTCTTCGGGTTGCCCGGCGTTTCGACGTACACGGCCCGGGTGTTCTGGTCCACCAGCGAGCTGAGGGTGTCGGGCCGGCTCGGGTCGAAGAACCGGACCTCGATGCCGAGCTTCTTGAAGGTCTGCGTGAACAGCGTCCACGTGCCGCCATAGAGGCTCGTGGCCGAGATGAAGTTCTGGCCGGAGTGGACGATCGTCAGCAGGGACGCGGTAATGGCGGCCTGGCCGCTGGCGAACGCCAACCCCGCCGCGCCACCGTCGAGCGCCGCGAGACGCTGTTCAAGGACGTCGGTGGTCGGGTTCATCAAGCGCGTGTAGATATTGCCGAACTCGCGCAACGCGAAAAGGTTCGCGGCATGGTCGGTGTCGTGAAACACGTAGCTGGTCGTCGCGTAAATTGGCACGGCGCGTGCCGTCGTGGTCGGATCCGGGGCCTGCCCCGCGTGCAGGGCCAGCGTCCCGAAGTGCCGTGTACTGTTCGACAAAATGTTCTCCTATTTTCACGCCCATGGCAGACGCCGCGGCGTGGCTCGATCGCTCAAATGCCGTCGCCACCCACGAATTCGACCTGGCGCGCCTCCACCTGACTGATTCGGCTGTTGGGAGGCACGTCGTGGGTCAGCCAGACGTTTCCACCGATGACGGAGCCGGCCCCGATCGTGATCCGGCCAAGGATCGTCGCCCCGCTGTAAATCGTGACATCGTCTTCGACGATGGGATGGCGCGGGTTCCCCTTGATCGGGTGGCCGTGCTCGTCGAGCGGGAAGCTCTTCGCCCCGAGCGTGACGCCCTGGTAGATCCGGACGCGATTTCCGATGATCGCCGTTTCACCGATCACGACGCCGGTACCGTGATCGATGAAGAAGCCCTCGCCAATCTTGGTCGCCGGATGGATGTCGATACCCGTGATGCTGTGCGCGTACTCCATCATCACCCGCGGCACCAGCGGCACGTCGAGCTGGTGGAGCTCGTGGGCCAGCCGGTAGTTCGTGATCGCAAGGATGCCCGGATAGCACAGCACCGTCTCCGTCGGCGAGGTGGCGGCTGGATCACCGTTGTAGGCGGCCTGTACGTCGGTACCAAGGACACGTCGCACGTCCGGGAGCCGATCCATAAAGGCGCGCGCGCGTATCATCGCCTCTGCGTCACACTGCGGGCAGCGCCGGACATCCGGCTCGCGGCAGACGAAACACAGGCCGCGCCTGATCTGTTCCTGTAGCTCGCGCAGCGCGCGGTCCAGCGTCGCGCCGATGTGGAACCGCAGGCTGTCTTCATCGAGCTCCCGGTCGCCGAAATACCCAGGAAACAGCACCGAGCGCAGGGCTTCGACGATGCCGATGACGGCGTCGCGCGACGGCAGCTGCTGACGGGCGTCCGACGGACAGCGCGACAGGTCGTCGTGCTGCGCAGCACACAGACGATCCACGACGTCTCGAAAC
>OCZT010001689.1_pt1 | contig 22819 bp, 18 predicted proteins | sample 1539031 | NCBI WGS metagenome assembly OCZT01 (sample SAMEA3539308, study PRJEB22396) | soil metagenome | biome: tundra; feature: field; material: soil | place: USA | collected 2010-05 | depth 0.15 m | reverse complement strand
AGCCGGGCGCGAAGTACTACGAATGGGAGCTGCGCGGCATCCCGCTGCGTCTCGAACTCGGGCCCAAGGATCTCGAGAAGCAGTCCGTGTTCTCGGCGCGGCGCGATACGCGCGCGAAGGCGGCCATTCCGATGGCGGGCGTGGCCGAGTCCGTGGCGAAGCTCCTCGCCAGCATTCAGTCGGACCTGTTCGCGGCGGCCAAGGCCCGGCGCGAGGCGGCGACCTATCGCGGCGAGATCTCGTACGATCGGTTCAAGGAGATCATGGACGGTCCAGGCGGGTTCGTCTATGCGGGCTGGAACGGTGACCCCGACGTCGAGGCGCGGGTGAAGGAAGAGACGAAGGCCACCATCCGGGTCATCCCCGACGCCGAATTCCGCTCCGCGGAGGCGCCGAAGACCTGCATGGTCACTGGTCAGCCCGCAAAGCACGAGGTCGTGTGGGCCAAAGCGTACTGACGGCGGCGTTCGCGCGCCGTGACGGCGTGCTCTACTGCGAGGATGTGCCCGCGGAGGCGATCGCCCAGGGCGTGGGCACACCCACGTTCGTCTACAGCTCCGCCGTCCTGCGCGACAGGTACCAGCGCCTGACCGCGGCGCTTTCGGGCGTGAGTCACCGCGTGCATTACAGTCTCAAGGCGAACGCGAGCCGCGCGGTCCTCGGCGTGCTGCGGGAGCTGGGATCGGGCGCGGACGTCGTGAGCGGCGGCGAGCTCTTTAAGGCGTTGCGCGCGGGGTTCCGGGGGCCCGACATCATCTTCGGCGGTGTCGGCAAGACAGAGCAGGAGCTGCGCGAAGCGCTTGCCGCCGGCGTAAAAATGATCAACGTGGAGTCCGCCGCGGAGCTTCGGCTGCTGAACACCGTTGCCCGAGAACTCGGTGTCGTGGCGCCGGTAGGGTTTCGCATCAATCCCGACGTGACGGTCGAGAATCCGCACGCATACATCGCGACGGGCTCGCGCAGCCACAAGTTCGGCATCCCGCATGACGAGGCGCTCGACCTGGCGAAGTCCGCGCGCACGCTGGCCCACGTCGAGTTGATCGGGCTGGACATGCACGTCGGATCGCAGCTTGCCACGCTCGCGCCGTATCGCGAGGGACTCGCGCGGCTGAGCGCCCTCGCCGAGCGTTTTGCCGCGGCGGGCGCGCCGCTGCGCTGCGTGGACATCGGCGGCGGATTGCCGGTCGCGTATCATGCGGGGGATCCCGAGCCGGACCTCGACGCGTTCGCCGGAATGATCGGGCCGATCATCCAGCGGCTGAACGCCGAGCTGATCGTCGAGCCCGGGCGCTACTTCGCGGCCGCGAGCGGCGTGCTCCTCGCCAGGGTGCTCTACCGGAAGCGCAGTGGGGGAAAGGACTACGTCATCGCCGATGCGGGGATGACGGAACTGCTGCGGCCGTCGCACTATCATGCCTACCACCTGATCGAATCGGCGCAGCCGAGCGGTGCGCGTGTGGTGGTGGACGTGGTCGGGCCCGTCTGCGAGAGCGGCGACTTTCTCGCCCAGAACCGCGAGATGGACGACGTGGCGCCCGGGGCCCTCCTGGTGATTCACACGGCTGGCGCGTATGGCTATGTGATGTCGTCGAACTATAATGCGCGACCGAAGGCCGCGGAGGTGATGGTGGACGGAGCGCGCTTTGCCGTCGTCACCGCGCGCGAGTCGTACGGCGACCTCGTGCGGCTCGAGCAGGCCCACCCGGAATGGAGGGACGCCTGATGCTCGTGGGACTGATGTCCGATACGCACGACCGCATCCCGGCCATCGCCGAACTGCTCAAGCGCATGACTGAGCGCGGCGTCGGGATGGTGTTGCACGCGGGCGATTTCTGCTCGCCGTTTTCGCTGAAGCCGTTCCAGGACACGAACGTCGCGCTCGCCGGCGTGTTCGGGCGGAACGACGGTGACCCAGAGGGACTGAAGGCGTTTGCGGAGCAGGGGATGGGGCACGAGCTGTTCGAGTCGCCGCACAGCCTCACCATCGGCGAGCACAAGATCCTGCTCGTGCACGACATCGGCGACGTGACGGCGCGCTCGATCAAGTCTCATCACGTGGTGGTGCACGGCAGCGAGCACCAGCAGTCGATGAAGACGCGCGGCGATTCCCTGATCATCAATCCGGGAGAGGCGTGCGGCTGGATCAACGGGGCGCCGACGGCGGCGGTGATCGACCTGGATACGAAGCACGTTGAGTTTCTCAAGCTGTCGGAGCCGCAGTGGCAATTCTAAAGGCGAAAAGCGGGTGAAACTGTTAACCACGAACCGTTGGTTGGTTCTTGGTTAACCAATTCGTTCACCAACAACCAACCAACGGTTCGTGGTTAACAGTCCACTCGTCGTGGCTGTGTTTTTCTCAGAACAGAGTTGAAATGCCCTCCAGAATCCTGATCATAGACTGCGGCAGCCAGTTCACCCAGCTCATCGCCCGCCGGGTGCGCGAAGCGCGCGTCTACTCGGAGATCCATCCACCTACCCGCTCGCTCGAGTGGATCAAGGCGTGGAATCCGACCGGCATCATCCTGAGCGGCGGGCCGAACTCCGTCACCGATGAGGGCGCGCCGGATTTCGACCGCGGGATTCTCGACGTCGCGCCGGTCCTCGGCGTGTGCTACGGCCTGCAGTGGATCACGCACGTCGAGGGTGGGAAGGTGGCGGCCGGCGGCGGGCGCGAATACGGCCGGGCGATGATCAGGATCGACGAGGGAGCCGGCGTATTCGCGGGATTCGACAAGGGTGAGGAAACGCAGGTGTGGATGAGCCACGGCGATCACGTCGAGGCTCCGCCGCCGGGGTACGTCAGGACGGCGTCGAGCGGCAACGTCGTCGCCGGTTTTCGCCATGCGACCAAACCCGTTCACGCAATCCAGTTTCACGCCGAGGTCGCGCACACCGTCCGCGGCGCCGAGATCATCGGCAACTTCCTGTTCGGCGTGTGCAAGGCGACGCCCGACTGGACGCCGGGCTCGTTCGTGGAGCGCGAGGTTGCGCAGATCCGCGAGCTCGTCGGCGAACGACACGTGATCTGCGGTCTCTCCGGCGGTGTCGATTCGTCGGTGGCGGCGGCGCTGGTGCACCGTGCCATCGGCGACCAACTGACCTGTATCTTCGTGGACACCGGGTTGCTCCGGCTGCACGAACGCGAACAGGTCGAGCGCACGTTCAAGGCGAACCTTGGCATCAAGCTCATCACGGTCAGGGCGGAAGATCGATTCGTGAACGCGCTCGCGGGCGAGGCGGAGCCCGAGCGGAAGCGCACCATCATCGGGCATACGTTCATCGACGTGTTCGAGGACGCCGCCGCCGCGGCGGGCAAGGACGCGGCATTTCTCGTGCAGGGCACGCTGTATCCCGATGTGATCGAGAGCGTGAGCGCCAAAGGTGGACCGAGCGCGACCATCAAGACGCACCACAATGTGGGCGGCCTCAAGCCGGGGATGAAGTTCACGCTCATCGAGCCGCTGCGCGAGCTGTTCAAGGATGAAGTGCGCAACGTCGGCCGCGAGCTCGGCCTCCCGGAGGAGATGGTCGGCCGCCATCCGTTCCCCGGACCCGGGCTCGCGATTCGCGTGCTCGGCGCCGTGGACCAGCGGTCGCTCGACACGCTTCGCAGGGCCGACGCGATCTACCTGGAAGAGATCCGCGCTGCGGGCCTCTATGACGAGATCTGGCAGGCGTTCGCGGTGTTTCTCCCGATCCGCTCGGTGGGCGTGATGGGGGACTTCCGGACGTACGAGAACGCCATCGCGTTGCGCGCCGTGACGAGCACCGATGGCATGACCGCCGACTGGTTTGCTTTTCCGCACGAGGTGCTCGCGCGGATCTCGAGCCGGATCATAAATGAGGTCGCGGGGGTGAATCGAGTAGTGTACGACGTGAGTTCCAAGCCGCCCGCGACCATCGAGTGGGAGTAGAGTTCCTCTGATGCGTGATTCCGGAGAACCTTAGTGTCATTCCTCGCGCAGCTCCGCCCGACGCGAGGCGAGCTGCGTGAGATGCTGCGGCTCGCCTGGCCCGTCGTGATGGCGCAGGTGGGCATCATGCTCATGGGCGTGGTGGACACGGCGATGGTCGGGCGCGTGAGCACGTCCGCGGTCGCCGCCGTCGCGCTGGGCCACATCTACTGGGTCAACGTCACGATTCTCGGGATGGGGATCCTGATGGTCCTCGACCCGGTCGTGTCGCAGGCCACCGGAGCGAAGGACCACGAAGCCGTGGCGCGCGGCGTGCAGCGCGGCGTGCTCATGGCGCTCGCGCTCAGCGTTCCGACGGCGTTCCTGCTCATTCCCGGCGAGCTCTTCTTCGGGTTCCTGCGCCAGCCCGCCGACGTGACCCCGATCGCAGCGACCTTCTCGCGCATATCGATCGCGGGCGTACTGCCGTTCTATCTGTTCTTCGCGTTGCGCCAGTCACTGCAGGCCATGGCGCAGGTGCGGCCGGTGGTGATCGCGATCCTCGTTTCGAATTTCGTGAACTTCGTTCTCGACTACGGCTTGATCTACGGACACTTCGGACTGCCGGCGATGGGAACACAGGGCTCTGCGATCGCCACGGCGATGAGCCGGTGGCTGATGTTCGGCTTGCTCGTGTACTTCGGGTGGCGGCAGCTGCACGGCGCGCTCGTGCCATGGCGCCCGGAGTCGTTCCGCGTCGGACCGATGATCCGGATGCTCTGGATCGGCGTGCCCGTGGGCCTCCAGAGCTGGATCGAGATCGCCGTGTTCTCGGGCGGGGCGATCGCGCTCGGCTGGTTCGGCTCCGTGCCGCTCGCCGCGCACGAGATCGCGATCAACCTCGCTGCGTTGACCTTCATGTTTCCGTTGGGTGTCTCCGCGGCTGCCGCGGCAATGGTAGGCAGGGCGATCGGCCGGGAGGATCTGTCCGGGGCGAGGCGAGACGCCGTGGCGGCACTCGCGGTCGGTATGTCGTTCATGTCGATCGCAGCGATCGCCTTCCTCACAATGCCCCGGTCGCTCGCGATGATCTTCGTGCACGATCCGGCGACCGTGGCGACGGCGGCCTCGCTGATCTTCATCGGTGGGCTCTTTCAGGTCTTCGACGGCGTACAGGCGGTGGCGACGGGCGTTCTTCGCGGGACTGGCGATACTCACGTGCCGATGCTGCTGCACTTCGCCGCGTTCTGGGTCATCGGCATTCCGCTCTGCCTGGGGCTGGCGTTCGGACTCGGGTTTGGCCCCCAAGGCGTGTGGTGGGGCTACGTCGGCTCGCTCGCCGCCGCGGCGACCATGCAAGTGCTTCGCGTTCGTTGGAGGCTGGGGCAGGACATCAAGCGGCTGCAGATCGACGAGGCGAGCGAGTTCGTAGTGATGGAGGCCTAGTGGGGGTGGTGGCGCGTCGGTTGAAAGACTACATGTGACGCTCGCGCGTGCGTCCGAGTACGTAGCTTGTGAGGGGCGTTCGGAGGTGTTGAATGTTCAACCGATGTTACGCGTCGATGGCGGCGCTGTTCCTTCTGCTGCTGGCCGGTGTCTCGTGCCGCGGTACCACGCCTTCCGGTCCCGGTGCGCCCGGTGGCGTCGCGCAGCTCTCGCGCCCGCTCAGCGGCGCTGAACTCTCCGTCCGCGATGCAGCGAACGCGTTCTCGTTTGCCTTATGGGGCAAGGTCAACGCCGCCCAACGCGACACGAACGTCTTTGTCTCGCCGCTCAGCGCGTCGTTCGCACTCGGGATGACCATGAACGGCGCCGACTCCGTCACCTACGACCAGATGCACGCCGCCCTCCAACTCGGCGCCGCGTCCCTCGGTGAGGCCAATGGCGGCTACCGCTCGCTGATCGCCCTGCTGCAGTCGCTCGATCCGGGCGTCACGATGAAGATCGCGAATTCCATATGGTACCGCAGCGGATTTCCCGTGCTGCCATCGTTCATCGACACGACGAAGGCCGATTTTGGCGCGGCGGTGCAGGGGCTCAACTTCGACGATGTGCCCGCCTCGCTCGCGACGATCAACGGGTGGGTCAGCAGCGCCACCAACGGAAAGATCACGTCCGTGCTGGGCAGCATCGATCCGAACGCGATGATGTTCCTCATCAACGCCATCTATTTCAAAGGGAGCTGGCGCTCGAAGTTCGATCCGGCGCTGACCACGGCCGCGACCTTCACCAGCAGCACGGGGGCGGCGCAGCCCGTGCAGTTGATGCGCCGGTCCGGCGGCTTCCAGTACGGCGAGACAGCGACCTATCAGGCCGTGGACCTCGCATACGGAGACAGCGCGTTTTCCATGACCGTGCTTCTCCCGAAGAGTGGGACCGACATCGAGACGCTGGCGGCGTCATTGAGTCCTGCCACATGGCAAGGCGTGGTGGACGGTACGCACTATGCCGAAGCGGTCGACCTCTCGCTGCCGAAGTTGACCATGACATACGAGCGGAAGCTGAACGCGGACCTGATGGCCCTCGGGATGATCGAGCCGTTCGACTCGAATGGCGCCAATTTCACGCGTATGGCCGCGGCGCCGGTCGGCAGAAGCCTGTATATCCAATTCGTCAAGCAGAACAGCTTCCTCGACATCAACGAGGAAGGGACGGAAGCCGCCGCCGTGACGACGGTGGGGGTGGGCACTACCTCGGCGCCGGTTCCGCACGTCATGCGCGTTGACCATCCGTACATCGTCGTGATCCGCGAGCGCCTGACCGGCACGGTGCTCTTCATGGGGAAGGTCGTTAGAATGCCGTAGCGATGACTACGGCAAAACTCACGTTCTCACAGCGCTCGTCGGCAGGCTCACGACTCTTGAGGGCCGCGAAGCGCGTCATCCTCATCGTCACGCTGCTCTTCGCCACGATCGCGGCGTGGTCCGCGTACCGCGCATGGTTCCAGGTGCGAGCGCTCGAGCTGCGGGTCATGAGTGCCGACCTGCGGGCCGGCCTGCCGGTGGTGGTGCAGGTGGTGACGTCGGGGCGCACGCCGGTGGATGTCCGCCTCGAGCTGGTGCAGGGGACGCACGTGGAGATGCTGGCGACGCTGCGCGTGGCCGGGAGTCATGACGGATTCTTCGATCCGCGGACGCGGCAGGGATCGATGATGCCGTCGTTCACCACGGAGTTCCTGGCGCACTTCCAGCCCGGGCCGGCCGTGCTCCGCGCGACGGCCATTGGACGGCCGCAGTGGATGAGGACACCGCCCCCGGTGGTGAAGGAGATAGCCGTGATCGTCGCATCACACTGACGGCGTAACGCAGGCCTCAGGGCGCCGGCTTCACCCACGGCGGCGGCGCGCCGTCGAATACTTCGACGACCGTCACGATCGTCGCGCCGTTCGAGAGCGACGGCACGCCGCGAATGAAACTCACGATACCCGCCTGCGGCGCGAGCACGTCGCTCGTTCTCCGCCCGACGAAGTCGGTGATGTACCCGACCGTATCGCCCTTGTGCACGCGGCTCCCGCGCGCGGCGGTCGCGAAGAACATCCCGCCGCCGTCCGCGCGCACGCGCTGGTCGTGCCCGACCCAGGTGATCTTCGGGGGCGCGGGCACCGCTCGATCGATCATCTTCAACGCACCCAAGACGTTCAGCGATCCGTCGACGAGCATGGCGGTCTCGTTGGGGGTCACGAGCCCGGACCGGCCCGCCTCTGCGACGAACGTCGTCTTGCCAAGCATCAGCGCGTAGCCGCTGAGGCTCCGCGTGCGCGCCGGATTGGTGACGTCGACATCGTTGACGATCACCATGTCGAGACCGAACGCCACGTCGAGCGCGCGGCTCGCGCCGTCCTGCGCGCCGTTGCCGCTGCGCATCCAGTAGCTGTACGGCCGGAGGTCTTCGTCGAGATCGCCGCCGTGCAGGTCCACGATCACGTCTGCCGGTTTCACCACCTGGTCGGCGACGATCGCAAGCGCCCGCTCGGTCTGTGTTCCCGACGGATTCCCGGGGTACGAGGCGTTCATGCCCTTCCGGTCCACCGGATTGATGTGCGGCACCATCTGCTCGAACGAGGCGACGTTGAGCAGGGGAACGATGATCGCCGTGCCGGTCAGTTTCTTCGGGTCGATGCGCTCGATGAGCTTCGAGAGCGCGACGATCGACGTGTATTCGGTCCCGTGCGCACCCGACACGAACGCCACCACGCGGCCCGGCTTGGCGCCGTTGATGACCGCGACCTGGATGTTGGTGCCGGAATCGCTCCCCGCGGGGACCACCAGTACGCCGTAGGCGCGCTCACCCCGTCTTGCGGTCGCCGTGCCGACGGTGACCGTGGCGTGCGGATCGGCGCCCTGCGCCCCGGCCAGCAGGGGCGCGAGCGCCGCCAGCGCCGTGAGCAGGCGGCGAACTATACGCCCTTCTCCTCGAGGAGCTTCATGAACTCGGCCGGCTGCGCGATGGCCAGCAACCGCTCGGGCACGTCCGGCTCCTTGGAGAACTGCGCGATCTTGCCGAGCACGGGGAGGTACTGGTTGGACACTTCGAGCGGCGGAGCGACGATGAGAAAGAAGAAGTACACCGGCTTCTCGTCGATCGCCTTGAAATCGACGCCGGCCCGCTTGCGCCCGAATGCCACGCGAAGCTTGTTGACCACCAGCGAGCGGCAGTGGGGAATCGCGATGCCGCGGCCGATGCCCGTCGAGCCGAGGTTTTCGCGGCGCTTGAGCATCTTGAAGAGCATGGCCTCGTTCTTCTCATCGAGGCCGAGCAATGCGATGAGCTCCTGGAGGACCTCGTCCTTGGTGGTGCCCTGAAGGTCGAGCTTGACGGCGTCCTCGGAGAAAAACTCGCGCAGTTCCATTCAGTTCCTCGTGTTTCCGGCGCGCGCTCGGCACGCACCATCTGTTCTGTGATGAATGGCCTAAGCTAACGCTCGCGGCGACACGCGTCAAATCGTGATGTTGCAAGCATTTGCCGACCGGTGTAGCTTGCGAATCATGCCCGCTTTCCCTTATGCCGTCCCGCATGAGGTGCCGTTGTTCCTGGCGCCGATGGCGGGGATATCCGAATCGCCATTCCGGCGGCTCTGCCGCCGCTTTGGCGCGGATATCGTCGTGACGGAGTTCCTGTCGGCAGAAGGCATCCGCCGGGAGAACGAGGCGACGCTGAGCAAGCTCCGGTTCGGTGCCGATGAGCGGCCCATCGGCGTGCAGATATTCGGCGGCGAGCCCGGCCCGATGGGGGAAGCCGCAGCGCTCGTCACGGATGTCTTCCAGCCGGAATTCATCGACATCAATTTCGGGTGCCCGGTCAAGAAAGTCGTCAGGCGCAATGGCGGATCGGGCTGCCTCAAGGACCTCGGGCTCGTGCAGGAGGTCATCCGCGCCGTCGTCCGGTCGACGCATCTCCCCGTCACCTGCAAGATTCGCAGCGGTTGGAACGAGGAGATGCGCGACCCCGTGACGATCGGCCTGCGCTGCCAGGACGCGGGCGTCCGGGCGATCGCGCTGCATCCGCGCACCCGCACGCAGATGTACACCGGAAGTGCGCGATGGGAGGAGATCGCGCGGCTCGTCGAGGCGCTTGACGTTCCGGTGATCGGCAACGGCGACATCAAGACGGCCGAAGACGCGTGGCGCATGCAGCGCGAGACGGGATGCGCGGGCGTGATGATCGCGCGTGGTTCGTTCGGACAGCCGTGGATCTTCGACCAGGCGCGCGCGCTGCTTTCGGGAAGGCCGCTGCCGCCCGCTCCGCCGGTCGCGGTTCGGTTCGAGACGGCGCTCTTGCACGCTCGTCTCGTGCAGGAGTACGACATCGACCCAGCCGGCGCGGCACTCGAATTTCGCAAGCACCTCGGTTGGTACGTCAAGGGGTTGCCGGGATCGGCGGAGCTGCGCAAGCGCCTGCACCAGGTCAGCGGCTTCGAGGAAGTCGAGGGGATCTTCAGCGACTACCTGGCGATGCATGCCCGCGGCGACCTCCCCACCGACCAACGCGCGCCGGAGCTGGAGCTCCTCGAAGCCGAGCGCGCATGAGACGCCCATGAGGCGCGAGCGGGTCCGCGCGCTGCTCGAGGACGTCGCGGCTGGGAGGGCCACAATAGAGCGGGCGCTCTCGCAGCTGGACCACGCGCCGGTGGAAGAGCTGGGCTTTGCGAACGTCGACCACCATCGTGCGTTGCGCGCAGGATATCCCGAAGTCGTCTTCGGTGAAGGGAAGACCATCGAGCAAACCCTGCTCATTTGCGAGCGACTCGCGGCGAGAGGGGACGGGTTTCTCGTGACGCGCGCGGACGCCCCGCAGCGCGCCGCCCTGGCCGCCGCGTTTCCAGGACTGCGCGTGAACGCGCTGGCACGCACCGTGCACCTTGAAGGCGCCGCCTTGCCGAGGCCGGGCACGAGCGGGACCACGCTGGTCGTCACTGCGGGGACCAGCGATCTGCCCGTCGCCGAGGAGGCCGCCGAAACGCTCGCCGCGCTGGGACTGGCGGCCGGACGGCTCTCGGATGTTGGAGTCGCCGGCATACACCGTTTGCTATCGCAGCACGACGCGCTTCGCGACGCGGCCGTGGTCATCGTGGTGGCGGGCATGGACGGCGCGTTGCCCTCGGTCATCGGCGGCCTCGTGCGCGTGCCGGTGATCGCCGTGCCCACCAGCGTCGGCTACGGTGCAAGCTTCGAGGGACTGTCCGCGTTGCTGGCCATGCTCAACAGCTGCGCCGCCGGCGTGACGGTGTGCAACATCGACAACGGGTTCGGGGCGGCGATGGCGGCAGCGCGGATCCTGAGCGCCGGGTGATCGAGTCGCTCGTCGCGTTCGTTGCGGGAGCCGTCCTTGTCTCAGCGGCGTATTATTGGCGCGCGCGCTCGCGGCGCCGGTATCCGCTGCCGCTTCCACCGGGCGCGCCCTATGAGCGCGTGGGCGAGCCAGCCCAGCCGGCTTGGCGCCTGCGGGGATCTCCCGGACGCGGCGTGCGCGCCTCGCTCATCAGCTCGATTCGCGATCCGCTGAATCCTGATAGTCACGCCGAGGCGCGTGATCGGGAACTCGCGGATGACCTGCGCGGATACCTTGGCGACGTCGGCGCGCAGCACGGCGCGGACGACGCGATGCTCTGGATGCGCAACGCCGAAGGCGCGGCATTCGTCCCCATGGCGTGGAACCATACTGGCGCGCCGTCGAGCGAGCCCTGGGGCACCACGCCGCAGCGCGCGCTGGTCTCATGGGCGGCGGAGCAGGGAGTCGTCAGCTTCGACGGTGGCGATGGCGCCAACGGCGCACCGACGCTCGCGGCCGCACGGGTGTCGCTGGAGTCGCTGGCGTTGCTCGGTGCCCCGGGGCCGATGACGGGAGCCCTCGTGCTGTGTTCCAACGAGGGAATCCGTTCTTCTCGAGCCGACTTGAAGCTCTGGCTTCCCCGGCATGCGGAGCGGTTGGCGCAGTTGGTGGAGTTGCAGGTCACGAGAAACGAGGTGGCGCGGCAGAACCGGAGCATGCGGGCGCTGGTGCGGATCGCCCAGGAATTCGACACGGCGGGGAAGCTCGAGGCGCTTGAGCATAGCGTGGCGGAGAGCATGCTCGAGGCGAGCGGCGCGACCTTCGCGGCACTCGTCGCCTGGCACACGGATGCGCGCGTCGGAACCGTGAGGCACGCGACGACCGGATATCCGACGCCACAGCCACGCACGGGCGACCCCGTGGACATCGGCTCACTGGTCGGCAGTGTCTGCCTCGACGGCACGCCGCGGCTTTGGCAAAACGTGAACGCGGTTCCCGCATCCGACGCCTTGTTCGCGCCGGGAGCGCTGGTTCCGCCGGCGGGGACGCTTGCAATCCTGCCCTTGCGCCGCGGCACGCGAGTCATCGGGGCGATCGTCATCGGCGCGGGCGAGACGGGGGCGTTGCGCCAAGGCGAGTTGCGCACCGCGCTGTTCTTCGCGCTGCTGGCGGGCTCTGCGCTGGAAGCGGCCTGGGAGATGGAGGAGGTGAGCCGCACCGCGCGAATTGATCAGCTCACGGGTTTGTGGAATCGCCGTCACTTTGACGACGAACTGAAGCGTTCACTCGACCAGACGGACCGCTTCGGCGGCCATTGCGCCCTCGTCATCGCGGACGTGGATCACTTCAAGAACGTCAACGACACGTATGGACACCAGGCGGGCGACAAGGTCCTGAAGGCGATCGCGCAGATCATGCGCGAGCTCGTGCGCACCACCGACGTGTGCGCCCGCATCGGTGGCGAGGAGCTCTGCGTGATCCTGCCGCAAACCGGTGTGGTGGGCGCGGCGGAACTCGCCGAACGATTGCGAACGCGCATCGGAACATCGGCAACGCGCTTCCAGGACCGAGACATCACGGTGACGGCGAGCCTTGGCGTGGCGACGTATGCGGCTGGTGGGGGCGCGCTCAAACGCGCACAGCTTTTCGAGTCAGCCGATCGCGCGCTGTACCTGGCCAAAGCCGATGGGAGGAATTGCGTTCGTACGGCGTGAACGGAGAGAAGGGAACGGAGAGAGGGGAACGGAGAACGGGGAGCGGCAAGGGGTCAGTGGCGACGAGGCAGTGGCGAGACAACAGGGCAAGCGAATGGACGGGCTTGGAATGTGCTATATTGATAGTGTTGCAAGGGGGCGACTGGTATCGATTGTGTAGGTGGCCCCGTGGCAGCGTGCCCAGGTCCTCGGGTTCCTGGTAAAACACTCGGGAAATTCTCAACTGCGAACTCAAACTTCGCTCTCGCTGCGTAAAGCTTCGGCTTTACCGTAGCAGTGCGTGAACGGTAGCCCGCCTGGGGCGATCCTCACGTAACGCAAATCCGGGCTAGCGAGGCGGTGCGCCTTCCGTCGACTCGCGAAATCTTAGAAGGCTCATCCAGCGGTGGGCGGCCTGCCGGCCAGCCGTTGGAGACATCAATCGGCGGGATACGCACGTAGACGCCGCGGAAGATCTTATGCAAGACGGGAGTTCGAATCTCCCCGCCTCCACTTAAACGCAGATGCTAGATGGCAGTTGGTAGATGGTAGCAACGGCAGAGATAGGGGCGTCCGATTGGGCGCCCCTGTCACATTCTACCGAATGGTTCCCACGCACGCCGTCAGTGTGTTCAGCCCCACCACCTTCGACAGCACCAGCAGGGCGTCCACGGCCGTCACATCCCCGTCGCAGTTGGCGTCGCCATTGGGGTAGCGCGTCGCGCCGGCAGGGAGCGGCAGCCCCACGACCGCGGCGAGAATCACCTGCGCGTCGAGCGCCGTGAGCGTGCCGCTGTTGGTGATGTTGCCGCGCAGCACGGCGCTGCTGGTGGCGAGCGCGAACATGCCGCGCCCGTGCGTGCCCGCGATCAGGCGGCCGCGCGGCCCGTCGTACACGAGGTCAATGACGGGCACATTGGGCATCGAGGCCGCGAGGGGCGTCCACGACGAGGCGCCGAGTGGCAGGGCGAAGACCCCGATGTCGGTGGCGACGTCGATCTCGCGGCTGCCGCGCTGCATGGTCACGGCGCTCACCGGGACGTTCGGGAGGTTGTAGGAGATGTCCGTCCACGACGCGCCGGCATTCGTGGTCTTGAATACGTGCCCCGAGTTGTAGCCGCTCACGGTGAGCCACGCCGTCTTGGTGTCGAGCGGATCGACCGCAATGCGCGAGATGAAACGGAGCGGCAGCCCGCTCGTCACGTTTGTCCAGGTGACGCCGTGGTTCGCGGTCATCGACACCGTGCCGTCCGAGCCCCCCACATAGATGGTGTTCGTATCGGCGGGGGCGATGGCGATGGTCGTGATCCCTGATGTGGTTCCGCTCAGGAGGCCCGCGCTGAAGGTGGCCCAGGAGTCGCCGCGATTGGCCGTGCGCCAGAGCCGGTACGTGCCATAGTAGAGCACGCTCGAGTTCACGGGATCCATCACCAGCGGCGGTGTCCAGTATGCGTTGTCCGCGTCGAGTCCCAATCCCTTGAACTGCCAGCCGGTGTTGTCGAAGCGATAGACGCGCCGCGACGAAGATCCCGGCGTGAACGAGATGTATCGCGTGACGCCGGCGGGGTCGATTGCCGTGAACGAACCGTCGCCGCCGGCGATCTGGCTCCAGGCCGGAGTTCCCGACCACGCTTCCGTCCCATTGTCCTGCGTCCCACCGATGATCTCGGTCGTGACGGTTGGATTCACCGAGATTCCCGGATAGAACTGCGTGACGCTGAGATTGGTGTTGAGCGACGTCCAGGTGGTGCCGCTGTTCGTCGAGCGCCAGAGGCCGCCGTCGTTGGCCGAGTAAACCGTGGTCGGCGTCTGCGGATCGAACGCGATGGCGTGGTGGTCCACATGCACGCTGGTGCCCGCCAAGGTGACGTCCGTAAAGGTCGCGCCGGCTGTCGAGGACTTGTAGAGATAGAGTCCGCCGAACCAGAGCGTACTCGGAGTTGCCGGATCGACCGCGAGGTATATGTCGTACCAGCACTGGCCGCTGCAACTCGCGCCGCTTGCCGTGAGCTGCGCCCACGTCGTTCCCCCGTCGCTGCTCATCCACACGCCGAGCAGGGAACCCGACGAGGAATTCTCTATCGTCGCATAGACGACGACCGGCGCCGCCGTCGGCGAGGCGAGAGCGATGCGGCCGAGATTTGCGGTCGGCAACCCCGCGAGCTTGGTCCAGGTCAGCCCGGCGTCGGTCGACTTGTAGACTCCGCCGCCCCAGCCCGCCGCATAGTACTCCCCCGGTGTTGGAGTAGCGACGATGTCCGAAACGGTATGATTCAGGACGTTCGTCCAGGTCGCCCCGCTGTTCGGGGACCGGTACAGGCCGGCCCAGCTGGCGGCGAAGACGACGGTGGTCGTGGTGGATCCCGCGGTCGCCGGATCGACCAGCATCTTGAAGATCGTGGCCGGACCGGTCGATGCCACGAACGTACCCGCGCCACTCTGGGTCCAGCTCGCGCCGCCGTTCGTGGAGATCAGGACACCGCACCCCTGATAGGAATCGATGCTGCCGTTCGCTTCACCGGTGCCCGCGTACACGATCTGTGGATTCTCGGGATCGAGCACCACGCTCCCCATGGCGAGGCCGCACTCGTTGTCCGTGAGCGGCGTCCACGCCGCGCCGCCGGTGGTGGTCTTCCACACACCGCCGGTGGCCGTGCCAACGTAGATCGTCTGTGTGTTGGTCGGGTCGATCGCAATGCTGTTGATGCGCCCCGAATAAGGGATTGCGCCGGAGATCGGCGCCGGGCCGAGCGCGCTCCAGGCCGCTGGCGAGACGAACGCGGAGAACATCGGCGCGCTCCGTCCCGTTCGGGTTTGCGGCCATCGCGACTGCAGCTGGGCTACGGCGGACTGCAGCGCCCCGGCCGGAATTCGATCGAAGGGAAAGGCGCGCTGTTGATAGAACACCTCGAACCGCTCGCGGGGATCATCCTGCTCTCCCGGGCCCGCCGCCACCGTTCCCGTCACGCCCTGCGCGCGGACGATAGACGGCGCGAGCCACAGCGCCGCCGCGCAGAACGCCAGCACGGATGACACGCTGCTGAGGCGAGTTCCGGTCATCGTGGCCTCTCCAATACGAATTGCATTCGATTGCTCGTGCCGGCTCCCGTGCGCACACTGATGTCGTAGGCGCCCGGCTCGAGGCGGCGCGGAGGAACTTCGCCAACCGGCGGAAACGACTCCGGAAGCACCAGGCGCAGCCGCTGGCCGTCGCCCGATGGCAACTCGCCTATCGCCACGTCGCCGACGAGCACGACGTTGCCCTCCGGACGGAATCCCGAGCCGATGATCATCAGCTGAATGAGGGCGCCCGGGACGAACGTCGCCCGCGCGGGATCGAGCCGGTCGATGTGCGGCGCCTTGTCACCACGTGCCGTGTGCACAGGAGCCACCGCGGAATGTGCCTGCACCTTAATCCCCGCGAGGCCCGCGACGATGCTGTGCGCCTTGAGATCCGAGCCGTCGGTCGCGTTCAGCTCAAGAAGGCGCAAGTTCATCAACGCCATCCCCTCACTCGTGCGCCGGCCGTCCGATCGCACGATCACAAGCCGCAACAATGTCCCATTCGCAAAACCGCCGGGCGCCGCGCCTGCAATGTCCGCGCGTCCGGGGCGCGTCAGATTCGCGACTTCGTTTCCCTCCGCTGCCGGCACGAAGCCCACGGTCTGCCACGTGCTCGAGTCGTATTCGATCACCAGATGGAAGCTCCCGACCGACGTTCCGCGCGCCGTCCGGATGCACACGTGCACGGTGCGCTTCGAGTCGCCTGCCGCCGACGCGACCGACTCGAGGCCGACCCGCGACGTCGCGCCCTCCTCGAGCGCTCGGGTGCAGACCGCAGGCTGCCGGGGCGTCGCCGCCGACACCGGAATACCCGCGCCCAGCGCCACCAGGGCGGCGGCAACCGCGACGGCGTTGCGCCACTCATGCGTTCGTGTCACGGGCGCAGACATATCACGCTGCCGGCTCACTTGAGCGTATGGTCGAAGCGAACCGCGCCGAGCGTGTGCAGGCTCGAGATGCGATTGACGTACTGAACGGTATTGAGTTCAACGATCGCGAGGGAGAACGCCGGCTGCGTCACGGCGACCCGCGTGCGGAAGTGCATGACGAACAGCCGCGCGTCGGGCATCCCGGTCGCGGTCGCTCCCGCGATCACCACCACTCCGTCTCCAGGGTTCACGGCGCGCATTACCCCGGGCAGGGCATCGTCCGACACGAATTCCAGTTGCCGGGTGTCGAACTCGAGACGCGCGAGGAAGCTGGCGACCCGCTCGCCGCCGGTTGCCGCATCGACGTTGCCGGTGACGACCAGGTCGCCTCCGGCCGGCAGCATGCTGTCCGACGCGACGATGTAACTCGCGCGCACCGGGGGCGCTTTCGCCACCGCAGCGGCCGCGGCCGTCGGAAGTGGCCGGTCGGTCGCGCACGCCGACGCGAGCGACGCCAGCGCCACCAGCCGCCGGATCGATTGCCCGAACATCCCCTCGCGAGGTTCGCGTGACATCATCGAATAATCAAAGGATACGAAATCGCCAGTGTCGTCGACAGCAGGCTCGCGAACGACGTCGCCGCGGCGAGTTCAGTCACGAGCAACGTGAGTGATCCCGTGCGCCCCGTCGTCGAGTTGACGAGAAAGGTCACATTGCGCAACTGCACCGTTCCGCCGAATCCGGACGCGGACGCCGCCGAAATCACCAGCGAGCCGTTGGCGGCGTTTGCCGACCCCACCAGCGCGCCTACGCCACTCCCCGCCTCGGCGTCGCTCACGTACTTGAGCACGGCGGGATTCCACGAGAGCTCGACCGTCGCCGCGCCGAGGAGCGTGGCGCTGCGCATGTCGGCGATCACGGTGACCGTGAACGTCGTGTCGTGCCGGAGATCGAAGCGCGAGAGATCCGTGCGGACCACGGGCCCTCCCGGCGTCGCGATGGCAAAGAGCGCCGAGTCCGTCGCGGCCGGGTTGGCCACCGCACTCGCGACGATCATCGTCTGGCCGCGGGCCAGCGGCGCCACCACGCCGGCGGCGCTCACCGACGCCACAGTCGGGGTGCGGCTCGTGTATGTCAATGGCGGCAATCCGATCACCCGGCCGAACTGGTTCGTCGCGATGAAGAGCCCGGCCGTCGCGTACGACGTGTCCGTGACGACGATGTGTCCCGGCGTCCAGCTGACGGTCGCCGCCGCGCCGGCCAGGTTCGAGAGACTCACGCTTCCGGTGAGCCCTGACGCGTCGAGCGCGGTGAGCGTGTACGGGTTGCCGATGCTCGTGCCCGTGGTGTACGACGTCAGCGCTGCGCCGGAGGCGGCGGTTTGAGACGTGGCGGGGTTGAAGGCGCCTCCGCTCTCGCCCGAGACACTCCAGGTGACGGTGCGTCCCGATGACGCCACCGCGTTGGAATTCGCGTCGGCAAGCTGCGCGGTCACGGTCACGCTCGCTCCCGCCACGGGAGACGGGGAACTCGAGGTCACGACATACCGAGCCGCGGGACCCGCGATGCTGGCGAGCTGGAGGTTCCCGCTGACCGCCAAGTTGTCGATCGCGGTGATCTGGTAGACACCGACGGTGACGCCGGTCGTGAACGACACCGTCGCGATGCCGCTGGCGTTCGTCGTGGATTGCGCCGCCGCAAACGACCCGCCTAAACCGATCTTCTGCCAGGCGACGACGCGCCCCGCGAGCGACACCGGCCCGCCAGACACGTTCGCGAGTTGCGCGCTGATCGTGACCGCTGTGCCCGCAATCGGTGCGGCCGTGCTCGAGGTCACGACGTACTGCGTCGGTGTACTGGGAACGAAGTTGAACGCCGCGCTCGCGAGGGGGACGCCGTTCAACGTCGCTCCCAGAGTCGCTGGTCCCGGCGTGTTTGGCGCGGTCAGCGTGGCAACGTACGTGCCGTCATGGTTGTCCGTCGTCGCGGAGAGCGTGCCGGACGTCGCCGTGATCACCACCGTGCCGCCTGATGCGCTCAAGGAGTTGCCGTTGGCGTCGCGCAGTTGGACGGTGATCGTCGTTCTCGATACGCCGTCCGCCGCGAGTACCGGCACGCCCGGCGTCATGCTTGAGCGCGCTATGGACGCAGGACCCGCAATCGACGTGAGCGTGGAACTCAGCCCAACAAGACCGTTGGTGTCGCGTACGGCGATCGAGGTACTCCCAATCGTCGTAGCCGTTGTGAACTGCACCACCGCCTTGCCCGTGGCGTCCGCCGTCGACGTCGGCGAGGCGAAGGTGCCGGCGGCTCCCGTGAAACTCCAGGTGACGAGGTGGCCAGCTGTCGCGACCGCATTTCCCAACGAATCCACGAGTTGCGCCGTGACAGTCACCGCCGTGCCAGCGATGGGCGCGGTGCCGCTGAGCGACACGAAGTACGCTACCGGAGTGCCGGGCAGGGCAGTGGCGCTGAATACCAGCGGCGAGCCCGCGAGGCCCGCTGACGTTGCCGTCAGCGTGTTCGGGCCGGACGCCGTCCCCATCACCCAGCTCCCGACGGTCGCCACGCCGCTCGCGTTCGTTGTCTGCACGCCGCCGGTGACGCTCCCGCCCCCCGTCGCGACCGCAAACGTGACCGCCACGCCGCCGACGGGATTGTTGAACGCGTCCTTCGCGATCACGCTCGGCGCCGTCGCGACGTGCGCCGCAACTGTCGCGGTCTGGTTGTTTCCCGCGACGATCGCCAGCTGAGAAGCCGGAGCCGGTGTGACCGTCAGCGTCGCCTGTCCGGTCTTTCCACCCGATAGTGCGGTGATCTGGGACTGACCGGGGGACACCCCGGTGATCGCGCCGTTAGCGGTGATGGACGCTACCGCAGGCGTTCCCGACGTCCACGTCACCGTCCCGAGCGCCATTGGCGCGTTGCCCTGGTCGAGACCCGCCGCCGCCGCGGCTGACGTCTGTCCCGCTTGAATGGACGCTGGCGACAGCGTGACCGACACGGTGCCGAGGACCTGCCGTGGCGCACTTGGTCCGCCGCTGCAAGCGCAGGACAGGATACCGAGGGCTACGAGCCGGCGGATACGCCCTCTCCGTGGCGCAGTCTCTCCGAGCGGTGCGTCCTGGATGTCGAACTCCGTTGTAGCGTGGCGACGTGCCTTCGAGATACAAAGCTATCCACCCGCGCCGATGCGTCGCCAGTTTACTCACGATCGGCGCCGGAGCATTCGGGACGGCGGATCGGATTCCCTGGCGTCGGCCAGCGGTATACGTTACCCAACTCTCGATACACCAAGGTCCATGAAACGCTTCCTCCTCGTCCTCGTCGTCCTCGTCGTCATCCTCGCCGCGGTGCTCGTCTACAACACGAGCCGCGCGGTGACCGGCGTCACAGTGGCCGTGAAGCCCGTGACCGTCACGATCGATTCGGCGGGCGCTATCGCCCGATTCGCCAAGGCACTGACCTTTCCAACGATCTCGTGGGACCCGGGCACGCACCCGCTGGACAGCGCGGCGTTCCGCGGGCTTCAGGCGCATCTCGCGGAGAGTTTCCCGCTCGTGCACAAGACCCTGAAGCACGAGGTGGTCAACCACCTTTCGCTGCTGTATACCTGGCCCGGCTCCAATCCGTCGCTGGCGCCGGTGGTGCTGATGGGCCACCAGGACGTCGTCCCCGTGATCCCGGGCACCGAGGCGCTGTGGCAGCAACAGCCCTTCGGCGGAGCGGTGACCGGCGGCTTCGTGTGGGGGCGCGGTTCGCTCGACGACAAGCTGACGGTGCTCGCCACGCTCGAGGCGATCGAGACGCTGCTCCGGCAGGGGTACCAGCCGAAGCACATCGTGTACCTCGCGTTCGGTCACGACGAGGAAATCGGTGGTGAGCAGGGCGCGAAGGTCCTGCGCGACACGCTCGTAGCGCGCGGCCTCAAGAGCGCCGCGCTCGTGCTCGACGAAGGCGGCGCGATCGCGGAAGGTTCCATGCTGGGTGTTCCGGGCAGGGTCGCGCTGATCGGCGTGAGCGAGAAGGGGTTCCTCTCGCTCGAGCTGACGATGAAGGGGAAGGGCGGCCACTCCTCGACGCCGCCCGCGCACACGGCCATCGGTCAGCTCGCGAAGGTCATCGAGAAGATCGAGGCATCGCCCTTCCCGTCGACGCTCGACGGTCCCACGCGCTGGATGCTTGACGCGATCACACCGCAGATGACCTTTGGCAAGCGGCTGGCAATGTCCAACCTCTGGCTGTTCGGCCCTCTCGTCCAGAAGGCGCTGCTGGAGAAGCCGCAGAGCGCGGCGATGCTGCGCACGACGACGGCCGTCACGATGGTGAGCGGCGGCGTGAAGACGAACGTGCTGCCGATCGACGCGAAGGCGGTGGTGAACTTTCGGATCCGCCCCGGCGAGACGATGCAGAGTGTCACGGAGCGCGTGCGCCAGATCGTCAACGACACGTCCGTCGTGATCCGCGATCTCGGATTCCACACGGATCCATCGCCGGTGTCGGACCCCAAGGGCGCGGGATTCACGGCGGTGGCGAAGTCCGTGCGCGAGGAATTCGGCGCGAACGCGGTCACGGTGACGCCGTACCTCGTCATCGGCGGCACTGACGCGCGCTACTGGTCGGGGTTAAGCACGCAGGCATTCCGCTTCATGGGCGCGCCGATCGAGGCCGATGGTCTCGAGCGCGTGCACGGCACCAACGAGCGCGCGCCGATCGCGAGTTACGTCTCGTCCGTGCGGTATCTCGTGCGGCTGGTCAGGAACACCGACGATATTCCCTAAGCAACGTTCGGTGCGAGAACGACGGACGCCCTACGGGGCGCGCGGAACGAGCGATCCGACATTCCAGACCGCACCGGCGTAAATGGCGTTCGGCTGTCTTCCCTGGAGCGGGCTGATGAAGCCCAGGTCGAGGTTGAAGGCCCGGCTGACGAGATAGCCGGGGCCGCTGAGCAGCGCGACCGTCGAGGGATTTCCGGATCCATCGATCGTCGGATATCCGAAGAGCTCGACGTTCCAGCTCAGGCGGCCCACGACCGGAACTCCGACTGATGCCGTCCAGAGCGCAGCGCTCGACGCCGCGTGACCGTCGCGGGCTCCAACGCGCGTGAATCCAACGTTGAAGTCGACCGACACGCCGCGCACATCGTAGCTCGCGATCGCGGTGACACCGATATCCGTTGAACCCGTGCCCGTTCCGCGCGCCCGCGAACCGGTGGGAAACTTGACGACCGGGAGCAGCGCGAAGTCGCCGAGGATCGCGTCGTGGTCGAGCAGCCGCCATTTCACACCAAGGCCGACATCACCGAGCCCGGTGGACTGGCCCGGACCCCTAAACACCACGGGCGTGATCAGGTCGAACTGGAGATGCGTCGCGAGCCCGATCTTCGCGACCGTTGGTGAGAAGTATGTCCGCCTCCCACCACCAGCATTGTCGCCCTCGATGCCTGTCTCGATCTCGAGGTAACCGGGCGCGACCGTGTGCGCGTGCGTCGCGACGGTGGGCCGTTCTGGCTGGACCGCGCGCGGATCGAGCGCCGTCGAATCCTGCGCGAGCAGCGGAGCGGCGAAGCCCAGCGCGACGATCAATGACCTCATGGTCCGCGCAAGGTACATCATTAGGACTAGCTCCTACACGCCATATCTCTCGCGCGCACCGGAGTTGTATGATGAGGTATGACAATTACTCGTACTGTGGTACTCGGCCTGCTCGCCGTCGGCCTCGCTGGCTGCGGCTCTTCGACAGGGAAAGATGCAACCCCCGCTGGAACCTCGGCGTCGGCGGCTCCCGCCTCCGGCGTGGCACCGGCACGCCCGGAGGAGCGTGAGTCGACCGGTCGGACCGCTTCGAGCGGAACGACCATCGAAGTCACTATTCGCGATGAAATTTCTTCGCGAAAGTTGTCCGCCGGGCATGCCGTCGAAGCATCGGTGAGCAACGACGTGATGGACTCGAAGAGTCGCGTCGTGATTCCCGCCGGTTCACCCGTCACCATCGAGATCACCAAGATCTCGCCGTCCAACGCCGGCGATACGCGCGGCGAGGGCACGCTGGAACTGACTGTGACGTCGATCACCGTGAACGGCGCGTCGCACGACGCACGCACGGTGGTGAGCGACGTGCCGCATACAATGAAAGGGCGCGGTATCACGAAGGGGCAGGGTGAGGACTTGGCTGTGGGCGCTGCAGTCGGTGCGCTCGCGGGTCAGCTGATCGGCAAGAACACGAAAAGCACGGTCATTGGCGGCGCGGTCGGTGCAGTGGGTGGCGGCGCGGTGGCCGTGGCCGGCGCGCAGCGGGACATCGTCGTCGCGGCGGGCACGCATATCACGTTCCAGCTCCCGAAGGCCATCACGGTGAAATAGGCCCAGCGTTACCGTTTACTTGAGCGCCTTCATCTCCTTCTCGATCGCGGCGAGTTCGGTCTTCGCCGTGGCCAACACCGTCTTCAGCGTTCCCGTCGGAGGATTGACCGTTCCGGTCTGCGCCCCGGAGATCGTCATCGCGCCGATCAAACCGCTGAGCTGCTGAC
>OCZT010001688.1_pt1 | contig 22827 bp, 25 predicted proteins | sample 1539031 | NCBI WGS metagenome assembly OCZT01 (sample SAMEA3539308, study PRJEB22396) | soil metagenome | biome: tundra; feature: field; material: soil | place: USA | collected 2010-05 | depth 0.15 m | reverse complement strand
AATTGCATAGCCTTCTTAATTACAACCGCTTCGAAACCTTGAAGATATGCACCCTTAGCTAAGTGCTCTGAAGGCACCCATATCTTTCTACCATCAAGTCCTAAGACGTAACCTTTTTTTGCAGCTTCCGGTATGTCATGCTTCTTAAATCTTTTAAGAGCAGGTGTTTTATTTAGAAACTGTTCCTTTGTCTTAAATCCCTTTATGATAGTTGCTACCGTCTTGCGGTCAGCTTTTCTACCTTTTTCTTTAAGGGATAAGATGGTTGCATCTTTAAGATTAGAAGCCCAACGTTTCTTTTCTTTAGCCCATCTGAATAACTCATCCCATTCAGACTCCTTCAACCCCATGATCGAACCCACCTTCTCATCGCCTGCACCGAGTAGAAAACCATAAATAAAAGTTTTAGCAATTGGCCTAGTAGATATACCAGCAGCCACCCTATTAACCTCATGGATATCCCCTTCAAGAAGTTCTTTCGTATACTTTGGGTCATTCATGTAGTGAGCTAAAGCTCTTAACTGGATTCCCTGTGCGTCGATTCCAGCTAATACTTTGTTACCATTAGAAGGAACAGACCAGCAATCCCTACACTCCCAACCATACCCACCTTTTAAACCCAAGATTGGTTTCTTATCAGCATCTAACGATACCCTTGATATGTTTGCCATGTTAGGGTTGAAGTGGCTCATACGATGTGTGGATGCTCCGCAAGGATTTACTGCCCCATGTACCCTGCCATCGTCGTATCCCTCTGGGTCTAAAGCTAATTCTAACCATGTACTTGCAGTCTCATTCCTATGGGCTACAATGGAGTAGTCAGCCAAGCAACGCAGCCCCTCTAGGTTACTAGGTGGTAGGGTAGTAGCCTCCAGATTAGGACTGCTGTAGACCCCCTCTAATGCGTTATTTGAGGCATCCAGTAAGGTCTTTAGGGCATCCTGTAGGGTTACCTTATCAGTTTTGATATTGCCCTTATCTGTCAAGTACTTAGGTTGCCATCCTAAAGTAAGTAATCGTTTAGCTATCTGATCACCAGATTGCGGATTGAAGACTTCTTTAACCAATAGGTCGCAAGAGCCGTCCTCTTTCTTTTCACAGCGTAGATCGGGGGACGTGGAGTAAGTCTCCAGTATCCTAAGCGGAACTTTACCCAGTGTTCCATCTTTATTAGGCTTAGGCGTGTAGTTACGCACCAGTCTGAACACAGGGGGAAATAAGGTTTGAAGCTTTTCATCCATTTCCTCCAATAGTTTCTGAGTATCTTCCTTTAATTTCAATGCTTTAGGTTGATCTAAGTAGAAGCCATTCTCTACTTGTTGATGGAGCATCTGAGCTACTTGATGCTCTAAGTCTATGGATTGCTGAGAGAACTGGTGTATAGCGTTCTCACGCATCAGTTCATTGTAGACTAGGTGTGTTAAGTTTACATCCTGTATACAGTAATCTAGCATCTCTTGAGTAAATTTATCAAACTGATGGAAGTCGATCTTATGACTACCTAAGTACTTACCCCATGCTTCTAACCCATGGCCGTACTCTCTATTATAGAAACCCTTCTTTGGGTGCTGCGAAGGCACTGGTCTTAATAGCCTGGAAAGGACAAGAGTGTCTGTACAATCCCCAGCCTTGATTAGTACACGGTTACAATGTAGATTAATAACCACGCGATCAAAAGCAACAATATTATGGCCGATGAACGTAGCGCATGTGTCGGCAAACTGGATAAAGTCTTCGAGAAAGTCAACCTGGCCTGAAGTAGGAGTATTAGGGCTAAAAGTAAAAATTTCATTTGTGTCGATATCCTTACATACAATGCACCATATCTTATCAGGTTTGATAAGACGATTTGTCTCGGTATCAAGAATAACTCTTCTCTTATTATTTAACAACAGTTCCATCTGTGATGTCTTCTTTAACAATGTGTTTAGCAGCAATGTTCTTTAGCTTCTGCATCTCCAACTTAAGCGCACCAATACCATAGATATCATCCAAGGTATCAGCTTCCATACGCTGCTCTGCATCTGCAAAGAGATCATGAAGCAACTGAATGGAGGGGAAGAACTCTTTAAAGGCCTCGGATTGTATGGTAAGCTTACGTTTAAGAGCTGTAAGTTCCTTGCGAACAGCTTCAGACTCCTCAACCTTCTTCACCATCTCTGGGCTTGTGCGATCTACGTAAATAATCTTCGCCTCTGGTTCAGGTGCTTTTATAGGTAAGGTCTGTATCAGCGACTTCCTTGCCATTCTACCTCTCCACTTATCATAGTCATAAGGGCTATACTCTTCTCCATCTTGTGTGAACATACGACCCTCCTTTATTCGCCATGATGTTGCCACAAGACTGCGTTGCAGTAGGCGTGTACTGCACCAATGGTTAAATCTGTATCGTGGTTATGGTGTAGATGAACTGGATGGTCTAAGAAGTTTGGTGGAAATAGAATCCAGTGTATTTGTTTAGCGAGAATTTCTGGTGCTGGTTCTCCAGTTAAATCTGTTTGGCAATGACTACACTTACCAGCTTGCCGAGTTGTGTACCGTTCTCGGCACTCTTTACGTTCTCTCCATGACAACTTAGAGTAGTTTGCTGGTAACTCCATCATACATCAAACTCCAATGCTCGTTCTTTCTCAAGTTCTAAATCTAACTCTGACATCCGCCCTGTCTTAGGATTATAGTATAGATTGCAGGCAGTACCGCACTCGCCCCATCTGTTATCCTCCACGACAATCTCTGTGGTGTTCTTAATAACTTCATCAGTATTTGTCTTATCTCTGACTAAGTTAATCATTGCATCACAGAGTTGGACAGAAGCCCTAGAACCTCTGGTCTTTCCATCATCGTTTACGTGTGTGACTGCTATGATATTGATATCATGCGCTGTAGTAAGTCCTTTAAGATCAGCACAGAGTTTATCTAGAAATCTACGCTCGTTGTCATCTTCAGACTGGTATGAAAGCATTGTGATGTGGTCAAGTAGGATATACCGTACACCATGCGCTTTTATAAAGTACATGATCTTATCCATGATGTTCTCTACTGATCTGGAATCCTCAGGATCGAATATCGTTATCCTATCTTCCTGAGACATGAACTCATGCGCTTTAGCAAGTTCTTCTAGGTCAGTAGGAATGTCCCATGGATGGATCGGCTTGTTCATATGCAATGCGCATAAGCCTAGACCAATCTCTTTCTTGGTGTTCTCTAAGAAGATAAGACCTACATTATACTTAGATGTAGAATGAATATGATACGCTATCTCTTTCAACAGGCTCGTTTTCCCTGCCTTGGGTGGTGCTTTTATAACTACGAAGTGCCCTGTGATAATGCCATGCAGCATCTTGTTCATGCCTTCCCATGGCCAAGGGACGATGGTATTCACTTCCTTCTTCGTCATAAAGTCCCATAAAGACTTCATTGTGCATACACCCTTCGGTGTCATCTTCTCCGATCTCCACCAGAGATTTACAAATTCCTTTTGCTTACCTGCTAAGAGATAGTCATTGGAGTCTTTGTTCTGCCACTTGCCATCTTTATCTTTCTTAGCATCTGAGAACATAAGTACTTTAGGTTTGTAGTTGAATAGCTTTACAATCTTTTCCGAAGCTTTTCTACCCACCTCGTCACCGTCAAAAGCCAAGATAATATTCTCAAAGGAATTAATATACTCCCATGATTGCTTACACGATTTCTCCGCAGAGCCTGCTCCATCAGGAATAGACACAACGACTGGTTCAAATGCTGGATTTGCTTGTTTAAGTATTTGGTAACACGCCATTGCGTCACAGTTTCCGGTAATTGAGATTTTTCCTTCACATCTTACGATCAACGAGCCTTTCTGCATTGTTGCGCAATAAACTTTACCTACGTATTTCTCTTCATTAATACAAACAGACTGCCTTGAAGTGGTGGTCTTCGCATGAAGAATAGAAGTTTTATACCATTCACCTATCTCATTTTTTCGATGCATGACGGAAGAACACCTATTAGATAGGTGGCACAGAAGTTGAATTGCTTCACAAGAGGTTTTATGTTTCGATGAAAACTCCGTCTGAAGACGGTTTGGCACAAAGTTACCGTCCCAATAGGTTAGTTCATCCAGCATCAACTCTCTTTGTGCAGATGATAGAGAAAGGATAAAGCTTTCTGTGTACCTTTTAACATCCAGGTTACGATACTTTTCGGGTAGAGTGAGATTCATGTACGTTCTATCGGTCGATTCTGAATATCTCTCAGTAAAGTCTAGATCAAGATTTTCTAAAATAGTGCGCAATCTTTCAACTTTTCTTAATTTTTGAAAACCGAAGTGGGTATATTGAGCGCCATCTAATCGGTAATCAACCTTACCATCAGCGTTTACCGCTATTAAAAGGCGAAGTTCATTATCCGAGAAAGCATTTCTTTGTAGTGAATTAAAGACTCCACATCGCGGGATAGACAGATGCAACTCATTCTTGGTGTTTGCGGGGATTTTACGATAGACACCATTCTCTTTATTAAAGACGATAAGGTTGTGTTCTGGTGTTGAGATATGAACGTACCCTTTTACTGCAAGCCGAACAAGATTCCCTTCATAGTCTTTTTCAATATGGGCGAGTGGGCGCTGGAACTCAATCTCATTTGTCACACAATCCCATTGGGCTAAGGCCTCCTCTTTAGTCAGTTCCGAAAATTTCTTAAAACCCTCATTCGTAAGGACTTCCACATCGCCAGGAAAACACTCGCCCTCTGTAATCGTAATATATTTACCGCCAGATGGAAACACTTGTTCTCCAAATAGACCCACTTTCGTATGGTCACCATTCCACTGGTAGCCCATATTATTAAGTTTCTTAATCTTTTGCGCGATGATAGTTCCTTCTGCATCCACATGGTTAAACGCATAAGCATAAGGTTGGTTTAAGGTATCGAATAGTTTCTCAACTCTAAACTTCTCTGCAACCTTCTTCTCTATACCCCTGTCTTCAAGGGCTGTGACCACACCGCGTTGAATTTCGGTAATAGGTCTGACTAAGGCTATTGTATTTGTTTGAGTATTCAAGTCTAACTCCATTTCTATAATCTCTTCTTCTGTTAGATCCCATTTCCCTTTATTACAAGAGAAGCAGTGAAGGTGGGTTTTTGGCTGATGAAAGACAGAGCAGGAAGAATGCTGCTTTTCGCACCAACAAAGTCTGTCATGGTTCTTCATTATACCATACTCCAAGAAGACAATCAATCTTTACTGACAATCATAAGTTCTTCTATAACCTTTCCAAAGACTTCCACCTTATTAGCAGGTTTCTTATCACACAAGACCACACATGAAAGCTTCTTCGGCGTATCATGCCCTATACCAAGGCGATTCATTTTCACACAGAGTCTATCTCCTGCGTATGTATGCACGATCTTCTTTGCGAAGAGACGCACACTCTTGTAGAAAGGTTCCTGGATAAACATAAACCCTCCAAGGCTTTGCTTATCCAGGTCTTTGTCAGGGTTTACACCAGAGTGGACAAAGAAGTATTTATCAGATTCATAATAGGTTGGCAAGGATTCAATCCATACTGTATCTTCCATGAATTGCTTTACATCCAGTTTATTAGTTTCTGAATTGGGGAAAAGCATGTGTGTTGTCTTGTAGGATCTTAAGATCTCTTTGCCTAGATCGGAGCGCATAAAGTTAATACGTGATTGCGCCATCTTATGCTCTGAAGCACCACGCAAGATTTGAACATGCATGGGTCGTAGTCTTTGGTATTGTTTCAGGAGATCTATTACAGTGCGTGAACTCCCTTCTTTACCAACGAAGTTGCCAAGGAATACGATCTTGTCATTTGATGCCAAGAGATTACATTGTTCAATCTCTGCGATCATTTTAACAAGCAGATCATCCCTGCCATTTATTGCTCCAATGGTATAGATACGTGTCTCATTAGGATCAGGGACTAGTGTCTTCATATCATCTAATACCAGTCTATTCCCCTGTAAAATTGTCATAGGTAAGTTCCTCTTCATGTACAGTTTCTTCTGCAAGTAGTTCAACATGCGCTTCGATATTCTCCATGAAATCTTCAAGGCATGGTTGAATGTGTTGTGTGTAGCAATGTAATCCATATTCTTTCCTGCAATAGGGTTTGAAGGTAAGATCAATATACTCTTTAAATGCTTCAAGGTTATCTAGTTTGCTGCGCATTCTCAGCCCTTTCTATATGTCCTTCTGTAAACTCTCGTAGTCTCCTAGCGGCTGCTATATCTGCCCCTGTTACATGTCCTGTATGCTGTCTAGTAAAAATACCTGTAGGTGGTGCGATATTTGTACGTTGGTACGTAGGACGATTCTCTGCGACTGGCCTCAGTGCATTAACCCTAGCCCTAGCAGACCAAGCAGGATACTCTCTTTTAGTATAGGTATGAATGGCATAATGCACTTCAAAGTTATACCAGTTCCTATAGGAATGCACGACAGAAAGATTTCTATTGGCAATGTTTGCCAGCATCTTTCCTTGTCGATTAGACCAATACTTAACGGGCATACCAAGATTTGGTCTAGTAAATCTTTCCTCACCATAGAAAGCGTGTCTAGGCTCTAATCGGTGAAAGGATGTGAAGACTTCTTCTGACACATGCTTCTTGCCAAATCTATATTCATGCTCAACGAATAGTTCTTTGCATAGATTATACACATAGTTATAGTTTTGATTATTCTTTAACCATTCCCAGATCGTATCTACATTCTCATCGAGATTTACACTGTAGACTTTATCCAGTATCATCTTACATATTCTGGCATGTAGCGATAGCATACGCACATATTCAAGACACTTCTCTTTTACATGCTGATCAGTGTACTCTTGTGCGCACATCCTAGGATCAGAGTTTAAGTATACTAAATCAAACATGGCGTCACTGCGCTCCTTCTTCTTTTGCAAGGGCAAAATTCATACATCCTCCTAGCAGTAACTTCCTGCGCACATCATCATTGTATCAAGACGTTCGGCATCATCAGCATCTTCCATACTCATGGATTTTTTATCGGAGTCTGAGCGAGAAGCCTCTTGCTCGCTTCGAGTAGAGCAAAGCTCGTTCCCGTCATCTACAATACCGTCTTCAATATCTTCTTGTACAATTTTCTCAACAAGGTCTTGAAACATGGCAAAGGCAGTCTCTTTGTTCTCACAGAAGAACTTAAAGCGTGCTTGTGTATCCATATTCTCAACATCAAGAATAGTTTGACCGTCGTTATACTGCTCAAGGGAGTTCTCAAGACAATCGAACCAGCGCAAAGCTGCATCAACCACATGAGAACCGTTCGACACCAGCTCCTTCGGATAGTTTTGCATATTCCGAACAGCCTTCGAGGTCGTCTGATCCTTTCCAGAATCTAGAGACGAGCTTCTCTCTACTTGAAGCGAGCAAGACGCTTCTCGCGTTGAAACCAAATGTGTCTCTTCCTTTTTTTTTACACCCTTTAGATCTTCCAATTGAAGAGCAGGTTTAGGAAGTAGCCAACTTGGCATATGCGCATCCTCATCAGCGATAACTTCAGCCCCCTTCTCTGCAAGAGAGGCCTCTTCAGCCCGATCCAGCTCAAGTTGCTCTTGTGTAATGGTCTTTTTTAGATCCGCTTCAATACCTTCGATGGTCTTATCCATATCAGGTGAGGTTCTGGACATAAGAATGGCTTGATACCCAGGATCGGCTGCTACTGATTCTCCATCAGAAGTTAGGAAGTTAAGATTACGCTCAACGCCAAGCATATCTGTGAACTTAATGTTTATCGACCAGACGTTCATTCCTGTGATACGCCCTTCCGCATACCAGTCTTTATCTGACCTATGCGTGATAAACATCGTATTGCCGAGTTCGACGGGTACGCCGCAGAGTTTAAAGCCTGAAATGAACGACGAGCTTCGCTCTCCTCGAAGCGAGCAAGAGGCTTCTCGCGAAGTTTTGTTCTTGCGAAATATGGCCAGCCTTTCTTGGGCGTCCTGCTTAATGTCTGGGGAGACCCATCCACCAGTTTCTTCATCCCACCGCTGTCTATGATAGTTGCTCTGTGCCGTATACTCATACGGGAAACACGCTTTGTTAGATACACGCATCCCATCGTGATCCCACCATACGCTCTCGTTTAGACGTAAGGTTTCCCCTTTACCGAACATGAAGCATACTTTGTTATGTCCCCCAATGTATTCTTCGATCAGACCTTTGAAGGCTTCAGTCCTGATGAAATCAGGATTGTCTTTGAGCAAAGGAGTTAGGTAGTTGTTCCTAAAGCAACAGGTATCGGACTCAGTAACAAGGCCTTTCTGTTTACCAATGAAACCATTATGCATAAACCAAATGTCCATGCCATGTTTTTTCTTAGTCGTCACTTCGAAAGGATGACACATAGAGTCAGATACTACGCCATGTGTCCTGATACGAAAGTGATACATGACCTCGTATGGTGTCAAGGAATCGAAGATCGTAAGTATCTTATTGATGTTCTTCATACAGGCTTTTTGTGCTACGATGGTATCAAGTTCCTTATTGTAATACATCAGACCAAACCCATCACGATTGCCTGATGCTGCCCCTCTGATGTCCTTCTCTGCCATCTTCTTGTCTGCTGGCTTATGTATGATTACACACATGTCTTACTCACTTTCTTCTTTGTTGTCTCTTTTAGACTCTGGAAATACGCAGGATAGTTTTTAATGGTATGGAAAGCAGTGCAAGGAAACGGAACTTTGTTTTCAGAGTAGACGTTTAAGAGTTTGTTAATCTCTTTACCTGTCTTAGGATCTTTTGCTTTCTTTCTCTGATGTCCTATGTAGTTCTTTGAAGCCAGCCACCTAATCATATTGGGATAGTCTTTCTTGTTTGACTTATCAAGTAGGAAGTCAACATAGTCATACACCGTCATCTGCTGAGGGGAGTACGCTCTCACAAACTTAACCAAAGACTCACAGAACTCAAGTATACGGAAGATTCTGTTTGGGTCATTGGACGATTTGAAGATACGTATCTCTACGGTATGGGCATTCTGCACATTCACAGCATTGTAGTGTAGCTCACCGTGTCTCTCTTCTTGTAGGGTTTTGAATGAGAAACCTTTCTTAAGTTGAGTATCACTGCAAGCTCGTTTCACAAACTTAGTGACATTTGGAAAGGCTTTAGCGCCTATACGTACATCTGCAAGTCTGTTACAATACCGCCCAGCAGGTCTACCCGCGATGTTGTTGATGAATGCACTGTTCTCTAAGGCATTTATAAATAACAATAGGCTACGAAGATCCCAAACAGTTAAGGCATTCTTTGAAATGTGTACATGTATACCGCAACGATCTGTAGCAAGTATCCGCTTGTGGAATTTATGTGGTGCATCAAAGAAGTTTTCGCGCAAGAACTTCTTATGGTACATAAGCGAAGCTGGGATGGTGACCAATTCAAAACCGTAGTCACCAGTAGTTCCATCGTGCTTTATAATGGAGTACTCACCCATAGGGGACTTGGCAATGTCAGAGATAAGTTTACGCATACCATCCCCGGAACGCTCAGGCCCTCTACATACAGCCTCTAGTTCCATCCCAAGATAGATTGGCTCATGCGCTGAGGGCTTCTTAGGCTTCTCCTCTTTTGAACCGCTATCCTTGTGTTTTTTTAGTACTGCCTTATGCTCTTTTGCGTAAGCATCAAAGACAGCACGTTCATGCTCCAGCATTTTAAAGGGGACTTTATAGGTGTCAACCTTTGCAAGATGGTCAAGGACAAGTCCCTGTTCGTTCTGAGTTTTTTTATTCACGGATGTTTGCCTCGTACCAGTTACACGTATGCAGAAATTGAAAGGAAAGTCCAGAGTCTCATACCCGATGATCTCTCTGTTATGTCCGATGCCTTCTGTAGCAGGCCAGACAACCTGCGCCTCATTCAGTGAGAGATAAGGCTTCTGACCATGCTCTCTAATGGACGTGTCATATGCCGAGCCAAAGAAATCATGATCATCCAGTCTGATACCAGCTAAGAAAGGGGATGTCTCGGGAATGTCTAACCCTGTCTGCTGTGCAGAGGCAGTACCAGAAAAGCTTAAGCCTGTTATTTTAAAGCGCTCTATGTGCGGGTGCTTAACAAGAGCATGACGCAAGAACGTAATAAAATTTGTTAATAACTCATCAGGGTACTCTTCTAAAGTCTCAGGGACATTCATCTGTATACGTTCGTGTGTGTATTGAATGAAGACATCTTGTACGGCTTCAGCAACACGTCTAGGGGAAATGTACACCTTTACAATATTTGGATCGTACAGGAAATAAAGATTCGTACTAGAATCATATATCAGATAATCCTTTAACTGCGCTTGTGCTTCTTTATCGACCTGCCCTGCTTTTTTCAATATCAGGTAGTTCGGTGAAGCTGTGTCTGATGTAGTGATCACTTGTTTTGTGGAGTAGAACTGCCCATTGGCGCATAGGATAGATGTATCTTTACGTATGAGTGTTCCTGAGAGCGCATCCTTTACCATCAGAACATCGTTCTCTAGTGAGTCATAGTAGCCTCTAGGAACGGATGGGTGCGAGTAGAAGTTTGTTTGGTACAAGATGCCAACTTTATTAGCTCTTTGCGTAGGGGAATCGGTTGTAGTAATCTCTTTTACCATCTGCGTAAACAAAGGATTATGTAGGATAATCCTATCCTGCATTTCCTTAGGCGGGTCTTGTATGTACCGCATCATGTCTTGTGGGATATTAGCCATTGTGTTGTACTCCCTTGCAAATGATAGTTGTCTTAGTTCCCCAATCTTATACTTAAGTCTTTTAAAGTCTCTGATTCGATGGTAGATAAAATCTTCTAAGTCCATTGCGCACCGTCCACTGTAGCGATAAGCATCTTGCTTGCTTTGAGTAGAGCAAAGCTCGTAAACATTGTAGAGCATAGACACACGAAGGCTACGCCAAAGCTCCCTGATCGGTTAAGATTCATAGGCCCTTCTTACGAAGCTCCATCGCATTACAGGTGTCACCCTGCATTAGATATTACAGATGCGAGCTACGCTCTTACTCGTAGTGAGTAGAGTACTTACTCGTTGTGGACTTTAAAACTTCAATAGCCTTTTGTCATTAAAGACAGAGTTATGGCGGGGTCTCACTGGGTAAACCACTAACGTAAGAAGGCGCTTTCGTCAAGACTATGTTGTGCTGAGCACGGTGCGAAATATTAAAATCCCATCCACCCCTCTTATTAGCGATTGGGTCGGTGTTACCACCTATATCTCTTTGCATCTAAGACTAGGTGACTTTATATAGTTCCGCGACATAGGCCTGTAAAGAGAGGACAGAGCGGACCTTCAATCGTCTATCTTAAGATGCTCGAAGATTACTTGGATATGGTTGGTAGCTTGTATCTATGCTCTACGATGTTTACTTCGTAGTCTCTTTCTCCTTAGTGCATCTAGGGCAGTTCAAGTTCTTATCTGATACCTGCACCCCATGCTTTGGGCAGCAGATTACTTTAGGCATGGGCTTCATTCTTGTTATCATTCTGATCCTACGATCTTTAGATTCTTCTTCAAAGCGTTCTGCCGATACACCCGATTACTTTCCCTACTCTTCCAATGAGTGAAGGCTACAAGATGTGCGTTAATATACTCCTTTGGATGTAAGGCAAGATGTAAAGGGAATACAGAGATAGGATCAAAGTCAAAGTCCTTTATGCACTTTGCTTGATACAGCTTCGCTTGCGCCAAATGATAGTTAGGCACATTCTGATTACTTTGAGTTCCCTTTAGCTGCTGTATCCAGCATGTGTTTGTGAGCACGTTCAGCCTCCATGTCTTTAACTAGGTACTTAGTATCCTGTTGTGGCATAACAATGATGGTGTGCTGCGCTTCCCAGTGTTTGGTGAATTGTTCTAACGCCGTTGTTCCACCATACCATGCTGCAAGATAGACAATAACACATTGCAGAAAGACTTTCATCTACTCCCCGTGGCGCGGTGTTTGGCGAGGGCTTGCCCCAACTGTTCAATCAATGACCGCGCCTCTATTTCGGAGATTGAAAATAAGTTACGGGAAGGCACTCTTTCGATACCTATAATTATAGGTCTGTCTTGGTCGTATTTATCAGGCTTATACTCTGCGGTTATAGTGTGGCACTCCGCGCGCATAGCAGGGGGTGGGGTGCGGGCAGCTTCAATTCTACCAGCAATAATGCGGTCTATGTCGTGCCATGTGTACCTAGCTTCGTACATCTCTGCTACGGTCATTTCTCGTTGTGCTTTGTCTGTCATTTATCACCTTCCACATTTTTCTCCGGCATCGTCTCGCTGTTGGTGGTCATTTTAATACCTCAAATGGCAAAGAAGTTTTACACAAAAGCCAATCTCTCGGTGCGGTTCAGCTAAATATATTGACCACTCTTTGACAATGACGGCTGTATCCCTGATGTTTGTAATTGATTTTATGCTGTCTAAAGGGTCTCCGCAAAATTTAAAACCTCTATCCATCATAAATCCAGCCATGTCGTTACCTTCATATGCCGGTATACTGATGTCGGTCACATCACCCTCCTATCTCTGTCTCTGTTTACTTTCTTTATAAATTAGCCATAGCCAGAGCCAGAGCCATAGCCAGAGCCAGAGCCAGAGCCAGAGCCAGAGCCAGAGCCAGAGCCAGAGCCATAGCCAGAGCCAGAGCCAGAGCCATAGCCAGAGCCAGAGCAGTTATGGCCGTGGTGTGTTTTATTCAACGTATTTTTCAAAGGTTTTCTCCGCTGCTTTTGTTGTCGGGATGTATTCGATGCAGTTGGTCAGGTAAACTTCACCAGTTTTGTTCAGTCTGCCGCCTTTAATTCCGTCATTTGCAACGGCTGACAGTGACAACCCGCCGCCTTCCCATTTCCACAGGCGCAGGGCATCAGTCAGGTGACACTCCATACCGTCAGAGGCTTTAAGCGTTCCGATATGAACACCCGCCGAATAGGTACGCACAAGAACGCGCTGACCTAGCATGGGATGAACGCTTGGTTGTTTAGTAATACCGCCAAACATTGCCGTGAGTTCCTTAGCTTCTCCGATAGTCAGGTTATCAATAGACATTTTTAGTTCCTTTCGTTGGGGTTAAGTTATTTCTCTGTCTCTGTTGGCTCTGTTGACTGCATCCCTCACATACACACTCGCTGGCGCTGGCTGGCGTCCGGTACAGAAAAGTGCATCCTCACGGGTAGCACGCTCCCCCTGTTTAGAAGGGGAGTTCTTCTCCCCTGTACCGGACATAATTTCACTCGCTGGCTGCTGCGTGAGAAGGCATTGACGGATGGTTTTTAAATTTGTGAGTGCTGGCATTAATTCCATGCAACTTCCAGTTATGCGTGGATGTTGGGCGTACAGCCAATCCAAAGCCGCCTGCATCTCTTGGCGCGAAGCCGCTTTCTCGCTTTGCGTAGAGCAAGGCTCGTGGGGGGTTGGGGTCATATTCCTATACTCTGCCGACCGCGTGATAGTACTACATACTCCACGAACTTCGTTCTACTCGAAGTGAGCAAGGGACTTCTCGCCATGATCTTCTCTAAAGGCTTATGTTCTTTAGGTTGATGGGGTTTACAGATATGACTTGCCCCATCAAATGCTGAATGGCATTGTGTACACAAAGAGACAGAGGTGCGACTAGCGTCTTTCTTGCTAGGAGTAGAGCCTAGCTCGTTTTGTTTAAGTTTAGGGGGGATGAACAGAGGTTCCCATCTCTTGGACTCGCGTTCTGCTGCCATACGATTAAACTCCCACATAATGAGTCGGAGTTCCAATTGCTTTTCTGAATGGTTCATAGTGTACACTTCCTCATTTCATTCGTTGCTAGTCGTTAGCAAGCGCTAACTCCTCTTCCTTTTCTAGTTTCTTATAGTATATCATGGATTTAGTAGAATGTAAAGGCTGCATACAGCGGTTGTTTCCACCTTGTCCTGCATACACTTAGCTATATAAAGCACCTTTACAATATACGGGGAGTTTAAGCATCAACATGCGAGCCTATCCAACGATATCTAGCATCCTCTGGAATAATCGTTACGGAGACATTCTTCTGTATCCTCTGTCTTGCGACCATGTGTGTAGCCTATCCTTCGTACCGTATTCTAATTGCGTGTATTCTTCTCAATGATTGGGATGTTAGCTTCAGTTGGCACATAGATGATCTGTGAAATATGACCATCCTTTAATGCCTCAGCGAATGCACCAATGAACTCTTGTGCTCTGTACTCAGGGAACTCCTTTGCCTTTGCCCCTACGATAGCGATAGCCTCAGCCCTAAGAGTAGCAGCTTCCTTCTCTGCTTGAGCTTGGGTAACAAGGATCTGCCTATTCTGGTCAGCCTGTGCAAGTTGAGCCATACCCTCCATCTTGGCACTGTAGACATGGTAGGTAGGCATACCCCACATAAACAGGGCAATAACCCCTGCAATAGATATGATAAAGATAATAGCTCCTGCGATAAAAGCCTTTTGTTCGTCGTCCATAGTCTTAGTCTCCTTAAGAGGTGTTGTACAATGCCTCAAATCCTTTGATAGAAGCGTTTCTAGGTGGGTCTAGAAGAAGCTCGGTGGGGTAGGCAGGGTTAGTTAGACCACATGCTGCATTGCCATCCTAATGGCGCAACGTAAGAGCACTACTCTTTTGCTATACCTACCCCAATCTCTCTATTTCTTCTTCGTAGCGACGAATTTAGCTGATTTCAGGCCTTTGTCGATATGACCTGTGCTCCAAGCCGTAGGTCTTGCACGCATATCACCACGTGCATTGAACCAAACTTCATAAATAGGCTTCTTATTCGTAGGATGTACACCAACCTGTCTGCGTAAAAGCTCATTACGCTGGTATTTAGGTGTCATACCTGCTACATTGCCAGTCAATCTAACTACAATGTCCGATACTTCTTGTCTTGTGATGCCCACCTTTTCTTTTGCGAACAGATGAATCACCTCTTCGTATAGGAACGCAGTTCTATTCTTCTTTAGAAGATGAATCATTAAGGCTGTGCGATTAGCACGCTGTGTAGTGTTAGTACGCTCCATGATACCTTTGGCATTGTTCTTCCGTTTTAGTGCGATTGTAGCCATTGTACTCTCCATTCGTTGTGTTGCGTAGCTCGTTGTTAAGCAGTCAATTGCTCTATTGTAGCTCTTAGTGCTTGCGGCATGATAGTTGTGCCTTTCAGATACGTCCGTATGTTGAAGGACGGTTGTTTAGCCTTAGTCTTTTTAATATGGACAAAGCCTTTGATCTTCAATGCTTCAGCCCTAAGGACTGCCTTATCAAAGTTGTAGGTAGTTCCTTTAATGGTATGATCGAACCTTGGTTTAGCCCAAGTGCTTGTATCACGTATCGTTTTAGTTGCAGATTTCATTTACTTTCTCCTTGTTCTAAGTGTTTGCCGAACAGTACGATATCTCTTTCAGTTGCTGCATAGCAACGTCTTCAACTGGAACCTGATCTGTCCACATGTAGATAGGCCAGCGTGATTCTGTATTGACCTGCATTAGTAATATCCTTTCGTTAGTGGTCGGAGAGGAAGGATTTGAACCTTCGATCTCTGCTTTCCAAAAGCAGCGGGAACGACCAGGCTTCCCTACTCTCCGAGTTAAACTCCTAACTTCTCTTCTTGTTTGTACATCCAATCAGCTATAGCCAGATGCTCTGCGGCAGTTCCATTGTCTTTTAAACGATTGGCACGAAAACTAATGATTGCGGTATTGCCTTTTGTGTACCCGCCATTAGGAATGATCTGGTCTAAAGAAGCCCTGTCATTAGAGCGGTACCCTTTAAGATGCCGTCTATACGCCAACTCTAACCCAAGAATAGGGCAGTGTGTGGGTAAGGGGCACAAATCTTCAACCTTTAAATCAGAGAAGACCTTGCTTCTACGTCTGGCTTCGATTAAGAGCCGATTTATGTAGCGTTCTGCATCTGAAAGAGTTTTATAATCAGCATATCTTTTTAAACCTAAGTGACTTGCGACATTCATAACAGTGCCGTATGAAATGCTAAAGAGCTTTCTGATTTCCCCAATTGGTAATCTTTTTTGATACGCTTCTGTAAAAGCATTGCATTTTTCTGCTGGCCAATCTCGGCTAAACTGTTTCATAGGTTGCGGGAGGGTATGTCTTTGAATCAGTTGATAGATTCTTTGCTTAGTAACACCAAAGAACTCGACAAGTTCATTAGTTGTCGCGCCTCTCTCTAAGTGTTCTTTTAGAATTTCTACGTGTACTTTCTTTTCAATCATTGGTTTATCCAGTATAATGGGAAGGGGTAAAACGCTACGGGGATGGGTTTCCTAAATTTAAGAAAGGGAATAGAACACTGCTTGTCTTTTACCTAAAAAGAAATACTTGACATTTAGTTTTAGTCATGCTATACTTAGACTAGATGTTCAGGACAAGGGCAACACATTCACACCAACACAAACACTACAAAACAAAGGATGTTCTATTTATTTATTTGTGTATATGAATGAATTGATTAGACCATGGTACAACACAGGGAAGTTGTGATGCCTTGTTAAGAACCTGGTCTATGGCAACTTGGTCTTAAGCTGTATTGTATCTTCAACATCTTCATACTGATTAAGTAGATTATTAATCCTATGTATGATGATATGCTGATTAAGCTGTTCTAAGGGATAGCCTGAATTGGTAAAGTGTTCTGATACAGCTGCACGTAAGTCATACAGATATGCTAGACGCCCGTATAGTGTCTTATCCTTAGGAAATGCTTTAAGCGCAGGCTTTATGCTCAGGGGTTCCACGTTTGATGATAGTTGTGCCTCATCATCCCATGCTATTTGATTGTGTCCTAATACTACAGGAGTCTTAACTGCTTTCTTATGCATACAGTTTCCCTTCCTTATGTAATCTCATATGTTTCTTGATAAGATTAACCATCTTAAGATCGTCTCTAGCCATAGCGTAGTCCCATGCATTCTTACCAAAGCGATTGACCTCACACAATAGCTCTACGCCATGCTTACAGAGCTGCACGTTAACCTTATTCAATTCCCCTGCTACAATGAAATCATGCAGGTCTACAGCTTCCCTTGAGATACGTTCAGGTACTACGGCAGCATGACTCTCTTTAAACTTTAAGAAATCTTTTAAAGCCTTATCCATATCAGTATCCTTTCTTAATGCCCAAGATATAACACACATCTTCTTTCAGACTCTCGAAGGTCATAGGATAGCCTAAGGCGTAGAAAGTACGGCAATGTTGTATGTCTTTGATGAACTGTTTCATAGCAGACTCCTTGTTTGAATTTACGGAGTTTTCAGACAGCATAAACCCTACCACACCATCCAATAAGTGTGAGTGTTGTTTATAACAGTCTGGGATAACTTAGGGGTTTAATCCTATAACCCAGCGATTTTGCAGACAATCAGACCGCCTTACGCTAAGTCGATTCTGTCATCACCATTTACAATTCTTTGCCCTACGTTTCTTTGAATAGCCTCGCCATGCTTGCCTTGTAGGACAGTATAGAATACCGTCTTTTAAAACCAATCCTTTCAAGGACTTGGCTTTAAGGGCTAATAGCTTTTTCACATCAGACTCCTTTAAAGCATACAAGGAAAGGGACTCACCTGTTAAAGTGAATCCCCTTCGATTTATGTTTATTAAGCTGCTTTCAATTCTTGCGAATCAATTACAACTTCTTCTTCATCAGCCTTGATAGATTCAAGCACAGCGTCACGCTTCACAGAATCAATAGATTCTTGAATTGTTTCAGCTTCAACCTCAAGGATTCTGACCTTATCCATAAATGCGCGGATAATTTCAGCTTGCTGCACAAGTCCCTCAGCCTTTGCTTTGGTATACTTTGCAATCAAAGACTTGAAAGGCTTCGACAGTGACTCATCGAACAGTTCAATTTTCGGCTCTTTGAACATATCATAGAACGGTTTTTCAAAGGCTTTTTGAATGTAAGGCAGAGCTTTAACAGGCTCTACAGAGTACATAGGAATAGCCCCTTTGGTCTTATCCTTTGTAAAGGATTCGGTCTTATCGGAATAGCTAATTGGCGCAGAGGCTTTAAACCACGCAATAAGAGCTTGTTTCCGCATTGACAAAGGGGTTTCTTTAACCAAGAGACTCGCACTTGTGGCGTCCCCATGAGTATGGAAATGAATCAAGGCTTGTTGTGCAAGCGCAACCAATTCAATTTGCGACTCATGAGCTGACTTGCCCCATGCTTTGATTCTGGTAATCAGAGTCTCAGCTTTTACAAGAGCAGGCACTACGAAAGCAGCTACAACAGTAGCCGACTCAGCGGTTTTCAGATTCGTCATAATATACACTCCATTTACATAAGTCGAACCTACCGAATAGCAGGTTAACGGCCTATAAATATGACAATACGCACCATTCCCATATACAGAGAACAAGTTTGTATTGCCATAAAGCTAGGCTCTATGATATTTATGTAAACAGAGTTTTAACGCATTATGCGTCAACAGGATAAGAATCCATACGTCTTAATAAGTATTAAGCCGTGAATCTGCCTTGTATCTTTTTCTTCACTTTTCCGTCTATGACGGCGGAATTTGTAAAGGTTCTGGTATTATCATACATGAGCGTTCCGCCTTTTTTGCGTCTAGCTACATGGTCGTGAGGATCAATTCTGCCTTTCTTTTTAATTGAATAGGTAAGAATCCTAGTTTTCGATATAACGTTTTTAACAGGTACTAGCTCACCGTCAATGTCTCTAATACCGATAGTTTCGACTCGCTTTGTAGTCTCACGAGTCACTACGGTTTTAAAGGCACTAACAGGCAAGCCATATCCACCCGAAAAAATAGGTGACTTGGCATAACTCATAAGAGTCTCCATTGTAATACGATTAAACGAATTTCTGCCTTGCCCAATTATGATGGGTTTTCCATAAGAGGAACGATTCCCGTGTTAAGCATGTTACCATGCAGGGAAAAGTGATAAGGCAAGACTCCAACATTATGTAAAATCACCTGTTAAGAAACAAGCTGTTTCACATAATAGAGTCAGAGTCCGACTCTATCTTTAATTGCTCTTTCTGGAAATCCTATGGCTTACGCCGTTCGGGTGCAGTGAGCAAGGCAGTCAATCCGTCCGGCCTTTCAAGACCGTAAATCAAAGTACCATATCGGCAGAGATACACAAGTCTTTTATTCCCTATGTTATCAATAGGTTAACAATGAGAATGAGAATTAGTCGCATAGAATCACTGTGCCTTGTGCGAATCACCTAGTGTTGAGAATGAGAATGAGTCGCAACAAGTGATTCGTCTACCATTAATAAAGGTTAATGTCATAATGTTGTAAGAGTGTTACATTGTCATAATACATGGTGCGGCAGTGGGTCGAGCGCACACTATGGGGTATCATAGTACCACATCTCATAATAGATACAGGGTCACACTTATCATTACTGTATCAGGGAATTATGTCTACTACTAGTTTACATAACACTTTTAGGACGCGACAGGGAATAGTTTTCCATATTACACCTAGAAATTATTACGGAAAAGGCTTTCCATAACAAGGGGGCAGTCTTATGGGAAGTCTCTCTAATTAGTAATATCACCCTTACTAAATTATTGATGTATTTCCCCATACCTCTATTGGGTATCTTTTAATATCAGATACTTAGTACGTTTTATTCGCATATTATTTTTGTAAATGTATTTTGTAGTGTATTATACCCATTTAAGACCTATAATTACTCCTATAACGGTGTATAAAACTCACCTATCTGTTATAATGGGATAATACCATCTTTTAGAGGATATTTTAATGGCAGAATTAATGAATTTACGCAGTAAAGAAACAGGAGGCCTCTAATGGCCGAACTGCCCGAGGATCTAAAGGTTCAATTAGAGAACTTTACCCCCTTCCAAAGAACCTATGCTGAGTATAGGGCAAAAGGTCTAAAGCAGTCTGAGGCTGCCCATAGAGCTGGGTCCAATGCTTCAGATAAGACTGCTAGGGGTAGAGTGGGGTATCAGTGTGAACAACTCCCTGGGATCAAGGAGTACATCTTCTGGTTACAGCAACAAAGAGCCAAGGTCGCAATGATTGACCAGACTGAGATCATTGATAAGCTAAGGCATGTCTATGACGGGGCAATGTTAGACTGCAAGTATAAGGATGCTAATACGTCTGTTGAACTGCTTGGAAAGCTTATAGGTCTCTTTGTATCCAATGGGGGAATAAAGATTGATACAAAGCAAGACGTAGCACAAGCAGGACTAGCTAATAACACAGAAGCTTTCAATGATGAAGGTGATGATGCTACTCAGAATGAGACCTTAATCCGAATGGAGAAGCTACAACAGATGCTAAGGGATGTAAACAAAGGGAAGTCTTAGGGTATATTGGGTATCTAATGATATCATAGGGTTACACTTATTGGCACAATATCCTAGAACATATCCTAAACAAGGTACTTTAAGAAGTTGTCCTAAGTGAATATCGCTAAACCATCTACTTTAAACCAAGGCAAAGAAAAAGGTTTAAGACCATCTGTCCTAAACCTTATACTAAACCTTAGTCCTAAACCATTCTCCTAAACTAACCCCTTGCCCCTTCGTCCAGTATAGCAAATTTTTAAGCAAGATGCAAACACTATTAAATTACACAAGGATTACAAGTGACTAAGGATGAACTAAAACGAATCGAGAATCAGTTACTTTCTCACCTCATAGAGGCAGCAAGAGACAACTTCTATTGTTTCGTTAACATGATGGCACCCCTTATTCTACCTGAGGAGTTTATAAACGGTGTCCATATTAAACTCATTTGTGATCAATTACAGGAGGTTGCCTTCTCTGTAGAGAACCCTGAGAAGGTTCCAAAACGTATACAACTGATGCTCCCCCCTGGTTCTATGAAGAGTAGACTTGCTTCCAACCTATTCCCAGCTTGGTGTCTAGGTAGAAATCCTAACTGGTGCTTCCTAGCCATAGGAGCTAACTATGACTTCGCAGTAGACAACTTCGGTAAACCTACCAAAGAACTCATTGACCTTCCTCAATACAAAGCCATCTTCCCTTATACAGTCCTGAAGAAGGATGTAAACGCAGCAGGTAGATGGGATACGACTAAGAAGGGCAGGTTCGTAGCACGTGGAGCCGGTCAGGACATTGCAGGTCGTCGTTGCCATATCTCCATCGTAGATGATGCCCTTACAGAGCAAACAACAGATGCAGACCGGATAAAGATTAACGGTTGGTATAGGAAAGGCCTTCGGACGAGACTCCTCCCTAGAGGAGCCGAGATTATTATTAACACCCGTTGGTTCGTAGAAGACTTATCAGGGTTCATGCTAAAGGTAGATGAAAAGACACGTAGACCATGGGAAGTTATCAAGATACCTGCGATCCTCGATTTAAAGGCCTCTACAATGCTCAGGGAGGGCCTTCCCAGCACGGATACCAGGTTCGAGGTAGGTACCTCCTTCTGGCCTGAGTTCTGGCCTACAGGCCTGCTCCTAGAGAAGAAAGAGACCATGCCTCCAGCAGAGTGGGCAGCCCTATATCTCCAAGAGCCAGTTACCGAACAAGGAGCCATCATCAAACGAGCAGACTTTCAGATATGGTCAGCAGAGAAACCCCCTAAGTGCAAATACGTAATCGTCTCCCTTGATACGGCCCTATCCCAGAAGGAAGCTGCCAACTACTCTGCTTACACAGTCTGGGGTATGTTTGTTAACCTAGTGGAATCATTTGATAATACCCAGTTAGCACAAGATAGCATGATCCTACTTGCTGCAGGTAGGGGTAGATGGGACTTTACAGAACTATGTAATAAAGCCAAAGAGTTAGACACAAAGTATATACCAGAGTACTTCCTTATAGAAGACACCTCAGCAGGTATGCTCTTGATCCCTGAACTACAGAAGAGATCCTTCCCAGTCCTACCCTATAAGCCAAAAGGGGATAAGACCTCACGATTACAAGCCACTACCCCCTACTTCCAAGCTAAGAGGGTTTGGGTTCCTGCAGGTAAGACCTGGGCAGAAGATGTCGTAAACGAAGTCTCAACCTTCCAACCTAGACTTAAGAACCAAGTAGACGATTACACCGATACAGTCTCACAAGCAGTCATTTGGATGCGGGACAACCATAAGATTGATAATGATGGGTTCTCCAATAGATGGGATGAGGAAACGGTAACACAAAGACGAAAGACCTACTGGAGTGCTTTAACCAGTTCAGTAAATGTTTGACAAAACTTAACAAATAGGGTATACTATACAGATGGCAAAAAAGAAATCCTACATCCCCAAGACGAAACGCAACAAGTCGCAAAAGTTACAAGACGACATGAAGAGCGAGTCTGAAGCAATATCAGAAGGTAATCAACCAACGATTACCAGGAATGCAGATGGTTCTGCAACAGTATCCTTCGAAGAAGACACAAGTCCTGAAGAAGAGATTGCTGGTGGACTTGGTTCCTACGATCCTAAATCTGAACACTATGGCAACCTTGTAAGTGTGCTTGATGAAGAACAGAGGAACAAACTAGAGACCCTGGTCTTAGCAAACGTTCAATCGGACGAGAGTGCAAGAGGCGACTGGATGAAGACCATGCAGATGGGTCTTGATCTCATAGGCACAAAGGTTGAAGAGAAGAATACGCCCTTTGAAGGAGCTTGTTCAGCGCAACACCCACTCTTGATGGAGAGTGCTGTTAAGTTCCAATCGAAAGCCTCCAATGAACTCCTGCCTGCTTCCGGTCCTGTTAAATGCAAGATCATGGGAGATGTAACTACAGAAAAGGAAGAACAGGCTAACCGCGTCAAAGCGCATATGAATTATCAGATCACAGAAGAGATGACAGAGTTTTATA
>OCZT010001687.1_pt1 | contig 22827 bp, 29 predicted proteins | sample 1539031 | NCBI WGS metagenome assembly OCZT01 (sample SAMEA3539308, study PRJEB22396) | soil metagenome | biome: tundra; feature: field; material: soil | place: USA | collected 2010-05 | depth 0.15 m | reverse complement strand
CGTTCCGGGCTCCGGGCGCGACACGTTGCCGGTCACCCTGGCAGGCATGCCGCTGCCAGGCCCGGCCCCGGCTCCCCGAAAGCCAAGGGCCCGGACCGGATATCTCGGCCGTGTCATGGCGCTGGCCGCAGCCGGAGTCATCGCGGCTACCCTGGCAGTGGTGATGCTGTCCGGCCCGGCAGCGCCGCAGGGTCACCGCCCGGCCAGCGCGCCGTCCGCTGCGCCGCGGACGGCGAATGCCCGCCGGTCAGCGGCCAGCTCGATGGTCGAGGTCAATGGCGGCTCGCTGGCCGGGCAGTCGGTCGCGACCGTGCGCCGGCGGCTGCGCGAGCTCGGCCTGACAGTCCGCGTGCAATGGCAGCCAAGCAACCTCCAGATCCCCGGAACGGTCCTTTTCGTGCGGCCAGACGGCCGGGTGCCGGCCGGCAGCCTGGTCGTCGTGACCGCAGCGCTCCAGCCCCATGGCCACGGCAACGGCCACGGCAAGGGGCACGGTCACGGCCACCACGGCCACGGCGGCGATTGACCCCATCGATCGCGCGGCCACCGCACGCACCCCGGTCTTGCTGACGATGCGTGCCACCTCGCGGGGCGCAGCCGGTGGCCAGGTGATGGGCGATGGTGAGCAGCCCCCGGAAGGCCACCTCGCCGTCGCCTTATTCGCGCCTATAACGCTTTGCGCCGTCCCCGGCGCTCCCGTGAAGACATCAGTCGGCAGCGCCGGCCCCGGTCAGGCCGGGACAGCGCGGCGCGGCACAGGCAACAGGACAACTGGAGGACACCAGATTCGGTGGCGCGCTGGTCAGCCCGTGGGCACGGGCGGGATCGAGGCCAGCGAAGCGCTGGGCTGTGCCATGGAGTCACTGCCGCCGGGCGGACGGGATACTGCCGGGCGCGGTCAGGCGGGCGTGGCTGGCCTGCCACCGGGCGGGCTGGATGCCCCGGCCGCAGCGATGCGGACCGCCCGAATCCGGAGCCAGGCCGCTGGATCTGCAAGCCGAACCCATTGCGGATGGCCCGCGACGGGTCAGGCCGATCGCCCGTGACGAATCGGCATCTGCGTCGCAGTTGGATGGGTCGTCGGGAAAGGACCCTGTGCAAGAGGGGCGAGCGCCCTGCAACGGCTATCACGGCATTCTCAGCAGCACCTCGCCCTCGAGGCCGTCGGGATCGCGAAAGAAGATGCTCAGCGCCTGGCCGAGGTCGTTGACTGCCCCATCGCTCGCTACGGCATCGACGAGCCGGTCCCGGATCGTCTCGAATGCCTCCTGTGACGCGACCGTCAGCCCGACGTGATCAATGCGGCCCCGGCCCCACATCGGCGTCTGACGATCCGCCTCCGTGTTCCCGTCGATCACGAAGACATTCAGCTGCGTGGCAGGACCGATGTCGATCACGGTCATCGTCTCGCCAGGCCCGTGCCCGCGCGTCGGCCCGATCACAGCATCGAACACCCGCTCGTAGAACCTGTCCCGCTCGAAAATAGGATTCGCCTGGTGACCTGCGGGCCTTCGAGGTATCAGGCGGCGCGCGTGTATTCGTTGATCAGGCCGCTGAGGACGGGTTTTCGGTGGATCCGTTCCCGGTCGAGGTCGGTAACGGTGAGGTGGCTACCGTCGTGTTCGCCGTCGGGGACGCGCTGGGCGATGCCCTGGTGCGGCCTTGCCGTGTTGTAGTGCACCTGGTATTCGGCCAGGGCGGCGCGCAGGTGTCGCTCGCCGAGGATCAGCACGCGGTCGAGGAGCTCTCGGCGCAGGGTGCCGGCGAGGCGCTCGCAGATCGCGTTCATCCGCGGAGCCTGCACGGCGGTGCGCACGATCCTGGCGCCGGTGGCCTGGAAGACGGCGCCGGACGAGTCGGTGAAGTTCGAGCCGCGATCGCGGATCAGGAATCTAATGCTCTCGAACCGCTCGCCGGGAGTGAGAGCGAGGTTGCGGGCCTGCTGCACGGTCCACTCGCCAGCGGGGTTCGCGGTGACGCCGCCGAGATGCATCCGGCGGGTGCCGTGCTCGATGAACACCAAGACGTACAGTCTTCTCAGCAGCACAGTGTCCACGTGCAGGAAATCGACCGCGAGGATCCCGGCGGCCTGGACGTGCAAGAACTGGCGCCAGGCCGGGCCTGACCGGCGTGGCGCCGGATCGATGCCCGCGGCATGCAGGATCTCCCGCACCGTGGACGGCGCGACCGTCACGCCGAGCTTGGTCAGTTCGCCGTGGATCCGACGGTATCCCCACAGCGGATTCTCCTTCGCCAGGCGAACGACAAGGCGGGCGATGCCCGGGACCGTCGGCGGGCGGCCGGGCTTGCGCCGCTTGCTCGTGTCGTACTTGCTGCCGGCCAGTTTGCGGTGCCAGGCCAGCAGCGTCGCGGGCGTCACGGGGAGACGCCGGTCCAGCGCCTACGGGGGAGAAGCCGTGCCAGCGCGGCGAACCACACCCGGTCGGCCGGCTCGTAACGCACCCGGCCGATGTGGCGTCGCAGCACCGCGTTCTCGTGCCGGAGCACCAGCAGCCCGGCATCCTTCGCCCGGTCCCCGCGGAAGACCAGGACGGCCACGCCGAGTACTCGGCACGTCAGCAGGTACACGATCTTGAGCAGCATCCGGCCAGCCAACCAGCACCGCGTCAAGCCTGCTGGCGATAGCGCAGGTCAGCCGCCCAATCGATTATTCGAGCGGCACAGGTACGGCGGGGCGCCGGGTCGATGCCGGCATCGTGCAGGATCTGCCACACCGTGGAGGCAGCGATCGGGTGGCCAAGCTTGACAAGCTCGCCTTGCACCCGCCGGTGCCCCCACGCCGGATTGTCCGTCGCGATGCGGATCACGAGCTTCCGGATCGCGGCTGCCGTAGGCGGCCGGCCGGGACGCCGCCGGCTCGCGTAGTCCCACTTACGGGTGACCAGCCGCCGGTGCCAGGCGAGCAGCGTCGCCGGGGTCACCGCGAACACCTCGGCCCACCGGTGCCGGGGGATCAGCCGGGACAGCGCCGCCAGCCAGAGCCGGTCAGCTGGCTGGTAGCGAACCCGGCCGATCTGGCGGCGCAATACCGCGTTCTCGTGCCGGAGCACCAGGAGTTCGGCATCCTTGGACACCTCACGCCGGGCAAGAATCATCAGGCAGCCGAGAAGACGGCGCGCGAGCAGGTAGACGACCGAGAAGATCACTCAGCGATGATCTCAGCTCACGAGACCGCCTGGGCCAGGCCAGATCCGGTAGTCGAGCCCCATAGGATGGCCGGTAGTTTCCTACGTTCGTGGTATGGATGTAGCATGTTCGTATGAGCGGTAAGGAGCGGTTGTCGGCGTCGGTGGATGCCGGCCTGGTGGCGGTGGCCCAGGAAGCGGTGGCCCGGGGGCAGGCGGAGAGCGTGAGCGCGTGGGTGAATGACGCGCTGAGGCTGAAGGCGGATCATGACCGGCGGCTGGGCGCGCTGGATGATTTCCTCGCTGCCTATGAGGCTGAGCACGGTCAGGTCACCGAGGCGGAGATGCGTGATGCTGCCCGCCGCGCCCGGAGCCGTGCGGTCGTTGTGCGCGGTGACCCGCAAGAGCAGGGCCCGGGCCAGGGTCGCGGCCGGGGCGCGGCCTGATGCTGGTGCTGGATGCCGGGGCGTTCGTGGCAGTGGAACGCGGGGATCGTGACGTGGTGGCGCTGGTCAAGCGGGAGCGGCTGGCGGGGCGGGTGCCGGTGACTAGCGGGGGAGTGGTCGCCCAGGTCTGGCGCGGCGGCACTGGCCGGCAGGCGCCGCTGGCCCGGCTGCTGGCCGGGACCGATGTCACCGCGGTCGATGACGTCCTGGGCCGCCGGGCCGGGATGCTGCTGGCCCGCAGCGGCCAGTCTGACGCGGTCGATGCCACGGTGGTGTGCCTGGCCGGCGACGGGGATGACATCCTCACCTCCGATACCGGCGACCTGCGGGCGCTGGCCGAAGCTGCCGGGATCCACGTCGACCTCATCCCCGTCTGAGCTACCCGGCAGGCGCATCTGTATCCGCACGGTCGCCGGCAGAGCCAGCTGTCTGGGGCCAGGCGATGGGGGTCGGCTCCGCATGGCGGGGTGGCGGGAGCTTCGAATATTAGCGGCGCTAACGAGTTCTGGGAGCCAAGTGGGGAGCCAGCGTGCAGCGGTGCCAGGCGACGCCGGGCCACATGCAGCCACGGAAGCCGCAGGTGAACTCCACGCAGGGCCACATGCAGCCGCGCCGGGCGACGGCCGGAGTGTGCATGGCATGCAAGAGGTCCGGAGTTCGAGTCTCCGTAGCTCCACCGATTTTTCGTGTCTATGTTCGAGAATAAGTGACTAACTTAAGTCACTTGACTCCGGCTGTTTGACGGCCCGCGAGGACCACGCGCATTGCCGGGTGTGCAAGAGGCCAGCGTGAGAGGTCGGGCCATCGCTGGCCAGTGGATCATGGAGCCGGGAGTGCCCCAGCGACCGTCGTCGGGGCACAATCCGGCCGTCACCCGCTGTGAGCGCGGCAGCGGCCTAGTGTGTTATGGCAGAGAAACAGATCGCCGAGTATTTACATCTCTCCGAGAGCGGCCGTCATTGCCGTATCGAGCACAGATCAGCTCGTTCGGGGCGTCCCTGAGCGCTACCCGTGATTATGTGCGTCAGTCGTGACGCCAGATGTAGGCCAGCTCTGACGCCACCGGTTTTCGGAGGAACTCGGTATCGGCGAAGGCTGACTCCACGACTGACAACCACGCCCGGCCCTTCCTCGCAGGTGCCGATTCCGCCGTCCGCAGGAGCGTGTCAAGGTGGAGCGCCCGCAGGCGGAGCCTGTGGCCGAACGACCTTTACACGGGACGGAGGACGGCCACCCTGGCGGCTCCGAGGAAGGGACTGCACCCGAGAACTGGAGTCACAGCTCGCCGGCAAGGGCAGCTGACGTCGCCCACCGCTGGCTTCAGAACTCGCCGATAACTGGCATCAAAATTGACCTACATAGCCACTACCCGCTACTGGCGGAGTCGTGCGGCACCCGCCGTGGTTGCTCCCGGCGCGGGCATGGGGACGCGGCCGTCCGGGTAGACGATCGGCCAGCGGCACATCGAACCGGTGCGGTCAGCCTTGTGTCGCAAGGTCAGCAGGAGGCAATCGACGGCAATCTACTCGTTGGGGCCCGTGGCCCTGCGTTTGTAAACTGCACGAAAGATGAACCCGATGGCGACCGCGATGGCGGCCACCACGATCCCGCCGATGATCGAGGCGGCCGCCGAGGCTCCGGTGGCGAGGGCAATGATGAAGTAGATCACTCCGGCGGCGAGGCCCGGGATCACAACGCTGGTCATGGAGGCATTGATTTTCATTGGCGATAGCCCCTTTCGCTGTGCGCGCTACCTGGCCGCTGCATGCGATGCTACTGCGCATGGATCACTGCGAAGGGGATGACGGGTCGCGCACTTGCCGGCGTATTCGCTCTGACGAGACGTCCCGTACCGGAGCCTCATACGGGAACACCGCAGGTCGGAGGGGACGCCCGCGAGGGGCCGTTCCGTAAGAGCCGCCCGGTGAGGATTCCCGCATGGGTGCCCTGTACGGGACACCGGGCAGACGCCTGCGGGTTCCTTCCGCAGCCCCAGCCGGAAGGGTCCTCTGCAACACCCTGTCTTGCCGATGCTCGAGATAGGCGGCAGTCAGATCGTGACTGCTGCCTGTCGCATCGACGCCTGCGTGCGCCCCAAGCGGGGGGTAGGCGTACAGAACAGCCTGGTCTGCGCGGCTCAGCTGATGATCGCCGGGGCAGCCCTGGCCGCTCAGGCGGATATTGCGGCCGGGCACGGCAAGTCAGTACTTGACGCGGTAGTCGATGACCGTGGCGAACGGTGATCGTCGACACTGGGCTGCTCGAGGTCGAGTGTTCGGGCGAATTCTTCAAAGCGGGCGTTTCCGCGGCCCGGGACCACGATAAGGCGTTACGGGCAGCGGCGACGGTACGTGCGTGATGGTGGCGTGCCGGTCGGGTGATGCCCTGGCGCATGGCGGTCCTGGGATTGGCGTGCGAGGCGGCTTCTCGCACGTCCCGCAGCGGCACTCTGGCCGGCTGGTGTGGCGGTGATGAATGCGCCGGCAGGATGTGCGGTCTGACGGGCCTGGCGAGCGCGGCGCGGCGAGTTGCCTGGCGGCGATCCAGCGACGCGGCGGACCCAGCGGGCGCCCAGCGAGGGCAGGTGCCTCAGGTGCCCGGGCTGGCGGGGCGGATGGGTAGCGGGCGGATGCGGAGGCGCCCGCGGGCGATGGAGACCAGCGCGCCGGCTTTCAGCCCATCGGCGACTGCTGGAAGGTTAGCGGCCAGGAGAGCTGCCTGCTGGTCAGGGGTGAGATGGTCGGCCGAGCGCAGCAGGACCACGGACGGGCTGGTGGCGCCGGGTGAGGCGGCGAGCAGCTCGCCGAAATCCGAATCGGCGGAGATGATCACCAGGTCGTTCGCCGCGGCGTGCTCCAGGATGGCCTCGTCGGCGGCGGTGACCAGCCCGGCATCAGCGACGTGCCGGGCATCAAGCCCGGCGCTGCGTAGTCCGGCGGCGACGCGCGGGGACAGGTTCGCGTCGATAAGCAGCCGCATGCCTAGGCGGGCCGGGCGAGCGGCAGTTCACGTTCCTGCACGGCAGCGGCGGCAAACTCCAGGGCGGCCAGGATGTCGGCGCGCTCGAGGTAGGGGTAGTCGGCGAGGATCTGCTCGGTGCTGCGCCCGGCCGCCAGCTGGCCCAGCACGGCGCTGACGGTCACCCTGGTGTCGCGGATGCACGGCAGGCCCGTCATCTTGACCGGGTCGATGGTGATCCGCTCGTATGCCATGTCCTTAAGGGTACGCCAGCCCGCGCCGGCCGCGCCGGCTCGATGCGTGGCCGCGGCGCTGGGCCTGGCATATACAAGCGCAGCCATGCGGTGTCTGACGTGCGGCTCCGGCGACGTAGGCGGCGACGATGTAAGTGGCGTGGCGGTCTAGCGAGGTCCGGGCCCGGTCATAGCGCATGTGGTGCGCGGGTCCGCATGCGAGGCGGCTTCCTGCACGTCTCCTAGCGGCACGCCGGCATCCAGCGCGGCGGTGATGAACGCGTGCCGCCATGCCAGTCGCACCGCATGGTGCCGCAAGCCAGTGACTAGCCAAGTGACGACCGGATCAGCCTGCATCAGACCGGGCCGGACGCAGCCAGACAGTTCCGGCCTGCCTGACCTGCCGGTATCAGACCCAGTCCGACGCAGGCAGACTAGATCGCCACGCATGGCATGCAAGAGGTCCGGAGTTCGAGTCTCCGTAGCTCCACATTTCCGCAGTTCAGAGGCCATTTGTGCTGATCTTTACCGCTTGCTAATCGTGCAAGAAGTCGCATTATCTGGCGAGTTAGCATGACCTGGTGTTCTCGCAGGTCAGCGTGTTATTGCGGTGCCGGTCGAGGATCGCGGCCGGGGCATGGCCCCGCTGGGAGCCAAGTGGGGAGCCAGCGGGCTGATTTGCATCCTGCCGCGGGCGGCAGATAGGCGTCCCGGGTAGCCGCGCAAAGGTATCTGCGTCACGCTAGGTGAGTACCGTCGCGAGCTCAAAGCCAGCAGGCAGTAACAGAGCGAATCGGAGCGAGTTGGTCGTTGGCTGTTCGTGGTGCGGTAACCGCCCAGATCATCCGGATCGGTGTGAGGGGCAGCGAGGTCTGTCCGCCAGTCAGCTGGCATGCGTCCCTGTTCGGTCTCGCCGCCGGCCTTGCGGGGATCATGCACCAAACCATGGTCCTCTGCGGTGCCGGGACCCGCGGGCTTCTCACTCCCGCCAGGGTGATCGCGCCGGGATTGTCCGCGCTGGGCCCCGGGTCGGCGACCCCCCGCCGCGCAAGGCATCCCCTGCCATCGCACCGGAAACTCCGTCCAGGGAACCGGCAGGGAGCAGATATGCCGGCGTCTGGGTCTGCGGCAGGTCCGCGGCCCGGTCTTGCGTGAGGGCAGGGCCTTGATGTTCTGTAGTCAGTTCGCGTGGGCTGCACGGCCAGATGTCCCGGTCCCGCGACTGCCTCAGCCGGGATGGATGCGTGGCCCTTCACCCGCATGGCGAAGCACCCTGCGGCACGGTTAGCCCGGCCTCGTTGATCGTGCTGATGTGGTCGCTGCCGCACGGCCCCCGCGGTCGGCCTGACCGGTTCGGCCGGTGCGGCATCGGCTGAGTCAGCGCGTGTCAGCGCAATGCCGGAGCGCTAGGCCGCTGCCAGGACCGCGATTGCGTCGATGGAGATGAGGAGGCCACGTGGCAGGTTGACGTTGGCGGGCGCGGACCGGGCCGGAGGCGGCTCTGGCATGTAACGGGCATACACGGCGTTGATTGCGGCGAAGTCGTCGACGTTCTGGTAGAAGATCGTGGTCTTGACCAGGGTCGCGAGGGACGCCCCGGCGGCGGCCAGGATCGCGTCCAGGTTGCGGAGGGCTTGTTCCGCCTGCGCCTCGATGCCTTCCGCGACAGCACCGGTGGCCGGGTCGATGCCGGCCGTCCCGGAGCAGAAGACGAATCCGCTGGCGATGATCGCCTGGCTGTACGGGCCAAGGGCTGCCGGAGCCGAGTCCGTGGACACTGCCTGTCTCATCACGGGTTACCGCCTATCGATTTTCGTCTCGCCGGTGACCTTACCCGGCAGGCGAGCCAGCCAGGCGCCGGCTCGGCCTTCGCTGCCAGCGTCCAGCCGGTCAGGCGCAGGCGCGCAGATCATCCGCCCATGGGGGCCTTCGCTGTCAAGAGGGCGTGCTGGCCCGCCCCGGTGACCTCGCTGTGGTCGCCGGGCTGGATTGTGCTGGCTTTCTTCGCAGCTGCCGGATTCCGTGCCGCGCGGTCCGGGGTCAAGCCACACCGAGCCTTCCTTGGAGATTGGCGTCAATGACCGCCACCTGGGAGCGCTTGCGGTGCACGTCTATCCCGACGTAGACAGACATTGCCGGCCTCCTTTCCGAGCTCGAATGTCACCCGGAAGCTAAGCTCACCGGGCTAAGCAGGAAAGAGGGTCCGGCCTCACACCCGGCCCCATAGAGTCAGATCTGGGCAGGGAACCGGGATGGCACGGTCGCGCCCTGCGCGCTACTGGACTGGCGCGGCCGGGCATGCTTGGATTGCGGCATGGCAGCTGAGGCGGAACCTGCCCGGGTGTGGGCCATTGCCGGCAGCTACTTCGAGGCGTGCAACTGTGAGGCCATTTGTCCGTGCCGGCGGGTCGGCGAGCGCGCTGGCGGACGATCCACGTACGGCATCTGCCAGTTCGCGCTGTCCTGGCAGATCAGCCAGGGCCGCACCGGCGGGCTGCGGGTTGACGACCTCGCTGTGGTCATGGCCGGCTGGTATGACGACGACGAGCCCGGTTCACCGTGGCGGGTCAGCCTCTACCTCGATCAGCGAGCCAGCAAGGGGCAGCAGGAGGCGCTAGCTGCGATCTTCCTCGGCCGGGCGGGCGGCACCACCTTTCGCAATTTCGCGGCCGCTATCGGCACGGTCCACGCCGTGCGGCCGGCCCGCATTGTGCTGTCGCACGTGCCCCGGCGCTGGTCTATCCGCGCTGACACCTACCTCACCGTGCGCGCCGAAACACCGGTCGATGCGCCCGCCCCGGTCGCCTGCGGTATCCCTGGCCTCGACCGGCCAGGCCAGGAGGTCATCGCCGATACGTTCCGCGTCAGCGACGCCCCGCTCAGCTGGGACCTGCACGGACGGTGCGGGTTTGCCACCGACTTCAGTTACAGCTCCCGCGACTGATGCGGCGCGCACGAAACGGCATCAGCCATCGAGTGACCTGAGAACTCCGGTCGCGGGACGCATCCTTCCGCTCATGGGTCTTGCGTACCGGGCGGACGTGATGGTATTAGCCGCAGGTACGCCGCCGGGCGCTGGGCGGACCGGAACCAGGAGGGGAGTGTCGTGAGCTTCTCGGTCGAAGGGGACTACTTCGAGGTGTGCAACTGTGACGTCAGCTGCAACTGCGTATGGCTCGGGACCGCCACCCAGGACAACTGCGACGTCTTGCTGGCGTGGCATGTCACCAACGGCGACAAAGACGGCGTGGACCTGTCCGGTCTCAACGCCGTGATGGCCGTGCACTCGCCGAAGCGGATGACCGACGGCGGCTGGAAGGGTGGCCCTGTACCTGGACGATCGCGCTTCCGCCGAGCAGTCTGAAGCCCTGGGCGCGGTCTTTACCGGGGGTGCTGGTGGCTACCTCGCCGGCCTGTGCCCGCTGATCGGCGAGGTCGCCGGGGTGGAGCCGGCGGCGATCACGTTCGAGAAGTCGGACGGCTCGCTGCACGCTGAGGTCGCGGGCGCCCTGTCGATGAGCAGCGACCAGCTGGTGGGAATGGATGGCCAGGAGCCGGCCGTGATCACCAACGCGCCGTTCGGCGCCGTCCCCCAGCCCGTCCGGCAGGGCACGTCCAAAGATGTGAGCTACGACGGTCATTGGAGCGCCGATTTCACCGGAACCAACAGCTTCATCACGGACTTCCGGTACGAAGGCTGACCAGGGCCCGGCGATGGCTGACCGGGCCGGGCCCGCCGTAGCCGCGCGGCCGGTGCAGAGCCTGCCGCCGCGGCAGTTGGCCGCGCCATGGATCGTTCTCGCCGCGCTCGCGGCTGTGGCGTGGGCGATCACCGTGGCGCAGGCCCGGAGCATGGGCAACGGGCCCGGGACCATGGGCCTGGCGCTGCTGCCCTTCCTCGGGCTGTGGGTGGTGATGATGGCCGCGATGATGCTGCCATCTGTCGCGCCGGTCGCCGTGCTGTGGACCCGCCTGATCAGCGGTGCTACGGCCGGCCCCGGGCGGGCCGTGCGGATGAGCGCGTTCCTCAGCGGTTACCTGCTGGCCTGGGCTGCGTGCGGCGCGGTTGCCTTCGCGGCCCTCGCCGGGACCAGGCGGCTGCTCACGGCGTCCCCGGTGGCGGCGAAGTGGCTTGGCGTGGCGATCTTCATTGCCGCGGGCATCTACCAGCTCACTCCCTGGAAGGACTGGTGCCTGCGCCGCTGCCGTTCACCGATCGGCGCGCTGATGTACTACCTCAGCTTCAAGGGCCGCAGCCGCGACGTCCGCGTCGGCCTGCATCACGGAGCCACCTGCGCCGGGTGCTGCTGGGGCCTGATGATTGTGCTGATCGCGGTCGGCGTGATGAACCTGGCGGTCATGGCGGCGCTGGCGGCGGTCATCTTCGTGGAGAAACTCTGGCGCTACGGCAAACCGTTCGGCCAGGCCGCCGGGGTGGTGCTGGTGGCGGTCGGCGTCCTGGCCATCTGGTTCCCGTGGCTGCTTCCTGGCCTGCACGTCTCCGCCATGTCGGCCATGTAGGACAAAGCCGATGACCCGCGATAGGACACCGGCGCGGCAGACCGGCCCGTTCGGGGTGCGGGAGGAACGGCCAGCGAACAACAGGGAAGACCGAGATGGTCACGTGCATCCGGCTGTGCCTGGACTGCGCCGATGTCTGCACCGCCACCATCGGGTGACAAGCCGCCAGGCGGCCTACGACGCCAACGTCACCCGGCCGCTGCTTGGAGGCCTGCGTGGCCATCTGCAAGAGCTGCGGCGACGAGTGCGAGCGGCACGCCCGCCACCATGAGCACTGCCGGGTCTGCGAGCAGGCCTGCCGCCAGTTCCTGGACGCCCTGCAATAGGAGACCGCCCAGCCGGCGCGGCCAGCCTCAGCTTGCCGCAGACCATGGCAGACGCGGTGCGGAAGCGGCGTCACATAACGATCATTCGGGCGCGTCTTGTATGCTGGCCAGCCGACCGAGACCAGCGTGCAATTAGGCGGCAACGTGCGTGTTACCGCTCGGCCCTCCGGCTACTCTCTGTAACGACCGTCGGCTCCACGGCACTGCCCTGACAGGCTCCCTGACCGCCGCGACGGATAGTGGAACAACACCAGGCAGCTCGAGCGCAGGCTCCAGCGGACCGCTCGGTCGGCGGCATAGCGGGCGTTCGGATAGCCGATGCGGCAGATGCGGCCGGGTGTCGGTAGCGGCAAGTACGCTCAGGCCGTGGCTAATTTCGCAGTGAGGCTGGTCCACGGCCCAGGCTGGGACCTCTCACGTAAGATCCGGGACCAGGACGCCTGGGATGAGCACGCGGCATTCATGGATGGCCTTGTTGATGATGGCTTTGTCGTCCTCGGCGGGCCAGTCGGCGACGGCGAGCAGACCCTGCACCTCGTAGAGGCCGCGGATGAGGGCGAAATCAAGGCACGCCTTGCCGGGGATCCCTGGGCTTCGGCTGGACTGCTGCAGATCGGCACGATAGAGCCCTGGGCGCTCTGGCTCGACAGCCGCCCAAAGAATTCAGCGCGCTGACCGGCATCATGCGCCTAGCCTGAAGGGTACGCACACAATGCGGCTACCCGGATCCGGATGGGTTCGGTTACCAGAACGGCCCATTCCTCGCCAGGCACACCGGCAGACGATGGGAGTCCGTGCCCGCTTGACTGGCCAGCCCGCTGTCCCTGGACGAATTGGTATCCGGAGAGCATTTCCGGAAGGTATAGATATCACCAGTGATATCTATACCTTCCGGCCGTGGCGGCCGATATACATAGGTGACCGACCCTGCGTTACGCTCCGGCTCTGGCCCTTCAAGGTCTGTAGCCATCCGGAGGACTCGGAGTTGATCCGCAGCATATCTGCGTCACTCAGGCGGCCATCGGCGTGCCAGTCCTCGACAGGGCTGTTACGCCATGCGCTATTGACCAGCCCGAGCGCGGCGAGATCGACAACGGGGCGCTTCTTCTCGGGGTCAACGCTGACTCGGTCGCGGAGCAGTTCGCCCATGAGCTGCGCCTCTTGTTCCGGGCTGAGGGCGTCGCTGCTCACGGCCGTGCCAACCCGGCTGTATCAGTGGTCATTGGCGCTCGCCGCGATCGCGTCTGAGGGGAACGACGGTAGCGGAGCCCTCAGCGGAAGGCGAGGGCTGCCGGGTCAGCGCGGCAATCCGCAGTGCCTGGGACTCAACGGCGCGGGATGCTTCCAGCCAGCGCTCATGGTCGCTGTCGTACCAGCGGGCCTCTGGGCCAGGTTTCCTTTCCGATAGTTCGCGCACCTGAGGTAGCAGCGAGGAAATGCTGGCGCAACACAGTTACATCTGGTCTGGTTCTCGGCGGCCGAGACTGGTTTTACAGCCGGCAGAGGTCACAGCCAGGCGGCGTCGAGCTGGGTAAGGAACGTCGGCCGCCGCTTGTGCTCGGCCCGCAGTTGCCCGATGTAGGCGCTGAACGCGTCGGTGTCACCGAGGGCCTGGTATGCGGCATGCAGCCGTGTCAGCAAGGCGATCGCGCGCTGGTAGCGGCGCTTGTCGGCCGCGTCGAGGATGTGCCTGCCGATGAGCATCTGGTACGGGCCGACGACATCGGCCGGGCAGGTGGCCTGCCGCACGTCCAGCAGCTCGGTGAGCTGTGTTTCGGACAGCCTGCCGGCATGGTCGAGGCCGACCTGCCATGCCTGGCCGGGCTGACCTTCGGCGAGCAGGACAGCGATCAGTTCAGCCGCGAACGCAGGCTGGCGGGCGACACGGGCGCGCAGGACGCCGATGGCCCATGCGCCGTCTCCGGGCTCATCGGCGCACCGTCGTGCGGTGTCGGTCAGCGCCCGGCACGCCGCGGCCGTCGGATGGCGCTCGAACTCTTCGCGCCGCTCGCCCATCGCGGCGTGGGTGTCCCCATCGTCAAGGAGCAGGTCGACCAGGACATCGCGAAGCCGCCCGGACTGTGGCCAGCTGCCTTTCTCCGCAAGACCGCGCCGTGCCCAGATGATCGCTGCGGCCGGGCGGGCAGCACCGCGCAGCACGTTCACGATCCGCAAGTATTGCGCGGCACTGTCGAGGTTCTCGGCGAGCACACCGACATACAGGTCAATATCGCCGGAGATCTCCGCCAGCTGCTCACGCAAGGTCCGCGTGGCGAACAGGCGGCCCCAGTAGCCCGGGGCGGCGACCGCGGCGCGCTGCTCTACCCGGGCCGCTATCTCTGCCAGGCCACGCTCACCCAGGGCGGATGCGAACTCGCGCAGCCGGATCTCCGGCCAGCCCGGCCCGTCGTACGCCAGCGTGACCAGCCATCGCGCAAGCGACTTCGCGTCCGGACGCGCGGCGGTGCACGCCTGGGCGTACAGGGCCATCATCTCCCTGAGGTCATCACCAGCGATGCCCGACGAGTCGTCCATGTACATGAGCGCTTTCGTCATCCGGTCCACGGCCCGCCGCAGCACCGGCGCCACACCCGCCGCGTCGCCCGCCGCCAGCAACCGCTCGCAGCGGCCGGCCAGCTCCCGCGCAGTCTGGGAGTACTCCTGCCGCCCAGCACGCGGGTCACGTCGCCGGTCCCGGCGCAACCTGTCTACCAGCACGGTCAGTTCATCCATCGAGCTCACCGCCCCATCCCACCAGACACCGGTCCCTCCAACGGGCTCATCACCGTCGAGCAGACAGGTTGTGGCGCTACGAATTCGCCGGGTGTGCTTGTTGTCCTCGTGGCGACCACGGCCGTGCTTGATGAGGCAGTCATCCTGACTCGCAAGGCTGCCGGGGCGTGGCATGGTCAGTGCTGGGGGAGCGCTGAGCGGGCGTGTCCTGGGTAGCGGTCTGGGTATGCGTGGCCAGCGCTGGCCCGCTCATGACCAGCCCGCCGGGTTCAGCGTCAGTCCCAGGGCATTCATCCACGACGCGGCACCGGCGCGCAGGCGGTCTCCGTGCGGTGCGCAGAGCCCGATGCCGGTCTCCGCGGCGGCCACGCGTGCCAGCAACCAGCGCTCGGTGCCGGTCGAGGTGCAGGGGTAAGGCCAGCCGGGGATTTCCAGAACGCCCGTGGCAAGCAATGCTCCAGCGATGAGACTAGCCCCGCACCGGCCGGTGAAGTCCTGGCAGATACCGCAGAAGCGCTGCGTGGCCAGCACTGGATCTGCCTCGGCCGCTCCGCAGCGCGGGCAGGTGAACGATTCACGCGGCATCACGCTCACCGCCTTCCGGCGGATCACCGCACATCAGAGGCAACTGGTCCATAGGCTGGCGCCGCCGCTGCCCTCTTGATGAAGCCGTGCATGTTGATTCCTTCCCTGCGCGCAGGGTGTGGGTTCTTGGCGGGTGCCAGCGGATGCGGGGCGATTTGTCGTGACCCTTCACGCCGAGCGGGGGTCATTTCACCGACCTTGGCGCTGACGTCAGGCTGGCAGCGACGGCGGCGCCAGCAAGCTGGCCGGCCGGTCAGCGAGTGCCTTGGACCGTGCCAGGTTCGGTGAGAGAGCTGGATCCGGCTGGAGGCGGGGACCCAGGCTCGCGGTAAGCACAAACATGGCGGTAAGGCACGCTGGCCCCGGTGGTGGAAGGAGAGCCGGCGGGTCCTGGCGCCGGGGAGCTCAACGAAAGGCCCGCCAGGAACGGCCGCCGGCCTTCGCTCCAGGAGCCGCGGCGAAGAATCCGCGCATCGCGAGCGCTGCTCATCCTCGGCCTCGCCTTCGCCGGCTACGCCACCGCCGGGCACCCCCGCAGCTAACCGGACCCCGCCCGGCCGGCACGCCACCTCGAGCACCTCGAGCAGCAAACCTCCCAGCGGCCGCGCTGCGGTCAGCGAGATGCGGTGCAGGCGCTGACCTGTCGGGCGGATTGGCGCCATCGTTCCCATCTGGTTTCCTTGCCGGGCCGGTTCGGGCCGAACTGGCCGCGCAGGGTCACCCCTGAGCGGCCAGTCCCGGGGGGGCCGATCAAACTTCGGCACTGGATCGTGCCGGTCCTTGCACTACAAATACTTGTGCAAGTTTCAGGCAGAGACATCGGTCAGCTGACGGATCTATGAAGCCGCGAGCACGACCAGGAGCCCGCGGGCCTGACGGCGCCGCCGCCGCACCCGCGGTCAGCGGCCGCAGCCGTCATGCTGACCTTGGCCTGCTGAGGGCACTCGGTTGCCGGACGAGCGGGTGAAAGGCTGCATAGGCAAGCCGATCCGCGCGCTCATACCGCGCCTGGAGGCCCTCGGCTACAACGACTTCATGCAGGGCAGCCAGCAGGTCATGCTGAGTCAGCTCAAGGAAGCCGCCGCCAGCGCCGACATAAACCTGACGGCTACCTAGACCAGCCCTCAACCCGCTTCGCCGACCAGCTTGCGCAATGGGCCACCGACGCCCACGGTCTGCACACCGGCCCAGGCTGCCTGGCCGCCGGCGAACACGGCCCGAACACCGCAATCCCAGGTCACTGTCACCACCGAATGGCCTGACTGACTGCCAGGGATACAGGGCGTCGGCTGCGGCCTCCCGTCCAATCAGGTAGTGCGTAGCCGTCTCTCAAGCCTTGCCTGTCGCTCAGCGTGGCGATGTCAGCGATCGAGGTGGTCTCAGGCACCCACGGCCAGCCCGGCTGGAGTGGCTGGTCTGCTGAATGTTCACCGTCGGCTGGCCGAGGCGCCCGCCGCCGCCGCCAGGTCCGGCCGTCCGGTGGCTAGATCGTGGCCAGAAGTTGCACGCTCTACGGCAACCGCAATTGAGGATGGGACTGCCCCGTGAACTCCCGGCCTGCCTCGGCAGGCTCGAGGAGTTGCGGCGCCGCTGCCAGCTGCCGGTGATCTCGGCTTCGGGGGTGCCTGGACGCGTGGGAAGGGATGAGGTGGCCGCTCAGCTGGGATGCGGGCCCGCGTTTCTGCGGGGAGTACTGTCGTGGGCATGAGTGAGGGTTCCCTGTCTTTTGATGACGAGGTCGCTGATCATCAGGTGATCTTCAGGGCGGGCCAGGTTGAGGCGGTCGTGGTGGCCCCTGGAGGAGTACCGCGCGCTTAAGGCGCTGGAGCAGCGCGAGGCTGAGCTGTACTGGGTCGCGCACGAGAACAGGTATCCGGCCCGCCCCGGCGACGGTGTCCCGGACGGCAATGCGTACGACTCGATGGAAGCGCTGGTGGCCGATCTCGGCGCGGGCGAATGAAGTATGTTCGCACGCCTGGTTTCCTGATCGATCTGCGCCGCCTGCCTGATGAGTACCGCAAGCTGTTCGTGCAGGCCGTGCATGAGATTCTCCGTCCCGCGCTGGACGCTGGCGCCCCACAAGAGGGGAAGCGTCGTGGCCCAGGGCACTGCGCGTCCACCGGATCGGCGCGGACTACTCGATGACCTGGAGCTTCGCAGGACCCGACGGCCGGGCGCTGTTCCGGCTGGCAGAGGTCGCAGGCGAAACGGTCGTGGTGTGGCTGCGGGTCGGCAGCCACGGTATCTACGACTCCTAACCCAGCGCAGAGTCGATCCGGTCGCCGGTGCTGCTGGCTGATGGTTGCCATGATCCAGCACTCTTGCCATCAAAGGTTAGCGGCGCTCACGAACTCTGGGAGCCAGTTGGGGAGCCAACGTGGACCGGCACCAGGCAGGGCCAGGCCACGTCCAGCCACGGAAGCCGCAGGTGATCGCCATGCAGGGCCACGCCCAGCCACATGTGGCGACGGGCGGAGTGTGTATGGCATGCAAGAGGTCCGGAGTTCGAGTCTCCGTAGCTCCACCAGGTCACGCGCATCTTTCGAATGTCCAGCCGGTGACTGGTCCTGCCCCTCAGGGGCATTTGAGGGGCAGGTTTGCGGCCAGATCGTCCGCCGTCGGCTTGCTGACCTGCGGAGGAGACGAGGATGGCCCGGTTCCCAGCCCCGTGCTGGGCATTGGTGATGTGTAAGAGGTCACGAGTTCGGGCCGTCGCGGGTTCCGCGGATTGCCTGGCGGCACGCACTTCACACTGCAAGATCATCCGCTAGTCCGGTGCCAGCGGGGGAGCGTCACCGCGCGGACTGCGGAGACTCGCCGCGATCCGGCGGCCCGCTAGCCGCGCCAGGCATCAGTTACCGCTTCCGCCGATGAGCGGGCGCGCTCGTCAGGGATATGCCGGTGATCCGCAGATGCCGAGAAGAGGGCGTCCCGCATCGGGGAGATTCACGAAAGTGCGGCGGGACAGGCCGCCAGTCTAGGGCGCACCGGTCGGCCAGGCTTCGCTATTGGCGACCGCCGGGCCGTCGGCGGCTCGCGGCCGTTTCCCCCGCGCCGTGGATCTTCCGGGTGGGGACGTTCCGCTTGAACGCGGTCGGGTCGCGGTGATGCAGCCTCACGCACCTGCCGGTCTCACGCCACGGTGACGACGACCTTGCCGCGCGCGTGCCCCTGCTCCACGTGGCGCAGACCCTCGACCGTATCGGCCAGGGGGTAGGTCCGGTCGACGACCGGCGTGAGCTTCCCGTCCTCGATGAGCCCGGTCACGGCGAGCAGCTCCTCCCGGTTCTGCCGGGACGGGAGCGGGCGCAGCCGCTGCGAGACGAACGCGTTGGCCACGACTGCTCGCAGGATGCCAGCGACGGGCCCGAACACGTGGCCGGGCGAACCGCCGCCGTTGAGCACGAGGGTCCCCTTCGGGGTGAGCGCCCCGCGCAGCCGGGTGAGCGGGAGGCTGCTCACGTTGTCGAGGATCATGTTGTACTGCGCCCGCCCGTCGGTGAAGTCCTCCGTCGTGTAGTCGACGACGTGCGCGGCGCCGATCGAGCGCACCAGCCCGGCGTTGCGCGTGCTGCACACCCCGGTGACCTCGGCGCCCAGCGCCGCCGCGATCTGGACGGCGTAAGTGCCCACCCCGCCGCCGGCCCCGTTGACGAGCACCCGCTGACCGGCATTTACCTCGCCCACGTCGCGGATCCCGCGCAGGGCCGTCGTCGCCGCTATGGGGACCGCGGCCGCCTGCTCGAAGGTAAGGCTCGCCGGCTTCGGCACCACCATGTCCGCCGCGGCGCACGCGTACTCCGCGAACGCGCCCCGGCAGAAGCCGAGCACCTCGTCGCCGTTCCGCACCCGGCGCACGTTCGCGCCGACCGCCTCCACCACGCCCGCCGCGTCGACCCCGGCCACCCGGGCCTTCGGCTTGGTCAGCCCCACGCCCATGAGCCGCGCGACGGGCGGGTCTCCTCGCAGGATGTGCCAGTCGGCCGGGTTGAGCGCGGCGGCGTGCACCCGAACCAGCACGTCGTCGGCCCCGGCCTCTGGCAGGTCGGTGTCCGCCAGCTGCAGGACGTCCGGCGGGCCGAACCTGTCCTGGACGATAGCCTTCATCGGGTCCTGCCTCTTGTCGTCACGCCGCGTCGTGGTGATCGACACTAGAGCGCCCTGCTGCGGGCGGTGCCCTTGGACGACCTGGCCGACGTCCTCGCTCGGTGGACCCCACGATGTCGGTAAACAGCACGGTCGAGAGAACGCGATCCGCCTCTGCGGCCTGACGACAGAGTCCGAGGAAAGCACCTATCGCGTACCCGTCAGTAACACGCGCTCGTGCCGCCGATCGTGTATTCCGTGGCAGCGCGGCCATGCCGGGCTACGGTCACACTGTGCCACCGGGGTACAGGACATGGTGCCGGTGCTGGAGGCGTACCTGCATGCGGATGGCCTGAGCCTGTGGCGCAGGCGCGGTCTTTATCACGCGCGGCCAGGTTCGCGCGTGCTCTGCGCCGGGGCTCAAGTCGGCGCGCTCGCGGCGCGCGCCGTCGCCGGACCGGGCGCGTGAGGAGGCGCGCCGGTCCGGCTAGGACGAAGTCGCAGTGCCGGGGAGGGCTGACGGCAGGCATCGGGCCTATGATCGTGCAGTCTCTCGCGTCTGGGATGTTGAGGAAGATCGTGCCCACATGCAAGAAAGTCGCAGGCCAGCAGGCCGTCGGCTTGGGTGCGCAGGAACGCCCGCCAGGAGGTGTCCAGAGGGCAGGGCTGGCCAAGCCGCAGGTCACAGTTCATGCGCCGAATTCTGGAGCGGTGCAGGCTGTGCCATGCGAAACCTTAGGCGACGTGCCTTGCAGAGACGCACCCACGCAGGATCGCGGTGAGTCCTCGTTTGAATTCTGCATCGGCTCTCCTGGCAATCCAGTCCGCGGTCTAAGGGCCTTGGACGAAGTGGCGAAGGTCCCTATCGGCCGGTACTTCCGGAAGGCATGGTGAGAGATGTCGTCGTGTGCCGATTACGGCGGCATGCGATCAGCGCCAGCCTGAGAAGAGGATCATGTGTGCGAGTACTGCGGTTGCCAGGCTCTGGCCACGATTGATGAGCTGACCAGGGAACACGATCTCGTGGCCGGACTGCTCAGTGACGTCCGAGCCGCCGCTGCGAATGCCGATATTCCGCGGATGGCGGAGCTCGCCCGGCAGATAGCCACCATGCTCGGCCCGCATAGCGAGGTCGAGGAACATGGGCTGTTCCCTCCTCTGGCGGCCGATTTCCCGGACCATATCGCCGTGCTCGAAGCCGAGCACCGGCGGGTCGAAGCGGTGCTCGGCGAGGCCTCGTCAGGCACGCCGACAGACCCGGCGTGGCCAGCCCGGCTTGCCGAGACGCTGCAAATGCTGCGCGAGCACATTCTCAAGGAGCAGGACGGGGTCTTCCCCGCCGCGCTGGCCGGCCTGCGGATTGCTGACTGGGAGGCGGTCGAAGCGGTCCGCGACCGGGTTGGCTCGCTGCTGCCCAGCCCAGATGGCTGAGGGGCCTGGTACCTCAGACACACCGGCGGGAGCCGGCATCACAGCAGCCGCCCCAGGTTGGCAGCCAGGTGCGGGCGGGAATGTACCTCATGAGGCAGTACGGGTCAGGCTCAGCCGGCCAGCAGGACGCCGAGGAACAACGCGGCCAGGGCGCTGACGCCGGTCAGAGCGCCGAAAACCGCGAGGCCGACGGTGCGGCGCGCCCGCGTATGCAGCGCCGCGGTGACACCAGAGATGCCCACGACCACGAGCTTGACGATCAGCGTGTCCCGGTAACTGGCACTGTGGCTGACGTCGGACGAAACGGCGGCGACGTTCCATATCCCAGTGACGATCAGGACAGCGAACGCGATCCATGCGACGTGGTTGAAGCGCCGGGCGGCCGCCCGCGGCACCTCAGCGCCGAAACGACGCAGCGCCGGGACCAGAGCGGCCAACGTGAGCTGACCACCCACCCAGACGGTGGCCGCGAGGACGTGGAGGAACAGCCGGATGGTATCCCAGCTGACCGGCAGCATCCTGCGGGCCCTCCCTTCAACTTGCGACGGAGCGGTGCTTCGTGCCCTGCGCCGCGCCGACTGCGAGCATCAGCGAGCCGAGGAGAACTGGCGGGCTGGCGCACAGGACTCCAGTCTCCGCCGCCTCCGGCGCCAGAGGGCATCAGGACAAGGCCGGGTTCTGGTCAGTATCGACCAGCGACAAGAGAAGCTCCGGCGGCCGCGCCACGACCGCCCGGTCCGCCCAGATGACAACTGGCCGCTCGATGAGCTCGGGATACTGCGACATCGCATCGACAAGCTCGTCAGCGGTTGCGTCCGCCAGTCCAAGTTCCTCGCATCGGGGCTCTGAGGTCCGCATCAGCACGCGCGGATCGGTCGCCGCGAGCAGCGCCAGCACTCGGACGATCTCCGCTGGGGGCGGCGGATCGTCAAGGTAGACCACCCGTCACGCGGGGACGGTACGCAGCCAGCAGTCCGTCCGCGCCCTGGCACTTGGAGCAGTGCGGGTTGTACCAGACGACCACGCCTTCGTCGGCCACGGGCATAACCGTACCGGGCGTTCCCCACAGTGAGGTCGCCCCGGATCGACGAGGCATCGGCTATCAGCAGTAGCTATGACGCAGAACAGGCTGAAGGTCGATGCGCAGATCCGCCAGGGCGCGTGCGGATTGTGCGGGAGACCGGATATGGGTCGTTCAGGTGGCGCGGGTACCGGCTCGGCAACCGCGCCTATCACGGCGCTCAGAGAACGCAGACAGCACGTCGTCAGCTAGTGCGGTGACGGTGAAGAGTTACTCCTTTACCCAAATCACCGGCCCGACGGAAAACCTCGGTATCACGACGGCAACCGACGGTGGCCCGCCGCGACGGTTCACAATCACTCACGAGGCCGTAGCAAGCCCACGCGAGATAGGCCTTCCGAGCTGGCCGGTTCCGGTAGCACGGCCAGGGCGTCGTCGCCGGCAGCCTCAGCTCAGCTGCGCTCCAGGTCGCCTGAGGAAGCCGCAAAGGTCGGCCACCCTGGATTCTGCACCGGCCAGCCGCCGGCAGAAACCCCGCAGGGCACTCTCCCCGAACGGCTGATGCCCACCAGGACGTGCAGGCACTGACGGCGAGCCAGCGCGGTCGCTGGCGGTCGTTCCCGGCAACCAGCCACATTCCCCGCGGCCGCGATCTACCGCTGTTGCCTCCCAGTGCAGCGGGTCACGGGGTCATCGGGGGTGACGCGCCCAGGAACCCGCCGAACAGCTCGCACCCGACCTGCGCGTGCATGCCAGCGCGCATGGCGTCATCCGCATAATCACCGCGCAGTCGCCGAGCGCAGCCGTCGGCCCATGAAGAGGCCCGGCACACGCCGAACTGGCCCGGCTCTCATGCAGCAGGCGGTAGCCTCCAAGCTGCCGGGGCGCAGCGGCACGCGAAAGGCGTTATCGATGGGAGCGACACGGTGAGCACGCTGGAACGCTGGACCGAGGCGGTCTGCACCGAACTGGGCATCGACCCGGCTTCGGCCGACGTCAGGACCGTGCTTGATGTGGCCCGAGATGTGGCGCACACCGTGGCCCGGCCTGCGGCGCCGCTGACCGCATACCTGCTGGGCGTCGCGGTAGGCCGTGGGCAGCCCCTGCCAGATACCGCGGTCAAGATCCGCGACCTTGCGGGTGTCTGGGCGAGCCAGGCGGATAACTGACCCCCCTGCTCGATGCCACGCCGGCGAAACTGGCGCATGGCGGTATCCAAGCCCGACCTTGGCGTTTAACCCGCCTGGCGGTGTAGTTGGGGCTGACGACGACCTTCTGGCCGCGGCAGCGCGCCTCGGTCATGAAGTGCGCATCCGGGGTGCGGGTGATCGGCAGGTTGGT
>OCZT010001684.1_pt1 | contig 22846 bp, 17 predicted proteins | sample 1539031 | NCBI WGS metagenome assembly OCZT01 (sample SAMEA3539308, study PRJEB22396) | soil metagenome | biome: tundra; feature: field; material: soil | place: USA | collected 2010-05 | depth 0.15 m | reverse complement strand
ACGGTAAAGCAGTCATTCTCTCAGGGTTGAAGGCTGGCGAAACGATTGTCGTGGCCGGAAACTTCCTGATCGATTCTGAAAGTGGGCTGAAAAGCGCAATGAACGGAATGGTGCATTGAGGAGAATGGCATGAACTCTCGACGGGTCCTGACAGTGATATTTCTCATCGTAGCCGGAGTCGCCGCTTCGGGTTGGTACAGGTTTGTTGCTCATCCGACACAAGTGGTGTGGTTACTTCAACCGGCCGCTTCATGCCAAATCGATTTCAATCAGTTGATGAGCGAGGCGCGATACCAATGATAAACAAGATCATCGATTTCAGCGACAAGAACCGATTCCTGATCTTCCTCTTCGTTGCGGTGGCCATCGTACTTGGATGGAACGCCATGAGGAATACGAAGCTAGACGCGATTCCTGACCTCTCGGATACGCAGGTGATCGTGTATGCCAAGTGGGACCGCAGCCCCGACATCATGGAAGATCAGGTCTCGTACCCAATCGCTTCCGCCTTGCTCGGATTGCCGAAGGTCAAGGACATCCGCGCATTCTCCGACTTCGGCTTCTCCTATATTTACATCATCTTCGACGAAGGAACGGATATTTACTGGGCACGCTCCCGGACTCTCGAATACCTGAATTCCGTCACTCCACGGCTGCCCAAAGGCGTCAGCGTTGAACTTGCGAAGGACGTGACCTCCGTTGGATGGGTCTATGAGTACGCCCTCGTCGATACGACGGGTAAGTACAGTATCGACCAACTGCGGTCCTATCAGGATTGGTATCTTCGCTACGCATTGCAAACCGTGCCGGGCATTGCCGAGGTCGCTCCGATTGGCGGCTTCGTGCGGCAGTATCAGGTAAATGTCGATCCCAATAAGCTGCTCGCTTACAAGATACCCATCAACACCGTCAGCGATGCAATTCAGAAGTCCAATAACGATGTCGGCGGCCGGCTTGTTGAATTCACTGGCCGCGAATACATGGTTCGCGGTCGCGGGTACATTCGCTCGCTCGATGACATCGGCAAGACCGTCATCAAGGTGAACGCGCAGACGGGAACTCCGGTGCTTGTCAGCGACGTGGCCACTGTTACCTTAGGCCCTGACATGCGCAGAGGTGTCGCAGAGTTGGATGGCAAGGGTGAAGTCGTCGGCGGCGTGGTCATCATGCGCTATGGAGAAAACGCGCAGAAGGTAATCGAACGCACCAAAGAAAAGCTGAACGAGCTGAAGTCAACGCTGCCGCCCGGCGTCGAGCTGGTGACCACCTACGACCGCTCTGAGCTGATCGACCGGGCAATCGATAACCTAAGGCATACGTTGATTGAAGAGCTTGTCATTGTCAGCCTCGTAATCATGATCTTCTTGTGGGACTTGCGCAGCGCGATTGTTCCCATCATTACCATTCCAGTCACCGTGATTCTCGCTTTTATTCCGATGCAGTGGATGGGATTGACGGCTAACATCATGTCTCTTGGCGGGCTGGCCGTCGCCATTGGCGCTCTGGTAGACGCGTCTGTCGTCATGGTCGAGCAAACGCATAAGAAGCTCGAACATTGGGAAGCGGAAGGCCGGCCCGGTCCGTCGCACGCCGTCGTGATTGCCGCCGTGAAGGAGGTAGGTGGTCCCAGCTTCTTTGCGTTGCTCGTCATCGCAGTTGGCTTCCTTCCGGTCTTTACCTTGGAAGGCCAAGAGGGCCGCCTCTTCAAACCGCTCGCGTTTACTAAGAACTTCTCTATGGCAATTGCGGCATTGTTGGCGATTACTTTAGCTCCGGCGGCAATGCGTTTCCTCTTTTCGCGGATGGACGGCTTCAACTTCCAGCCCAGATGGCTCGCCAAGATCGTCAACGCAATCTTCGTCGGAAAGATTCACAGCGAGGACAATCATCCAATCAGCAGGCCGATGATGAAGGTCTATCACCCGGTGGTCGAGTTTGTCCTCGATCACAAGTGGCTGACGATCTGCGGTGCACTGCTGGTCATGGGACTTAGCATCCCGGTCTACTTCAAACTCGGATCGGAGTTCATGCCGCCCCTCGATGAAGGCACGCTCCTCTATATGCCATCAACGCTGCCCGGCATCTCTGTTACTGAAGCCGAGCGAGTTTTGGAAACACAAGACAAGATCATTCGCGCCTTTCCGGAAGTGGAGCGCGTTTTCGGCAAGGCTGGCCGGGCAGAGAGTTCAACCGATCCGGCACCCTACTCGATGATGGAAACTACCATCGTTCTCAAGCCGCAGGATCAGTGGCCGAAGGTAGATCGCTGGTACTCGAAGTCAGCACCTCGCTGGATTCAGGATGTCCTGCGAAGATTCTGGCCCGACCATGTGTCAACCCAGCAACTTATCTACGGTCCCGGTGGCTTGAACGAAGCTCTTCAAATCCCCGGAATCTCCAACGCCTGGACCATGCCCATCAAGGCTCGCACCGATATGCTCACCACGGGCATTCGCACTCCGCTCGGCATCAAGGTACTTGGCTCCGACCTTGGTCAAATTCAGCAGATCGGTGAACAGATTGAAACAGCGTTAAAAGATGTTCCTGGAACCACCAGCGTCTTTGCGGAACGCACCAGCGGCGGATATTTCCTTGACTTCGATTTGAAGCGGGACGCGCTAGCACGCTATGGCTTGACCATTGATGACGCCGAGAGTGTTCTTATGTCCGCTGTCGGCGGCGATCAAGTCTCAACGACCATTGAAGGCCGCGAGCGATATTCGGTCAACGTGCGTTACCTGCGCGACTACCGAAGCGACGTCGATGCTCTCGAACGAGTGCTGGTGGCTACGCCCTCCGGTGCGCAGATTCCGCTAGGCCAGATTGCGGATATCCGCATAAGAACCGGGCCGGGAATGATTCGCGACGAAAACGGCAGGCTCAGCGGCTATGTTTATGTCGATGTCTCCGGCAGAGACATCGGCAGCTATGTGCGCGATGCGAAGAAAGCTGTTGCGAATCATGTCAAGGTCCCTTCCGGTTACGAGTTGGTCTGGAGCGGTCAGTACGAGTTCATGGAACGCGTTACCCAGCGATTGAAGCTGGTCGTTCCCATCACCCTCTTCATCGTCTTTCTCTTGCTCTACTTCAATACCGGTTCGGCCATCAAGACCATGATTATTCTGCTGGCTGTACCCTTTTCGGCCATTGGCGCAATCTGGTTTCTGTACCTGCTCCACTACAACATGAGCATCGCCGTGTGGGTCGGCCTCATTGCGCTGCTCGGAGTTGATGCCGAGACAGCGGTCTTTATGCTGCTTTATTTGGACCTGGCCTACAACGATGCGTTGAAGACGGGCGGCATTCACTCGTGGGACGATTTGCGTGAAGCCATCGTTCACGGAGCGGTAAAACGACTGCGGCCAAAGGTCATGACCGTGTCGTGTATGCTCTTCGGGCTGCTTCCCATCATGTGGTCAGTCGGGTCTGGAGCCGATGTCATGAAGCGTATTGCTGCGCCTATGCTTGGCGGCATTATCACGTCCTTCCTCATGGAACTGATCGTCTATCCGCCGATCTTCGCCATCTGGAAGTGGAACTGGGAAGTTAAACCGGCTCTCAAGCGCGAAGCCAGTCAGTCTGCGGAGGAGGTGCATGCTTAATTGGATGATTGTGACATCGCATTCACTCTGGCGGATTGGCCTGGTTGGAATGGCTCTTTGGGCCGTTCCTCCCTATCTCTGGAATCAGGAGGTCTCTTACTTCCAACAGGCTCATTCAAGCGCGAGCCAACCCTTTGCCAGATTCGACGACTCGTTGACCAGAGTTGCGGACACGCTTCTCGACTCCGCATCTCAGACCACAACTCCCGCGACCGTCAACACAAACATTGACATTCCATCGACTACCGGCATTACTACACGGAAGGATCTGCGATTCTGGCCTTGGGGCGACGGTCACATGAGTTTGGCGGCGGCACGCCTGAACCTGTTATTTCCCGCCGTCGAGCCTATCTTGAGAAATCACGGCATTCCTGCGGATTTGGCTGCTGTGATCCTTGTCGAAAGCAGTGGGCGCGTTGACGCGCTTTCGCCCAAAGGGGCGCGCGGCCTTTGGCAACTGATGCCGGATACTGCCCGCCGCTATGGACTGCGCGTGGATGAGATTCACGATGATCGCCTTGATCTTTTCAGGGCAACCGATGCGGCGGCTCGATACCTTCACGACCTGTATGGGCAATTCGGCGATTGGAAACTCGCACTAGCAGCCTACAACACCGGAGAAGCCAACGTCAGCTCCGCGATCCTGAGGGCGCACACCCAGGACTTCGATCAATTGGCCAACCTGCGGATACTGCCGCTCGAAACCAGAATCTATGTTCCGCGCGTCTTGGCCATGGCTCAGCTCTTTGGGCAGTCTTCAACTCTTGTAGAACGCCGCAGCCTGGCCAGCGCAACAGTTGTTTTCGCTGCCAGTGGCCCTTGATGGTCAAGCATATTTGCGTAGTTATCAGTTGTTGCAAGGTTGTTCAAACTTCACACAACGGAGAAAACAATGAAAAAGTCGTCAATCCTCGCTCTCGCTTTTATGTCAGTCGGCACCCTTTGCACTAACACGGACGTTGGCAACAGAGCGACGGATTAGTAACGGCAAACGCCGTAGCGTTCGCCATTCGAAATTGAACGCGCATCAGCCGCGTTTCGTTACAAAAGCAGAAGAGGCCCCCATCGGCCGGGAGCCTCTTTGTGTTCCAAAACTTCTTGTCCAGTTCGCCCTATGAGGGTTCGAAGTCCGAACTTGTACTTTTTTGTACTTTGATGTCACATGCCAGATCGAACTTAAGTCCTTTAGAATCTGGCGGGGACGACGAGACTCGAACTCGCGACCTCTGCCGTGACAGGGCAGCGCTCTAACCAAACTGAGCTACGTCCCCTGATGAAGCATTTATACCAAACATGAATCAGTGTATCAGAGACAACGGGCCTTGGGAGGCCTCCATCCACATTCCGCCGTCATTCCGGCCACACGGCGCGATTGCCTCGGCCGCCGGGAATGAACCCCATATCCACGGATATGCCCCGCACGCACTGCAGCAGGTGATTGGCAATTGAAGGCAGCTTCTGCGCCGTCACACGGAAAGATGGCCCGGAGACGCTCACCGCCGCCACCGGCAGCCGCTGCGCATCCAGCACCGGCACGGCGATGCAGCGCAGGCCCTCCTCGAACTCCTCGTCGTCCACGGCATAACCGCGTCGGCGCGTCTTCTCAATCTCCGCGCGCAGCGCCTCAACCGTTGATAGAGTGTGATTCGTATACCGCTCAAAACGAAGACGGCCCAGAATATCGGTGAGGCGCTCCTCGGGCAGGAACGCAAGCATCGCCTTGCCTACCGAGGTACAGTGCACCGGGTTACTGGCGCCAATGCGGGTAATCATGCGCACCGAGCGCGCCGGTTCGATCTTGTCGATGTAGATCACGTGCGCGCCCTCCAGTATGCACAGGTGCGCCGTCTCCTCGGTCTCGGCCACCAGCCTGCGCAGGTGCGGTTGCGCGCGCTCGCGCAGATCATATTGCTCAATGGCGCGATTGCCTAAATCAAATAGCCTCAACCCCAGGCGGAATTTGCCGCCCACAGTGCGCTCCACCATGCGGTGCTTCTCCAGCACCATAAGAAACCGGTGCGCTGTGCTCTTATGCAACTGCAGCGACAAGGCAACCTGCGCCAGGCCCAAAGGTGTCTCGCTCTCTCCCAGTAAGTCCAGTACGGCAAATGCCCGGTCTAGAGCCTGAACTTTGTAGGTGCCTTGCGGGGTTGCTTCTCGCATGATGGTCCTCTATCGCGCAAAATGATTTAACTCAAATTTTAATGATACTGGGATGACGTGTCAATATATGGTACGAAACTTTCGGGATAGTCTTCCCCCTCAAGAAAATTCACTTTGCGCATTTGCGAGGCGTGCCTACCTCAGCGAACAAATTCTCAATCGACGCTAACGCAGTCCTCTCTGCCGCCGATAACTCAAATGAGCCGTTGTTAAGTTTCCGAGGTCTTTCGAGTATCAATCGCCCTGGAAATACTGCGCCTGTTTTGTGGCTGGGAGCAGCCATTTCGCCATGTCTACCGCTATCCAGATTTCTGATCCACTGATTAGCGCAGGCAACTTGTCTATTGCGGTCATCAGCCCGGACGAGCAACGCCGCAACGCCGCAATAATCGCTTTGGGAGAATGTCAGAATGGCCCTATCCGGGAGTTCACTTCCTACCCTCCCGACCTCAACGATGTGTCGCGGGCGCTGGGAAATAACTTCGACGTCATTCTCGTTGATCTGGACAGCGATCCGGAGTATGCCCTCGATCTGGTGGAAAGCATTAGCACCCATGGCTTGGCAACCGCATTCGTCTATTCCACGCAGGCCGACACTGACCTGCTGGTCCGCTGCATGCGCGCCGGCGCGCGCGAGTATCTCATGCTGCCTTTCGACAAAGGAGAATTGGCCGAGGCTCTGGTTAGGGCATCGGCCCTGCGTTCGGTAGTTCGCCCCTCGAAAAAGACGAACGGCAGGCTGCTCGTTTTTCTCAGCGCCAAAGGCGGTTCCGGAGCCACCACGCTGGCTTGCAATTATGCGGTTTCGCTGGCCCAGGAATCCCAGCAAAAAACCTTGTTGATCGACCTCAATCTTCCTCTGGGAGACGCGGCAATCAATCTCGGAATCAAGGCGCAATACTCGATTGTCAGCGCGTTTCAGAATATCAGCCGGCTCGATTCGCATTTCCTTGCAACCTTGCTGGTGCAGCATAGCTCCGGGCTATTTATGCTCGCGGCGCCGAGTGAATTGGCGCCCACTTATGTCTCCGCGGACGCCATTGACAAGCTGCTGCAAGTGGCCTGTCAGGACTTCGATTATGTGGTGGTAGACGCGGGTTCGAGACTCGACTTGCAGCGCAAACATCTCTTCGATGAATCCGCCACCATCTACCTGGTCACGCAGGTCGGTATTCCTGAACTGCGCAACTCGCATCGCCTGATTGCGCAGCTCTCCTCCGAAGGCAGCCCCAAACTCGAAATCATCCTCAACCGCTTCGACCCTCACAATATGGAAATCGATGAGAAACAGATCACCAAGGCTCTCACCAGGCCGGTGACGTGGAAGATTCCCAACAACTATGCCGCTGTGCGCCGGATGCAGAAGACCGCTACTCCTTTCATCGAAGAAGATTCGCCGATTTCACGGGCAATCCGGCAGATGACCCGATCGGTTTGCGGCAAGCCGCCTATCCCCGAAAAGACAAAGAAGTTTAGCTTCTTCGGGTGAGAATAGAGCGGGATTTTCCGCCCAAGCCCGGTTTTTCCCCTTCATATGGCGCAAAAGCCCTCGCCACGCACCCCTTGCGCTATCATTGCGTCTATAGGAATGAGCGGCCTGTTTCCCCTCAAGGGTCGCCCCGGTGGTGAGCGTGTCTCGATTCTTCCAGCGATTTGTCTTCGTTCTGTCCGCGGCCATCTTTGCCGCCCTTGGCCTGGGCTTTCTCTTTGGCGAGTTTGGCTGGTTTGGCGTACATGCCGGCGGCCAGCAGGATGGCGCCTACCGCCAGATGGTCGTTTATCGGCAGGTGCTCAGTAAGATTCAGACTGAATATGTGACTGAGCCCAACATCCATGACGTGACCACCGGCGCGCTGCACGGCCTGCTGGAATCGCTGGACGCAGACTCCAGCTACCTGACCCCGACCGAATACAAAATCTACAAGGAGCGTCCGGCAACGGGCGTGGCGCAGGTCGGCATTACCGTCTCCAAGCGCTATGGCTATGCCATCGTGGTCAGCGTCCTGCCCGGTTCGGCTGCCAACAAGGAGCATATTGCGGACGGCGATGTGATTGAGTCCATTGGCGACCAATCCACGCGCGAGTTGTCTCTGGCTGTTATCCGGCTGTTGCTGGAAGGCAAGCCGGGGACCACGGTGACCCTGTCGGTGGTGCGCCCGCGCAAGGCCGAACCGGACAAGTTGACTCTGACCCGCTCCATCGCCGTGGTGCCTGCACTGGCCGAGCAGCAGTATGAAGGATCGACCATCCTCTATTTGAAGCCTGGCGCGCTGACCGCCTCCCGCGTGGATGAAATCGCCGCAAAGCTCAAATCGGCCAAGGGATACAAAGTGCTGCTGGACCTCCGCGACTCCTCTGGCGGCGACTCCCAGCAGGGATTGCGGCTGGCCAATTTCTTTGTGAAGCAGGGCACTCTGGCCGCGCTCGAAGGCCAGAAGTTTCCTCGCCAGACCTTTACTGCCGACCCCGCCATATTCCTGACGGACGCGCCGCTGGCCGTGCTGGTGAACCGCGGCACCGCGGGCCCGGCCGAACTGATGGCCGCCGCTATCGAGGACTTGAAGCGCGGCGACGTAGTAGGTGAGCGAACCTTCGGCCAGGGCTCGGTGCAGAAGACCATTGAACTGCCCGACGGCGCCGCCTTGCTGCTGACCGTGGCCAAGTACCAGGCTCCCGGCGGCAAGAAGATTCCGGACGAGGCTGTGACGCCCACCGTGGTCGTCGGCCAAGTCTCTGAAGAGGATTATGAGGAAGCTGCGCCAGTAAAAGGCGACGAGCCGCTCAACAAGGCGTTGCAACTGCTGAAGGCGAACAACGGCGACCAGGTCGCCCAGCCCGCCGCGGAAGTGGCCCCTGCGGCAAGTACAACCCCGCCTGCGGCAGTGAAAAAGCCCGGCTTTTTCCGCCGCCTCTTCGGAGCAAAATAGAAACTCTGACCTGCGTTTCTCATTGATGGAGTTATCTCGCGCGAACCATGCCCTTGCACGGCATGGTACGCGCGGGCTAGCCGCTATTATTTCTTCCGCCGCTCCCGTGCTAGCCTTGGGCTGTAGCATTTCTCCACGATATGCAGGAGAAATGCCGATGAGGCCTGAATCGCTTGGCTGTCACCCCTATCGAGCCGCCTGAGCTGCGTGGCCTGGGCCGGAGCCACCTGCTGCGAGCCCAGCCTGTGCCCGCGCGTAAGCGGCGCAAGCTGGCCGGCAAGTTCGCCCTTGTTGCGCTGCTCACCCTGGCTGTGATTACCGGTTCGCTGGGCGGGCTCATGCTGGTCTACTCCGTCGATCTGCCTCAGATTCACGACCTGGAACGCTATCACCCCTCCACCACCACCGAACTCTACGACCAGAAGGGACGCATCATCGGCTCTTTTGCGCTGGAGCGGCGCGTGGTGGTCAATTATGACGACTTTGCCCCGGTGCTGCGTCAGGCCGTGATCTCCATTGAAGACAAGAGCTTCGAGTCGCATTGGGGAATCAACGTACTGCGCGTCGGCGGAGCGCTGTGGCACGACCTGCGCAGCCACGGGCGCGCTCAGGGTGCATCCACCCTGACCATGCAGTTGGCGCGCAACCTCTTTTTCTCCTCCGAACGCACCGCCAGCCGTAAGGTGCAGGAGGCCTATCTGGCCATTCAGATTGAGCACGCCTTCACCAAGCAGCAAATCTTTACCCTCTATGGCAACCAGATCTACCTGGGCCACGGAAGATACGGCTTCGAAGCCGCCTCGCAGTTTTACTTCAGCAAGCACGCCAAAGAGTTGACGCTCTCCGAAGCGGCTTTATTGGCGGGGTTGCCCAAGGGCCCGGTCGCCTTTTCGCCGCTGCTCAATCCGGAGAAGGCGCTGCGCCGGCGCAACCTGGTGCTCTCGGAGATGGAACTTGACCGGGTTATCTCCCACCAGCAGGCTGAGCAGGCCCGCAACGCCCCGATGGGGCTGCATATTCCCCCGCCCGAAACATCGGTGGCCCCGTGGTTTCAGGAGGAGGTCAGACGCGAGCTGGAAAAGCGCTTCGGCAGCGAACAGGTGCATGAGGCCGGCCTGAAGGTGGAAACCACGCTCGATCTGGACCTGCAAAAAACAGCCAATCGCGCCGTTGCCGACGGCCTGGCTGCCTACGAGCGGCGGCGCGGCTGGATTGCCAAGCTGGAAAACGTGCGCGCCAGCGGCAGCACAATCGAGGATTACAAGCATCCCGACTGGACCATGAGCTTCGGGCCCGGCGACTATGTGCATGCCGTGGTCACCCGCGTCCTGCCCATGGAGATTCATGCCCGCATGGGCGACGCCGAGATTGTGCTTCTGCCCGAGGACTGGAAGTGGACCGGGAAGCGCTTCGCTGACGCCCTGGTCAAGCCCGGCGACGTGATCTACATACACCTAGCCGATGCCATGGAGAGCAAGACGCAACGCGCCACGCTCGAACAGGATTCCGGCGCTCAGGGCGCTCTGTTGGCCATCGACAACACCAGCGGCGACGTGCTGGCCATGGTCGGCGGACGCGATTACGCGCTCTCGCAGTTCAACCGCGCAACCCAGGCCGAGCGGCAGACCGGCTCCAGTTTCAAGCCTTACGTCTACACCGCCGCCATTGAGGGCGGCGCCAAGCCCGACGACATCATCATCGATGGCCCGGTTAGCTTTGGCAGCTACACACCCCACAACTACGAAAACAACTACATGGGCCGCATGACCCTCATCAACGCCTTCGCCGAGTCGCGCAACATTCCCGCCCTCAAGCTGGCCGACCGCGTGGGCATTCAAAAGGTCATCGACGTGGCCCACCGCTTCGGAGTCACCACCAACATTCCCGCCTATCTGCCGGTGGCCCTGGGCGCAGTGGAAATATCGCTCGAAGAGCAGGTGGCCAGTTACGCCGTCTTTCCCAACGACGGGCTGCGCGTGAAGCCGCGGCTCATCCGAAAGGTTTCCAATAACGACGGCATCACCCTTTGGGAAGAACCGCCCGCCGTCAACGAGGTCGTCAGCCAGCAGACGGCGCGCACAATGATGACCCTTTTCCAAGCCGTCATCCAGCACGGCACCGGCGCGGCTGCTGCGCAACTCAAACACCCGCTGGGCGGCAAGACCGGCACCACCAGCGAATACACCGACGCCTGGTTCCTGGGCTTTTCTCCCTCCATTACCTGTGGCGTTTGGGTGGGATTCGATACCAACCAATCGTTGGGAGAAAAAGAAACCGGAGCCCGCGCAGCCCTGCCCATCTGGATGACCTGGATGCGCGCCGCGATCAGCGACAAAAATGACGAGAAATTTCTCGGCGATGAAACGAACAATCCATCACTGAAAGCAGCCGCGGCGCCGCCCGCCAGACCGCAGCCAACCGCCAAGCCGGCATCAATTCGCACGGCAGTCAGACCAGCATTCGCTTTGCCAGCAGCCAGGCCGCCTATCAAGCCGCGCACAACCTCGCCGTCTGTTGGCCCAGCGGCAAGACCGCCAGCTCAACCTGCCAAACGCTCCGTACAGCCAGCCGCGAGCACTCCCGTAGCCAATTCCCGAGTTAAACCTGCATTGCCTGCGCAATACGCTCCAGCCAAGCCAGCAGGAACCGTCAAGCCCGCATTGGTCCCAGCGCCAACTCCGACAAAACCGAAGGATCAGCGGTAAAAGATCCGTTCACACGTTGACTGAGATTGAGTTTGCTCTGGGCGCACAAGTTCCGTAATTTTCTGCAAAGGCAATTTTTGAGTTTTTGCGGAAATTATCTTCGGAAATTGTTGATTTCAGGAAGGTTAATAATTATCTGCAAGGGAAATTTTAGCATTTTTACAATGGTATTCATCGGAAGTTATTGATTCGATGAAGGTTAATAATTATCTGCAAGGTTCAAATATATTTATTTATTTTGGAGGGGGGTGGGGGTACCCCTCTTCTGTACGGACAGGGGATGCCCACTCTTCTATTTGCCATTGTGCGCCGGCTAACGGTAATTATCTGCAGAGGGGATAGGGCACCCCGTAGAACGCAATTCCTTACGGCGTGAGCCATTCTGCACAGCACCGGCAATGCAACGGAGTGAATCTATAGACCGGCTCCAGGAGGCGGGAGTTGTTCATTCCCCCGAAGTCGGGCTCAACGCCAATCAGAGGAAAGATATGAAATCGACCAAGTTGTTCTTTACCGTGCTGTCGCTGCTTGTGATTGTGACGATAGCGGGCTGCAGACAGGAACCCGCGAAATCGCCCGCTGTTGCGGGCGGCATCCGTAAGTCGCTCGATCAGGCAGGTCTCTCAAGCGTTACAGTCAGCCAGGATCGTGACAAAGGCGTCGTGACCCTCGGCGGACAAGTCGGCAGTGACGCCCAGAAGGCACAAGCGGAATCCCTGGCGAATTCCCTCGCGGGAGGTCAGGTGGTGGCGGACCAGATTGCCGTGGTTCTCGTGGGCCAGGAAACAGAATCAAAGGCCGTGAATTCCGATCTCGACCAAGGCATCCAGAAGAATCTGGACGCCGTGCTTATCCTGAACCAGATGCACTCTCTTGTTCATTACTCAGTGAAGAACGGCGTAGTTACGCTGACAGGAGAGGTGGGTTCGGAAGCCACGCGCACAGCAGCGCAGAATGTGGCTTCTGGAGTGCCAAACGTGCGGCAAGTGGTGAATGATATGCAGGTCAAAAATCAGAAAGCCAGTTCATCACAGAATCCATCGCAGTAGAGACCGCGGAGTTGATGGATGCAGGTGGATGGAAGAACAGGCAGCCTTATCCCTGCATCGAGGATCGGAAAAAGCTGGAAGCTACGATTTGGCGGCTTTCATCAGCCGGAAGTACCGCTTCGCCCTGGCCACATCCCTGAAGATCTGCGCTTTCAGAGCTTCCGGCGAGGGCCACTCTCGCTCGCCGCGCAACCGGAGCAGGAACTCGACTACGATGGGCGTCTGATCGTTTATGTCGATTGGCTCGAAGTTGAGGATGTGCGACTCGACGGCGAAGGACGCCTCGCCGAAGGTGGGGCGGTTGCCTACGTTGGTGACTGCCTGGAACGTGCGTCCGCCGACCGTGAGCCGCGTGACGTAGACCCCGAAGGCTGGAAGCTGTCCGTCGTAAGCCGCCAGGTTCACCGTGGGCACCAGAAGACGGGTGCCAATGCCGCGCCCACAGGCCTGCGTGGAGCGAATCTCAAAGGGGCGGCCCAGCATCCAGCGCGCGCGGGTCATGTCGCCCGAGGCCACGCGCGCCCGAATGGCGGAACTGGAAACTTCCAGTTTGCGCACCCGCACCGGCGCATGGACGTGGACGGCAAAGCCAAACTCCGCGCCAAAGGCCTGGAGCGCGGCCACTCCAGCCTCGGCGCGATGTCCAAAGCGGAAGTTGCCGCCTTCATGCAGGCTGCGCAGGGCGAGAGCTTTTACTAAAATGCTTTGCACAAACTCCCGCGAAGTCAGCGAAGCCAGCGCCGCATCGAAGGGCAGCACCACCACCGCGTCGATGCCGGTGAGGGCCAGCAGTCGCAGGCGCTCGTCAATGGGCGTGAGCAGCCGCGGCGCGGCCGAGGGGTTCAGAAACTGTTCCGGATGAGGGTCGAAGGTGATGGCCACGGCTTGCGCGCGCTGCAACCGCGCGACATGTTCACGGGCTTCGCGAACCACCGCCGAAAGAATCTCCTGGTGGCCCAGGTGCACGCCGTCGAAGTTGCCGATGGCGGCCACGGTGGGGCCAAAACCGGCAGGAATCTCCGCGACCGAATGATAGACAGAAATCATAGCTTTCTCAGTCATCAAAGCGCGGTCTCCAGATTTACCGGCAGGCTGAGTCCGTCATAAGCCAGCCGGATGCCGTCGGGCAATATGCGGTTGGTCTCTTCGTGGCTCAGGTCGTGGGAAATGTGCGTAAGCCAGGTTTGGCGCGCGCCGATGCGCCGCGCCCAGTCAGCGGCCTGCTCCACGGTGGCGTGGCTGGGGTGCGGCTTGTGGCGCAGCGCGGAGATAACCAGGTGATCCAGCCCTTCCAGCAGCGCGAAGCTCGGTTCGGGGATGGCGCTCACGTCAGTCAGATAAGCGGCGCGGCCAAAGCGAAAGCCTGCAATCTCCATTTCGCCGTGCTGCACCGGTACGCGCAGAAACTCAACGCCGTGAACAGCGGTGCGTTCGGAGAGCGGCTGCAATTCGACTCTCGCGCGGTTGGGATACGTAGCCCGCGGCGAAAAAGTGTAATCGTAGATGCGCTCCAGCGCCTCTGCCGTCTCCGGCGCGGCATAGAGCGGAATCGGACCGCCTTCGCGGAAGACTGCAAAGCTGAGCGGGCGGAGGTCGTCCATGCCCAGAATGTGGTCGGCGTGGGCGTGGGTGTAAAAAACCGCGTCCACGCGGGTCAGGCCATTGCGCAATGCCTGCTCACGGAAGTCCGGACCGGTGTCAATCACCACCACGCGCTCTCGCCCGCCGGCCTGCTCTTGCCAGCGCAACAGCACCGAGGGCCTGAGCCTGCGGTCGCGCGGGTCAGCCGAGGTGCATACCGCGCAATCGCACCCCAGCGTGGGAACCCCCATCGAGGTTCCGGTCCCCAGAAATGTGAGTAAACCTTCCATGCCAGGTCAGTCCGTTAACCCTTCTTCGGAGGAGGAGGCGGCTGCATGCCCTGTGTAGTGATCATGCTGGTCAATTCCAGGAAGGCCATCCGCACCTCAAAAAGCACCGTCTGCAGGATCTTATCCTCGGCCTCGGTCAAGTTGCCGCGGGTTTTCTCCGCCAGCACTCCCAGCAAATCAATGGTTGTCCGCGCACCCATGATGTCCACTTTCGGACGCTGTCCCTCCTGCGTGCCCGCCCCCATCTGAATCATTGCGGAGACGTAGAACTGCTGCACCAGGTGTTCGAAGCTGATCTGCGGCGGCGCGCCCGCGGCGGGGTTCTGCGCCCGCACCATGTCTTCCAGCCGCTGCGCCGAGGCGTCGTAGGCCGCTTTCTGCTCACGGCTCTCCTGGGCTGTGGGCAAAGGAGGCATCTCAGCTTCAGTCGCCGCAGTCTCGGGAGTTGCAGCGGGCGTGGGTTCGCGCCGGGCCTCGGACTTCGATTCGTTGACCACCAGGTGCGGGCCGCCGCCTGGCGCTGGCGGAGCTTCTGCCGGAGACGCCGGCTGCTGCTGGTTCTCATGCTCTTCTTCCGCCTTCATCTTGCGGCGGTCAATCACTTCAAACTTCGGTTTATCGCTCATGGTTTTCCGTTTCCTATCCGTTGTTCTGACTTATGAATTTCGTTAACTCGTTTCCAGACTCGGCGGCGCAGGCAGTATGTGAGCCGTGCCGGTGATTGTTCCAGAAGAGTAAGTAAAAGATTGATTTCGAAGCTCTGCTTCGCCGCGTATCATGCCCAGGGCGAAGATGCGCTTGCCCTTGGCCAGCAGCAACTCAGCCGCGCTGGTGATCCCGCCGGCAATCGCTCCACCGTCCATGGTCAGCGCAGTTCCAGGAGCCGGTAGCGGTCCAAACAACTCCAGTGGCCGCAGATGACGATGAACGCTGCCGCGGGAACGAATGCGCTCCACGATCTCCTGGCCCAGGTAGCAGCCCTTGTTAAAACTGAGCGCCACCTGCGGTGGGGCCAACTGCTCGCTACTCGCTCGCACAGATTTCATCGTCCCTGGCAATGTCGCAGCTTGCGGCACGGCCTCCTGGGGCAGGTCGCGCTCGGCAATGTCGATGCCGTAAGCGGGAATCCCCTCCGCGATGCGGAAAGCCTCCAGAGTGGCCGCTCCCACCGGGCTTGCGCCAGCCTCAGTCAGCGCCCTCCACAGCGCGGGAATCTCCGCTGTCTGCACCCAAAGCTCGTAATGCGGCACGAGAGCGCCGTAGCCGCGGACAACTCGCACTTCCGCGCCGTGCCAGGCAGCGCGTGCGCTGGTCATAGATTCGGCAGGCGATTCGGCCAGCGCGGGAAGGCCCAGCCGCGTCAGCACTCCAGCAGCCAAAGGGCCGGCAAGACCCAGCGCCGTCTCTTCACTCAGCGGCACAAGCTCCACATCGTCCATGATGATGAAGTGGTTTAGGTGGGCCAGTAAACGGTCGTACTGATCGGCAGCAATCGTCAACTCCAACTGGTCGCCCTCGCGCCCAACATGCAGATCTCCCTGGATGCGCCCCTGCGCGTTGAGCACCAGATTCCAGGCGCCGGCATTCTCGCCCAGGTCGTTCACCGTGTTGGTGACCATGCCGCTGAGCCAGCGGAAGCGGTCTTCGCCGCGCACTGCCACGCGCCGCATCCAGCCCAGGTCGTGCACCGCGGCTCTCGAGGTCAGCGTCGCCGTTTCTCTCCCCGGCGCGTCCAACTCCCGTGGGGTCAGCACGCCGCGATAGGCAACCAACTCCGGCGGAGTAGCCGCTTGAGCGAACAACGTCGCAATTGGTGTAGCCAAGGAGAGGTCTGTTTCCGTCATAGGGGATCTTTTTGCCGGTTCAGGCACATTTTTTCAGAGGAATACGCGCGCCAGGCCGCATCTTGATTATAGCCTTGGAAGAAGATTGGGAGAATCGATGAGCAAGCAGCACAGAGTGGTTCGCGGATGGGTCTTGGCGGTGTCTTTTTGTTTTGTTGCAGCCATAGCGCCTGCCCAACAGCCGTCGGCAGCAGCGACCCCGCAGGCGCAGGCCGCCCCACCCGCAGGCAAAATTACCCCCGAGCAGGCGCGCCAGCTCTTTGGTTTGGTGGATGAGCTGATCAAGTTTTCCTCCGACGAGACCGGCCTGCCCATCAAGAGCACTGTCAAGCGCCAGATCACCTCCCGCGCCGCGGTCGAAAGCTATCTGAAAGAGAAGTTCGAGGAAGACCAGAGCGCCAAACGTATGCAGCGCAGCGAGATCGTGCTCAAGAAGTTCGGCCTGCTGGACCGCGACTTCGCCCTCAAGCCCTTTCTGCTGGCGCTGCTCAAGGAACAGATCGAGGCCTACTACGACTCCAAAACCAAGACCGTCTACATGCTGGATTGGGTGGACATCGAGGAGCAAAAGCCGGTGCTGGCCCATGAGTTGACCCACGCCCTGCAGGACCAGCACTCCGACCTGGAAAAGTGGAACGACCAGACCCCCGACGATGTCTCGCTCAACTCCCGCGACGACAACGACCATCTGGCCAAAGACGAGATGGACACGGCACGCGAGGCCGTCGCCGAGGGGCAGGCCACGGCGGTCATGATGGACTACATCCTCAAGCCCATGGGCAAGAGCCTCGTCAAAGACCCGGAGGTGATGGACTTCGTCAGGCAGCATATGGCCGCCTCGGAAGATTCCCCCGTGCTGGCGCGCGCGCCGCTGCTGCTCTCTGAATCGCTGCTCTTCCCCTATCGCGAAGGCCTCAGCTTCGAGCAGGACGTATGGATGGACCAGGGCCAGGCGGCGGCCTTTGCCGGTACCCTGGACCGCCCGCCTTCTTCCAGTTGGGAGATCATCAACCCGCGCGAGTATGAAAAGCGGCACATGCCCGCCGTACCCCTTCTGCCCAACATTCACCCGTTGGTGGACAAGCTTTACAAGCCTTACGATATCGGCCAGGTCGGCCAGCTCGACGTGCACATACTTACCTCGCTCTTCGGCGGCGACCGGGCTGCCCGTGACCTGACCCCGGCCTGGGACGGCGGCCTCTATTGGGCCGGCCAGCGGCTCAGCGCCAAAACTCCACAAGAACAGGCCAGCACCAACTCCATCGCCCTCTTTTATCTCTCGGCCTGGAAGAACGCCGCCTCCGCCCAGGCCTTCGTTCGCATCTACGCCGATGAGCTGGGCCGCAAATACTCCGGCGTCAAAGAGCTGCGCTCGGCGGACCTTTCCTCCGGCAAATCAGGCGATCAGGAGCAGGTCTACTCCACCAGCGAAGGCCCGGTAGTCATCACCATCCGCGGCAAGCTGGTCTTCATCGCCGAAAGCTTCCCGCTCGACCTGGCCCGCAAGCTAACCGCTCTCATTCTCGACGCGCAGGGAACCGGCGAACTCAAGATGGCGGAGACAATTCAGACCTCCGCCCCAGCTCTTGATTCCAGCCCCCGGCAGTCGCTCACCGGAAACATCATCAGCTTCTTCTCCAATTGCGGCGTGATGAAAGCAGCTGTAAATGCCGCTATGCAGGCAGCAAGATAAAAGGACCGAAACTCATCGCTCTCGGATTGCATCGATGCCCGCGCCTCTGCTCTCAAATCTTGTTTTGCATGAGCAGGATCAGAACCGAATTCCGCGGCAATAGAACGCTGTTATCGGTACTGGTGATTCGGGCGCTGCATCCCGGCCCTCCGGTAACCTCCAGCTTTATCTTGGGTAATTCGACCACAACTCCTGGCAGCACGGTCTGCGGCTTGCCCCCGGGATTAAGAACGTCATCTGCAAAAACCTGCCCCTTGGAGGCGTCTTTAATGTTCCGCTTCGCGCCAGCCTTCATTTCAAGGGGCACCTCTTCATGCATTCTGGTCAACCGCTCTTCAGGCGCCGTAATGCCGATCAGCCACAGCGACATCTCTTTTTTGGATTGGTTCACACAATCGATGTGATCGAAGGCCAGCGACATCTCAGAGGAATTTGCATCCTTTCCCGGACCAATAGCCTTGATGTGTCCGTAAAGGGCAGCTCCTTCAATCAGAGAGCAGCCGGGAAAAACCACGTTGTTCGAGACGATCACCCATATTTCCTTGCCCACCTTCAGGTGCGCAGAGTCCAGCGTTCCCATCACTTTGGCCTGGATGGTTGCATTGTACGGAATCACCGTGCCGGTAATGCCTGGGCATGAAACCGGGCCGCTCTCGTTTACGGGCACCTGCGATGCGGGCGCGGCAGTGGCAGTTGATGTGCGTGGACCCGCCGCACTCTGAGCAAAGACAAAGACGGCCGCGAATACCGGAACAACGGCGATCCGTCCCATCCAAGAGAGCCGGGTGAAGGAACGATGAGTGTCGAGCATTGATTCCTCTCTAAATGCAGGCTGAAAATAGTAAAAGTATACTCCGCTGAAGTGGGATGTGGGAGCGCGGAAAATGTGCTCAATGACGGGAGCTGCAGAAGATCACTCCGCGTCTTTATGGACGAGGTATTCGTCGAGGAGCACGGCCACTAGCACCGCCGTGGGGACTGAGACCATGGCTCCGAGAATGCCTCCAAGCGTGGAGCCGAGCACCAGGGCAACGAGGATCGCAAGTCCGGGCAGACCGACTCTGTTCCTCATAATGCGCGGAATGAGATAGGAGTTTTCAACCTGTAGATAGATCAGGTAAAAGATAGCAATGCCCAGCACCCGGCCCCATGAGTCAATGGCCGCCACCAGCAGCGCAAGCGCGATGCACACCGCGGCGCCCAATACGGGGACGATGTTGAGCAACCCCGTCAGCACGCCCAGCGCATAAGCATAGCGAACGTGGAGCGATAGATAGACGATGGTGCTGGCCACTCCCAGGATGAGCATCAGGCTCCCCTGGCCAAGCAGCCATTTGCCTATGCGGATCTCCGCCCGCTGGAGGGTCTTGTCAAGGCGTTCGCGGCTTTCCTGCGGAAAAAAGGAAAGAAACCACCTGTAGGCCTGGTCGCCTTCCAGAATGAAATAAATGGTAAGGATAAAGCCCATGATGAAATCGAATAGCTTGCCCGCCCAGTTGCTGAGAGAGTACAGCAGATAAGTGGCTGCCTGGCTCACGAAATCCTGAAGACGGGAACTAAGGTCCGCGGTATCCATGTGTTGAGCCAGGGGAATAGCCTTGAGTTTCTCTAGAAGTCCGGGCAAGCGTGTTGGCATCTCCCGGGCGAAGCCCTGCAGGTCGCTGATGACCGGAGGCAGAGCGAGGAACCCAAAGGCGGTAAGCGCTCCGGCCAAAACGAGCAGAAGAAGGAAGATGGCGCCTGAGCCCTTGAATGGTTGCCAACTGCGAATGCGGAGCCGGGAAGTAAAACGCACCACAGGAGTGAGCACGACGGCAAAGAGCGCGCTGACATAGAGCAGCACGAGCACATCGCGAATCAGCCAGGCCAGATAGCAGGCCAAAGCCAGAGCGAAGGCGAAGACGATTTCGCGATGCAGAGTGCGCGGGCTATCGGAGGGCTTAGTCATACGCGGGATTCCTGCAAGCCGGAGTATACGGCGCCGGCAATGCATACGGCGAATTCGGGGCCAATCAGGCTTCCGGCCAGAAAGTCCATGGTCCGGGACTGCCTACTTGTCTCCACCTAGCATAGACCCCGCGACCCCGCCCAGCAGCGTATAGTTGGTCATCTGGATCAAAGCGGACATCCACGAGAGTTCTCCACTCTCGCAAAACACGTTCTCGTTCGGCTCAAGCCGCACATCGAACACGGGCATCGTGGTGCCCTGAATAGGGGTTTGCATGGTGAAGCCTTCTGTCAGCAAACAGTGTACCGGGCCCGGACCTGTGGAGAGTCGAGTAAGAATCAATTTTTCCATAAAGAATAGGCCAATCCTGAACTCAACGCTTAGTCCCTGAACTATAGTTTCCCGTCAAATCTATTAGGATATGGTTGTCGTTCCCTCTTCGCAGAAGACGGCCTGATGCAATACTCTTTCTTGAGACTCCTATGGCCTCATTGATTCGCAGCCTTCGCAAAGCTATCTGGCTGGCGCTGGAGCACGATATGCTTAACTCGGCCAAGGCTGTCGCCTATTCGGGGATGCTGGCCCTGTTTCCGGCGCTGGTTGTTCTCACCGCGCTGCTGGCTCAGGCGCCGGAGGGCACCTCGCTGGTGGGCGAGGTGCGTGGCGCCTTTGAGCAGTTTCTGCCCGACGACTCCATGTCCCTGCTGCGCTCCGCGATGGAGACCCGCAAGCTCCACTCCGTTCAGTTGATCTTCTCCGCCGCCGGCCTTTCTATCTTTGCCGGCCTGGGCCTGATGCTGTCCCTGATGGACGGCTTTCGCCGCGCCTATCGGCTGCCACGCGATCATTGGGGCTTCTGGCAGCGGCGGCTCAGGGCATTGCTCCTGGTGCCCATCGTCTTGATCCCGCTTTCGCTGGCTACCCTGGTGCTGGTCTTTGGACGCCAGATTGAGTTGTGGATGATCGACAACTCTGGCCACCAGTTGCAGCACTTTGTGTTGTTCCTCTGGCGCATGGTCCGATGGGCCATCGCGCTCGTCACCAGCATCAGCGTCCTCGGAGCTCTCTACCACTTCGGCACAGGACACATGGCAACTCAAGCGACTTCATTGAGCCGTAAACGATTGGCTGCGTTTTGGATCCTGGTTGGACTGTGGATCTCTTCCCTGGTAATGGCGGTGGTCTCCAGCGGGGACCACAAAGCGCGGGGACTCGACATTACCAATCCATCGCTTTACGCAATTGTTGGAACCGGCAGCTTTATTACGTTTTTATTTATTCGATACATACTTCCGCTTCACCGGCGCAAGGAGCATTGGGCCTTGGTGGGACCGGGTGCGGTGGCCGCCACGCTCGTCTGGTTCCCGTCCACGCTGATCTTCGGCTGGTACGTTACGCGGATCGCCAACTACTCCATGTTCTACGGCTCCTTTGGCGCCGGCATCGCCACTTTGATCTGGCTCTACATCACCTCGTTCAGCGCCCTACTGGGAGCGGAACTGAATGGCGTCCTTTTTCGGGAGCGCCAGGAGCAGGCTTCCGCTTTAAAAGACTCCGGTCTGGATTGCTCCGCGCTGTAACCATTTTTCACCGGCCATTCACGCATATCCTGCATAATGTATAGAGAGGTATTGCGATCCCGCCCTGGCGTACCATGAAGCTGGGTGCGCCAAAGACCGGCCTCTTAATCCATTCAACCTCCCCTGGAGTATTCCCATGCCTTTCACACCTCTGAGCCCTATCGATTCCGCCTTCAAACGCCGCGCCAAGATCGTCGCCACGCTCGGCCCAGCTTCCAACACCGAACCCGTGATCCGGAACCTGGTGCGCGCCGGCGTCGATGTGGTTCGACTGAATTTTTCCCACGGCTCTCAGGACGAAAAGCTGGAGTTGATCCGGATGATTCGTAAGGTAAGCCGCAAGGAGCGCAAGCCGCTGTGCATCCTGGGCGACCTGCAGGGGCCCAAGATTCGCACCTCCACGTTGACAAACCACCAACCTGTGCTGCTCAAAGCCGGCCAGCAGTTGACGATTACGCCGCGCGAGGTTCCGGGCACCGCATCGCTGGTGGGCACCACCTTCAAAACCCTGGCGGAAAACGTCGAGCAGGGCTCGCGCATATTGCTCTTCGATGGCCTCATCGAGCTGCGCGTCCATGAGGTCAAGGACGGCGACGTGATCTGCGATATCGTCAACGGCGGTATGCTGGGCGAGCACAAGGGCATCAACCTGCCCGGCATTCCGGTGCGCGTTCCCTCGCTGACGGAAAAAGATGCCGACGACCTTGAATTTGCACTCAAGAATGGCATCGACGCGATCGCCGTCTCCTTCGTGCGCACCGCGGAGGACGTGAGCATTGTGCGCAATCGCGTTTCGGCCTACGGCGGCGAGACCTGGATCATCGCCAAGCTGGAAAAACCCCAGGCCATCGAGCACCTGGACGCCATCCTCACCGCCGTCGACGCCATCATGGTGGCCCGCGGTGACCTGGGCGTCGAGCTGCCGCCGGAGCAGGTTCCCGCCATTCAGAAGCACATCATCCGCCGCGCCGCCGAGTTCCGCAAGCCCGTCATCACCGCCACACAGATGCTGGAATCGATGATTGAAAACCCGCGCCCCACCCGCGCCGAGGTCTCCGACGTGGCCAACGCGGTCTACGACGGCACCGACGCCGTCATGCTCAGCGGCGAATCAGCCGTAGGCAAGTACCCGGTCGAAGCCGTCTCCATGATGGCCCGCATCGTCGTCGATGCCGAACACCACATCAAGGAGGCGGAATTCGCCGACCGCCGTATGCAGCGCAGAACTCACCTCTCCATCGCCGAGACCATCTGCGAAGCCACAGCGCACGCCTCTGACGACCTGGACCTGCGCGGCATTGCCCTCTTCACCGAGTCGGGGCAGACCGCGCGCAAGCTCTCAAAGTATCACCCCTCGGCGCCCATCTTCGCCCTCAGCCCCGTCGAGGTCACCATCAATCGCCTCAACCTGCTGTGGGGAACCACGCCCATCCACTGCCCCAAGGTCACCTCCACCGAGGCCCT
>OCZT010001682.1_pt1 | contig 22852 bp, 12 predicted proteins | sample 1539031 | NCBI WGS metagenome assembly OCZT01 (sample SAMEA3539308, study PRJEB22396) | soil metagenome | biome: tundra; feature: field; material: soil | place: USA | collected 2010-05 | depth 0.15 m | reverse complement strand
CGGCGCTGTGCGACGTGGATGACGCCGTAATGGCGAAGGGAATGAAGATGGTGGAGGCCGCGGGCAAGAAACGTCCAACGGCTTACGCCGACTTGCGCAAGCTGCTGGAAGACAAGTCTATCGACGCCATTTCCATCGCCACGCCGAATCTCCATCACACCTTGCAGACCATCTGGGCCTGCCAGGCGGGCAAAGACGTGTACGTGGAGAAGCCCTGCTCGTACAACATGTTCGAGGCGAAGCAGATTGTGGCGGCGGCGCGCAAATACAACCGTATGGTACAACACGGCACCGGAGGCTCGCCGGCCATGGAAGAAGCCAAGGAAATGCTGGCGAAAGGGGTGATTGGCGATGTCTACATGGCGCGCGGCCTGTGCTATAAGTGGCGCGACACCATCGGACATGCCAAGGAAGAACCCGTGCCCCCCGGGGTCCACTACGACCTGTGGACGGGGCCGGCGCCGCTAAGGCCATTCACTAAGAACCGGTTCCACTATAACTGGCACTGGCAGTGGGCCTATGGCAACGGCGATATCGGCAACCAGGGCATCCACCAGATGCACGCGGCCCGCTATGTGTTTGGCGTGAAATACCCGACCAAGATCAGCGCCATGGGCGGCCACTTCATGTTTGACGATGACCAGGAAACGCCCAACACCATGACCGCCTCTTTCGAGTTTAACGAGGGCGGGAAGAAGAAGATGCTGGAGTTCGAGGTGCGGCACTGGATCAGCAATCACGAGGCCGGCATCGGCGAACCCGGCTCAGGGCGCCAGGCGGTTGACGAGCGTGGGATGCCGACGACGCGGGAAGACCCCAACACAGTGGGCGATATCTGGTACGGCTCAAAGGGCTATATGACGTCGGCCGGATACAAGACCTTCCTGGGCAAGGAACAGGCGCCCGGTCCCAAGCCGGCGCGGACCGGCGGCAACATGTTCGCCAACTTCTGCGATTGCGTGCGCAGCCGCAAGCGCGAGGATTTGAAGGCGGAAATCGAAGAGGGGGCCATTTCGACGGTGCTCGTACATCTGGCCAACATCTCCTATCGGGTGGGCCGGACGCTGTACTTCGATCCGGAGACTTACAGTTGCAAGGGGGATGCCGAAGCCAACGCGATGTTCACGCGCACCCAATACCGGGCACCGTTCGTAGTTCCGAAAAACGTGTAGCCTAACCCTGCCAGGCTTCAGCCGGTCTATCAGACTTTGGCCGGCACTACAAAGGGCGCGCGGTAGTTGCGAGTGAACATGCGGTTTGCCTCGGCTTCGCCCTTGCAGGTCATGGAGGCGCTGAGAGATATTCGCCAGGCGCCACCGAGGTGGCGCCCTCTTTAGGTGAACGGCGGTACCTTGCTTTTGGAGCCACCACGGGGAGTGAGGAGGGGATGTTGGAGTATTCGAGCGAAAGTCTTCGGTTTATCGATCTTCCGCGGTACTGGCATCTCAGGTTGTCCGCGACGTAATTCTAAGTGAAAAGGTGTGAATATGATATCCCGAGTTTTGTTGGCTTCGTGTTTGGCGCTGCCGTTGTGCGCGCAGGTAACATTCACGCAGGAGAAGGACCGGATTTCGGTGTCGATTGACGGCAAACCCTACACCGATTTCTTCCTTTCGGCCGATGGCAACAAGCCCTATGTGTACCCGTTGCGGACAGCTTCAGGGGTGATTGTCACCCGGCATTTCCCCATGGAAGAGTTCCCCGGCGAAACCAACGACCATCCGCATCACCGTGGCATGTTCTTCTCCCACGGTGAGATCAATGGCTACAACTTCTGGGCCACCGAGCCTGGGAGCAAGAGTCCGAAAAAGGCCAGCATGGCTCTGAAGAAGGTGGTGGAAGCCAAGGGCGGGAGAAAGTCCGGGACCATCCAGGCGATTTTCGACGGGCTCGATCCGCAGGGCAAGGCCATCATGACGGAAACGCGAACCATTACGTTCTACTCCGACCCGAAACTGCGCATGATCGATTACGAGATCAAGATCGATCCGCTCGAGAAACTCAAGTTCGGCGATACCAAGGAAGGCACGTTCGGCATTCGCCTGGCAACCTCCATGACTGAAGACGCCAAACTCGGCGGCCGAATGGTCACTTCGGAAGGCAAAGAGACCGAGAAGGAAGTATGGGGCAAACGGGCGGCTTGGCTGGACTACTACGGCCCGGTGAACGGCCAGACGGTGGGTGTTTTGGTAATGGACCACCCCACCAGCCCGCGCCATCCCACGTACTGGCATACGCGCGCCTACGGTTTGTTGGGCGCGAACATCTTTGGCGTCCACGATTTCCTGAATGACAAGACGCAGGACGGGAGCATGACGATCGAGGCGGGGCAGCCTCTGCGTTTCCGCTACCGGGTGGTGATTCACCTGGGTGACGTGCACGCCATCGACGCTCCGGCGCTGTTCAAGGTATTCGCGGCAATCAAGTGAAGGTTGTAGGTTTGATTCAGAAAGGCAAATCTATGCGAAGGACTCGTATTGCGGTATTCGTAGCTACTCTGGTAGGGATTGCGGCGCTGACTGCGACCTACAGCAGGAGCCAGACGCCTCCTGGAAAGAAGCAAGGCAGGGGCGCGACGCCGGCGACCGGTTGGCAGGCCAATCCCGAATGGATGAAAACCAAGTACGGCGATTGGGGTGGACCGGGGGTGAACGCCGGGGCGGGACCGATGGACACGATTCTGCTCAAAGACTGGGCACCGAAATCCTCGATCGTGGTGCCGGAGACCCCTGTGCCGAAGGCCAAGTATCCCGCCATCGACGTGCATGCCCACGTCAACGCCCGGAGCCCGGCGGAGGTGGCTGCGTGGGTTAAGACTATGGACGAGGTCGGCATTGAGACGACGGTGATCCTCAGCAGCGCCACCGGGGCTCAGTTCGACCAGTTGGTCGAAATGTATCTCAAGCCGTATCCTACCCGGTTCCGGCTTTGGTGCGGCGTGACCACCGCGGATTTTGACAAGCCGGACTATCCGGAACGGGCCGCCGCTGAACTGGTGCGGTGCTACAAGAAGGGTGCGCGCGGCATAGGCGAACTATCCGACAAGGGATGGGGCTATGGCCGGGACACCAGCGCGCCCCGCGACAAGCGCCTGCACCCGGACGATCCGCGGCTGGACATGTTCTGGAACAAGGCCGCGGAACTGAAACTGGCGGCCAACATTCATGTGGCCGACCACCCGTCCTGCTGGACGCCGCTGGACGTGTTCCAGGAACGCACGCCGGATTACCAGCACTTCAGCCAATTCGGCAAGGACGTGCCTTCCTACCAGGAGTTGATCGACATCCGCGACCGGACGCTGGCACGGCATCCCAAGACGACCTTTGTGGCCTGCCACCTGGGCAACCAGGGAAACGACTTGGCCACGCTGAGCAAGGAACTGGACAAGTACCCGAACCTGTTCCTGGATATTTCGGCCCGCGACTATGAAGTAGGCCGCACTCCCCGGGCCGCGGTGAAGTTTCTCACCAAGTACCGCAACCGGGTGATGTTCGGAACCGATATGGGCCGCGAGAAGAGCATGTATCAGGCCTGGTGGCGGCTGTTTGAGACCGCCGACGAAAACATGCCCGGACGCGTGTGGTGGCGGTATTACGGGCTGGAACTCCCGGCGCCGGCTCTGGACGCCATGTATCGAGGCGTTGCCAAGAAGGTCCTGAACTGGGAAAAGTTGTAGACATTGAGGCGTGCGCCGGCAGCGGAGGGCCGGCGCGCGATTTTTGGGGGTTGCGTACCTCCTGTGCAACTTGGATGATGCCAGAAGCCCAAACTGGGAGCTCCTGGATGAGGGGGTTTATATGAAGCTAAAGGTTAGTCTCGTAGTGCTCTTTCTGGCAGCGGCAGCACTTGTCTTCGTGCCGCCGGCCTCTGCCCAAACACTGTACGGTTCGCTGGTCGGAAACGTAACCGACCCCAGCGACGCCTCGGTCCCCGGGGCTACGGTCGTGGTCACCAACCCACAGACCGGTTTTACGCGGGAATCGACTACCAACGAGCGCGGCGCATTCCTGCTGTCCGACTTACAACCGGGCGCATACGACGTGAAGATCACGGCCGCCTCGTTTGCGGTCGTCACGAAGTCCGGCGTAGGCGTTTCGGCCGGCGTCGTGGTGCGCGTGGACGTGCGTCTGCAACTGTCCACTGCCGCGGAAGCGATCACGGTCAGCGCTACCAGCGTAACCCTGCAAACCGACCGCGCCGACGTGCGCACGGAAATGGTTAATCAGCAGGTGCAGGACCTTCCGGTCTCGGGGCAGCGCAATTATACCGCGCTGACTCAGTTGGTTCCGGGCATCTCGCCTCCGCATACGCAGCATTCCATTGTCAGCAATCCGCAGGAGAATCTGGTTACTAACGTTAACGGCGCCGACGATGAGCGGAACAATACCCGGGTGGATGGCGCCAGCAGCAGCCACGTATGGCTTCCGCGCCTCTCTCTTTATGCCCCTCCGCTGGAAGCGATTGAAACCGTCAGCATCGTGACCAATAGTATGGACGCGGAGCAGGGCATCTCCGGCGGCTCGGTGGTCAGCGTGATCACCAAGTCCGGCACCAACGATTTTCACGCGGTCGCCTTCGAGTACAACACCGACAGCGCCTTCAAGGCCAAGAACGTCTTCAGCACGGGTGTGCCCCAGACGCCCAAGTATATTCAGAACCAGTACGGCGGCGCCGTTGGGGGACCGATCCGCAAGAACAAGCTGTTCTTCTTCATCAATGAGGAAGAGACCATGCGGCGATGGAACGCCTCTCGTTGGACCACCATCCCCACACTGGCGCAGCGGGCTGGGGATTTCAGCTCGTACGGCACGAACATCTACGATCCTCTTACGGGCAATGCCAATGGGACGGGGCGTACACCCATGGCGGGCAACCTCATCCCGCTCAGCCGCCAGAGCCGTACCGCCCAAACGCTGGATTCCTGGCTGCCGGACCCCACCAACTCGGCTGCCACAAGTAACTATTACGCCTCCGGGAGTTCCAGCTACAACCGCAACAATTCGGATGCGAAAGTGAACTGGAACCCCACTAGGAAGTTCACCATCTTCGGGCGGTTCAGCATCCTGAACTTCACCGTCTGGTCGCCCACGCCCTTCGACAAAGCATCCGGCCAAGCCATCGATACGGCCCAGCAGGCGGGCTATGGCCAGGGCCGCATCATGAGTGCGACCAGCGGCGCCACCTACATCGTGAGCCCCACGGTTCTGCTCGACGCCAGCCTAGGCTATGGCCGCTTTGCGCCGGGCACTTTCCCCATTCAGTACGGGCAGAACATTGGCTTGGATGTACTGAAGCTGCCCGGGACGAACAACGCGGGCGGCGGGGCCGGTCCGGCGATTTTTTACAGCGGCATTCCGGATTTCGAAGTATCGGGCTATGAAGGCATGGGGAATCCCGGGAGCGCCATCCCGTTTTTCTGGCACGATAACCAGTACCAATACAACCTCAATCTGACCTGGGCCAAGGGGGCGCACAACCTGCGTTTCGGACTGGACCTCTCCCGCGAGGATTTGAATCACATGACCACGGAATCGGGCAGTGGTCCGCGGGGCTCTTTCAACTACAGTACCGGGACAACGGCGCTCAGTGGCGGAGCGACTCCCACTAACTTTAACGCGCTGGCGGCCTACCTCATGGGTTTCAGCTCGTCGGTTGGTCATACCATCGCGACCGAGATGCCCGCCACGACGCGAGCCTGGAGGCAAGGGTACTACGCCCGCGATCAATGGCAGGCCAGCCGGAACCTGACGATTACCCTGGGCTTGCGCTACGAGTTCTATCCGCTGATCACGCGTGCCCATCGCGGCATCGAGCGGTACGACCTTCAGAACAACATCATGTTGCTGGGTGGGGTCGGCAATGTGCCGGCGAACGTCGGGGTGAGTGTGAGCCATCTGCTTTTCGCCCCCCGCGCGGGACTGGCTTATCGGCTGGGCTCCAAGTGGGTGATCCGGACCGGTTATGGCCTTAACATCGATCCCTATTCACTGGCCCGGCCATGGCGCACCAACTACCCGATCCTGCTGGCGATGAGCCTACCGTCCGCTAATTCATACTCCTACGTGAGCCGGACCGAGGACGGGATCCCGCAGGTTCCCATCGCCGATGCGAGCACCGGAAGGGTTCTGGTCGCCGGCAACGTCGCCGCCTCTACCCTGCCGGACAACTACGAACGGGGATTCACGCAGACGTACAACTTCACCATTCAGCGCGAGTTGCCCTGGAACATGGGCGCGCAGGCCGGCTACGTGGGCAGCCACGGCAATATGCCGGTCACTCTGAACGAGAACTGGGGCGACCTCGGAACGGGGACCGCCGGGCAGCAGTTGTACAAACTGTTCGGCCGGACCGCCAGCACGGGTCTGTTGAAACTGCCGCCCACCAGCAACGACTACAATTCGCTCCAGACCAGCCTCACGCGGCGTTTCAAAGGGGGGCTGCAGCTACAGTTGGCCTACACCTTCTCCAAGGCCATGGCGTGGACAGGTAACTACGCGATTCCCTCCATGTACCTGATGAATCGCACGCTGGCGTTCTACGACCGGCCGCATAATCTGCACGTGGGATTTACCATAAAGGCGCCCTTCGGCGCCGGAGCGCGCTGGGCCAAAACAGGCGTTTCGGGAGTGCTGTTGGGCGGCTGGCAGCTCAACGGAATTTTCAGCCGGTTCAGCGGGCAACCGTTTACGGTGACGGCCTCGGGTACCTCATTAAACACCTCCGGCAGTTCACAAACTGCCGACCTGGTGAAGAGTCAGGTTTCCATTCTGGGCGGCACCGGCCCCGGGCAATCGTACTTCGATCCCTTCGCGTTTGCCTCGGTAACCGGCGTCCGATTCGGGAACAGCGGTCTCAATATTCTGCGCGGCCCGGGAGCCACCAACCTCGACTTGAGCCTGTTCCGGGAATTCAAAGCCAGCGAGCGTTTCCGGCTCCAGTTCCGCGCGGAGGCGTTCAACGCCAGCAACACCCCGCATTTCAACAATCCGGGGACCAACGTGTCCAACATGACGTTGAACAGCGATGGGTCGATCAAGGCCCGGAACGGATACGACGAAATCACCAGCGCCCAACCGGATGAGCGTCAGATCCGCTTTGGACTCCGGTTCAGCTTCTAGGGTCCATGGCATAAGCTTGCCGGCTTGGGCGATATAACCGGCCTCCTGGTTTGCGCGAGGTCCGCTTCGGCAAGCCAGGAGGTTTTGTCTCGTGTAAATGGGGTAGACGGCCCTATGTCGCCGCCTGTCAAGATTTGTTACTTAAGGAGCGAACTACATGCGTATTGTGATGTCGTGTGCGCTTGGAGCTGTCCTGGCGTTCTACATATCGTGGGGGCAAACGCCGCAGGCTGCCTCAGGGAGCGCCCCGCAAAAGAAGCAGGGTGGCCGGGGCGGCCCACGGGGCCCCGGGCCGATGGACTCGTTACTGGTCAAGGACTGGAAGCCGGATTCGTCGCTGGTCGTCCCCGTGACCAACGTGCCGAAGGCCAAGTTCAGAGCGATCGATGTGCACTCGCACACCTATCTGAGGACCCCGGAGGAGATTGCCAACTGGGTCCGCACCATGGATGCGGTCGGCATCGAAACCACGGTGGTGCTGAGCGGCGCTACCGGCCAGCAGTTCGATAGCCTGGTGGAGTTGTTTCTCAAACCATACCCGGGCCGGTTCCAGCTCTACTGTGGGATCGACACTACCGATATCGATGCGCCGGATTACCCGCAGCGCGCCACTGCCGAATTGGTGCGCTGTTACAGGAAAGGGGCCCGCGGCGTGGGCGAGATTTCGGATAAGGGTTCCGGCCTTTCCCGCAGTCAACTCCTCCCGCGCGACAAGCGCCTGCACCCCGATGATCGGCGTCTTGACCTGTTCTGGGACAAGTGCGCGGAGCTGAAGCTTCCGGTCAACCTCCACATGGCGGACCACCCTTCGGCTTGGCGCCCGCCGGATGCCCACCAGGAGCGCACACCTAACTACCAGCAATACAACCAGTACGGCCACGACGTTCCATCGTATGAAGAGGTGCTCGCCCTGCGCGACCGCGCCCTGGACCGTCACCCCAAGACCCGTTTCATCTTGTGCCATCTCGGCAATCAGGGCAACGACCTGGCCTCCGCTGCGAAACTGCTGGACAAGTTCCCGGGCGTCTACATGGACATCTCGGCTCGCGCCTACGAGGTGGGCCGGCAACCCAGGTTCGCCACCAAGTTCCTGACGAAGTATAAGGATCGCGTGCTCTGGGGCACGGACCTAAACCCCAGCCAGGAGATGTACCACGCCTGGTGGCGTCTCTTTGAGACTACCGACGAATACATGCCAAGCGATACCGGCTGGCGGCTGTTCGGCCTGGATCTGCCGGATTCGGTGCTGGAACCGCTCTATCGCGGCAATGCGAAGCGCCTGCTGAACTGGGAGAAGATGTAGTTTCCGGGAATCGCGTGGAATTCACCGGGGCCGGACGGTAAACGACCGGTATGCCGCTGGTATACGACCGGACTGCTGGATTCCGGTTGCCTCATACATGGTAGAATCAGCCCGGACCACCAAGGCGGGTGGTTCACAGCTCACATGGTGCCAGCACCAAGAGGAGAAGCGTTTATGGAACGAAGACATTTCCTGATGACTGCCACGGCCGCTACTACCGCAATGCGCTCCAGCGCACTGCCCAGCCCGAATGATACCGTTCGCGTCTGCTGTGTGGGCGTTCGCGGCCAGGGCCAGAGCCATTTACGGGCTTACAGCAAGATGCCCAACGTCGAGATCGCTGCCATTTGCGATGTGGATGAGTCCATCCTCGAACAGCGTTTGAACGATACCGAGAAGCTGACCAAAAAGCGCCCGGTCGGGTTCACGGACCTGCGGAAAGTGCTCGAGGACAAGTCGATCGATGCCATCTCGATCGCCACGCCCAATCACAACCACGCTCTGCAGACTGTCTGGGGGTGCCAGGCGGGGAAGGATGTGTACGTCGAGAAGCCCTGCGCCTACAATATCTTCGAAGCGAAACAAGTGGTCGCCGCCGCTAAGAAGTACAACCGCATGGTGCAACACGGAACCAACGCCCGCTCGTCGCCCGCCATGAAAGAAGCGGTCAAGCTGATCCAGGAAGGCGTGATCGGCGATGTGTATATGTCGCGAGGACTGGTCTTCAAATGGCGCGACACCATTGGCCGCACACCGGTCTCGGCGGTGCCTCCCGGGGTCCACTATGACCTGTGGCTCGGACCGGCGCCCAAGCGCGAGTTCACCAAGAACCGCTTCCACTATAACTTCCATTGGTTCTGGGACTATGGCAACGGCGACATCGGCAACCAGGGCGTTCACCAGATGGATACCGCGCGCTGGCTGCTGGGGGTGAAGTATCCCACCAAAATCAGCGCCATCGGCGGCCACTTCCTGTTCGACGACGACCAGGAGACGCCTAACACCATCACGGCCAGCTTCGAGTTCGACGAGGGCGGGAAGAAGAAGATGCTGGTCTTCGATGTGCGCAACTGGATGACGAACGGGGAAGGGGCCATCCAGGGACGCAGCGATTCCACCGCCGTCGGCAACATCGTCTACGGTTCGAAAGGCTACCTCAGCACGGCGGGCGGGTTCAAGATCGTGCTCGGGAAAGAGCAGCAACCGGGACCCGCGCCCAGCGCGCCCCAGGACCGCGGAGCCGGCATGGGCGATAACTGGGCGAATTTCATTCAGGCCGTACGCAGCAGGAAGCAGTCGGATCTGAACGCTCCCATGGAGGAGGGTGCGCCTTCGGTGATCCTGATTCACCTGGCGAACATTTCCTACCGCCTGGGCCGCACGCTGAACTTCGATGCCAATACCATGACCTGCAAGGGGGATGCGGAAGCGAATAAGATGTTCACGCGCAACTACCGCGTGCCGTTCGTGGTCCCCGAGAAGGTCTAAGCGTTACCCGTCCCAAACGGAACCGCGAGCGTCACCGGGCGGCCGCTGACGCTCGCGGTTGGTTTACCTCGGGACGTGTGAATCCGCAGGCGGTTACTTCGCCGCCGGTTTTGCCGTCTCCGGCGCCACTTGCAGGAATTCCGCCGGCTCGAGCGCGCGACGGGTCATGCGCGCCAGCAGAATCGCACCCTTGAAGTAATAGCGCCCTTCGATGCGGGTGCCGATGGAACTGTGACCGGCCCCTTGCGGCGCGAGGTGCAGTTCGGCCGATCTCTGCGGCACGCCGTTCACGTAGTTCCGCAGCTCGTGGCCGTCATACACCAGCGCGGCGTGATACCATGCGCCGAGCGGGTGGAGCTTCTGAGGGTCGACCAGCGTCTTCGAGTCGTTTCCGGACAGCGCAAAGCTGTCCAGGAACCAATTCTCACCGGCCACCCGAATCTCGAAGAGGAGCCGCGTCTGCGTGTCCTCTCCGGTCTTTGGGTCGCGTTCGCTCAGGTGGAAGAATCGTTGCTCGGTCTGCCCGCCCAAGCCGGGACGGAAGATCACTTCCCAGGTGAACGTTTCCGCGCCGGCGAGGGGGTGAACGTCCACGTAGAGCGCGTCATCGACGCCATTGAACTCCACCGCCTTGCCCAGAGGCGTCTCCACCACTCGCGGGTGGCCCAGGACCTTGGTTGGATAGCCGCCGATCTGGTCAATCCGATCGAACCGCCAGACTTCTCCGGGGGGAGCCTCCGCCGACAGGAGAAGGACCCCGGCCAGTGTGGCGCAGGCCGGGATCCACAGTACGCGCGAGGTGAACATGGTAGTCCGCCGATCACCCGCAGGAGCGCTTCAGCTCGGTCCACAGCGCCTTGAAATTGCGCATGTAGCGCTCCGGCTCCTTGCTCTCCGCGACTTCGGCGAGCGTATACCGGTTATATCCGGACTGCTGCAGCAGAGCGAAGAACTCGCGGAACGGGTACCGGTCATCCGACAGCTCGTGAAGATGCACGTTTCGGATGTAGCGGCCCAGAAGCGCGAAACTCTCCTTTACCGATCCGTTCTGCACGTCGGTCGGGTTGCAATTCCAGCAGGCGCCCACATTCTCGTGGCCCGCGGCCTTCAGCAGCGCGGCGGCCACCGGGGGATTCTGGGTGCCTTGGCCGTGGACTTCCATCCAGATCTCCACTTTCTTGCCGGCTCCGTAATCGCCCAGCTCGCGCATGGATGCGCCGAAGTAGGCGATGCTCGTTTCCTGCGGCACGTTGGGGGGCAGTCCCATGGGCTGGAGTTTGATACCCAGCGCGCCGGTGTCATGCGCGAGGTCCACGAATTGCTTGGCGATTTCGAGCTGCTGTTTTCGCTCCGCGGGGTCGGGAGACTGAAAGCGGCAGGTGGTGCCGTAAGAGAGAAGGCGCACTTTGCTGCTCTCGAAACGGCGCCGGATACGCGCGCGCTCGTCCGCGCCGATGGAGGGTTCGATGCCATGCTTATGGCCCGTCCGCAACTCCACGGCCTCGAATCCGACCGCTTCCAGGGTCTTGATGATGGTCTCCACGTCAAAACCCTGCAGGAGATTATAGGTGGCCGAACCCAAACGAAAGCCGCCCTTCGCGGGAGGTGACTGGGCCTCCCCGGGAAGCGCGCCGGCGCCGGCAGCCACGGCGGCAGCGCTCAGAAAACCACGTCGATTCAGGGTATTCATATAGTTCCAGTATGGTTAACGGGTTGCACTTTCGGCGGCGAATCGCTTGTACAGGTCCGCCAGTTGAGCGGGTGTGAACTCGCCGTCGTAGATTACCACGCGATAGCGGAACGTAATCGATTTCCGCTCGGGCACGGTCCAGCTTCCATCCTGTTTCTCGTCGTTCGTGAATTCGCGGGCGGCGAACGGATTGGCGGCCAGAAGCCCGTATGCGCGGGCGTGCCAGGTGGTGGGGTGCCGGAAGCTGGAGGGATGATCGAACGCGACCACACCTACCGTTTTGCCGGAAACCGTTCCGGAGTAGTTCACCCACTCGGCGGGCTTGCCCCAGATCGCCGGTTCTCCCACCGCGCCGCGCGAGTTGAGCATGTGATCGTGCGGCGCGCTCAGCTCGGCGTTCAGCCTGACGGCGAAGGTGCCTTCCTTGGTGTCTCCGAAGACAATGGCATTCCCCAACGCGTAGAAGACGTACTCGCAGTCGATCGTGCGCGTGCGGTCGTCGCCGCGGAAGGTGTAGGTCTGGGTCTCTTCACCGATCGAACGGTTATTCGGGTCTTCCAGGCTGAAGCGGGCGCGAATTATGCCGGAATCGGGTCCGTCCTTTACCTCCTCCAGCTTGAGCAGGGTCATGTGGCCATGCGCGCGCGGGGGCCGGTTCGCCGGTGCGGCCTGCTTCGAGGCCTGCTTTGAATCCGCGGCCCCGGTGCCACCGCGGCCGTAGGCGCTGCTGAACACGGCCTCCGACCAGAAGTCCAGACCATCGATATTGCCGTGGTTAAAATACAACGGGCGTTGATGCGGCTCGAAGCCGGGGAGTTTGCGGTCCGCCATCGAGACGTCGTTGAACACCGGAAACGGCCTCGATATGACGACTCCGGAGGGAGTCCGCAGGGGCATCAGGAAGGCCTTTGCCACATCCTTATGAAAATAGTACGTGGTGAAGGGCTGGCCCCCGATAACCACCTCTATCCGATCCTCGCCCCGCTTCAGTTCAACCGTGGCAGCCATCATGGCCGCGGACGCAAGGCCCATGACTGCCGCTACCCCTACCAGGCGTTGCAACCTTTTCACGTGCTTCTTCGCAATCATCACGACGATGCTCCTTTTCTAAACGTGTCGTTCTTAAGACCCTGCAAAGCCGGGCCAGGGACAGACGGTTCAGTCCCCAGGTTTTCAGCAACAAGCCAGATGGCTATTCTCCAAGGTTTCGCGTCCCAAAGCAAGCTTACGTCAGAACGTCAGCTTCATGCCAAGCTGGATGATGCGCTCGGAGTTCGGCAGACCGAAGGAGTCCACCACCACCGACGTGATCCTGCCAACCGTGGATGAGGAGATGGTGCTCCCCGGCGGCTGGAAATTCACGTTGTTGAAGATGTCGAAGAACTCGGCCCGGAACTGCAGGTTCATCCTTTCCTTGATTTTGGTTCCCTTGAAGATACCCATGTCGGTATTGAAGAACCTGGGCCCCCGCAGGATGTCTCGTCCCGAGGTGCCGAAGGTCCCTACCGCATTGGCCTTGAATTTGGTGGGGTCGAACCACTGGAGCACTTCCGCCCCGTGAGAGCGGCTGTAGCTGAGTTGGGCGCTGCCGCCCCCCAGGTAATCCGCCCGGTCGGAACCGACGCCGCTGAAGGAATTATCCACGCCGCTGGTTACGCTGAACGGAAAACCGCTCTGGCGGGTTATGACGGGGTCAATCTCCCAGCCGCCCAGCAACTTGCCCAGCACGCCGGACTTCGGCCCAGGCACCTGCCACACAGCGGCCAGCTTGAAGTTATTGGGGACATCGAAACTGGAGAGCGCGTGTTCATTGCCCGCATTGAAGGGGTTGGTGGCGCTCTGGTTATCGGTGTTCTTGGAGCGGGTGTAGTTGGTCATGATCGTCAAGCCTCGCGCGAAGCGCTTCTCAACCGCAATTTGCAGCGCCTGGTATTGGCTGTTGCCGCCTGGAAAGGCATACGAAACCGGGCCGACGGTCGGGTAGATTCGCCGCGCTTGCGTGTTGGCGACGGTGGAGGCGCCTGGCTTGTAGACAGCCGGGTTCTGCTGCAAGGTTATATCGTTGTAAGTGCCCTTGTTGCCCACATACGCCGCGCTGGCCAGCCAGCCGTTGCCGATCTGCCGCTCCATTCGCAAACTCCAGGTATACAACGCGGGGACGCGGAAATCCTTCGGGAAGTAGTTGATGATCGCGTTTGGAATCGTCGAGAAGACAAAGTTCGCGGGCGGAATGTGCGGCCCGAACTGGGCGGGGAAGGGATTTACCAGGCCCACGCTGCCGTAGGGGTCCTTGAACGAGACGGAACTCAGCGTGAATGTGGAGGCAAATGGGGCCGTATCGGCGGGACCGTTGAAGTACCCGCTGGTGGCAATGGGCGTGTAATAGATTCCCGCGCCGCCCCGGATGCTGGTCTTGCCATCTTGCGTGAGCCGGTAAGCGAAGCCCATCCGCGGCTCGAAATTATTGATGTTGGCAGCCGTGCCGGCCTTCGGGCAGCCGGGGTCGCCGCCATACAGGAATCCGAGCGGAGCGCCGGGATAGCGCACGGATTTCAGGCCGGAGGCCGGGTCGAAGCAGACCACGCGGCCGTCGCGATCGTAGTACGGAAAGTAGGGATCCCAACGGATGCCCAGGTTCAGGGCCAGCCTGGGGAGCACTTTCCAGTCGTCCTGGAAGAACACGCCCCACTTGGTGCCCTTCAGGTTCTTGAACTCGCCGCCGCCCTGCGAGAATGACGACGCCCGGCCGAACATGAAATCGGCCAGTCCGACCCCGGACAACTGGCCATTGAAGCTGAAGTTGCCGGCCATCTGGTAGGTATTGTTCAACAGGTTATAGATCCGCACGGCCTCGCCGCCGAACTTGATCTCGTGCGAGCCCGCGATCTTCGTCACGACTTCGCGGATGGCGTAGTCGCCCCGGTTGAACTGCCCCAGGTGACTGGTGCTGATGCTGAATCCGCCCGAAACCGAAAGAGAGAGTTCCGGGGGCGCCTTGAGAGTGGAATCCTGTGGCCCCAGAATGCTGCTGCCCGCGTCGGCGAAGCTGAACGGCGCGCTGGAGAACGAAGTGCCAGTCTGCTGGTTGTAGCCGAAAGTGGTGTTGAACAGGAACGTGGGAGAAACGGTGAAAGTGTGGTTCACGGCCACGCTCTGCACCCTCACCTGGCTCCCAGTGCCTGGGTCGGCCAGAACATTGCCCGCCGCCGACACTGGGGGATTGTTGAAGTTGGTGTAGAAATAGTGGCCGCTGAACTGTTGCCGGCCCATCACGTAGTCCATCTTGACCATCATCTGATCGTCGGTCTGCCGGATGGGAGCGCCGGCAAAAGTCAACTGGCCGGCAGGGCCGTTGGGCAGCGGGATGTTCTTCATAAAGTACTGCGCTACCGGGCTCAAACTGCTGGCCGGTATCAGGTTGCCAGGCACCGGCACCCCGGTTACCGGGTCCACCAGTTGCTTGCTCCCCGTGAAATCGCCGAGGCGCTGGGCCGCCGTAGGGACAAACTGCACAATCCCGCTGGGCGCATTGCGCACGCGGGTGCCCTGGTACGTGCCAAAGTAGAAGAGTTTATTCTTCTTGATCGGCCCGCCGACGCTGCCGCCGAACTGGTTGCGCTTCAGCGAATCCTGCGCGATGGCGAAAAACTGCCGCGCGTTGAACTTGCCGTTGCGCACAAACTCGAACAGGGAACCGTGAATGCCGTTGGTGCCCGAGCGGGTCACGATGTTCACCACGCCGCCACCCGCGTTGCCGTACTCCGCCGAGAAGTTGCTGGAGAGAAGACTGAACTCCTGCACCGCGTCGGGATTGGGGAAAGGCTGGCTGGTGTTGAGATAGGTGTCGTTGTGGTCGCCGCCATCCATCTGGAAATTCACCTGGCCTCCGACCGATCCAGGGATGTTCGCGCCGTTGACGCTGGGGGTTTCCTCGCCGGGATACACGCCGCCCTGCCCGCAGATGCGGCAGCTATTGCGCCCGGCGTCCACCGTGCCGGCCGCCAGGTACATCAGGCGTTCCGGCCTCCGGCCGTTGAGCGGCAGTTCCTGAATCGCCACCTGGCCGATCACCTGGCTGCCGACGCCGCTTCGGGTAGTCACCAGTTCCGCTTCGGCGGTGACCGTCAGTTGATTCGTCACCTGGCCGACCTGGAGGGCTACCGAAACGTCGGCGGGCTGATTGACCACCAGCGTGATGCCCGACTGAATATAAGTGCTGAAGCCCTCCTTTTCCACCTTGAGTTCATACGGCCCCACCGGCAGGCGCGGGAATTGAAACACGCCCGCGCTGCTGGTGGTGCTGTTCTGCGTAAAGCCGGTAGCCGTGTTTTTAACGGTGACCCGGGCTTCCGGCACTGCGGCACTACTGGCGTCCGCCACCGTGCCGTGGAGGCTGGTACTGGTGTACTGTGCGGCTAGCGGGACACTCAACCAGAACAGCAATGCAACGGCTAAAACCGAGACTACAGTTCGTTTCATAAGCTCCCTCCCACTGTGTTGTAGTATGCCAATTGCTGGGACCACATGAGTCAAGTGGATACCCAACTTCTGCCTTGTCGGACCGCCCGGTTTCCCGGCCGGCCCTCTCAATGAGACCACCCAAACGTCCTCTCGCGAAGGGCGAGAAGCAATAACCGGCCTCGATCTGAAAACCCGGATTACCGGCTTCCCCGTTTTGGCGCGGGGCGCTTGCCCGCCGGCGCCGTCTCGGGCGCCACCCACGCCAGCAGTTCCGCTTCGCTTGCTTTGGCCGCGCGCACATCCGCCGTTGAACTACCGGCCTGCGCGCTCTCCGTCACCCAGTCGGCCGGGAAGCCGGCGCCGCCATTATGCAGCAGCAACTTGCCCTCGGTGTCCACCACCGCCGCAGCCTTGAAATCACCAGCTTTCCGCAGCCCCGGAATGAAAAACCTGTCGATGTATTGCTGGTCGTCATCGGTGGGGAACTGCGCCAGGTCGGCCGCCAGGTTCACCCCCGGCCCCGCCATTGAGCGGGCAAAATAGCTCCACACGCCGCCCATCTCCAGGCCCACCAGATTCACTGTCTGGGTGCCCGTGCGATTCTGTAAGTAAGCCAGCGCCGTGAGGATGTCCTGTACGCGATTGGCGTCGTCCGTCTGGTTGAACCAGGTGAACGCGAGGGCGCTGGAGTTGCGCGGGGATTTTGCGCTTCCCGTCTGAAAGGCGTCGATCCCCATCACCACCCCGCCCCGGTCGAGGATGCCCTTCACCAGTCCATTGGCGCTTCGGGACGACGAAAGCACCCACTCGGCGCCCTCGGGATGTACGATCAACGTGGGCGCCACTTCCGGCCGGCTCTTGAGCGGAGCCAGCCACACCGCCGCCATTCGGTCGCCCTTGCCGGCGCGTCCCAAGAGCAGGGTCTCGCCGTGCTCCAGCGCCTCTTTCTTTTCGGAAATCAGCTCGTTCGGGGCTGGCTTCAGCGCCAACAGCGAGAACGTCAGCCGTTCGCGGAAGACCTCGCGGGCTTTGTCCAAAGTGGCCCGATCGCGCGGCCGCAACTGGTCGATCCCTTTCCGCGCCTCGGCTATACGGTCCGAAACGAACTGGTCGAGCGACTGCACCGCGCCCGCCGGCCGCACCCGGCCAAACATGGCCAGCAGATCCTGCGGCTGCTCCACGCTAAATCGCGTTTCCGATATCTGCCCTTTGACGCCGCGGAGCCGCGCGCCGAAGAAGGTGTACATCGCCTCGCGGCTTTCCTTGTTATAGTTGTGAACCTGGTCCTGGTGAAACGTCTCGACGTTCTGCTCGGCGCCCAGCAGGCCGTAAATGCTCCGTACCGCGGGGAACTCCACGCGGTTCGTGTTCAGGGTCCAGTCGTCGGCCGAAACCATCAGCAGCGGCCGCGGAGCCATCAGGGCGGCCACCACCATGTTGCTGGTGTCGTTGATTCCGCCCACCCGCAGGTTGGCCGCGTTCTCGCAGATTCCTCCCTGCATGGTGGCCGAGATCATGTTCACCGGTACGGCGCCCTTGATCCGCGCGTCTACCGCCATCAGCATGAATGTCTGCGTGCCGCCTCCGGACGCGCCGGTGACGCCGATGCGGCTCGCGTCCACGTCCGGCAGCGAGCTTACAAAATCCACCGCGCGGATACTGTCCCAAAGCTGCGCGCCCAGCGGGTTAATGTTCCAAAGGTCGTACCGCTTGTCGCCCCAATGGTGCGGTATCTGGTTCGTATCGTTATTACCGATCATGTCGTAGGTAAATACGACGAACCCCTGCCGTGCCAGGTTAATACACCGCCCCGGCACCGAGCTGAGCTGCTGGTTTTCCAGGCGGCCGTAGACCCAGTGGCCGTGCGGCGAGACCACCGCCGGGTAGGGTCCGTGCCCGCCGGCCGGCCGGTATAAATTGCCGCCCAGATAAAACCCGGGATAGGTTTCGAGCAGCACTTTTTCAACCGTGTACCCGCTGCGTTCGAGCTTGCCGAACACCTCAGCGTGAATCGGCGTCTTCTCCGGCATGGGCAGCAGGCCGGCGCTTGCCAGGATTTGCTTCCTCAGAAATGCCGCTCGTTCCAGCCATGCCTCCCGGCTGGTGAATACCGGCATTTTGAAGTGAGTATTCGAATCGTGAATGTCGATATTGCGCGCGTCCTGTTCCGGAATCTGAGCTGCCGGGGCGGCCGCCAGACATAGCATGGAAACGATTACCGCGGTAACTTTCATCATAAGTAATCCCCAAGAAAATCGCATCAGGAAAGCCCCAGAGCCGTGCCGCCGGCAGCCGCCAAACGAAGGAGATGGGCTACGGCCTATCGGAACCGAAACTCAACACCCGGACTCACCGCAAGAGGAGGATATCAACAAAGTAGGCGGAATTCAAGGGGGTGCTTACTTTCGTGCTTACTTGTGCTTACACAAGACCCGCATTTTCAGACAGATACTCTCCTTTGGGCCAATCCTGTGCGTCGCCAGCCCGGTTCCCCGGGTCGTCGCCGCGCTCGTGTTCCTCCTGGTTCGCAGAAAGTGATCGGTGCGGCTCCGGTGTAGACGCTCCCGCACGGTGATGCGGATCGGGCGTGCGCGCGTTCGCGTCCAGGCTTGCCAAATGCGGCAGTAGCATAGATAATCAGGAGCAGCATGACGAGAGAATATCATTTGGTACCCAAGCGCGTTTCCCGGATCGAGACGCCGTTCCGCAGGATCGTCACCGAGTTCCCTGTTCCCCAGTCCATCCCTATTCTCCAGAAACTGCACGCGTACGAGCCGGTGGCGATGCGTGGGCAGCCGCCAGTCGTTTGGGACCACGCCGAGGGCTTCCAGGTATATGACGCCTGGGGTAACAAGTGGCTCGACTGGTCGTCCGGCGTCCTGATCGCGAACGCGGGCCATGGTCGCCGGGAGATCGCGGATGCCATCGCGCGGCAGGCTTCTTCGAAACTGCTCACGAACTACTGCTTCCCGAGCGAGATTCGCTCCAAGCTCGTCGAGAGGCTGGCAACGTTGCTGCCAGAGCCGTTGAAGAAGGTCTTTCTGCTGACCACCGGTTCGGAAACGGTGGAATGCGCTATCAAGCTGTGCCGCAGTTATGGCACGAAAGTCGGCGGGCGATCCAAGCACGTGATCATCTCCTACGACAAGGCGTTCCATGGCCGCACGTTGGGATCTCAGCAGGCTGGTGGAATTCCGGCTCTGAAGGAGTGGATTGTCAACCTGGATCCCGGCTTCGTGCAGGTCCCCTTCCCGGATGGTTTCCGTACAGCCGACAATTCGTTTGGAGGGTTCGAACGCGCGCTGCGCGAGCATAACGTCGAGCCGCAGAACGTCGCGGGCGTGATTCTCGAAACGTACCAGGGGGGCAGCGCGGCGTTCGCCCCTCCCGTATACATGCAGCAGCTAAGGCAGTGGTGCTCGGACCACCAGGCGCTCCTTGTCTGTGACGAGGTGCAGGCGGCCTTCGGCCGCACCGGAACGCTTTGGGGATTCGAACACTACGGCATCGTGCCGGACTTGGCGCTATTCGGAAAAGGCCTGGCCAGTTCGCTGCCGATTGCAGCCGTGGCCGGACGGCCCGACGTCATGGACCTGCATCCGGCCGGCAGCATGACTTCGACCCACACGGGAAATCCGATCTGCTGCGCGGCGGCGCTGGCGTCCATTGAACTGATACTGAAAGAGGACCTTGCGGAGAACGCGCGCAAGGTCGGCGGGATTTTGCTTGAGCGGCTGCGCGCACTCGGATCCCGCTTCCCGCAGATTGGAACCGTGGCGGGCAAGGGATTGGTGGCGGGCGTCTCCTGCGTGCTGCCAGGCAGCAAGGACCCGGACGGCGACTTGGCGTGGGAGGTCGTCGAACGGTGCGTCGAGCGGGGCCTCCTCATGTTCAGCCCCGTCGGTTTGGGGGGCGGTACGGTCAAGATTTCCCCGCCATTGGTCATTGATGAAGCGGCGATTCTGGATGGCGTAGCGGTCCTTGAAGAGGCGCTCGCAGAGGCGGTCAGCAGGAAGGCGGCGGTGGCGTAAATGATGGTACCGGAGATTCTCGTCGTCGGCGGAGGCATGATCACCCACGATCAACTCCTGCCATCCCTGTACCACATGCAGCGGCAGGGGCGGATCGGTGAAATCACCATCTGTGCGTTGCGTGGCCGCGATCTGCAGCCGCTCCTCGCAGCGCCCGACCTCGCCGAGGCGTTTCCGGGCCAATCGTTCCATGCTTTTCCCAACGGCGGCGACCCGGACCGGCCAGAGCCGGACGTTTTCCGGGAACTCATTGCTCGCATGCCGCCGCGCAACATCGTCGTGGTCGCCGTCCCCGATCACGTGCACTTCGATGTGATCATGACGGCGCTGCGGCACGACCAGCACATCTGTACGGTGAAGCCTCTGGTACTGAAACACCGGGATGCGATCGAAATTGAGCGCGAGGCGCGGTCGCGGGGCCTGGTCGTCGGGGTCGAGTATCACAAGCGGTTCGACGATCGCAGCCTTATGGCGCGGCGCAAGTACCGGGCCGGGCTGTTCGGCGAATTCAAGCTGGGAACGGCGTGCCTGCTCGAGAAGTGGTATTACCGCCATTCGAATTTCCAGAATTGGATGACCGTCGAGAATTCGGACGCGTTTACCTATATCGGTTGCCATTACGTAGACCTTGTCCACTTCATTACCGGGCTGCTGCCCACGGCGGTCAGCGTCTATGGAATCCCGGACAGATTTCCAAACGGCAAGGAAGGGTTCCTTTGGACCGACGCCCGCGTGATCTGGAACAACGGCGCCTGCCTGAACGTACAGAACGCTCTGGGTTTTCCCGATGCGGCCCCAGGCGGCAATACCCAAGGGCTCGTCATGTATTGCAAGGGTGAGGTGGACGGAGCGCTGATCTCGCACTCGGATCAATACCGGGGATTGAAGTACTCATACACGAAGGCGAGCCAGGACCCGGGCGCGACGATCTACACGGAGCCGAGTCCGGATTACTTCCAGTACGTTGACCTGGGTGGAAAGGGCCTGGCGCCCGTCGGGTACGGATACCGGTCCGTCGAACACATCATTCAAAATTGTATCCGGGCGGAGTCTGAAGCGGGAGATCTTGCCGGCCGGCAGCGCATACTGAAGGAGATCGACGCGACCGGTATCATGGCGACTCCGGCCAACAGCAGTTACAACGAACTGGTGATCGAGGCGGCGCGGGAGTCCATTCTGAGCGGGGGCAAAATGGTGGATGTCCGGTACGCACCCGCTGACGGCGCCTGAAGACTTCGTCCGGATCTGATGGTCTTTGAGCACGATTTTCGGCAGTGGGTCAACTGCACTTTCAAATTGACCCACTGCCCGATTCTCAAAGACGAGTTGATAGCGTCTTGACGCCGGCGCACCGGGGACGCCGCGCACGAATGCCCTTCCGCCTGTTGTCCGGCAGCCGGCTTGGCTCGCACATTTTGCCTTTTCGATCGCCGGCGCCGTTTGGTTCTTGTCACCAAGAGCGCCGGGGATGATCGAGTACAGTAACCTTAGACCTTTTCGGGCACCACGAACGGCTTGCGGTAGTTCCGCGTGAACATCTTGTTGGCTTCCGGATCGCCGACACAGGAGTAGCTGGCGGCGTCGAAGTGCAAGCTGCGCCCCAGGCGATAAGAGATGTTCGCCAGGTGCACCAGCGTCGTCGAAATGGCGCCTTCGTCGATGGGCGCGTGCAGATCCGCTTGCTTGCGGCTGCGCACCACGTCGATGAAGTTGGCCCAGTGGTTGCCCTTTTCGGTGCCGGAAGGCCCCGGCTTCTGCTCGGGACCGAGGAAGGTGGCGTACTTGCCGTTGTCCTCGCTCCAGATTGTCAGGTAACCCTTGGACCCGTAGAATATGACGCCGACCGTGTTTCCGGGCCTGGGTTCGTCAATGCCGCCTTCGTGGTTCGTGATCCAGTGGCGGACTTCGAAAGTGATCATCTTCTTCTTGCCGCCCTCGTCGAATTCAAAGCTGGCGCTCAGAGTGTTGGGCGTCTCCTGATCGTCGTCAAACATGAAGTGGCCGCCGATGGCGCTGACCTTGGTCGGGTATTTCACGCCCAAGCCCCAGCGGGCCATGTCAACCTGGTGAATGCCCTGGTTGCCCAGATCGCCGTTACCGTAGTCCCACATCCAGTGCCAGTTGTAGTGAAAGCGGTTGGTCGTGAATTCGTGCAGCGGCGCGGGCCCCAGCCAGAGGTCGTAGTGCACGCCCGCCGGCACAGGCTCTACGGGCTTGTGGCCGATGGTGTCGCGCCGTTTATAACACAGGCCGCGGGCCATGTAAACGTCGCCGATGAGCCCTTCCTGGATCTGCTTGACGGCTTCGCGCCCGATGGCGGAGCGTTGCTGGCTGCCGTGCTGCACCACGCGGTTGTACTTCTGCGCCGCGGCCACGATCTGTTTGGCCTCGAACATATTGTGTGAGCAAGGCTTCTCGACGTAGACGTCCTTGCCGGCCTGGCAGGCCCAGATGGTCTGGATGGTGTGTTGGTGGTTGGGTGTGGCGATGGAGATCGCATCGATGGTTTTGTCCTCGAGCAGCTTGCGCAGGTCGGTGAAGGCCGCGGGACGCTTGCCCTTCGCCTTCTCGACCGCGCTTAGCTGGGCGTTGAGGACTGCTTCATCGACATCGCAGATGGCGGCAATCTCGACGTTGGCCATCCGGTTGTAGGCTCCGATGTGGTCCCGGCCCCGGCCGCGCGCGCCCACGCACGCTACCCGAACAGTGTCATTGGGGCTGGCGAGAGCGCTAGAACGAAGCGCCACGCCCGCGGAGAGAG
>OCZT010001681.1_pt1 | contig 22861 bp, 18 predicted proteins | sample 1539031 | NCBI WGS metagenome assembly OCZT01 (sample SAMEA3539308, study PRJEB22396) | soil metagenome | biome: tundra; feature: field; material: soil | place: USA | collected 2010-05 | depth 0.15 m | reverse complement strand
GGGTCGGCGGCGCGCGGTTCTACGGCGAGTTCATGGATCCGCGCTCGTGGCCGGCGCACATGCGCGCGAGGCGGCGCGCCGCGCTCGAGGCGCTGGGCGAACTGCGCCAGGCGAGGTCAGGAGATGAGCAGCACTGGACGCTGGCAGTAACTCCCTGACGCCGCCCACGCCGCGGCGACCCAGGACAACGACGTCGGCATCCTCAGACTCTGCCAGATCGCCGATCACGGCAGCAGCGCGGTCTGCCTGTCTCAGCTCGCCTTGTCGAGGGCGTCCGTGAACTGGCTTGAGTAGAGGTCGTAGTAGAAGCCGTGGCGTCGCAGCAATGCGCCATGGCTGCCCTGCTCGACGATCCTCCCGGCGTCCATCACCACGATCATGTCCGCGTTCCGGATCGTCGACAGACGGTGCGCGATAACGAAGCTGGTCCGTCCCTTGCGCAGCCGCGCCATGGCCTCCTGGATCAGCACCTCGGTGCGCGTATCGACATTACTGGTCGCCTCGTCCAGGATCAGGATGGCCGGGTCGGCGAGGAAGGCCCTGGCGATGGTCAGCAGCTGCCGCTGGCCGGCGGAAATGTTGGAGGCGTCCTCGTTCAGAACCGTGTCGTAGCCGTCCGGCAGGGTGCGGACGAAGTGGTCGACGTAGGCGGCCTTGGCGGCGGCCACCACCTCCTCGGCGCTGGCACCCTCCTTGCCGTAGGCGATGTTGTCCCTGATGCTGCCGGCGGACAGCCAGGTGTCCTGCAGGACCATCCCGAACATGCCGCGGACACGGTCGCGGGGTAGCTCGTGTGCATCGACCCCGTCGAGGTAGATATGCCCGGAGTCGATCTCGTAGAAACGCATGAGTAGGTTCACGACCGTTGTCTTGCCGGCCCCGGTCGGTCCGACGATGGCGACGGTCTGGCCAGGTTGCACGTCGAGGTCGAAGTCCTGGATGAGCGGCTGGTCGGCCGTGTAGCGGAACGAAACGTGGTCCAGGGCAATGTGCCCGGACGGTGTGAGAAGGCCGGGCGTGTCGGCGACCTCGGGCGCTTCCTCGTCCGCGGCGAGGAACTCGAAGACCCGCTCGGCCGAGGCCAGGCCAGACTGCAGCAGGTTCATCTGGCTCGCGATCTGCGTGATCGGCATCGTGAACTGGCGCGAGTACTGTATGAACGCCTGCACATCGCCAAGCGTCATCGCTCCAGACGCTACTCGATATCCGCCGAGCACGGCGATGGCGACGTAGTTGAGGTTGGCCAGGAGCTGCATCGCCGGCTGGATGACGCCGGACAGGAATTGGGCCCGAAAGCTCGCCTCGTAGAGCGTCTGATTCCGACGATCGAAGTCCTCCATCGCGTGGCGGGTCTGACCGAAGACCTGAACCAGGGCGTGACCCGTGTGGATCTCCTCAACGTGGGCGTTCACGGAACCAGTCCACTCCCACTGGGCGGCGAACTGCTTCTGTGATCGTCGCGCGACCAGCAGCGTGACCGCGAGCGCAAGTGGCACGGTGACCAGCGAGACGAGCGCGAGCAGGGGGCTGATCCACAGCATCATGCCCAGCACTCCAACGATCGTGAGCGCGGAGGTCAGCAGCTGGCTGAGCCCCTGCTGCAGCGTCGTGGTCACGTTGTCGATGTCGTTGGTCACGCGGCTCAGCAGGTCGCCGTGGGGATGGCTGTCAAAGTACTGGAGCGGCAGGCGGGCGAGCTTGGCCTCCACGTCTCGGCGCATCCCGTACACCGTGCGCTGCGCCACCCCGGCCATGATGTAGCCCTGGACCCAGGTGAAGAGGGCGCCGATGAGATAGAGAAGAGCCGCCAGGCCAAGTAGCCAGCCCAGCTGGGTGAAGTCGATGCCCCGGCCGGGGGTCACGTCCATGCCCGAGAGCATCTTCGCCACCTGCCCCTGACCGTGAGCTCTCAGAACCGCGATCGCCTGCGCCTTCGTCATGCCCGCCGGAAGGCTCTTGCCGATCACACCGTTGAAGATCACGTTGGTCGCGTTGCCGAGGATTCGGGGCGCGACGACGGTGAAGGCGACGCCGGCTGAGGCCAGGGCCGCCACCAGGCCGATCAGTCGCCATTCGGGGCGGAGCCGACCCAGGAGCTGGCGCAGCGTCCGGCCGAGATCCTTGGATTTCCCAGCGGGTCCAGCCATCATCATCGCCCGGCCCGGCCCGCCGAAGCCACCTCCCGGCCGCCCGCCCGCCGGGCCACGCATGATCATGCCGCAGCCTCGCCGAGCTGCGACGCCACGATCTCTCGGTAGGGATCGCAGGCGGCGAGGAGCTCCTCGTGTGTGCCGGAGCCGACAATGCGGCCGTCGTCGAGCACGATGATCCGGTCGGCGTGCAGGATCGTGCTCACACGCTGCGCCACGATCACGACCGTGGCGTCGTGCGTCTCAGCCCTGAGCGCCGCCCGCAGCCGCGCGTCGGTCGTTGCGTCGAGGGCCGAGAAGCAGTCGTCGAAGAGGTAGACCCGGGGCCGCTTCACGAGCGCGCGGGCGATGGCGAGCCGCTGACGCTGGCCGCCGGAGACATTGGTGCCGCCCTGGTCGATCGGAGCCTCGAGCTGCCCTGGCATGGCGGCCACGAATTCCCGCGCCTGCGCCACCTCAAGGGCATGCCAGAGCTCGGCGTCGGTGGCACCCACCGCGGCGAAGCGCAGATTGTCCGCGACCGTCCCGCCGAACAGGTACGCCTGCTGCGGCACCAGCCCGATGCCGGACCACAGCTCCTCGAGCGAGCGCTCCCTCACGTCGACGCCGTCGATCAGCAGCGCGCCGGAGCTGACATCGAAGAGTCGCGGGATCAGGTTGAGGAGCGTCGTCTTACCGGCGCCGGTGCCACCGATGATGGCGGTCGTCTCGCCGGGGCGAAGCTGGAAGGACAGGTCGCGGAGCACCGGGTGCTCCCCGCCCGGATAGCCGAAGGTTACGTCGCGGAAATCGACGATGCCTTTCGCGCTGGCCGGAGCGACGGACTGCTCAGGAGGCGCGATCGACGGTTCGGCGCGCACAACTTCCTCGATGCGCTCGGCGCTCGCCTGCGCGCGGGGGACGAGGATGACCATCATCACGGCCATCAGCACCGACATCAGGATCTGCATGATGTAGGCGAGGAACGCGGTCAGGTTGCCGATCGGCATCTGGCCGCTATCGACCAGGCGGCCGCCGAACCAGAGCACCGCGACGCTCGAGAGGTTCATTACCCCCATCAGCGCGGGCATGGCGAGCACGAAGATGCGGTTAACGCGCAGGGCGGTCGCGGTGAGATCGGCGTTGGCGGTCTCGAAGCGGTGTTCCTCGTAGTCGAAGCGGACGAAGGCGCGAATGACTCGAACGCCGGTGATCTGCTCGCGCAGCACCTGGTTGATCCGGTCGATCTTGACCTGCATCGCCTGGAACAGCGGTACCGCCACGACCACCATCGCGAGAATGACCGCAGCCATCAGAGGGACCACCACCACCAGAAGCAGGGAGAGGGTCACGTCCTCCCTCAGCGCCATGAACACGCCCCCGACCATCATGATCGGCGCGCCGGCCATGATCGTCAGCGCCATCTGCAGAAAGAGCTGAATCTGCTGGACATCGTTGGTGTTGCGCGTGATCAGGGACGGCGTCCCGAAGCGGTTCATCTCACGCGCGGAGAAGCGCAGCACGCACGCAAAGACAGCTTTCCTGAGATCGCGGCCGACCCCCATCGAGGTGCGCGAGGCCCAGTAGACGGCGACGATCGCGATCGCGCCCTGGACGACCGTCAGCGCCAGCATGACGCCACCCGTACGCCAGATGTAGGAGACGTCGCCCTTGGCCACGCCGTTGTTGATGATGTCCGCGTTGAGGTTCGGCAGGTACAGCCCCAGGACCGTCTGGATCACGGTCAGCACCAGCACGATTGAGACCTGCGCCCAGTAAGGGTGGAGGCGTGTCCGCAACATCCGGATCAGCGTCACGACATGCGCTTCCGATGGGGCTCGAGCGCCGAAAGCAGCAGCTCGAGTCCGTCAACGATCGTCGCCAGCTGTTCGTCGGAGAGGGGTTCCAGCGTCCTCAAGAGGGCGCGGTGATGAGTGGCGCGCCAGGAACATGCCCGGCGCTGACCCTCGGGTGTGATCCGCAGGTGGACCAGCCGGGTGTCGTGCTCGTCCGTGTCCCGGCGCACGATCCCGCGTTCCACGAGTCGAGCCACCAGCACCGAGACCCGGCTCTTGGGCATGCGAGTGCGGCGGGCCAGCTCGTTGACCGTCACCCCAGGCAGCTCGGCCACCTCGTGCAGGAGTGGGAGGTAGTGGTGCGACTCGGCCAGCGCCGTGCCCCTGGCCTGACGCTCGTACTCGTCCCGAAGGGCTCGCCGCACGGCCTGCAGTAGGCCGACCACCTCCTCGGCCAGACCGTCTCCTCTAAAGCCGGCTGTCACGACCGGTCTGGTCCGAACGTTCACAACAGAACGATGCCTCTAGGCGCGAGGGGTGGGCAGAGCCAGACGGCCTCCCCTGCGCGGGACCTTGGCTCAGATCGACGCGCGCTGCAGCTCTTCCGAGCGACCCGTGGCAGGCCGGGCAGTTTCCCGGTGCCGACCTCCACCATGACCGGCAGACTAAGTGGCACAGGCTACCTGTCGATCCTTCCCGCGGACTAGGGCGTCGAACATTCGGCGCGCGAAGATCAGCAGCAGGTCCAGTTGATCCCGACCGGGATCCCCGCGATGCGCCCGAGGCGGATGTCGGTATTAATCAGACGGTCTGGTTGGAAAGGCCGCGCGGCGACCCGGCGCTCATCAGATCAGCAACACCGGCCGCTTGGACTGCAGGGCCACCTCGTGACTCGCGCTCCCCAGCAGCAACTCCGCGACCCCACCTCGCCCTCGCCGGCCCATCACAACCACATCGGCGTCGACTGAGTCGGCCGCGCCAACGATGACCGACGCCGGCCTGCCGTCCTCCAGCATCACGCGGTACGGCAACCCTGACTGCCTCAACGGCGCGCACCATTCCTCCTCGAACGTCCGCTTGATCTCGGCCCGCCACTCAGGATCGTATTGTGCGGCAGCAGGAGGGCCGAAACCGAGAGAGAGGTCGACGGGGTAGTCAATGGCATACACGGCCACGATCTCGCAGCCCATCCCGCTTGCCATCGTGATGGCCCAGGCCAACGCCGCAGCCGACGGCTCCGACCCGTCGACGCCGACGACGATCCGCTTGATGGCTGGGGGTTGCGTGTTCACAGGTGTTCACCTCCGTCGAGTCGGCCGGTGTGTCTATTCTCGCCTCCTTTGGCTGAATCCGGCTCGAGCTCTCGCAGAATGCGCGCGGCCACCCGATCGATGGCTCGCGCCACCGCCGGCGTGGGCCGACGCCCGGCGGCGAAGTCCTCGCCCTCGATGCCGTAGACCCTGAGCCGTGGCTGTGGAGCGGCAAAGTCCGTTCGCTCAGGCCGGATCGGCTTTTGCTCTACTACCGGCGGGATTGACGTCAATCGCGAAGGGCCGCCAACCACGCGACCGTGCGTATATGGCCCGACATCCATCGAGGGAAAATCCAGCGGGGGGCCCTGTAGGGGGCGAAAGACCGTCCAGCTCGCGGCGCCAACTCCCGACCCTCGAAGCGGCCCGGCCGCTCCGTACTATTTCCCCGCAGTTTCCGGGCCGGGTGCCCCAGACTCGTCTTTCGCACCCCCGAGCAAGGGCCGGATGAGTTCGATCGGGACCGGGAAGATGATGGTCGAGCTCTTCTCGCTGCTCATGTCGAGCAGGGTCTGCATGTAGCGAAGCGCGAGCGCCGCCGGCTGGGTGGAGATGACCTGGGCGGCGTTGGCAAGCGCCTGGGCGGCTTGGAACTCTCCGTCGGCCGCAATGATCTTGGCCCGCTTCTCCCGCTCTGCCTCGGCTTGGCGGGCAATGGCCCGCTGCATGGACTGGGGTAGCTCCACGTCCTTCACCTCCACCGCGCTGACCTTGATGCCCCAGGGCTCGGTCTGCTGGTCGATGATTTGCTGGAGGTCCTGGTTGATGCTCTCCCGCTTCGCAAGCAGGTCGTCGAGGCTATGCTGACCGAGCACGGCTCGTAGCGTGGTTTGCGCCTTCTGCGATGTCGCGACGCCGTAATTAAAGACACGCGTGACCGCAGAGCGCGCGTCCAGTACCTGGTAGAAGATCACCGCGTTGACCTTGACGGTGACGTTGTCGACGGTGATGACTTCCTGGGGCGGTACCTCGAGGGTGATCACCCGGAGGTCGATCTTGGTCAGACGGTCGACCCCGAAGGGCAGGATCAGGAAGAGGCCGGGGCCCTTGAGGTCGATGAGACGGCCCAGCCGGAAGACGACCCCGCGCTCATACTCGCGAGCAATTCGGATGGTGTTGACGGCGATCACCAAGATGATCAGCAGGATGACGACAGCGACGATTACTAAGCCCATCGGCTACCTCCCTTAAATGCCTTCGGTTCTTTCCTCTTTTCGCGGTGACTCCTCAGAGTTGCTCGGCCTTGGCTGGCTGGCACCTGCCGGCGCCGGGGCTTCGAGCGGCACCACGTCCAACTCGAGACCCTGCCGCGCTACCACCCTAACCTCGCTTCCTGTCGGAATCTGACCCCCCGCCGCAGAGGCCCGCCAGAGCGCCCCAGCAACGAAGACCATGCCTTGGGGGGCCAGTGGCTCGCGAACTTTACCGATCGCCCCGATCAGGCTCTCGGCGCCTACGTAGGCGGGCCGGGAGCGAGCAACGATCGCTTTCCGCAGCACGAAGCCGAAGAGCCCAAGGCTCGCCACGGCGCCGCCCACGATCAGCCATGGGCTGATGCCCAGGCCAGTAGGACCGGTGTTGATCAGCAGGGCGGAGCCGAGCAGCAATGCGATCACGCCCCCCGCTGTTAGGATGCCGTGGGTCGGCGCCTTGAGGTCGGCGATGAAGAGGCCGAAAGCGAAGAGGATGAGGACCACCCCACCCAGGTTGATGGGCAGGCCACTGAGGGCGACCAGGGCTAGAATGCCGCTGATCACTCCCACCACGCCGGGCAGGATGGCGCCCGGGGTGGTCAGTTCGACAAGCACCCCAAAGACGGCGAGCAGGAGGAGCAGATAGGCAACGTTGGGGTCGATTAGCGCGTTCAGTGCCTGCTGGACCCACGTCATCGGGTTGTCCTCGACTGTGGCACCGGCAAGCTCAAGCCTAGCCTGGCTGCCATCGGGGCGACGCAGGGCCCGACCGTCAACCGCCATCAGCAGTGAAGGAAGGTCCCTGGCCTTCAGGTCGGCGACGTGCATGCCGACCGCCTGGTCGGCGTTGACGTTGACGCTTTCCCGGACCGCCTGCTCGCACCAGTCCGCGTTGCGCCCGTGCACGCTGGCCAGGTTGCGGATCCGGGTCACTGCGTCGTTGAGCACCTTCTTGCCGAGGTCGCCGGTGATATCGCCCCCGCTTGCCTGGATCGGGTGGGCAGAGCCCACATTGGTGCCGGGGACCATGGCCACAAGGTCGGCGGCCTGGGCCACGAATAGGCCCGCGGAGTCGGCCCGGGCGCCAGCCGGGTAGACGAAGGCGATTACTGGGACCCTTGAGTTGAGGAGTGTGGTCACTATCGCGTCCATGGAGTTCGAATCGCCACCCGGCGTGTTCATGACCAACACGATCGCCTCAATCCGCTCCGACTCCGCCCGCTTCACCACCTGTTCGATGTAGCCGACAGTGACCGTGTTTATGTCTCCCTCTAGCTCGGCCTTGAGAACGAGGGGCGAGCCGGCGTCCGCCCGGACTGGCTGCAGTAGGAGGGCGGCGAGACCGGCAGCCACCCCGGCCCGGCTCCAGCAAAGCCACCGAGTCAGTCCCGACATCTCCACCTCCGCCCCGCGACGCCACCATGACTCACCCTGTCTGCGTAGCCAATACGGGGCCTCGTTCTCACTTGTGTGGTGATGACTCTTAATCTCGGCCAGAGACTCTGAGTTCGATATCGGTCCCTTAGGCCGAAACTATTTTCTGATATTCGCCGGAGAGTTTTGATATTTCGCGCGCCGGCTGCCTCTTCGTGGCACCTACTGCGACATTAGCACCTGTGCAAGCCGGACTCGGGGGCTGCGGCTCAGATGACATCACGCTGTCCAGCGGAGAGGCCATTCCTCCTCCGACCCGTCCCGCGGGAACTAAACACCCTGGCACCCCACAATCAGAGAACCGCCGGAGGGATACTGGCGGGAGCGGCGCTGCCCACCGCTCAACGGTTGTTCCGATGGCCATCTATGGCTGGCTGCAAGAGGCCGCCCCCTGAAATCACGAGGTTACATATGAACCACGATCCCTATGCAGGTCTCCCCGAGGTCCCTTCGTTCGAAGTCACAAGCGACGACGTCCAAGACGGTCAGAAACTGTCGCGGCCGCAGGTCAGCGGCATCCTGGGGGCCGGTGGCGAGGATATTTCGCCGCAGCTATCCTGGCGCGGATTCCCCAACGGCACGAAGAGTTTCGCCGTGACGATGTACGACCCTGACGCGCCGACCGCGAGCGGCTTCTGGCACTGGGCCGTCGCCGATATCGCCAGCCACGTTACTGAGCTGGTGCAGGGTGCCGGCGATGAGAGCGGCGCACGGCTTCCAACTGGGGCTATTCAACTGCGGAATGATGCCGGAACGGCGCGCTACGTGGGCGCCGCACCGCCAGGCGGTCACGGAAAGCACCGCTACTACATTGCCGTCCATGCCGTCGATACCGAGACGCTGGGCATTCCGAAGGAGGCCACTCCGGCGCTCCTCGGGTTCAACCTGTTTACCCACAGCTTGGGGCGCGCATTGTTGGTCCCGTGGTACGAGGCATGAACGTGGGCCGCTCTCAAGTCTGACTGTGTGCGTAGGCGAGCAGGCTAGAGGTCGAAGTGAGTCCTCGCCCGGGCGTAGGCGACCTCGCTGGCGGTCTGCAGGTGGTGATTCGGCTGAATACGGATTGACTTTTGCCCCCCCCCAGAGCACTGGGGGAGCCACTCGCGCCCGTCTGCCGGTCACCCGGAGACCAATCCCGCGGCGACGAAGAACACTCCGGCGGTGAGCAGGAAGGCGAGCACCGCCACCGACCTGGAGACGATCAGCGAGCGCCGCGAAGTAGACCGACCCAACAGGACGTGAAGCGCAGTTGCCGCAAGCGTCATGACCACCAGCAGTAACTTCGGGGTGAGGCGCCGACCGTAGGGGGATGCTCGACAGCGCCTCGACGCCTGAGAGCCGGCGGCTCGCCAGCAGGTAGCCGGTTGCCGCCAGCAGTAGCCACGCGACCAGCGCTCCCCACGCGAAGGACCGAGCTAGTGGGACCAGGAAGGCCCGGAAGGCCTCACGGTCGAGCACGCGGATGCCAACCACGACAACCATGGCCAGCATGATCAGACCGCCGAGCCAGTAGGCGGCGGCGAGCAGGTGGACGAACCGGATCGGCGTCTCCAAACTCAATGCGACGCAGGGTTGGCGACTGCTCGCAGGATAGTGTGCGATAGCTAGCGCATGGACGTTCGGGCGCTACTCTTGGACTGTGAATCTGACCGAGTGGGCGAGAGCCCAGGGGGTCCATCCCCAGACCGCGTACCGCTGGTTCCGTGAAGGGACGCTGCCGGTGCCGGCGGTTCGGGTGAATAGCCGCAGCATCCTCGTCGCCCCAGACGCCGCCACCTCTGCTCCGGTCACAGCGCTGGGCCTTTACGCCCGGGTGTCGTCCCACGACCAGCGAAGCGACCTCGACCGTCAGGTGGCACGGCTGACCGAGTGGGCGGCGACGAGCGGGCAGCCAATAGTGCGGGTTGAAGCCGAGGTCGGGTCGGGGATGAACGGGTCTCGTTCCAAGCTGCGACGGCTGCTCTCGGACCCCAAGGTGACCGTGGTGGTGGTGGAGCACCGGGACCGTCTGGCCCGGATGAACGCGGAGCTGGTGGAGGCGTCCCTCTCAGCGCACGGACGGCGGCTGGTGGTCCTGGACGAGGGAGAGGTCGCTGACGATCTGGTGCGCGACATGGTGGAGGTCCTGACCAGCTTCTGTGCCCGCCTCTACGGCCGTCGGTCAGCGAGGAACCGAGCCGAGAAGGCCCTCCGCTGTGCTGAACATGACGTGGGGCCACAGGCGTTGTCACGGGCGGCGAGCAGATGAGGACGATCGCCGAAGCCTTTGTGGCCGCCCCGCCTGCTGGAGTTCGGGTCCGCACCCGGCTGATGCTGTCCGCCCAGGACGCACAAGCTCTGGTGGCGGTGGGTACCCATCTTGGGTCCCTGGCCGGCAGGGACCTTGCTCGGCGTTGCAGGGAAGGCCGCCTAGACGCCGGGCACGGGGCCCAATCCCGGCGGGAACGCAAGCAGGCGCTGACCTTTGAGTCGTCCTCGCGCTGGGCGGGGGCGATCACGCGGACAAGCGAGGATGCCTGGCAGCTCGGGCAACGCAACCTGGTGGCCGAAAAGCGGAGCCTGGACGCCCGGATCGGGCGGATCCGCCAGCGCCTGGTGGTGGCGGCCGGCCAGGGGCGTGGGCGGCTGCGCGGGTACGCCACCCAGGGCGAGCGCTTTGAGAAGCAGCGCCGGCTGCAGGTGCTCAGTTGTCGTCTGGCCGAGGTGGATGCCAGACTCGGAGAGGGCAGGGTCTCGATCTGTCGGGGCGGCAAAGGCCTGGCCAGGGCGCGGCACCACCTCGAGGAGGCGGAACTGACTGAGGCCGACTGGGGGGAGCGCTGGCGGGCGTCGCGACTCTTTGTGGTCGCCGACGGGGAGAAGGACAAGGCGTGGGGCAACGAGACGATTCGCCTACACCCCGAGGAGCACTGGGTCGAGGTCAAGCTCCCCGCCGCCACCAGCGATCTCGCCAACCGCCCCCACGGCCGCTACCGGCTGTCGTGTCCGGTGGCGTTCCCCTACCGGGGCGAGGAGGTGGCCGCCCAGGCGGGATCGGGTGCGATTCGCTACGACATCGCCTACGACTGCGCCAAGCGCCGCTGGTATCTGGACGGGTCATGGAGGAGCCCTGGGGGGCCCCGGCCAAGCCTTGGGCAGCTGAGGCGCCACCCCGTCCTCGCTGTCGATGTCAACGCCGGCCACCTGGCGGCGGTGGTGGTCGACCCATCGGGCAACCCCGTTGGAGCCGCGGTCACGATCGCCACCGATCTTCGCGGCCTTGGGACATCCGCCCGAGACGGACACCTACGGGCTGCAATCTCCGGATTGCTGCGGCTCGCCCGCAGCCAGGGCTGTGAAGCCGTGGTCATTGAGGACCTCGACTTCCAGGAGGCTAGGGAGTCAGGACGTGAGCACAGCGGCAGACGGCCCTCGCGTGGGGTCAGGGGACGCGCCTTTCGCCGACTGGTGTCGGGTATCCCAACAGCCAAGTTCCGTGACCGCCTCACGCAGATGGCGAGCAACGCCGCACTGGCGGTGGTGGCGGTCGACCCGGCCTATACCAGCCGGTGGGGCGCCCAGCACTGGCTGGGCGCCCTCAAGACGATTTCGCCCGATGCCTCAGGCCACCACGCGGCGGCCCTTGTCATCGGCAGACGCGGGCTCAAACAGCGAGCACGGCGACGGGAAAGGTGTGCCTCGACCCCACCAGAGGATGGGCAAGAGAGAGCTGCCAACTCCGCCGTGTGGGCCACGCCGGCAGATGCCGGCCTGGTTGAGCCCCCAAAGAGGGAGTCCGGAGCTCGCAAGGCCCGAGGGCAGCCACGCCTGTGGCAGAAGACCCAAGCGGCCGACCGGCGCCCACCGGACAACCAGGTGGCCCAGGACCGTTCGGGGCCACCCACCGGGCAGGACTCAGTTCTGCTCAGTGTTTAGGAACGGTCATCGAGGCGCGGAGCCACCTCTACCTCGCCCAGCTACCCAGCTCGGTCTGAGCTACCTCACTGGCCGGTGCTACCTTCACGTTTCGTGAGTGACCCGGTTGCGGTTGAGCTCCTGCCCGCGAAGTCGTGGCCCGGGCAGTCGGCGCTGCCACCGGTTGCTGGCGACGACTCCACCTATGTGTGGTACGTCGCCACCGCGCTGATGGTCGAGTTAGTCGGCGGGCCCGCGATCGGGGTGCTCATGTATCTCGCCCGGTCTGGGCTGCTGCCCAGCCACCTGCCCGAGTTGGTGCAGGCGCACGGCTCTCTGCAGCTGCTGGGATGGGCTGGACTGTTCGTCGCCGGCATGGCCCAGCGCCTGGTGCCGCGCCTGGCTGGACGTCCACCGGTGCGGACGGCGGCACTGCCGCTGCTCGTGCTTCTCGCTGGCGGCGCCGTCCTGCGGGCCGTGGGCCAAGCGGTGGGGACCGCTCCGGGTGGCACAGTCGCACTGGCGGGTTCGCTGTTATCGGCCGCCGGGATTATCGGGGTTGCGGTGGTGTTGGCCGCCAGTCTGCGTAAGAGACACAGCCCGATGGCCGGCTGGGTAGTCCTGGCCTGGTCGGGATGTGCCTGGTGGGGAGTGTGGGCGATTCTCGAGGCGTGGGGCGGCGTGCTGGGCGCGTCCAATGCCGGCCTGGTCCCCGCCTGGTTCGACGAGCCGGCGGTGTTGGTTGTCACGCTCGGGGGCATCGGCAGCTTCATCTGGGCGATTCAGAGCAGGATGGTGCCGATCTTCTTTGGCCGTAAGCAGCCCACCCTGGGCGCTCTCGCTGGACCGGCGGTTATCTACAACCTCGGCCTCCTGGTGATCCTCGTGACGCTGGTCATGGCCGCGGCAGGGCGAGGGGTGGGGCCCGACGGGTCAATCGTGAGTGCCGGGCTCGGCCTCGTCGGGGTGGGCGTAATCTGGCTGGCGGCTGCCGCGGGCGCAGTGACCGGGGCTCCGCACCGCCTGCGCGCGGCATCACGGCCCCTGGCCCGTTTTGTGGTATCAGCCGACCGATGGGCGGTCGTCGCCGGCGTGATGTGGATCGCCGCCCTCACCGGCCCACTGATCTACCAGGGGGCACCCCGCCGCAACTTCGCTGACGCCGCTCTCCACGCGTACGGCACGGGCGTGATCACCATGCTCATCGCGGGCATGGTCCAGATGGTTGCGCCGGTTTTCGCCCGGGCCCGAATTGAGGCACGGCCCCCAGGTCTGATGGAGCGGTCAGTCTGGCCCCTCCTGTGGGGTGCAACCGCTGCCCGAGTCGCCGGGGCGCTGGCCGGCGGCTACGCCGGTGGCCATGCCTTCACCGTCCTTGCAGCCCTCTCGGGCGTTCTCGGGTGGGCAGGCCTGGCGGCTCTCGCAGGCTTGCTCGTGGCAGCCTGGAGGCGCAACCTCCGGACCGATGCACCGGTCCCGGGGCCGACTTCAGGGTGATCCGATTCATCCACCTGATGGCCGCCGCCTACTGGTTTGGCGGCCTGGTCATGCTGGCCATGGTCGTGGTGGTTGGGACGCGCGTGCTCGACCGTGATGCATTCCGGGCCCTCCTGGTGCCGCTCGCGCGATGGTTCGCGTGGGGAGCCCTCGTCGCTGGGCTGCTCCTGGGGATCACCGGCTACCTGCTGGCCAGCCGGCGGCTCTCAGGTGTGGAGGCGCTGTCCACGACGTCCTATGGGCGGCGCCTCTCCCTGAAGTTACTGCTGGTTGCGCTGACGATCGCCGCGACCGCGCTTCACACCCTTCTAGGTCGGTCCAAGTCCCCGCGCTTGCTGGTCATCTCCAGGGGTATGGCGGTGCTTGCCTTCATAGCGACAGCAGGCATTTTCTACGCCGCCTCGCAGTTGGTCGCCGGCTGACAGGATCTCACTGGGACGATAGCGGTTCGCTAAGGCGGGCGAACGACAGGGTTCTGCTCGGACGGGTGCGGCAGGTTGCGCGAACCGACCCTCGTTTTACGGGAACCTGTTGCTCAGTGAGCGTCGGACCATCCGTCACAGACCTCAGTAGGCGTCCGAGCGCGGCCGATTGACGACGTAGCGCAGCAACTCTGGATCGTTCGAGCGCAGCTCATCGACGCGCTCACCGGAGCATGTGCACATTGCTACGATGGCCTCGGTCTTCGAGATGAAGATCGTCCGCCAGATCCCGCCAGACTCCTCCCAGCGGGTGAGTGTCGCGATCGGTGGCTCGGCCATCACCATTGATCATGCCACGGCCGCGCTACGTCTCCCAGACCGTTGCGGCGGGCGTAGCAGGTCCGGACAGGAGCAAGCGGGAATCTCTCTCCAGGCGATAGCCGGTTACGACATCGTTCGGTGGTCAGCCCTCCACCGGAAAAGGCAGAGCTCCGGCGCAAGCCCGCCGCCGCCGGGTAACCGCTTCGGGGGCATCGTCGCCAGGCCCCACCTGTCAGCCCTGCGGCGTGTGACCATTGATGCTGGACAGGTCGGCAGGAGGAATTTGATTTCAACGAGATAACTGCACTGGGCATCGTCGGAGGTGGTCTGATGGGCTCGGGAATCGCGGAGGTCGCTGCACGGTCGGGGCTGTCGGCGATCGTCAGGGAGCCATCGGATGACCTCCTGAGCAACGCTCGCGAGCGCGTCTCGCGCTCTACGACCGCGGCGGTCACGCGGGGCAAGCTTTCGGAAGTAGAGAGGGCAAGGCTGCTGGACCGCATCAGCTACGTCACCGACGTTGCCGCCCTGGCGGATTGCCAGGTCGTCGTCGAGGCGGTGCCCGAGAAGCTGGAGCTCAAACGTGCTGTGTTTACCGAGCTCGATCGCATCTGTTCACCCGGTCGGCGCTCCAGAACGCCGCTTCCATAGCGGCCATGACGCTCCCCACCGAGCCGGTAGCCTCCGAGCTTCCCCAGGAGTCGCAAGACAGCGCCCAGGCGATGGTGAAGGCGATGGTGGTCGCGGCAGGATGAAGCCGACGCCTCGATCACCTGCCAGCACCGCGCACTCGCCCGCGGTGATCGCGATGACCACCGACCTCTACGAGCTGACCATGGCCGCCAGCTATATGACGCTTGGCATGAACCAGCGGGCGACCTTCAGCTTGGTACATCGGCGGCTTCCGCCCCACCGCGCCTATCTGGTGGTCGTGGGTCTGGCAGAGGCGCTCGACCGCCTGCAGCGCTTCCGATTCGATGCCGCCGCTATCGATTACCTGCGGCGCCAGGCGCCGATCGCGGGCGAGCTGCTCGAGCGGCTTGAGGGGGTGCGCTTCACCGGGGACGTGCGAGCCGTACCGGAGGGGCGGGTGGTATTCGCCGGTGAGCCGATCCTCGAGGTCGACGCGCCGCTGATCGAGGCCCAATTGGTGGAGACCATGGTGCTGAACGCGATCCACTACCCCACCGCGGTGGCAAGCAAGGCGGCCCGCTGCGTTGCCGCCGCGCCAGCGAAGACTCTGGTGGACTTCGGCCTGCGGAGGATGCCGGGGATCGAGGCTGGGCTCGCGGCCGCCCGCGCCGCGTACATCGCCGGGTTCGATTCGACCAGCAACCTGCTGGCCGGCCAGCGCTACGGCATGGCGGTGGCGGGCACGCTGGCGCACTCCTATCTCGAGGCGTTCGACTCAGAGCTCGAGGCTCTGGAGGCCGTCGTCCGCACCTTTCCGGGGCCGGTGACGCTGCTTGTAGACACCTACGACACCATCCGCGGCGCCCAGCACGCCATCACGGTGGCGAAGCGGCTGAAGCGGAACGGCACAGCGGTGGCCGCGCTGCGGCTCGACAGCGGGAACATCATGGAGTTGAGCCTCGAGGTGCGCCGCATGCTGGACAGCGCGGGTTTGCCTGACGTCGGCATCTTCGCCAGCGGAGGCCTCGACGAGTACGAGCTCGCCCGCCTGGTGGGTGGGGGCGCGCCGATCGACGGCTTCGGCGTCGGAACCCGGCTCGGGATGAGCGCTGACGCGCCGGTGCTGGACCTTGTCTACAAGCTCTGCGAGTACGGCGGGGAGCCTCGCCTCAAGCTGAGCACGAAGAAGGCGACGACAGCGGGTTCCAAGCAGATCTGGCGCAAGACCGGACGCGACGGCTACTTCGCCGGTGATCTGATCTCCACGCTCGACGAGGTGAGCCCCGGACCTGAGTGGGAGCCAGTGCTCGAGCCGGTGATGGTCGGTGGCAAGCCGCGCCCCCTGCCGACCCTCGACGAGATACGGCAACGCCACCGGGAGGAGGCCGCTCGCCTGCCGGAAGCGGTCCGTCGGGTCAGCCGTCCGTGTGCGTACCGGGTCCGGCATTCGGCCGCCCTCGCCGCCCGCCAAAGTCAGGCGGTCAGGAGGGTGCGTAGCCGCGAAGGTCTGGACAGCGCTTCGCGGTGAAGGGGCCGGCGGCTTGGACTCAGCCTGTCGTCGCCAGCTTCGCCCCCGCAGCCACCACCTCGAAGCCGGGCGCGTTCAGGACCGACTGCTTGACCCAGTAGTCGGTCAATTCGCGCGCGCCGCTATCAGGTCCTCTGCTAGATACTGGATACAGATGTTTTCCACAAGACTGCGGATCCTGGTCGCGCTCAACACCGTGGCCATTGTCACGCTGGCGGGGCTGCTCGGCTATGGCTACAGCCAGGCACTCGACGCCAGCGCCAGCTACCAGCAGGCTCGAACCAGGCTGGTCGCCGACATCAAGACGGCCCAACAGGAGGGTCTTCCGAGCGCCAACCTCACCCCGATCGCCACGGCACTGTCCTCACTAGACCAGGCCGGGGCGCCGCTGTGGCCAAGCTCCAGGACCAACTTCTACCTCACCAGCAAGGCGGCTGCCGCCCGGCTCGACGCCGAGCTCGCCGCCGAGCGCCAGCGCGTGCTGCTCTCGTACAGCACCGACACCGCCACCCAGCTGGCCAACGCCCAGGCGGCCATCGGTCATGACCAGCAGGTCGAGGTCGCAGACATGACCGTCGCGAGCTTGACTCAGCGGATGGCGGCACTTTCGAAGGCCAGCTCAACGGCGCAAAAGATCACGGAGTGGCAAGGGCTGGATGCACGGGCGGCCGCGCTCAGCATGGAGGCGGCGGGGGCCGGCGTCCACCAGGAGCAGGAGAATGCGGCGATACAACAGGCCTCCACGACCTTGCTGCAGCAGACCGCCGGCGACGTTACCGCCCTCCAGAAGGCGGGCAATGATGCACTGGCGAGCGGGCGGAACGACGCCACCGTCGCCACATACGAGTCCAAGCCTGGGCGCTTCGCCGCGATCAACGCCCTGACCGTGGTGTATCAGCAGACCGAGCATTACGCTGCGCGATTCGCCTCGCCCGACCCCAAGGTGGTCGCCTACGGGGCAGCCGCGGTTCAGCGCTACTCGGGCCAGATCAACCAGATGCTGCTGCAGGGGCTGGGGCCAAAACACATCATCGTGTCATTCCAAGCGCAACGCGCCTGGGCTTATGAGAACGGCAAGGTGGTGATGGACAACCTGGTGACGACGGGCATCCGCGGGGTCACCGACATCGGCACCGATTTCGGTCCCATGAAGGTGCTGTTCCGCAGCCACCCTTACACGATGAAGTCGCCGTGGCCCAAGACTTCGCCCCATTGGTACCCCGACACGGTGGTCCAGTGGACCACGTTCTTCACCTCCGCGGAGTCGTTCCACGACGCCTCCTGGGAGCCCGACAGCCTGCTGGGGCCAGGGTCGCAGTTCAACACCTCGACTCGGAGCCACGGCTGCATCCACCTGCCGGCGAACCTGGCCCAGTGGATGAACGGCTGGGCCACCGAGGGCACGCCGGTGGACGTGGTCCCGGGAAACGGCCAACCGGTGGCCGAACAGCTTTCGGAGATGACCACGGACAGCCAGGGCAAGCCGCTAAGCGCCCCATGATCGAGGCCAAGAGCGTTGACTAAAGATGTTCGCTCAATACCTTCAACGGCATGACCACGGATTCGACTTCGGCCGGCCCAAGACGGCCCAGCCTGGGGGCCACTCGATTCGGATCAACCACTGGCCGGTGATGCTCTCGCCCTCCAGTGAGGCGTTAGCGACCGCCTGAGGTCTGGCCTGCCGGGCGCGAGCACCTCCTCATCTTCGTCCGCAGAGCCCGGTACCTCGAAGCCCAACTCGCCACGGAGGAGTCATCTGGCGACCCGGGTTAGGAGGTCTCCACCGCGTCTACGCGCGGGCAGCGTGAGATACGGATGGCTTATTGCCCCACTTCAACCGCCGGCGCGCTACCCTACTCCGAATGTCAGCACTTCCCAGGCCGTGGCGTCTCTTCCTGCTCAGCTTCCTGATGCTGTTCGTGGAGCTGGCCCTCATCCGCTGGATCGGAGCCAAGGTCGTCTACCTGTCGTACTTCTCCAACTTCGTCCTGCTGGCGAGCTTCCTCGGCATCGGGGTGGGGTTCTTGCGGGCGCGCTCATCTCGAAATTTCTTCCCCCTGGCGCCGGTGCTGCTGGCGGCCATGGTGGGGTTTGTCATCGTCTTCCCGGTCCAGATCAACCGTTCAGGCAGCGACCTGATTTTCTTCGGAGCCCTGGAAAACAGTGGCACCGGCCTGCCCATATGGGCCACGCTGCCGGTCATCTTCGTTGCGGTGGCGGCGGTGATGATGTCGATTGCGGACGGCGTGGCCAGGACCTTCGCGGAGTTCGAGCCGCTTCGCGCCTACCAGCTCGACATCACGGGCAGCATCGCCGGCATCGCCGCCTTCTCCCTGCTTTCGTTCCTCGGCACTCCCCCGATCGCCTGGGGCCTGGTCGTGGTAGTTGCGTTTGCAGTCGTCTACCTGCCGTCGCTGAAATGGTTCCAGATGGTCGCCCTGGCGGCGCTGGCCTTGATGCTCGCGATCCAGTCGATGATCCCGCTGGAATCATGGTCGCCTTATTACCGTGTCACCCTCCGCCCGCAGTCAAACGGGGCCATCTCCGTTTTCGTGAATGGCATTCCCCACCAGACGATCGGGTCGGTTGAGCAGCGGCGCAACTCGATCCCGCTTTACTTCCTGCCCTACAAGCAGATCAAGACGCCGCCGAAGCAGGTGCTGATTGTTGGCGCCGGTACCGGTAACGACGTGGCCATCGCCCTCGACCAGGGGGTCACCCACGTCGACGCCGTTGAGATCGACCCCTCGTTGCAAGCCCTCGGCTCCCGTCTCCATCCAAACCACCCCTACCAGGACCCGCGCGTCACCGTTCACATCGACGACGGCCGCGCCTTCTTGCAGCAGACCCACCGCCACTACGACCTCATACTCTTCGCCCTCCCGGACTCCTTGACCCTGGTCTCGGGACAGTCGTCATTGCGGCTGGAGAGCTATCTCTTCACTGCCGAGGCGATGAGAGCGGCGCGTGACCACCTCAACCCTGGGGGAGTCTTCGGTGAGTACAACTACTACCGTGACCAGTGGCTCATCGACCGGCTTGCGGGCACCCTGCAGTCGGCGTACGGCCAGCCGCCCTGCCTGGTCTCGACCGGCCAGTATGGGCGGCTGGCGCTGCTCAGCGCCAGCGTGGAGCCGGCCTCGATGCAGTGCCCGGCGCGCTGGAACCCGGCCTCTCGCACAGTGCCCGCCCCAGCCACCGACGACTACCCCTTCCTGTATCTGCAGCAGCGCGGTATCCCCGGTTTCTACCTCCTCACGCTGGCCCTGATCCTGCTGGCAGCGGTGGCGATGGTGCGTTTCGCCGGTGGCCCCATGCGCGGGATGCTGGCCTACGGTGACCTCTTCTTCATGGGCGTGGCCTTCCTCCTCCTGGAGACCAAGAACGTGGTCCAGTTCGCCCTCCTATTTGGCACCACCTGGTTCGTCAACGCGCTGGTTTTCACCGGCATCCTGGTGGCGGTGCTGGCGGCTGTGATGGTGGCGCAGCGGGTTCGATTCAGGGTGCTCTGGCCCCTCTACGCCCTCCTCATCGGCGCCCTCGCGCTGGCCTGGCTGGTGCCGCCGGAGTCACTCCTCGGGTTGCCGCTTCCGCCGCGCTTCATCATCGCCACACTACTGGCGTTCATCCCCATCTTCCTGGCGAACCTCATATTTGCCGAGAGGTTCAGGGATGTAGCGTCGTCGACGGTCGCCTTCGGCGCCAACCTCCTGGGCGCAATGATCGGCGGAGTGCTCGAGTATGGGGCGCTGGTAACCGGCTACCGCGCCCTGCTGCCTCTGATAGCCGCCCTTTACGTCGCCGCCCTGCTCCTCAACTTGAGACGGCGAGGGGCCGGGGTGGCAGCCTGACGAGACGTCGTGCGCATCTTCTGTGGCGGCAGTGTCCGCGACCGTCAGACGCCGCCTACCCCAGCCACCGACTAGCCTCCGGGCGGCGAGAGTGCCCACCGCGTAGAAGACACAGCTGTCAACCTCGCGATGTTCGCCCACGTCGGTGAGAACACCCAAGCGGCGAAGGCGACGCTGAGGGCCACGGCCGCCAGAGTGATCGGCCAGGGACCCAGGACAAGGACCGGCCGCCTCATTCGGCGTCGACGGTGCCCTGTTAAGCGCGCGGATCTCCGCGTCATGCGACCGACTCGGGTCGGGCGTTGTGACCGCTTCGGCCGCCGGCTCCCGAGCACGTTCGTGAGCTGCTCGAAACCGACCGATCTATTTTTCCTAATGGGCACACGCCGCCGGCGTCACGCCGGTGTACCCGACGCCAACGTCACCCGGGCGCTGTGCTGCTGCCCAGACTGGTTAACCCACTGCACCGTCACCATGTCCCCCGGTTTGTGACTCTGCAGGGCGTTCGTCAGCGCGTCCGCTGAGTCGATCGTGGTTCCATCAACTCGAGTGATGACATCCCCACTGGTCATCCCCGCGCCCGCTGCCGGGCTGCCGGGCTGCACCCCAACCACGACCGCGCCGCCTGCCGCCGTCGCCCTGCTATCAACCTGGATACCGAGAATGGCGCGCTGTCCAGGCAGGATGTTGGGGCCGCCGCCGGACTGAATCTGCCGCGCGATCGTCATCGCGTTGTCGATCGGGATGCCAAAGCCGATCCCCCCCGTCCGGCGCGCCCGAGCGCTGGCCGCGGTGGTCATACCGACCACGTGACCGGAGCCGTCGACCATCGGACCGCCGGAATCGCCGGGCTGAATGGCCGCCCGCACCTGGATCATCCCAGTCAGGGTCTCTCCGTTGGTACCACCGGGGTCGGAGACGGTGATGGTCTGGTCGAGACCGGTGACAACCCCGGGCGTCACGGCCGGAGTGCCGCCGCGGCCGAGGGCGTTGCCCAGAGCAACGATCTGGTCACCACCCGCGACCGACGATGAATTGCCGAGGGGTATTGTGGGGAGACCAGAGACGCCAGTCATCTGCACCAACGCCACGTCGTCAGTCGGGTCCACGCCGATGACGGACGCCCGGTACTGCGGACCGGTGCCGTTGACCTGGACGGAAATGCTCGTCGCGCCTTGGACGACGTGGTTGTTCGTCAGTACCTTGCCCGAGGAGGTCAGGATCATGCCGGTCGCCTCCCCCTGTCCCTGGCCCGCGATGGTGACGGCGATGTCGACGATCGCGGGGTCTACGTGTGCGGCGATGGTCGCGGGATCGAGAGCGGCGCCCGACCCCGAGCCAGGGGACGATTGCGGCGGCGTGCTTGGGAGAGGCGCCAGGGACGGGGTCGCGCCCGAGTGTGTCGTGGGTCTCGCCGCGGGCGACCTCATTAGCAGGGACGACACCGTCGGCATCGACGGGAACGAGCGGATCGCCAGGGTAACTCCCGCGCCGACGACGGCTCCAGTGACGAGGAGGATGAGCACGAGTGCCGCAGTTCGACCGCCGCGGTGGGCCGGTGGTGGAGACATGGCCGGCAACACGGGAGGCTTAGAGGCGCCGAGCGCCGGCGGCTGCCCCCAGTCTCCGGGCTCCCCGGGTGACTCCGGTCCGAACTGCCGAGTCATCTGGCCTCTCTCCGCCAAGGCTCCGAGGGGATCTGAGTCATCGCTTGCCATCATGCGCAGGAGCCGTTAACTCGGCGTTAGTGATCTGGAAAGGGCCTCCCGGTTCGCCGGGCTTGATTCTGATGTGCCGGTGACAAGCTGGACTATGTCTTCCCACGCGGCCTACCGCCGCGGCCCAGGTGCGGCTGCACCACGGGGCACTCTTACATCATGGCGACGTTCCGCCTCTCCTCACCCAGGCCCTTGTGGCGGCCGAGGACGAGCGCATCTACCAGCACCACGGACTCGACATCATCGGGATCGGCCGGGTGGCAGCGACGACCTCATGTCGCGATGTCTCTGCGAGGGCGGATCAACGATTACCCAACAGTTGGTGAAGCGTGTCTATCTTGGTGGATCCGATCGCGGGATCAACAAGGTGGTGGGCATGGTCCTCGCAGTCAAGGTCGAGACGGTTCTCGACAAGCAGGAGATAATGTGGCCTACATCAGTGACATCCCGATGGGGCCCAACATCCATGGCGCTGAGCCGTCCTCGTGCCACTATTTTCGGAAGCCACTGAAGCAGTTCGATCTCGCACAGTACGCACTGCTCGCTGGCATGCCGCAGGCCCCGTCCGCCTACGATCCCCGGAGCAACCCTGCGGCGGCGCGTGGCCGCGCCGGCACGAGGTACTGGCGCTGATGGTCTTCAACGGCTACATCAGTCCCAAACAGGAGGCTGCGGCTGATCATGCCCCGCTGCCAACAGCAGCAGGCCCGCCGGCTCCCGGCTGTTCTGGGTTGGCCTTATAGCCGGGTAGGGGCGTCACCGAAACGCGACGCTTCACGTTTGGTGGGCCGAGTACTCGACTCGATGTCGATGTGGGCCGGTGAACTGGGCGAGATCTTTCCGCTGGGGACCCGGGGGAGATCGCCCTGTGGTACCCGGTTCGTCGGCTGGGCACCCCCGCGGATATCGCCGCCGCCGTCGTCTTCCTCACATCGGACCGCGCCGGCTACATCACGGGCCAGACGCTGTCGGTGTCCGGCGGATACACCATGGCCTAACCACCAAAGACGGTGTACGTGAAGATCAGGCCTCGGCCGCCTCTGTGAGTCGCGCCACGACCAGGGCCTCTGGCCGCCAACGCGGCAGGCAGCCGGTAGCATCAATGTGAGTCAGGAGCCAGATGTACCATCAAATT
>OCZT010001680.1_pt1 | contig 22873 bp, 11 predicted proteins | sample 1539031 | NCBI WGS metagenome assembly OCZT01 (sample SAMEA3539308, study PRJEB22396) | soil metagenome | biome: tundra; feature: field; material: soil | place: USA | collected 2010-05 | depth 0.15 m | reverse complement strand
TTGCACGCTGTCGAATCACACTCAGCAGGCATTCAAAGCGTGCGTCTGTCCCGCAACGCAGTGAGAGCGAGCAAGCCCCGGTAAGGGAAAAGCCATTCAGCAGCATAGGTTGCGGTATCGGTGCATAACAACTGGAAAACCAGTGTAATTCCCGCGTTTTCCGGAGGCGGTTTCTCGCCATTTGGTGCGACTGAACCATATTCCTGTGGGAAAGGCCTCCGATTCAACCTACCGAATTATGCAATCAATCCCTACATAGGAAGGCTGGAATGTGCGCCGCGCACGAATGCGGCCGCTGGGACCATTTACCATTAGGAATGGGTTGCTGGAGTTGATGTAATTCTGACGGAGTCGTAAATGCCCCGAATCATTGAAATTACAGAACTGGCGCTTCGAGATGCGCATCAGAGTTTGCTCGCGACACGCATGTCTATGGACGACATGATTCCGGTCTGCGAAGACATTGACAATGCCGGCTACTGGTCGGTGGAGTGTTGGGGAGGCGCAACCTTTGATTCCTGCATCCGTTTCCTGAATGAGGATCCGTGGGAGCGGCTGCGCACCTTCCGCAAACTGATGCCCAAGAGCCGCTTGCAGATGCTGCTGCGCGGCCAGAACCTGCTGGGGTACCGGCACTATGAAGACGGGGTGGTGGAGCGCTTCGTGGAGAAGGCCGCCACAAACGGGATCGACGTCTTCCGCATCTTCGACGCTCTCAACGACCGGCGCAACCTCAAGACCAGCATTGATGCGGTGAAGAAGACCGGCAAGCATGCGCAGGGCGCCATCTGTTACACCGTCAGCCCCCTGCACATTGTTGAGGCTTATGCCGAAAGGGCCGAACAGTTGAAGGAGATGGGATGCGATTCGATTTGCATCAAGGACATGGCCGCTCTGCTGAGGCCGCAGCCCGCCTATGACCTGGTGAAGGCCATCAAGCGCAGGTGCGGCAACGAAACGCTGGTTCATCTGCACACCCATGCGACGACTGGAGTCACAATGGTCTCTCTGATGAAGGCCATCGAGGCGGGGTGCGACATCGTGGATACCGCGGTCAGCTCCCTGTCGCTGGGGCCGGGACAAAACCCCACGGAGAGCCTGGTCGAATTGCTGGAAGGTACCGGCTATGAGACTCGAATTGATCTGGAGCGCGTGGTGCGCGTATCGAACCACTTTGCAAAAATCCGGCCGCGCTATAAGGAGTTCTTCAGCGAGAATACCGGCGTGGATACGGAGATCTTCAAGAGCCAGATTCCCGGCGGAATGATCTCCAACATGGAAAGCCAGCTCAAGGGACAGGGCGCAGGCGACCGGCTGAAGGAAGTTCTTGAGGAGATTCCCAGGATACGCAAGGACTCCGGCTACCCGCCGCTGGTTACACCAACCAGCCAGATTGTCGGCTCGCAAGCCGTCTTCAATGTCCTGATGGGCAAGTACAAAGTTCTGACCGGAGAGTTTGCCGACCTGATGCTGGGCTACTACGGGAGCACGCTTGGCGAAAAGAAACCCGAGGTGCTGAAACAGGCCGAGGCCCATGCGAAGAAGCCGGCGATCACGGTTCGTCCCGCCGACTTGCTTAAGCCGGAGTGGGAGAGCCTGAGCGCCACGGCGAACGCCTTGAAGGGCGCAAATGGCAGCGATGAAGATGTGTTGACTTATGCTATGTTTCCGAAGGTGGCGCCTGCTTTCTTCGAGAGCCGCGCACAGGGCCGTAAGGATGTGGGCAAAGACCCTTGCAAAGCAGCAGAGGCGAAGGAGCCGGAGCAGAAAGTTTCCGCAGCGGCCGGCGGCGGAGCTGCACGGAGCGGCAAAGTGAATTATGTGATTACGCTGAACGGCAAAGAGCACCGGGTAACCGTAGCTCCAGAGAAATAGAAGATACGATGCCGACGGATTCAGGAGCATGAATGACTAAGAAGGAAAAAAGTCAGAAGACAATGGCCGAACAGATATCCGGCCTCGAGGCAAAGCGCACGGAGCTTAAACTCGGCGGCGGCCAGGAGCGCATTGAGAAACAGCACGCATCCGGCAAGCTGACGGCACGGGAACGCGTTGCAAGATTGGTTGACCCAAACAGCTTTCAGGAGATCGGACTGTTTGCTCTTCATCGCTCGACCTATTTTGGGATGGCCGGCAAAGAGATGCCCGCCGATGGCGTGGTCACCGGATGCGCGAAGATCGAAGGCCGCCAGGTGCATCTTGCCAGCCAGGATTTCACCGTGGGGGGCGGTTCCGCCGGAGAGACGCACAACGACAAGGTTGTCGATATGATGCGCCTCTCTCTTAAGACAGGCAGCCCATTCGTCTTCATCAACGACTCAGGCGGCGCGCGCGTTCAGGAGGGTATTGATAGCCTGGCAGGATATGGGCGCGTTTTCTACCACAATGTTCTTCTCTCTGGAGTAGTGCCTCAGATTTCAATCATCTGCGGACCCTGCGCTGGGGGCGCTGTCTACAGTCCAGCTCTGACCGATTTTGTAATTCAGACGCAGGCTGCGCGGATGTTCATCACCGGACCGAAGGTCATCAAGCAGGTTACCGGCGAGACAGTCAGCGATGAGGAACTTGGCGGTCCCCAGGCGCATATGCATTACTCGGGAGTCATTCATCTTATCGCGCAGAACGATGAGGAGGCAGCGCAACTCTGCCGGCGGCTACTTAGTTTCATGCCCTCTAACAACGTTGAAGACCCGCCCCGCATGGCATATAGTCTGCCGATTGATTCCGATGAGGAGATGAGAGGAATTGTACCTGTCGATAACAAGGCTGTGTATGATGTTCGCGATGTGATCACGCGCGTTGTGGACTATCAGGATTTCTTCGAGATTCAGCCGGGATATGCCGCTAACATAGTTATCGGCTTCGGGCGACTGCAAGGAAGGCCGGTTGGCATCATCGCGAGCCAGCCAAATCATCTGGCCGGCGTGCTGGACATTAATGCCTCCGATAAGTCAGCGCGATTTGTCCGTTTTTGCAATGCCTTCAACATTCCACTGATTACATTTGTCGATGTGCCGGGCTTTCTTCCCGGAGTAGAACAGGAGCGCGGCGGCATCATCCGTCACGGCGCCAAACTGCTGTTTGCTTACTCGGCGGCTACGGTTCCCAAAATTACAGTGGTGCTGCGCAAGGCCTACGGCGGCGCGTATATCGCCATGTGCTGCAAGGATCTGGGAGCGGACCGGGTGGTGGCATGGCCCACGGCTGAGATTGCGGTGATGGGCGCCGATGGCGCGGCCGAGATCGTCTTCCGGCGCGAAATCAATGCCGCCGAGGATAAGGCAGCCCGGCGCCAGGAACTGGTAAACGAGTATCGAGAGACGTTTTCCAATCCATTCGTCGCGGCGGGCCGCCGTCTGGTGGATGACATTATTGATCCCGCCGAGACCAGGAAGGTTCTGGTGGATGCTCTGGAATCGCTGCACGCCAAGCGGGAGATGCGTCCTGAAAAGAAGCATGGATTGATTCCGTTATAACGAGGAGCTGTGCGTGGCAGTGAATGCAAAGGATATGATTCAGGCTGTTTCTGGACGGCAACTGGCAATGGAACGCCAACTCAGTGAGCTTGCCGGTGCCATCAAGGCTTTACAAGTTCGCGTGGCCGAGCTCAGCCAGCCTGCGGCGTCCGCTCCGGTCGTCGAAGTGAAAACCGCGGCCTCTGCCGCGAAGGATGCGGCCCATCGGGATACAGGGGAAGTCACGCCCGAAATGCTGGTGGTGATTACGGCGGCCGTAACCGCATTTCTGGGCAAGAAAGTCCGCATCCGCTCGGCAAAGATGCTGCAATCGTCCTACGAAGTTGTTAATCCGTGGTCTCAGCAGGGGCGGGTGTTCGTTCATGCATCTCATCTTTTCAGATCGAGGGGATGAGGCATAGGAAAGTCTCTCGAGGGAAGGAACTTGTAACTTGAAACTACAGATTTCAATTGACGGAAAGACCTACGAGACTGAAGTCGAAGTCTTGGAAGATGATGCCATGCCGCGCCAACCGAGTTATGGGCCATACCAGCCGCTTCACGCGACGGTTCCGTCGCACCCAGTCGCCGCCGGCGCGCAATCACCGGCTCCGGCGGCCGAGGAAAGCGCCGGCGAAGATAAGCTGTGCCGCAGTCCCGTGACGGGCATCGTCATCAAAGTAAATGTTGAGCCAGGGCAAGCAATTCAGGCCAACGATCTGATCATGGTTCTGGAAGCCATGAAGATGGAAACAAATGTTACGGCGCACTGCGCTGGAACAGTGAAGAACGTACGAGTGGAGCAGGGCGGTTCCGTGAAGTTGAATCAAGTTGTCGTTGAGTTTGAATGATAGCTTTTTCCGCCCCCTCAGAGCGTTCGCAACCTACCTCGAAAGGGCAATTCATGAGCAGCGTCGATGAAGATTTACAACTTGTTCCCGGAATCAAGTTCATCGATCACGTAGCAATTTCCGTTAAACAGGGCGAGCTCGACCGCCAGGTTGAGGCCTACCGAATGCTGGGCTTCCACGAAGTGTGCCGGGAAGAAGTGCGGGGAGTCGATCAGGTACGCGAAGTATTGCTGCGCGTCGGCGATGGTCCCAACCTGATTCAGTTGCTTGAGCCTTTGGCCCCGGATTCTCCCGTACAAAAACTCATCGAGAGAAATGGCGGGCGCGGCGGGCTGGCCCATGTCGCTTTCCGCGTGGAGAACGCGCAGCAGGCATTCGACGCGATGAAGGCGAGCGGATTTCAACTTATCGACAAGGCCCCTCGCAAAGGTTCGCGAGGAACCACGGTCTTTTTTGTTCATCCCAAGTCGAGAACGGACAATCCTTTTGGGTTCCTCATCGAGATTGTCGAAGCCCCTGAAAGCAAGTGAAACCTTATGGCCAGCGATCATCTTCTCCAGGAATTTCCTCCCGTTAGTACCGAGTCGTGGGAGGAAGTTATCCGCCGGGACCTGAAGGGCGCAGACTACGCCAATAAACTCATTTGGCAAACCGCGGAAGGGCTGGCGGTTAAACCTTACTACAGGGCAGAAGACATTGCGGATTTGGAATTTCCCGATGCGGTCCCCGGCACTTTTCCTTATGCGCGCAGCGCTCGTTCTACCGGCGACTGGCGCATCCGGGAAGAAATTGATGTGGTGAACCCGGAAGAGGCTAATCGGGCAGCGCACAGCGCAGTGCTTGCTGGAGCCGGAGAGATCGCGTACCTCAATACTCATTTTGAGAATGCATCAGATTTGGAAATGCTTCTTGCCGGTCTTGAAGAGATTCCCGTGCATTTTGAAAATGCCCGTGAGCCGCAGCTTCGCCTGTTGATGGAGCGACCGATCGAGCGGCACAGGCTGTCACCGATATCGACCGGCTGGAATCCGCTCACTAACCTTGAATTTGCTGCGGAAGTGATTGCGGCCGCTCCTTCCGCGCTGGTGCCCTTTACTATTCATGGTGAGAAGTTTGAAGAGTCGGGAGCAACCGCCATCCAAGAAGCCGGATTTACCCTGGCGGCTGCGATCGAATTCATGGCCGGAATGCAAGAGCGCCACGTGGACGCCGATCGCGCAGCGGCTTTTATTACATTTTCATTTTCAATAGGCGCCAACTATTTTTTTCAGATTGCCAAGCTGCGCGCCTTTCGAATGATGTGGGCCCAGGCCGTCGAGAGCTTTGGCGGAAAGCGTGAAAGCGCGAAGGCCCGAATTCACGCCCGCACCTCGCGCTGGAATGAGACGATCTACGCTCCCCGCGCCAACATTCTGCGCGGGACCACCGAGGCCATGGCCGCAGTATTCGGCGGAGCGGATTCCATTACGGTCGCACCCTTCGATGAGTGTTACAAGGCGCCGGATGAAGCCAGCCGCCGTCTTGCGCGGAACACGCAGATCATTCTCAAGCAAGAGGCTATGTTATCCCGAGTCGCCGATCCCGGCGCCGGGTCGTACTCCCTGGAAGTTATTACTGATTTCATTGCCCGCGAGGGTTGGAAAGTAATGCAGGGAATCGAAGCCGCCGGCGGCTACCAGAAGGCTGTGAAGGATGGGCTCATCGCACAGGCGCTGGAGAAATCGCTGGCCGCCAGGGAAGAGGCAGTTGTGTCACGTCGCCGTATCTTTACCGGGACCAGCCAGCACGCCATTTTTTCCGAAAAAGCATTGGATTGCATTGACTTTTCGCGCTTCTCTGATGGAAGGCGCGGCACGCGGATCTATGAGCAGCTAAGACTGCGTACGGAACGCCACGTGGCCCAGGGTGGCAAGAATCCGCGTGTATTGCTGGCCGAAATCGGAGACGCAAAGATGCGCTCGGCGCGCTCCATTTTCGCCGCCAACTTTTTTGCCTGTGCAGGCTTTGATCTTGTCGCCAAGAGATTTTCAAGCACCGACAGGATCGCCGCGAGCGATGCCGATCTTATCGTGCTGTGCAGTTCCGATGCGGAGTATCTTGCATTGGCTACGGAAGTTATAGCCAAGTTGAAGTCGCTTAAGCGCGAGACGCCGGTGATCATCGCGGGCAATCCCGAATCTGCGGAACAACTGCAAGCCGCCGGCGTCGCGGACTTCGTCCATCTGCGAATCAATCCTATCGATTTTCTTGCAAAATGGCAGCAACGACTGGGGATCAAGGACTAATCATGCGTCCAGACTTTTCAAAGATAGACTTAAAGCCCGCGGTGGAACGAGCGACGGCGCGAGAGAGCAGTGAATGGCTCTCCCCTGAGCACATCCCTGTCAAGAGTTTCTATACGCGCGAGGATCTCAAGGGACTTGAGCATCTTGATTATGCGGCGGGGATTCCTCCCTACCTGCGTGGGCCCTACAGCACGATGTATGTCATGCGGCCCTGGACAATTCGTCAGTATGCCGGTTTTTCTACAGCTGAAGAATCCAATGCCTTTTACCGCCGGAATCTGGCCGCCGGACAGAAAGGCCTCTCGGTCGCCTTTGACCTTGCCACGCATCGGGGATACGACTCCGATCACGAGCGTGTCACCGGAGATGTAGGCAAGGCCGGTGTGGCGATTGACTCGATTCTCGACATGAAGATCCTGTTCGACCAGATTCCTCTAGGCCAGATGTCGGTGTCCATGACCATGAATGGCGCCGTGCTCCCCATCATGGCATTTTATATTGTTGCCGCGGAAGAGCAGGGAGTTACACCCCAGCAATTAAGCGGGACGATACAGAACGACATTCTTAAAGAATTCATGGTTCGCAATACTTATATTTATCCCCCCGAAGGTTCCATGCGCATCATCGGCGACATCTTTCGCTACTGCGCGGCCAATATGCCGAAGTTCAACTGCATCAGCGTAAGCGGATACCATATGCAAGAAGCCGGCGCAACGGCGGATATCGAGCTGGCTTACACGCTGGCCGATGGCCTGGAGTATTTGCGCACGGGAGTGAAGGCAGGCCTCGATGTAGATGAGTTTGCACCCCGCATTTCTTTTTTCTGGGGCATTGGCATGAACCATTTCATGGAGATCGCCAAGATGCGCGCCGCGCGGATGTTATGGGCCAAATTAGTCAAGACCTTCAACCCGAAGAATCCAAAATCGCTGATTTTGAGGACGCATTGCCAGACTTCTGGATGGAGCCTTACGGCGCAGGACCCATACAACAACGTGGTGCGCACATGCGTCGAGGCGCTGGCCGCGGTATTCGGGCACACGCAGTCTCTGCACACCAACGCCCTGGATGAAGCCCTGGCGCTGCCTACGGATTTTTCCGCGCGTATCGCACGCAACACACAGCTTTACTTGCAGGAAGAGACGGACATCACTCGATTTGTGGATCCCTGGGCCGGTTCCTACTATGTTGAGCGCCTGACGCACGAGTTGATGCATCGTGCATGGGCGCTGATTGAAGAGATCGAGAGCCTGGGAGGCATGGCCAAGGCGATTGAAACCGGCGTTCCCAAGATGCGCATTGAAGAAGCGGCTGCGCGAAAGCAGGCCTGCATTGACTCCGGCAGCGATGTGATTGTAGGCGTTAATGCCTACCCTTCGCCCCAAGAACCGCTGATTCCTGTTCTCGATATCGACAATGCGGCGGTGCGTGAATCGCAGCTTAAGCGGCTAGCCCAGTTGAAGCGCGAGCGCGACCCTAAAGCGGTGCGCCAGTCGCTCGAACGGCTAGAGCAATGCGCCTCCGGTGGCGAGGGAAATCTTCTGGAATGCGCAGTAGATGCGGCGCGCCGGCGCGCCACCCTGGGAGAAATTTCCTCGGCCCTCGAAAAGGTCTGGGGACGTTACAAGGCCACCACGCACATCATTTCCGGCGTATACTCTGCCGAGAACATGAATGACGAAGAATTCAAGAAGTCACAGAGGATGGTCGCGGCGTTTGAGAAGGCGGAAGGCCGGCGCCCGCGCATTCTGGTGGCGAAGATGGGGCAGGATGGCCATGATCGCGGCTCCAAGGTGATCGCCACGGCATTCGCGGATATCGGCTTCGATGTTGATATCGGCCCTTTGTTCCAGACTCCGCGCGAGGTCGCGCGCCATGCGGTCGAAAACGATGTGCATGTCGTCGGCGTCTCCTCGCTGGCCGCTGGCCACAAAACATTGGTCCCGCAGCTGATCGATGAGTTGCGCAAACTCGACCGGGATGACATTCTGGTGGTTGTGGGCGGCGTCATTCCGCCGCAAGACTACGAGTTCCTGTACCAGGCCGGCGTTGTTGGAGTCTACGGTCCGGGCACGGTGATTCCGGTGGCGGCGCAGAAAATTCTTGAGATTCTAAACAGCAGTCTGGCGTGAGGAAGTTCCTGATTGACGAAACCTGGTGAGAGCGCGCTGCGTATTCGCCCCGGATGCGTTACACCGGAGCCATCTCCGGATTTGATTGCGCGTTACTCCAAACGCCGCCGCTCACTTTCGCACCAGCAAACTGTCGATGGCATCCTGCGCGGCGACCGCGCCATCCTGGCGCAAGCCATCACCCTGATCGAAAGCTCGCGCGCGGCGGATCGAGAACTGGCCGAGCTGATCGTTGAAGACTGCCTACCTCATAGCGGGAACTCCATCCGTGTTGGCATCACGGGCGTTCCTGGCGCGGGCAAGAGCAGCGTGATCGAGAGGCTGGGCGCGTATCTGACAGGTGAGCGCGAAATCGGTAAACCCGGGCAGAAGGTCGCCGTGCTGGCCATCGACCCGAGCAGCCAACTTTCCGGCGGAAGCATTCTGGGCGACAAGACCCGCATGCAGTCTCTCGCAACCAGCGATATGGCGTTTATCCGGCCCTCACCATCCCGCGGCTCTCTGGGAGGCGTGGCGCAGCGCACTCGCGAGGCGATGCTGCTGTGTGAAGCAGCGGGATATCACAACATTCTCGTCGAGACAGTGGGAGTCGGGCAGTCGGAGACTGCAGTTCACGAGATGGTTGACTTCTTCCTGCTTATCACGCTGACGGGAGCGGGCGACGAACTGCAAGGCATGAAGCGCGGCGTGATGGAGTTAGCGGATCTCATCGCGGTAAACAAGGCCGACGGCGCGAATCTGGCCGCCGTGGAAAGAGCCCGCAGCGAGGCTGAGAACGCATTGCACTATTTTCCCAGACCAGCGAATGGATGGACGCCGCGCGCGCTCACCTGCTCGGCCCAAACCAACAGGGGCATCGCCGAACTTTGGAACTGCGTGCTTGAATATACTGGCCTGACCAAAGCCAACGGCTGGTTCAGTGTGAACCGGCAAAATCAGACGCGGAGATGGATGCGCGAGATTATCGAACAGGGATTGAAGCAGCGATTCGAGTCTCATCCTGCCATCCGCAGGCGCATGGAGGCGCTGGAGCGGGACGTCGAGGAAGGACGCACAACTTCGTTTCGAGCGGCACGCACGTTGCTCGAGATCTATTCAGACCCAAAACCGGCCGGCACTCGCTGAGGTATGTTAGATTCAAGAAGAGAAGTCCCCGTGCGGAGAGATGGCCGAGTGGCTGAAGGCGCACGCTTGGAAAGCGTGTTTAGGGGCAACTCTAACGTGGGTTCGAATCCCACTCTCTCCGCCATATTTTTGCTATCTAGTTGAGATTACAGACAAATCAAAGAAAACAATTAACTTAACTTAGGTATGTTTTGTAACCATTGTCACCATTGCCACCTCAATTCCTCCCTGTTCCCCTGTTTTGCATGACAACGGGGCGTCTGCATGACAATGAGCTTTGGCATCCATCTCCTGTTGAAAGGAACAATTTGGATTCGGATTAAAAAAAAAAAAGGGTGATGCTGCTATAAGCGCCAGAGTAAAAAATAGACCACAGAACGCTGTGAAAGCGTTTCCAAGCATGATTTCAAGGCGGAATCTGAACGCATGCGGCCAGACTTTACAGACCGATGCATCCCGGGCGAGTTCAAGTGCCAGGCGAGTCGCGCCATCGCAGCAGACCTCGACCGCGACCAACGATCATTCCATGATCCGGCCAAAACGGTGCAACACCGCACCATCTTGACTTGGTCCGAACCAAGGAAAGCGGAGGGGAATGCTTTCGCGAACCGCCTTCCCTGGTTCAAGCACACACTTGGGCGACACCCAAAGCATCTCTTGCGCGCCGCTCGGTTGGAACGACATCACCTGCGCGCCTTGAATGCCAATAATTGCGCGCCCGCGAGCGTATTTCACCACCAGCATTGAATGTCCTGCGTCGCCCGGTTGATGCAACGCAGAATAGATCTCCCTGGAGCTGACAAGCTCGATGCCTGCGCTCCCCCCATGTACTCGAAAACAGATGGAACCGGCAAGAGCACTCCTCAGAATCGTCTGTCTACTGGACGGTCAAGGTCACCACAGTTGAACTCTGAGCTGATACGACCGGAGATTTTTGCATCACGCTATTTCCTCCGCAACCGATCGCAACCACGAGCAGTAGTACGCTCATTACACCCAATGAAAGCATTCTGAATCTGCGGCCCCGAAGCAGAATTACCAGTCCGAGCGGGAATCCGAACAGACCACACAAAACGGTCGCGCCAGCGGAATTGTTGCGCGAAGTCAGCGTGCCGCTGGTACGAAACACGACCAGGACATTGTAGATTCCTGGTTGTGAATTTGCGCCGGTGATGATGGTAAGCGCAGTTCCATTGAAGCTGCACGATCCAAACGAAGGCAAGTTGTAGCAGACACCGGATACCACCGCTCCCGGCTGAAGATTCGTGAATGCGAAAGATGCAGACACGCTTTGCCCGTGAGTCACCGTAAGCGCCGAACTGGTGGGCGACACCGTGAAACCACCCTGAGCCTGCGGCACGCTGTCGATTGAAAAGGTTTGCGCAGCCGTAGTGCCGCCGCCGGGCGCGGGGTTGAAGACCGTAATCTCCGCGGTTCCCACCGATACCTGGTCCGCGGCCAGAATCGTAGCCGTCAACTGCCTGGAGCTGACAAACGTTGTCGCCCGCGCGGAGCCGTTCAAGAGAACCGTCGCACCGGAAACAAAGCCCGTTCCATTGACCGTCAGAGCTAAATTGGGTGAACCCGCGGTGACTGTCATCGGTGAGACGCCAGAAATGGTTGGCATCCCGTTCGGAATCGTCGGCGCGACCAGCACCGTCATTGTCCCGCCGGTATAGCTTAGGTTGTAGTTTGGCGCGACCCCACCTGCGCAGGTGATCGGGTAGGTTCCGGCGGAGGAGGCAGACGTTGCCGTTGTGGTGCACGCCGGAGCAGTGGTGAATGCCAGGCCGCTCGGCGTGGTTGCGTAGGTGAGTGTCGGCACCGTTGTACCGGAGGTCATTGTCTGGTTATTCGCTGCGACGGTCGCGGCGGCGGTCTGCACGGTCATGTTTCCGGCCACATAGATAAACGTGCATCCTATCTTTGTAGCGCCAGAGCAGGAAATCGCCCCAATGTAGGTTCCGACAGCGCTTGTGCCAGTCGCAGAAGAGGTGCAGACCGGAGCAACCTGGAGCGGAATGCTGGGACTCACTGTGTAAGTAAGCGTGGGCAATGCGGAGCCGTATAGCATGGTCTGGCTATTCACAGTAATGGTCACTACCGGCTCGGTGATGGAGAAGGACGAGTTGACGGTCTGGTTTGAATAGTCGGGATCGCTGGGTACAAAGGAAGCAACCACAGCATAAGTTCCTGGGTCTGTCGGAGGTGTGGTGCTCCCATTGTAGGTAATGCCGATCGTGCCACTGAGCGCAGCGCCTGCGATACCCGTAGCGGTTGTGGTGCAGCCCTGTGGAGAGCCGGTCCACGAAATGCTGGCGCAGTTGACCGTGAAGGTTGGCATGGCCTGGCTGATGACCAGCGTAGCGCTCGCGCTGGTGTTTTCACTCGGATAATAGCTGCTCACAAAGCTCGCAACAACGGGGTAATTTCCCGCGGTTACGGGCAGCGTTGCCGAGCCGTTATAGGCGATGCTGGTAGTACCCGCGACGAACGGGGTTAGCGCGGCAGTGCAAACATGCGGCGTCCCGGTGTACACAGCCGCCGGACAGTTTAGGTTGAGGGAGGGCTCCATCCCGGTGGCGCTCACCACCAGGTTGACCGTCGCCACGGTACTGATCAGCACGCCTGCCGAGTTGGTGGTGTCGGTCACATTGTAGGTAAATGAGTCCATCCCGGTGAAACCTGCATTCGGAGTGTAGGTTACGGAGTTCCCAGACACGGCGGTCACGACTCCGCTTTGAGGCTGGCTCTGGATCGCATAGACCAGCGTATCGCTGCTGGTGCAATTTGTGCCCACTTGTCCTGACAGGGTGATTGGTTGCGGAATATTCCAGCCAATTTGCAGCGTCTGGCTTGTGCTTACCGGCGCCTGGCATGCCGCGCCCACATTGACGGCAACGTCCAGCGGATTCGCGCTGTTCGCGTTGATGGCAGGGCGATATGCGTCGTCCATCACGGTGATAGGAACCGTGTAAGTTGTCTCGCTGGTGGTGGGAATGCTGAACTGCTCCTGGTATTCAAGGTTTCCCAGGCCATCGGGAACGCCGATGCTGGCGGCTGTGATGGGAGCCAAAGAACTAGCGCCGGGAATGCCGCTCAGATTAACGTTCACATTGAAGATTTCGGAGGTTGGCTGGCTGGAGGGCGTCACCTTGACAGTCAAGGTCTCTGTCACCGTGCCACCCCCTGCGCCTTGCGCCACGCTTGGCTGGTCAAACGAAGCCGTCACCGTCGGCCCCACGGGATTCAGATTGGCGCAGGGTGTGGGTGTATAGGGCGTGGGCGACAATGGCGTGGACGCGTAGGATGCTTCGATGGTTGGAGTTGTCAGCGCCGAACTATTGTGCAGCACCCAGTTTGCCTGCCCCTTTACCGATCCAAGGCTCATTCCATTGGCTATGGGGGCCCAGTCGGTGAAGTTGTTGACTGTGTCTCCGCATGGGGTAAACGTGACACCGCTGGTAGCCAGTATTACTCCTGAAGGATATGTTGCCGAGTTTTGAATTGTAGCGTTGAGTTTCCCTTTGCCTGTGGCACGGATAAGAGCATTGAGGTTCTTCCCGGAGCCTTCGACATGGATGGCCCCTCCCAGAATAGTGTTCGGATAATGGGTGCTGCTTCCTCCCACCGGGAAGCTACTCCCATTCCAGCAGGTATTCAAGGTGGTTGTTCCACCTGAAACCTGGTCATAAAATGCCATGAAGTCCGATGCCAGCGGTGAAAACACAGCAGGCGGATTTGGATTTCCCGGAGGCACAGACTGGCAGGTGATTCCAATTCCAATCCCATTTACAAGGGCAATCATTCCTCCGCCCGACCCTGGCTTGACAGCGGAGCCGCTGTGACCAACATAACCGGTATTCGTAGCAGAAGTAGAGGAGACCGGCCCACTGTTGTTGTTTGTGATGGCGGTAAAGGTATTGGTAGGGCTGCCGTTGGTTTCGTAAGTCGTACCTAGAACGAGATCTGCCGTAATCAGCGGTATAGACTGCACACTTTGGTTCAAACCGCCGCCTGGACCTGCGGTGAGAACCAGCATGTACTGGCCGGGGTTCAGCCAGCAGTGGGAAGCCGGAAATACGGGATTCAACTGCGAGCTCGTCGATACAGGGTTACAGTTGCTCGCGGTAAATGCGCTTGAATACGAGATTGTAAAAGCCGGAAAATTTCCATCGTTGTTCGGGCCGCCGGTCGATCCTACCTTATAGGGGTCGAGCGATCCAATCGGCACAACACCCGATGCGGCAAAGGCGCTGCCAGAAGAGCCGAATTGCAGCGTCCAATTCTGTAGATCGATGGCCACCGGCGCGGCGTTGAAGAGTTCCAAATAATCGGATGCATAGGGTGAGGGACTTGCAACGGAGCCTGCGCCGCCCCCGGTAAAGATCTGGTTGATGACCAGGGAATGGGAACCCGGCGGCAGAATGGTGATGCTGAAAGTTTGCGTGGCCGTAACAAACAACGAGTCGGTTACCTGAACGGTAAACGGAGTAGGCAACGGCGGAGTGCCTGTTGTTACCTGCGTGGCCAAGCCGCTGATGACACCCGCGCTGGAAAGGCTCAACCCCGTGGGGAGCGACCCTATCAATTGCCAGTTGTAGGGCGCCTGGCCTCCTGTGGCGGCCAGCATTGCGTAGTAACTGTTGTTCGTATTGCCCACAGGCAGTGCAGTCGTGGTGATCGCAATCTGCGCCTGTGCATGAGCCACCAAAAAGAACAAGACGGGCAAGGATAAGACCGTCCGCAGGATGAACCTGCCGGGTCCGAGCGCTTTACGAATCTGAGTCAAGCTGTTCATGCACATCTCTCCAAACTGCACCATGGCTTGTGAATCTGTTTGCTTCCGTTGCAACATAATCGTCAATTGACCGTGAGCGTCAGAGTTGTCGACGCCTGCGTTGTCACGGACGGCGTTGTGGCCTTCGATCCGCCACACCCGACTGCGAAAATCAGGAACAGGCCAAGCGCGCCCACCGCGGGATACAGCCAGCGCCGTCTCTTACGGCCAATCCACATCAACCCGAACGGCAGGCCCAGCATGGCGTAGAACAAACCGCTCTGGCTGGAATGTCCATTCAACGAAGCGGACGTCGACGGATACACTGTGCCTACGACAAGAATCTGGTAGGTTCCGACCGGGGTATTCAAGCTGGTCGTCACCGTAATTATCTGGGTTTGCGCGTTGTAACTGCAGTTCACTCCCGCGGGAAGGTTAAAGCAATCTGCTGACGTCTGCGCTCCCTGCGAGAGGTTCATGAAAATGAGTTGTGCCGATGCGCCCTGCCCGCGCGTCACGGTGAACGAGGCGGTCTTCGCAACCAGGTAAGTCTGGATGTTGCTGTCGATCGCCAGCATCAGCGAAGTCGATACGCCGCCCGATGTTCCAGGGTTGGACACGGTGACGGCCACCAGGCCTGAGGAACTCACGTCGGAGACCGCAAGCGCCGCCGTCACCTGCGTGGCGCTCACAAATGTCGTTGTCTTTGCGGTTCCATTCAACAACACGGTCGCGCCGGTTTTGAACCCGGTTCCGTTTACCGTCAGGACAATTCCCGTTGAGCCGGCAACCACCACGGCCGGAGTGACGCTGCCCAGGATGGGAGCGCCGGAGACCGGAGCGGCAACGGTGATTGTTACCGCCGCTGCGCTGCTGGTCGTCGTAACCGCATTGGCATTCGCCACCGTGAAGCTAAGGCTATCGCTTCCCGCATACCCCGCCGTCGGCGTGTACATCAGGTTGGGAATCGTGCCGGTCAAGACACCGTGCGATGGATTGGCCGTCACCGCGTAACTCAGGGTATCGGTGATGGCGCATCCCGATCCCAAGGTACCGGCCAAATTCACCGCTACCGCGCCATTCTCTGCTACGGTCAGACTCTGGCTGGTTGCAGCCGGCGCCACGCAGGCTGGATTGATCGTCAATTCGGAATAAGCGGTCTGGGTCAGTGTTCCGTCGGTAGCCGTAACTGTGATGGGACTGACGCCGGTCGCCGCCGATGCCGCGGCGGTAACTGTCATCGTCGAGCTGACAGGGTTGGCGCCGACAACGACCGTTGCCGGATTGAAGCTGGCTGCCGCTCCCGACGGTAGCCCCGAGGCGCTCAAAGTGACGCTGCCCGTGTAGCCGGCGATCGGCGTAACGGTCGTGGTGAATGCAACAGATCTTCCGGCCGCGACTGTCTGCGAAGCGGGCGACGAGGACACCCCGAAATTAGGCGTCTCCACGACCATATTGCACAGTGCGACCGAGCCTACCTGGGCGGTGGCGTCCCAAAAGTTGATGCTGGGAGGAGTTCCCACCTGCGCGCCCGTGCGGAACGCATAGTTCGTTCCAATTGTAATTTCGCTCTGCCCCGGAGGCGTTACATAAATGGAATAGGTCGCTGCTGCAACATTGACCACTGCGCGGAAATGGTAGCTTGCTCCGGCTGTATAGGGAATCATGCTGAGTGCGGCAAAGGCGGCGCCATTGCGTGCGTCGATATCGCCGGTGGGATTGAAGCGCGCCGCCAGGACAAGATCTGTGTAGGAAGCGGAGCCATCTACGGTCGCCATATTTACATTCGTCAATCCGACGTTGGCGTTCTCGGTGCCCGTTAGCGAAGGCGTGGCGTCCCACTCGGCGGTAAAGGTCCCCGTCTGCGGCGGAATTGCTCCGGTAACCCAGTAGTAGCCCATCTGTTGAATACAGGCATTACTGATTGCCCCGACGATCAACTGGACCTTCGTTGTGTTTGTTAACACGCCGTCTGTGCCTGAAATGGTGAGGCTGTACGCTCCCGGTGCTGTCAAACCGGTTGTGAGCACTTTCACAGTAGAGTTTGGCGATGAATTCGACACCGTTGGTGACGACAACGTGACAGTGGCTCCCGCAGGAAGCCCTGATGAAACGCTCAGAGTAACTGTTCCCATGTAACTGCTGATGGGCGTTAGAGTGATTGGGTAACTTGCCACATCGCCGGCGACTGCCGAGACTACGGTTGGTGCTGAAGCGATGGAAAAATTCGCCGTCGGCGAACTGACAAGCAAAGTCAGCGGAAGGGTGTATGTGGAGGCGCCGCTGGTCCCGATTATGCTGAGTGCATACGATCCCGAAGCGGTCAGACTGCTGGCGGTGAGCGTCAGCGTCGAAGTGCCCACGCCGGTCACCGTGGATGGGCTGAAGCCGTAAGTCACACCCGACGGAAGTCCGCTGACACTCAGCGATACGGCTGGATTGGGATTGCTGCCGGGAACGACGTTGACGGTAAAGGTGGCGCTCGAACCGGACTGCATCGTGGAACTGGTGGCGCTCGACCACATCATGAAGGGCTGCAACTGCGAGGCATCGCCACCGTGTGTCAGGCTCTCGTAGACCATGATGTGGTACTCAGTGGGGTTCGGCAGTTGACGGATCGTCGTGTTGAGGTACTGGAGTGTAAGGGGCAGGTTGAGCCCGAGCCGATTGTGGTATTCGTTGTAGCCGATCTCGTCGACTGGGTAGATCGTTTTGGTAATCGTATTATTTGCAACCGATTGGTAAAGCGATGCCTGGTCGCACAGGCCCGTTGGGGGTACGGGATTGTTGAGCAGGTAGTACGCATTGAACTCCAGCGCCGCTGTCAACCGGTTCTGTGCATTCACCTGGAAGGTTCCCTGGGCCGTATCGGTAATGCTCTCCAGGTCCTGGTATAGGTTGACCCCCTGGATGTAAGCCGTTTCAGCCGCATCCAGCGAACCCGATAGGCTGTACTGCGCGTGACCGAAGTCGCGGCAGGTTTCCTGCTGAACACCGCTCATCGATGGGTCGAAGAGTGTTTGCCCATACCAACTGGCAGTGCCCCGAGGAGCGTGAACCGGCTGGCCGCCGTCGGTGAAATGGTAGAAGATTGCAGGAATGCGCTGCTTCCAGTAGGTGACGCCTGTATTGAAGGTCGCGGCATCGTCGTTATAGACGCCGATGTTGATCAGACCTTCGATCATGCTGGTTTCCCAATTGCCATTGGAATTGGTGCCGTTGATCAGCTGCGGCACCATGATGTTGTTCATCCATTGGCCGAAAGCAGCGGCCTGGGACTGGCCAGCAGTCGTACCATACGTAGGATTCCAACTGGTGGCGCTGGCCGGTCCCGACGGCAAACCCCATTTAATGATCTCCGCCGCGCGCGGCCACTTCTGGGAGTCCCAGGCTGCCTGCAGGGGGGTATTTGATGACGATTGGGTTCCTAAGCCAGGCACTACTTGACCGTTGACATTCCCATAACCCACGACATTCGTGGCGTAATAATTCATGATGGCGATGGCATTATTCGCGTAGGTCTGGTTTCCGGTGATGTACCAGAGGAGCGCCTGCACATAGGCCGCGGTGCCGTCGTCGTCGGAGTTCGAACAGCCATAGTTGGGGTTCGAGGTCGAACCGCAGACGATCAGTCCACCCGTAATCGCGAGGTTTCCCGATATCGTCTCACTATAGGTCAGCGAACCGCTGCTGCTGTTCTGCGCCTTGATGAATGCGGAGTAGAAGGGGTCCTGATGGGCCTGAACCATGATCTTCATATAGTTCAACTGCGCCTGGCTTAGAAGGACGCCTGGATGCTGAAAGGTCTGCCCGTGTGCAAGGAACTGCCCTCCAAATATCACGAACACCAACCATACCGCGAGTACGACAATCGATTTACGCGAGGCTCTCATGAGACGAATTTTCCTCCTGTTGTTGACCTTCATCCTTGGCTGTTGACGTTCCGAAGAAGCGGAAACGAAGCGGTCTGCCTTTGCGCAGTGTGCGTGAGATAGCATTCGGTCCCGACCCGGCGGGCAAGAGTGGAACTGGCTGAAAATGCTTGCGATGAGCTCTGTTGCAGTCGTGCAACGCGCTGCTGGGCTGCCACGCACCGGTCTCGTCGGCCCGCCGTGACTCATTTGTCGAAGAAGGCGCAATGCCGTAGAGCTGCAATCCTCGGCCCCGCCTGAAGAATCGTTCAATGGTCCGACATACTGGGGGCACCGGACGATCTGCGATTTCGGGCAAATACGCAGGAACAACATTCCCTTTAACAGGCAAGAATGCCGCGTCGATGAAATGTTTCGTTAACAAGTCGATCAAAATTGCCCCTTAGTCCAAGACAGCGAACACCTCGGCCCGCGCGCTTGCGATTTCCAAAGCGTCTGAGATGCCGAGATGTAAGAACGCTGCCGACGGTAGTCTCCCCGATACGATCCGGCAAGTGACTAACCGTTTGGTCGCTTGACCGGCTTCTATCGCATTATGAACAGGCGCGTTAGCGCCTGCTTTGTTCTTTGTGCCAAACGCCCTTTCAGGCTCATCTTGTATTGGAAAAGAGTGGCTCTTGTGCCCTATATGCTAAGTGTGCTTCAATCTCTCCGGTGCGTAGAAGCGTGTCCCTACTCCATGCTGGGAGCTCCGTTCGCATACAATTTCGCCGCGAGGGAAATTTCATGAGATATCAGAGTATGCGTTTTAAGGACGGTAAGTGCCTTGGAATCAGCATTATACTGTTCCTTGGCCTGATCTTCGTAATCACACTTTCGGGAGGGCTTCAGGCCTCGGCTCAAACGCCAAACTTCGGCCCGAACGTCACAATCATCACTCCGTCGATGTCAGAGTCGCAGATTGAGACGATTCTCACGACTATCGCAAACGATCCCAACAACTTCTCAACCACGTATATATCGAATCCAACTCAATCGCAATTCTCCACGACTCGAAATGCGATTCTGTTCATGCCTGGCGCCTACACCGTGAAAGCGCCAGTCGGGTACTACGAGTCGATCGCCGGCCTCGGCGCAACCCCCGGCGCGGTCACGATTTCAGGCTACCTGAGTCCCCAATTTGGCGCCTGGACGACCCAGAATTCAGGGAATGGCCCTGGGGCCTCATTAGGCATATATTTCTGGCGCTCCATGGAGAACCTGACGATCACTCCTCTCCAGAACACACCGCAAAACGGCGGCGCGGGCACACTGCTATGGGGCGTATCGCAAGCCGCGCCTTTCCGCCGCATGCAGATCAATGGTTCGCTGGAACTGACAAACGCCTACTGCGGCAGCTCCAGCGGCGGATACATCAGCAATACGGTCGTTACCGGCGCCGTCAACCCCTGCTCGCAGCAGCAGTGGTATACACGCAACAGCTCTCTTGGCAGTTGGTCAGGAGGCGTCTGGAATATGGTCTTCTCCGGCGTGCAGGGCGCGCCAGCGCCGAACTACCCGATCATCAATAGGTATACGGTGCTTCCCACGACTCCGGTGAGCCGCGAAAAGCCCTTCCTTTATGTGGATGGCAGCGGCAACTACAACGTGTTTGTGCCTGCGGCGCTGACCAATTCGTCCGGCACAACCTGGGCCGGCGCCTCCGGCACAGCCACTTCCACCGGCAGTGAGCCGGGCTACACGCTTCCGATCAGCAGCTTTTTCATCGCGCAGCCCTCGAACTCGCTCTCGGACATCAACACGGCCCTGGCGAACGGCCAGAACCTCATTCTGACTCCGGGCATCTATCAGTACAACGGCTCGATCAACATCACCCATCCCAACACCATCGTGCTGGGACTCGGCTATGCCACCATCGTGCCGCAGACGGGATCAGCCGCGATTACGGTTGCCGATGTGGATGGGGTGCAGATTGCCGGATTGCTTATCGACGCAGGCCCGGTCTCCTCGCCGGTGCTCATGCAGATCGGCGTTCAGGGCGCATCGCGCGTCAGCCACGCCAGCAACCCGATCACCATCAACGATGTCTTCTTCCGCATTGGCGGAGCCACAGTTGGCACCGCTGCCACCAGCATGGAAATTGACAGCGACAACGTCATCCTCGACAACATCTGGGCATGGCGCGCGGATCACGGCGCAGGAGCTTCTCCTATCTGGACGGGCAACGCCGCCACAAACGGCGTTATTGTGAATGGCGACAACGTTACGGCGCTGGGCCTATTCGTCGAGCACTACGAAGGAGCCCAGGTTCTATGGAATGGCAACGGCGGCGAGACCATCTTCTATCAGAGCGAGCTGCCCTATGATGTTCCAAGCCAGAGCGCGTGGATGGATGGCAGCGCGAACGGCTACCCGTCCTACGTGGTCTCCAACTCGGTTACGTCGCACGCCGCTTACGGCCTGGGTGTTTACTCCTACTTCAATCAGGGGGTAGCCATCGTCGAAGACAGCGCGATCACCGTGCCGTATACCCCTGGAGTGGACGTAATCGACGCCGTGTCAGTCTTTCTGACCGGAAGCGGACAAATTACCTACACCGTCGACAATGCGGGCACCGTGGTGAAAACCGGCTCCATGACCAGCTACGTGCCATTCTATGGCGTAGCCTGCTCGACGACCTGCCCGGCGGCGCCTGCGAATCTCGATGCATTCACGATTGCGCCAACCCAGGTCAATCTCACCTGGACGGCAAGCTCGACCTCCGGCGCCGTCTACACGGTATTCCGTTCGACGTCTCCCGGCTTTACGCCCTCCGCCGGTACTCAGGTGGCGACCAGCTTGACGGGCACGTCGTTCGCGGACACAACCGCAGTTGCCTCGACAACCTACTACTACATTGTGGAAGCGAGTGACGTCGCAGGCTTATCGCCGGCCTCAAATCAGGCCAGCGCCACAACCACCGTCAACCACGGCGGCACGATTACTACCGACGTTTTGAGGATTGACTCCGCCTACACGGGCGCAACTCCTCCAACCGGTTGGGTAGACGACGTAAACTACACGGGCGGAAACATGTCATCTTCGACACATGCGATCACGATTCCCGGTTCTCTCGTGAATTCCGCTCCGGCGGCTGTGTATCAGACGAATCGCAATGCCAGCAGCTTCTCCTATGCCATTCCGGGCCTGACGCCCGGCACAAGCTACATCGTAGACTTTCACTTTGCGGAAGTGTACAGTGGCGCAAGCTCAACCTTCCGTGCATTCAACGTCGCAATCAACGGCACTCAAGTGCTGAAGAATTACAACATCTGGGCCACGACAGGATGCCAGTATTGCGCCGACGTCCAATCATTCTACGCGGTCGCGGACGCCACCGGAACAATCACCATTAATTTCTCGGCCGGCTCTGCGAATAATCCCGAGGTCAGCGGAATCGAGATCGGCACGGGCAGCAACGTGCCTCCTGCGCCTGTTGCGCCAACCAGCCTCGCCACGTCCAGCGCCTCCGACACGCAGGCGAATATCAGTTGGAACGCAAGTTCAACCTCCGGCGTGGTGTATGAAGTTTTCCGCAGCACCATCTCCGGGTTTACACCCTCGGCCAGCAATCTGATCACCACCACCTCAGGCACTTCGTATGCGGACGCGTCGCTCTTGCCCCTGACGACGTATTACTATCTGGTGGAAGCCAGTAACGGGTTGTTTACCTCGCTGCCTTCCAACCAGGCCAGCGTCTCGACTCCCGTTGGCCCCGCGGCTAGCATTGCGGAGATCGGCGGTTCCGGTCAGACAGCAGCGTACAGCGCTGAATTCACTAATCCACTGACTGTCATCGTGCAGGACGCGTTCGGCAACCTGGTTCCCAGTGCGTCAGTAACCTTCGTGGGAACCGGTGTCAGCTTCCCGGCTGGAAACACGGTATCCACCAACTCTCTCGGCCAGGCGCAAGTTACCGCGCTGCCCAGCGCCGTCGGCACTCTTGCCGTTACGGCCAGCGTCTCTGGAGCAAGCGCTCCCGCCACCTTCAAGGAGACAGGCACGGTCGCCGCGCCCGTCGGACTGACCGCCACGGCCGTCTCGTATAGCCAGATCAATCTGAATTGGGGGGGAATCGTTCAGCCCGGAGTGACGTATAATGTCTACCGCAGCACTACGTCGGGGTTCACTCCATCACCGAGCAACCTGATTGCCACCCTCTCGACAACCACCTACGCGGATACCGGGCTTACCGCGACCACAACCTATTACTATGTGGTTGAAACCATGTACGCGAATGGAGCTTCTCCGGCATCCAACCAGGCCAGCACAACGACCCCCACGCCCAACTTCAGCCTCTCATTCAATCCAAGCACGCTTGCCATCTCCGGAGT
>OCZT010001679.1_pt1 | contig 22884 bp, 20 predicted proteins | sample 1539031 | NCBI WGS metagenome assembly OCZT01 (sample SAMEA3539308, study PRJEB22396) | soil metagenome | biome: tundra; feature: field; material: soil | place: USA | collected 2010-05 | depth 0.15 m | reverse complement strand
AAAAAGAGGGGCCGTATTGCTGTTGCCTGGGCACAGGATACAAATACTGTTGCCGCGATCGCAAAGGCGGTCAATAAGGGTTTTATTGACGCTGTTCTTATCGGAAACCCTTCCGAAATCAGAAAAACATGCAATGATGAGGGTATTGATTATAAGATATTTACTTTGATGGAAGCGGATAATGAGAGTCATGCATCTACTGAAGCGGTAAGGCTGGCAAAAGAAGATAAGACTGATATTGTCATGAAAGGTCTTATAGGAACAGATAAGTTTCTCAAAGCCATACTGGATAAAGAAAATGGTTTAATGCTTCCAGATGCTGTTCTAAGTTATGTATGTGCTCTGGAAATACCTGCATATCATAAGCTTCTGTTCATAACCGACCCTGCAGTAATTCCTTTTCCTGACCTGGATCAGAAAATTGCCATGGCCGGTTATGCAATCGAAATGGCTCAGAAATTTGGTATCGAAAAGCCGAAAATCGCCCTTATAGGAGCATCGGAAAAGATGAGCCGACATTTTGAGAGCGCTGTCGATTATTCAATAATGTGCAAAATGGCTGACCGAAACCAGATAAAGAATTGTATTATGGATGGCCCACTGGATATCTTTCTTGCCTGTGATAAACAATGTGGAAAAATTAAAGGAGTTAAAACTCCTGTTGATGGTGATGCGGATATCCTTCTCTTTCCTTCACTTGAATCCAGTAATCCATTCTATAAAGGACTCATGCTCTTTGCTGATGGTAAAATTGCCGGATTAATAAGGGGCACGGAAAAACCTGTAGTTGTAATGTCCAGAAATGAAAGCGAAATATCCAAGTATTACTGCATTGCATTGTCATGTCTGATGGCATAACGTCTGAAAGAAACACCAGAAACCAATCTTATTTATGATGAATCGCTTAATTCTGGCAATCAATCCGGGATCTACATCAACCAAATTTTCTCTCTTTGAAGAAGAAAAACTAGTTTTTGAAAAGACTCTACGGCATTCTTCAGAAGAATTAAAGAAATTTGAGAGAATTACCGATCAGTTTCATTTCAGAAGAAATCTGATAATGAATGAATTGTCGGAACGAAAAACAGATCTTGAAAAGATCGCCGTGGTAGTTGGTCGAGGGGGGCTGATAAAACCAATTGAATCAGGTATATATAAAGTCAATCAAAGGATGAAGAATGATTTGGCCGCGGGTTTTTCTGGTCAGCATGCAAGTAATTTAGGCGGACTTATTGCAGATGATATTGCGTCATCTTTAAGTGGTGCGGCGGCCTACATTGTTGATCCTGTGGTAGTGGATGAACTTCAGTCTATTGCCAGAATATCAGGCCATCCTGAAATTGAAAGAAAATCTATTTTTCATGCCCTTAACCAGAAGGCAGTTGCTCGTATTTATGCGACTTCCATTGGAAAGAGATATGAAGATTTAAACTTCGTTGTTGCGCATATGGGTGGAGGTGTTAGTGTTGGGGCACATAAAAATGGAAGAGTGATTGATGTGAATAATGCATTAAATGGCGATGGTCCTTTCTCTCCGGAACGCTCAGGCGGTCTTCCCTCTGGGCAGTTAGTCGATCTTTGTTTCAGTGGAAGATTTTCGTATGATGAGCTTAAGGAGATGATTACAGGGAAAGGAGGGATGGTGGCATATCTCGGAACCAACAGTTATATTGAGGTGTGTAAAATGGCAGAAAATGGCGACAAGAAAGCCATTCTTATCAGAGATGCTGCTTCTTACCAGATTGGAAAAGAGATAGGAGCAATGGCAGCTGTATTAAACGGGAAAGTCGACGCGATCATTCTTACCGGCGGTATGGCATATCAGGATACTAATATCATTGCTATCAGGTCTATGGTCAGTTTTATAGCAAATGTCGTTGTCTACCCAGGGGAGGATGAACTGAAAGCGCTTGCTTTTAATGGATTACTGGCATTGGATGGAAAGATTGAGATAAAAACATACATCTGATTTACTGCTAAACTGTTTATTTTTTACCCCCCTTGCCCCCCAAATGGGGGGATAAGCAGAATCAATGTTAGTGAAAGCTACTCAAAACAGGGGATAAGAAGAATCTAAGAAAATTATAGCCCCTCATTTGGGGGGCAAAGGATGTAAAATCACGGATTACCAACTGCTACAGGCAATATTTTCCCATTAAAAAACTTATGTCCGGTCAAAGCAAAACCAGAAATAAATTCTGCCATTTGTTTGGCATCAACAGGAGCTTTATAACCAGGAAATGCTTCATCAAACATCTCTGTCTGGACTGCACCCAGGGCCAGACAATTTACAGAGATACCAAACTCTGTGAATTCTGTTGCAAGGCACTCTGTAAGACAGGCCAATGCAGCTTTTGATGCGCTATAATAGGAGAGCCCCTTATATTTGGCGCTCCCCTGAAAACCTCCCATACTTGAGATATTAACAATATGAGATCCTGACGACATTGTTGGTTTTAATATTCTTATCAGCGAAGCTGGTCCGAAAAAATTTGTTTCCATAATCAGCCTGGCTTCATCATTGGTCGTCTGAAGGAAATCTTTAGAGATAAGGAATCCTGCGATATTAATGAGAATATCAACTCTTTCAAAATGATTGGAAACTGCCGTTCTGAACTTCTCATACTGGATGTCAAAAAGTGACATATCTAAAGAAAATGATTTAACATTTTTATATCTGACTGAAAGACTATTTAAAGCCTTTTCATTCCTGCCTGTTACAAAAATTTGATTACTAATATCTTGCGCAAGGAAATTTATTATCTCCTTCCCGATACCTCTGGTTCCTCCGTTTACAACTATATTCATCTTCTTACATTATAACTTAATTCAGTTCTGAGTCCAAAATTATTACTAAAGATATTTAATAATATTGACTCCTTGTAACCACGAATATAATATCAAGAATTGGTTGTTAATCAATTTATTTACTCTATTCTTCAACCTGGTACAGCCAAAATCAATGAATTAAATTGAATGAATAATGGAGTCATTTTAGCAACTACTGTCCGGATTATATGAATAAGGTTTTTCTTTAGCTCATAATGATTGAACATAAATTTATAAAAAATATAAAATATTAATCTAAACCACCTATTTATATATCATACTTAAACTAATAATCTTATATTTGCGAATATTTATATAATAATTTAGCAAATATTTGTTAATATGAAAATAAATTATTCACGATAAACATTACTTCAGATATTAAGAAAGAAATAAATTACATGGAAATGATGAACAACGGAGTTTCAATAATAGGATGCGGAAATATAGGTATTTCTTTATTACAGGGGTTATTGAAAGAGCAGACAATTCCTGCAAAAAATATTACTGTGACAAGACGTAATATCGAAGAGCTTGCCCATCTTAAAGAATCGGGAGTAAGAATAATGTCTGATAATATAGAAGCCATAAAGGAATCCGATCTTATAATTATTGCGGTAAAACCGTATAATATTGAAAGCGTTCTTGAAGAACTGAGAAAACACCTTGATCCCGGAAAACAACTTCTTATATCTGTAACTACAGGCGTGACTATCAGTAAGATTCAGGATGTAATCGGTACGAATGTAACGGTTTTCAGAGCAATGCCAAATATATCAGCCAGTGTCGGCAAATCGGTTACATGTATATGTCATAACGGAGCTAAAACAAAAGAGATTGAATCAGTGAAGTATCTGTTCGATTTAATTGGAACAACTATGGTAATTGACGAGGATCTGATGGAATCAGCAACTATTTTAGGAGCCTGCGGAATTGCATATGTTCTCAGGTTCATCAGGGCAATGATTCAGGGAGGCATTCAGATAGGTTTTGATGCAGCTACGGCAAGTGTAATTGTAAATCAGACAGTTAAAGGAGCTGCGGAATTATTAATAGAAAGGCATCAACATCCGGAATATGAGATTGATAAGGTGACCACTCCTAAGGGATGTACTATAGTTGGATTGAATGAAATGGAGCATAATGGTTTCAGCTCCTCCCTAATAAAAGGACTTGTCGCTTCGTTTGAAAAAATTGAAAAATAAGGCACAATCAGATACATGAGGAATATCTTATGACTTCCTTTCTTCCTGCCTTCTCTCTTGCAAATATTTATATAAAAAAGATTGAATGCATGACATATTATTAAGTACATTTTTTCGTTTATTTGTATCGTTCACACTTAAAATTACAAATTGGTAAAAATGATACTCAATAATATTAAGACTGCAATAATCAGTCATTCGCGGACCTTCTTTTTGGTTAGTATACTCTTATTTATTTCATTTTCAATATTATCAGGGCAAAGTAAAAAGGAGGAACAATTCCCCTTTGACCAGAAGGACAATAATGGGACGCCGTCTTTTAAAGACAGACTTTTCTATGGGGGAAATCTTGGATTACAGTTCGGGACGATAACTGATATTCAGGTTTCACCTGTAATTGGATACTGGGTTTTACCCCGGGTGGCAGTAGCCATCGGCCCTACTTACAGGTATTATAAAGACCCTTCTTCTGCAACAGCTCTATATGGAGCTAAAGGATATGTTCAATTTGCAATAGTTCAGGATCTTAGTTCAGTCATACCTATGGGAGGACATACAGGAATTTTCCTTCACGTGGAAGATGAATTGTTAAGTCTTAATTCATACTTTTGGAAGTGGCCTAATCCTTTCCATTCTGAAAGATTTTACTTAAATACCGTTCTTGTTGGTGGAGGTATCAGTCAGCATTTAGGTAGAAGATCATCACTTGATTTTATGGTTTTGTGGCCATTAGATAATCCTTATAGTCTCTATGATAATCCTGAAATAAGGATCAGTTTTATTTACTAAACATTTTTTATTACACTTCCATCTCATCAGGATTATTCAATAATTATCCTTAAAATCTTTATTGTCTGATTCGCCAGCCGGCAAATTGAATTATATTTGAACCTTTAAAAATATTGTTTAAATGAAAATTGAAAATAATAATATGGTCTCTCTGATATATGAACTGAGAGAGAATGATTCAAACGGAAGAATTATTGAGGCGCTGGATGAGTCCAGGCCATTAACATTTATATATGGAACGGGAAGACTGCTACCTGTTTTTGAATCAAATATCGGTTTATTGAAAACAGGAGATAATTTCAGGTTTACTCTAAATTCTGAAATGGCTTATGGAGACAAAAGGGAAGAAATGATAATAAATGTTCCTGTTGGCGTTTTTGAAACCAATGGAAAAATAAATGAAGACATTTGCAGGGTAGGAAACGAGGTTCCGATGACGGATTCAGACGGAAATCCTCTTACCGGAATTATTAATGAAATTACTGATTCATACGTAAGAATGGATTTCAATCATCCTATGGCTGGTCTTGATCTGTTTTTTTCGGGTAAAATTGTTGAAGTCCGTGAAGCCACTGAACGTGAATTGGCTGCGTCAATGAACTCCTGTTCAGGATGCAGCAGTAAAGAACATGCGGATTGTTCAGGAGGTTGTGGCTAATCTCAGTAACCAGTAATTCAGATTGCATAAAAAAGAAAATTAATGCAAAAAATCTGGAAACTATTCCCTTATTTGCTTCTTGGCATCATTAGTTTTACACTTGTCCTGATTGTTGTAAAGGCCAATAATATACTTGAGATTTCTCCAGTTATTTTGCTGATATTTAGAATTATAACAGTTTGTCTCCTGTTTATTTATGCTCTGAGAAAGAGATCTCTGACAACCTGGATTCTGATATGTATGGTTGCAGGAGCAGAATTCGGATATGATATCCCGGAAGTTGCAAAAAAACTTCAGGTGCTGAGCGATATCTTTCTCAGGATGATAAAAACAATCATTGCTCCCTTGCTCTTTTCAACTCTGGTAGTAGGTATCGCCGGGCATGCAAATATTAAGCAGATTGGAAGAATGGGATGGAAATCACTCCTGTACTTTGAAATAGTATCAACCCTTGCTTTATTTATCGGGCTTCTGGCAATAAACATTAGTAAAGCAGGTGTGGGAGTTGTGCTGCCTCCAAATCCTGAAGCACCACCAATTGCAGCTCTTAAAGCCCAGTCTGCAGGCGATTTTATTCTTCACATCTTTCCGGAGAATATTGCAAAATCAATTTTCGAAGGTCAGGTACTCCAGATTGTAATATTCAGTATTATTTTCGGGATTGCAGTAGCTATGGTCAAAGAGAAGTACAGAGCGCCCATGATACGGTTTAGTGAAAGTCTCGCAGAAGTAATGTTTAAGTTTACCAATATTATTATGTACTATGCACCTGTTGCAGTATTTGCAGCTGTTGCTTATACGGTGGGGCATATGGGACTCGATATTCTTTATAATCTCTTTAAACTCCTGGCTACTTTATATGTAGCATTGTTTGTTTTCCTTGGTGCTGTCCTGCTTCCGGTTGCATTGATTTTCAGAATACCTGTCAGACCATTTATTAAGGCAGTCTCCGAACCCGCAACAATTGCCTTCGCAACATCAAATTCAGAATCAGCGCTGCCATCTGCAATGGCAGCAATGGAGAGGTTCGGAATTCCAAGAAAAATCGTTGCATTCGTTATCCCGACTGGTTACAGTTTTAACCTTGATGGTACAACACTATATCTGTCCCTGGCATCAATTTTTGTTGCACAGGCTGCAGGCATTGATCTTCCAATTATAAGACAGGTTGTTATCTGTTTTACACTGATGCTTACAAGTAAAGGTGTGGCTGGTGTGTCAAGAGCGGCCCTGGTGATACTTCTGGGAACAGTTGTTAGTTTCGGTTTGCCGGTAGAACCAGTTTTTATTATACTTGGAATCGATGTCTTAATGGATATGGCACGTACATCGGTAAATGTCATAGGGAATTGCCTGGCTACAGCTGTTGTCGCGCGTTCAGAGCATGAATTTGATGAAGTAGCGGCCAGAAATTTCAAACCGGAATAGCAATTAATTTCTGAGTATAATTTGTCTTCAGCTAAATCGCGCTCTTATTGGAATTCAGCGTTGGCTCATAATATTACGGTGCTCTGCACCTCGGATTTTCTTTCACAATTGCATTGCTACATATATTACGCGACTCTGCCGCTTTGTTTTTTTAACAAAGGGGGCATAGCGCCAAAATATTTGTGAAAACAGTTAAAAGGTGCATAGCACCGAAATATTTGTAGGAAACAGTTTCAAGTGAAATAGAAGGTGCAGAGCACCGTAATATTTCTTATTATTATCAAAAAACAGGAACTATACATTTCCTTTTCCTTATCTGATTAAAAATCTCAACCCTTCCAGATTTGAATATTCAACGCTGAAATGGACTATGGTCCAAAATATTCAATTATTTAAATTGGACTCAATTTATTCAGATTTACAATTTCTCTCTGGAATTTTCAATTACTGTCAAAGATGATTGGTTTTATTTAAAAATACCCGGCATTACATTTGTAACCTTAAGAAAGTAGCTGCTTTATTCACAAATGTAACCAGAATTTCAGACTTTTAAGGTTACAGAGTTAAATAATATGGCTTTGATTATGCTGTTCTTTATAATATTCAATATATCAGTAGTATAAACTAGGTTAGCTATAGTAAATAGTACTTATTCTATCAGCTAATCTTGACTTAAATATGAAAAATGTTTAGAAAAATAAGTTAAAATACTATATACTATGATATTATATGACTAAACTATTGTATTACTTCATATAAATGTTCTTATTAAATAACATATAATCAGGCATATATAATTATAATGAAATATATAATTTGTAATGCAATTCGACAGCCTTACAAATGTAATTCACTGAAATTACAGATGGAATTTAAATAATATTTACATTTGTAATACTAATTATTAGTACAATGAAAGAGCGCTTACTTGAATTTCTTAGGGCTGAAAACAAATCTTCTGCGCAGTTAGCCGAGGATATTGGCGTTCAGGCTTCAGGTATCTCCCATATACTTTCAGGAAGGAATAATCCGAGTCTTGATTTTGTCTTAAAAATGCTTGAAAAATATCAGTTTCTCTCAACAGACTGGCTGTTATTTGGAAAAGGTTCGATGTATAAAGATGCTAAAATGCAAAATCTGTTTGATTATGAAACAGAGAAAGATCGGGGAAGCGATAAAATGCAATCTAAAAGTGAACAAATCCGTCCTGATTTTGAATTTACGGATGTAGTAAAAAACAAAAAGCAAGACGATCAGACATTACCTGTTGAAAAATCAACTTCAGAAGTTATTAAAATTGTCTGGTTCTATGAAAATAGCAGTTTCGAAGAGTTTTTTCCGCGCTGACGATGTTTTCAATATGATTTCAGATATCTAAAAATATCTTTTGTTTATATTTTTTGAAATCATTCATTAAAATTATCTTTGTCACAAACGCATTTTGGATGGCAAAGCGTATCGAAGATCTAAAAGTAATTGGAAATAAGCGTCTTACCAATGATTTTTTTATTCTTGAATTACTTGGGAATACTAAAATTCCTGACTTTAAGCCAGGCCAGTTTGCACAGGTGAGAGTTGATGGTAGTCCGGAAACATTTCTGCGCAGACCTATATCAATTCATGACGTTGATTTTGAGAAGAACACCTTTAAAATACTGATTCAGATTGCAGGAAAAGGTACCAAAACGCTATCGGAACTTGGAAATGGGGATATTCTGAATCTTATTTACCCTTTAGGCAATTCATTCTCCTTACCCTTTGAAAATGAGAAGGTACTTCTTGTTGGCGGAGGATGCGGAATAGCACCATTGTTGTTTCTTGCAAGGTACTTAAAATCAAATGGTAATATTCCAGATATTCTTCTGGGATTCAGAAATAGTGAAAGGATAATTGAATTTGAAGAATATTCTAAAATAGGGCAGGTATTTGTAACAACTGAAGACGGCTCAATGGGAGAAAAGGGATATGTGACCAGTCATTCTGTTTTTTCTGCTCGCCAGTATGACAGGATTTATTGCTGCGGCCCGGAGACAATGATGAAAGCCATATCAAGTTACTGCAAAAAAAGAAATATAAGTTGTGAAGTGTCACTCGAAAACCTCATGGCATGTGGAATAGGCGTTTGTCTTTGCTGTATTGTCGATACGGTTAAAGGCAATCTTTGCACTTGTGTAGACGGACCGGTTTTCAACATAAATGATCTTAAATGGTGAACCTTGGCTTTTCAATCGGCGATTTGCATTTCAAAAATCCTGTTCTGACTGCCTCCGGTACATTCGGATATGGATCGGAGTTTGATGATTTTCTTGATGTCTCAAAGTTAGGAGGAATTGTACTTAAAGGAACCACTATTGAACCGAGAGAAGGCAATCCCTATCCCAGAATGGCTGAGACATCGGCAGGAATGCTAAATGCTGTAGGTTTGCAGAATAAAGGCATCGAATACTTTGAAAATATTATCTATCCGCGTGTCCTGAATTATAAAACTAACATTATTGTTAATGTAAACGGCAGTTATATTGAAGATTATGTTGCTCTTGCTGAAAGAATTGACAAACTTGAAAAGATACCTGCCATTGAGCTGAATATATCATGTCCTAATGTGAAAATGGGAGGAATGGCTTTCGGTACAAATCTTGTTTCGGCCCGTGAAGTGACAAGAGAAGTCAGGGCTGTTTATTCAAAAAAACTTATTGTTAAATTATCTCCCAACGTTACGGATATTGTTGATTTTGCTAGAGTTGTTGAAGAGGAAGGTGCAGATTCAGTCTCGTTAATTAACACTCTGCTCGGGATGTCAGTTGATGTTGTAAATATGAGGCCTGCTCTCTCAACAATAACTGGCGGACTTTCAGGTCCGGCAATAAAACCGGTCGCTCTTAGGATGGTATGGCAGGTGGCTAATGCGGTAAAGATCCCGGTTATTGGAATGGGAGGTATCATGTCTGTATCTGATGCTTTGGAATTCCTGCTTGCCGGAGCAAGTGCGATTCAGATAGGAACAGCTTCATTCATTGATCCTCAGGCTTCAGTGAATATAGTTAAAGGAATAGAAGATTTTCTTGAAAGAAAGGGATTTTCCGATGTTAAGCAAATTATAGGGTTTATAAATCGTTCTGACTAGTCTTACAGGAATCGGAATAAAATTTGTTTAAACATTTTATTTTTGGTTATTACATTCTCTCAATTTTCCTTTAAATTTGTTATAAAATAAAAACATATTGTTTTAATCTATTAATTAACTGCTATAAAAATGTCTGAAAATTTACAAATTGATAATCTTGATAAAAAGATTCTCGACATTATCACGAAGAATGCAAGGGTTCCATACCTTGAAGTTGCGAGAGATTGTGGAGTATCTGGCGCTGCAATTCATCAGAGGGTTCAGAGGCTGATACGTATTGGCGTTATAAGAGGATCGGAATTTAAGGTTGATCCCGTGATGGTAGGCTTTAAAACATGTGCTTATATTGGTATATTTCTCGATCATCCGGGTCATTTCAGGGAAGTAGTTGAAAAATTCAAAGATATTCCAGAGATTATTGAATGTCATTATACCACAGGTAATTATTCATTGTTCATTAAAGTTTATACACGTGATAATGAGCATCTTAGAATGATATTGACCGATACAATTCAGAATATACCGGGTATAGTTCGTACCGAAACTTTAATATCACTGGAAGAATCAATAAACAGGCAGATCCCAGTTCTGTCGAGATAGAAAATATTTAATTGTAAATCATTTACACATAGGACGGTTTATTTTATCGTGGAAAATGGAACAATGCTTATTAAAAACTTTTCCATTCTTTTGGTTTAAAATAAAATTATCATACATTTGCACTCGCAAAAATAAAGGAGGATTCAGTAGCTCAACTGGTAGAGCATTCCGCTTTCCGGAAGGATCCTGGCTTATGTTGCAAATATAATTTGATTCAGTAGCTTAGCTGGTAGAGCATTCCGCTTTCCGGAAGGATCCTGGGTTAGGTTGCAAACATATTTTGATTCAGTAGCTCAGTTGGTAGAGCACATCCCTTTTAAGGATGGGGTCCTGGGTTCGAATCCCAGCTGGATCACAAAACACCAAAAGGAATTAGTTTTAATTCCTTTTTTTATGCTTAATAAAAGTATGTATACTCTGTATATACTTCATAGTAAGAGTCTTGATAAGTATTATGTAGGATATATTAATGACCTTACGAGACGATTAAATGAACATAATAGAATCAAAGGAAAGTTTACTGATGTTGGAATTCCATGGGTTCTTGTTTATAAAGAAACTTATGTGCTCTTACCGTCGGAAGTTATATTTCATCTGTCCGACCTTATTGTGGGCTTAGCTGCGTCTCCAAATGAGGCTGATTCATTAATATAATTTAAATATTTTTTTGATTGGCAATGGCTTTTTTTGCTGCTTCGAGATGAAGATATGCTTCATGGTAATACACAGCATTTTTCATCCTTAAATTCCAACTTTTTTGGAGTAACTCCAATGCTTCCTGATATTTATCCTGCTTATATAATCCCCATCCTTTAACATGTAAAGACTCATAATTGTCTGGGCTTAATTCCAATGCCATATCAACCAGTTCCATCCCCTGATTAATTTTAAGTTCCTTATCGATAAGAAAGAGAGCAAGATTATTTAGCCTTACTACATTTTGCGGTTCCAATGAGAGTGCCTTCCGATAATCTTCCTCTGCCTTATTCAGAACACCGGCTTCGGAGTAAATCAAAGCTATACTTGCTGCTATATCTGCCTCAGATTCTGAGTTCTCTTTACAGATAGAAATGTATTTCTCAATATATCTATTCGCTTCAATTGTACGTGCTTCAGAAAATAAAAGGATAGCTTGTCTGTATATCAGATTAGGATCATCAGGAAAATCCTGTTCTGCTTTCATATAAAGTTCTTCCTCTTCTTTATATTGTCTGGTTTTATGATAAGCAGTCCCAAGTCCGGTATAGTTCAAAACCCACCATGGTTTCGAATCCCATTCATTATATATTTGCAATGATTTTTCGTATGCTGTAATTGCTTTATCATATTGATACAAAAAACTATAAGCAGTGCCTAAATCATAATAAGTATGTGGCAATTGATCATCAATTTCCAGAAGCTGCTTTAAACATTTTATGGCTTCATTAGGTGTTTCAAAGAATGTGGCATAAACAAAATCTGTATAAATCCTTTGCAGGAAAGACATTTTATCCCTTTTCGCATATACTCTGATACACCATTTCTTACCTTCTTTATATAAGCCCTGATTCAAGTATGCCCAAGCAATATGCAAAGCAGCGTAAGTATAATTTGAATCAATAGCAATTGACTGAGAAAACATATTTATTGCAGAAGTATAATCCTTCTTTGATAAAGCACTCTGTCCATATATAAAATAACGATATGCATCAGGAGATTTCGTAAACACTAACTCCTGAATCTTGAGATTTTCCTTTTTTAATTTGGATATGACAAGAAAATCATTCACCTGTAATGAAAGCGAGTCTATCATATTAAAAATTATATCTTCTCCGGAGGGTTTCTGAATTTGAAAAGATTTAATAACCTCCTCTGTTTTTGTGTCAATTAATTGAGCATTTAACCTTATTGTAGAACCTGCCTGTTTTATATTTCCATAAACAACAAAATTAGCCCCCATCTTTTGCGAGACTGAATTTGCTATTGAAGGTGTTATAGAAGCGTAATTTGTAATTCCTTTGCTTTTAAGTAGATTGTTTATTGATTCTGTAGGAATTACTTTTATTTCCTTGGAGTTTGAAAGGGCAGTTATTAAAATATCCTGAATCCAATCTTGCATTGTCTTTAGTGCTGTCATTGGTCATATTCTGAAATGGCATTACAGCAACAGAAATTCTCTCTCCTGATGATCTTAGTCTTTCAAGTGTGTCTCGCTTGACTATCTTCGGATAAGCAAGTAGTCCAGTGACAATTAACAGGACAACGAGAGTGACAATATAGAGTATTTTTCTGCTGCCTTTTTTTGCAGGTTTCTCTGTATCAATATTTCTCTTATCTTCCTTAACTTCTTTAAATGATTCTTTATGTTGATCCTTTTCTTTTTCCACAAGGACTGATTCAGTATTCATCCCAAGGATAATCTCCTTTATTGCATGAGCCACTATAATGATTTGAATTCTGTATTTGGTATTATTTAAGTTTTTCTTTTCATCATCTTCAGGAGCAAGTGGTTTGTCTATGCCCGATTCTTTATAGATGAACTCAATGCCACGAAGCACTCCTCCAAGAATCGATTCACATTCCTTAATATCAGCATTGTCCAGATCATGAATACGGACTGGCAATACTCTACTTGCAACATTTCCGTTTGGCAGTTTTACCTTTAATCCGAATTGATCCTGTGAAGCCTGATCTATAAACGCTTTAAACTCATGCTCCCATGCAAATGATTTTGGATCGCAGTAGGTATGTGAGATTATTGGAATAAATATTAAGCACTTGAGTTTGTCCTTCAATGATGCATCCACATCATGTATCTCTAACAATCCATCATGGGGATTAATGTCAAAATAGACACTGATCTCTTCCTTGAATGTGGATTCAAGTTCGATTTTAAGAGCATCAACAAACTCGCTTACCCACCTGTCGCCTTTGTTGTCTTTCTGGCGGTAGCTGATGAAGATATCATAATTAAAACCTTCAATAATGCTTGATATCATAGGTCTTTTTATTGTGATAAAGTTAGGAAAGTATCAAACTCGATGCAAATTAATGAATGAACTTCTGAAATTTAACGTTTTAGAAGTAAAAAACCGTTGTGGTTAGAATCGATAACCATATTAGTTAATATGTTTCATAAACATTTTAATAACGGGCTGCTTATCTGAACCGCTACCTCAGCCTCAGCTTTTTTGCTGTCTTTGAGTAAAGCGGGTACTCTTTCTGTAATGAAATAACCAATTATGCGTCATGTATTAAAAACCAGTTAATAATTTAAAAACATGCGCTATGAAAAGACTATTTGTATTTATCGTTTTAACGATCACAGCAACTCTTGCTTACGGCCAGAAATCTATCGATGACTTATTTGAAAAATATGCAGGTAGAGATGGATTTACAACAGTAACTATTAACGGCAATCTGCTCAAATTGGCTCACTGCCTTGGCAGCAATGACGATGAAAACTCACTTCCTGCCAGCATTACTGAGATTCGGGTTCTTGCCCAGGAGGATAAGGGAATGAAAGTTGATAACTTTTATAACCTTGTAATTAATGATATCAACCTTAAAAATTATGATGAATTCATGAGAGTGAAGAAATCAGATCAGGATCTAAGAATGCTGGTCAGGTCAGAAGGAAATAAATTCAAAGAATTTCTCCTGATAGCTGGAGGAGAAAATAATGCTCTCATTCAGATAAAAGGCAATATGACTTATGCAGAAGCAAAGAAGTTTGCAAAAGATGCAGAGAAAGACCATAAACTGAACTTCACGGAAAAAGATAAGTGATTAATAATGTAGCTATCTTTATAAGCACTCTATTAGTTGCTAAAAGCAGGAATGACAAGGGCTGATTTTAATGATCTTGTCCGGCAGCTTAACCGGAATCTATATAGTTATGCTTTCCGCATTCTCCGTAATCAGGAGGAGGCGGAAGATGCTGTTCAGGAGGTCTTTATGAAGCTCTGGAACCTGGGAAGTAAGATTGATGAATATAAAAGTATAGGGGCACTGGCAACAACAATGGTCAAAAATTTTTGTATCGATCAGCTCAGAAAAAGAAAGCACCTTATTCAGGACGAAAACATTCAGCAGGATTTTATTAAAGCTGACACTGCATCTCCTTATGAGATTATTGAAAGAAGGGAATCAGAAAATATTCTGGATCATATTATTGACCAATTGCCAAATATCTATAAGGAGGTGATAGAACTCAGGGAGATTGAAGGGTTGTCTTATGAAGAAATTGCTGACAGGACTGAACAGAATATTAATACACTGAGAGTGACTTTGTCAAGAGCCAGAAAAAAAATCAGAGAAGAATTTAATAAATATCAGTATGAACGAAGAGGAAGTAAAGAGGTTGATCGAAAAGTACTATAACGGAGAAAGTACAATAGAAGAGGAGAGTGCTTTGAGAGATTATTTCAGGAAAGGGAATATCCCTGAAGGTTACGAAGCGGAAAAGCTCATTTTCAGCTATTATAATGAATCTGCAGAGCTTTCGGAACCATCGCTTGACTTTGAAGCAAGAATTTTAGCCGGGATTGACGCTTCTGATCTAAAAAGCAGATCGCTTAAGATGAGAAAATACCTTCTTCCTATATTGAGCGCAGCTGCCGGCTTAGTTATTCTGGCAGGATCTTACTTCTTTTTTGTTAGCAGAACTAAATCAGCAGATACATTCTCAGATCCTGAAATTGCTTATGCTGAAACAATTAAAATTCTCAGGGAGGTTTCATCCGAGATGAATCATGGCGCTCAGGTACTGGAACCTGTTGGCAAAATAAATGAGATTACCAGAAAAAGCTTTGAATCTCTGAATAAATCAACAAGAATTGTTGAGAAGAACCTGAGGAAACTTGATAAACTTCAAAGAGCAATTGAAATATCTCAAATTCCTATTGATAAAAATATAAATAAATAAAAATCAATGATATGAAAAAGTTTTTTCTTTCCTTCACTGCACTGTGCCTGACAATGACGATGCAGGCTCAAAGCAATCCCGTTGATGAGATGTTTAATAAATACTCTGAAAAACAGGGGTTCACAGTTGTATCTATCTCAAGCAAGATGTTCAGTCTGTTCGCGAATAAGGATCCGGAGAATAAAGATGCAGACAATGTTATAAATAAACTCAAATCAATTAAAATACTTTCTGTTGAAGACTCTTTGCTGAATAAAAACCTGAATTTTTATTCGGAACTCAGCAAAAAGCTTGATCTATCAGTTTATGAAGAACTTATGGTAATTAAAGAGGGACCTGATATTACAAAATTTTTAATAAAGCAAAATGGAAATATTATTTCTGAATTACTTGTTGTAAAAGGAGGTCCTGGAGGTAATTCCCTTATTTCAATTAAAGGAGAATTAAATCTGAAAAATATCTCCGACATGTCAAAGAGTCTTGATATGCAGGAACTTAAGAGCCTTGATAAGATACAAAAGAAAAGTCCTGACGAATAAGGAATGCATTTCATAAGTTCAGGAAGCAACCATTATTTTTATGATTTTGTCTATAAAATGGATGCGTCTTAAAATGCAGTACATCTCCAGATTGAATTTTTTTTATATTTGTATTAATACGAAACTTGAACCAATACGAAACCTATGAGCAAGCAAATCTTTAAAAGATCCGGGATTCTGATGATCATCCTGGTTCTATTTTCATCTGTTTCCTTTTCACAATTTAAGAATGTTAATTTTCTGAGAAGTGCACCGGCTGACGGCGCAAAATACCTTCAGGAATATATTACACCATTTGCCAATGCCTTTGGTTCAGGACTTAATGGAGGGTGGTATAATACGGCTAAGCCTCATAAACTTCTTGGATTCGACATCACAACAGGTATAAGTGTTGGTATTGTTCCCACATCTGCCGAAACTTTTGATGTATCTAAAATTGGTCTCTCATCATCATTAACAGGAACAGGTTTAGCATCTACTGTGGCGGGTCCTGATAAAAGTGGTCCCCTGATGACCTATCGTTCAAACGGAACAAATCTTGTTACTTTCAATACGCCTCCGGGAACAGCTTGGAGATACATACCAGTTCCTACCGCACAGGTTGGAATAGGATTACCATTTGGAACAGAATTAAAATTTAGATTCGTACCCAAAATAAACATTAAGAACGGAAATGTGTCTTTATGGGGCGTAGGACTTGTTCATAGCATTATGCAATATCTGCCGGGAAACAAACTATTACCTTTTGATGTTTCGCTTTTTGGCGGATTCACGAAGATTAATGGAAATGTACCTGTGGATTTACAGCCCGATCCTTCAATAAGTGCATATACAACTCCTTATGATATAGCTACTTCATTCAATGATCAGAATCTAAAGATCAGTGTTCAGGCTCTAAATATCAGTGCAATAGCCTCACTCAATCTGCCTGTAATTACTTTCTATGGAGGAATTGGTTATTGTAAAACGAAAACTGCGATTGATTTGACTGGTAATTTTCCTACGCCTGTTCTGGTAACACCTGCCGGTAATGGGGCTCCATATGTCCAATATAATAATAACGGGGTAAAAAAGGGCTCAGATTATCCAAATATGGATATTGTGAACTTCTCCGGCCTCAGGGCAAATATTGGTTTCAGGATAAAAATGTCTGTCATAACATTTCATGCTGATTACACCAGGGCACAATATAATGTTCTCACAATTGGTCTGGGAATCTCATTCAGATAAAAAAAAGAAAATTCTGAAATCCCCGGTTCCCAGAAAGTTCCGGGGATTTTTTTTAAAAGTAGAACTATTTCGGGGTATTTATAGTTAATACATTAAATCCAAATATAAAAAAGGCTGATGAATGATGAAGCACAGAAAATAAACAGAGGTTACCGGACATTACTTCTGGCTATTAAAAATACTGTACCGTCCGATGATAATCATCTTATAAGAAGAGCGTTGGATCTTGCTGTGGAAGCATGTGGTGATAAAAAAATTCTCACCGGCGAGACTGAAATCCTACATGCGCTCTCTGTCGCCAGAATTATTGCGGGAGAGATGGGACTTGGACTAACGTCAATAATCACTGCTTTATTACATGATTCTTATAACAATCTGAGTATTACCCCAAAACAATTAGAAAAAGAGTTTGGGAAGAAGGTCGTTGAGATATTGAATGGTTTTGCACGTATTACAAGTATCGATTCTATGCAATCTTCCTACCAGGCAGAAAACTTCCGCAAACTGCTGTTAAGTCTTGCCGACGATGTTAGGGTGATACTCATTAAGCTTATTGAAAGGCTTGAATACATGCGAAATCTTGACAATGCCCCGGAAAAAGATAGAATGCCCTTGGCTTCTGAGACCTATTTTCTCTATGCGCCACTGGCGCACAGACTGGGCTATTACAATATTAAATCAGAAATGGAGGACCTTTCAGTTAAATATCTTGAACCTGATCAATACAATTATGTTGATTGCCGTCTGAAACAAACTACAGCTTCCAGAAATAAACTGATCCGGGATTTCTCTGCTCCCCTGAAAGAAAAACTGGAAAAGCAGGGTTTTAAATTCACTATAAAAAGTCGTACAAAATCAATACATTCCATAATGCTTAAAATGAAAAAGCAGGGAGTGGAATTTGAGGAGGTGTATGATCTTTTTGCTGTCAGGATTATTATAGATAGCCCGGAGGAAAATGAAAAACCTGATTGCTGGCGAGCTTATTCTGTTGTAACCGATCTATATCAACCCAACCCGAGCAGGTTACGTGACTGGATCTCTGTGCCAAAATCGAATGGTTATGAATCTCTTCATACCACTGTGGTGGGTCCACGGGGAAAATGGGTTGAAGTACAAATTCGTTCCACAAGGATGGATGAGATTGCGGAAAATGGATTGGCGGCTCACTTCAAATATAAGGGAATTAAAGGAGAAGGAGGACTTGACTCGTGGTTGTCAAAGATGCGAGAGATACTGGAATCACCTGAAAAAGAGGATAATGCGTTTCTAGATCAGGTACGGTCAGGATTATACACTGATGAAGTATTTGTATTTACCCCAAAAGGTGATCTGCGGCAATTGGCTGCAGGAGCGACAGTTCTTGATTTTGCGTTTGATATTCATACTGATGTCGGAGCTTCGTGTGTGGGAGGAAAGGTCAATGGAAAGAATGTGACTATAAGGTATGTTTTGCAGAATGGAGATCATGTTTCCATTATAAGATCAAAAAATCAGAAACCAAAGCAGGACTGGTTGTCTTTCGTAGTTACAACGAAAGCAAAAACGAAGATTAAACAGGTTTTGAATGAAGAGAAAACCAAAGCTGCAGCTGAAGGAAAAGAGATACTGATGCGCCGGATGAAGAACTGGAAGATAGTTTATGGTGATACCCTGATACAAAAACTGCTCAATTATTATACTCTGAAAACTGCTCAGGATCTATATTATCTTATTGCAACCGAAAAGCTGGAACTCCTTCAGATTAAAGAGGTTTTATTAAAGGAAGAATCGATAGAAGAAAATCCTCCGGTACCAGTATTGCCGGAAAAAGTGACAAAAGAACAGGCTGATTTACAGATTTCTGATTACTTAATAATTGAAGACAGGGTAGAAGGACTTGACTATAAATTTTCAAAATGCTGCAATCCTGTATTTGGCGACAGTGTTTTTGGTTTTGTCACAATTTCTGAAGGAATAAAAATTCACAGGACAGGGTGCCCGAATGCGCACAATATGATGGCCAGGTATCCTTACAGAGTAATTGCTGCCCGCTGGTCAAAGGCAAAGAGTAGTCTATCATTCATAGCTACAATTAAAGTAACAGGAATTGAGGATGTCGGTATGGTAAATAAAATTGCCGATGTAATTGCTGGCCAAAAGGCAGTTGTCAGGAGTTTTAATTATAATATGGCTGATGGGATATTTGAAGGGATACTAACTATTATAGTTCCAAACAGCGATATTCTTTATGGCATTATAAGAAAGATACAAGGTATAAAAGGAATACTTAAAGCCGTACGTTATGATAATGACTAGTATCTCTGATCAGGTTTCACAGGAAGCTTTGCCATCTTTTCGACCTCCAGAGAAGGAAACCCGAATTCTTCAACGACTTTTCCAAGGATCAGATATGTGCCGCTTCCTTTAAATGGCCAGTTTTTAAGCGATTGAGAGAAATGGGTAGTATCGAAAAAGTTGCCCTCAGAATCGATAAAGCATCCGAAATTCATCCAGTCATTTTTTATTGTTTTGATATACTTTATGGTAACAAGGTGTCCGACCATCCTGATTTTTCTGCCGGTATATTCGCTCATTCTTCGTGCTGATACTTCGCCACGGAAGGGTGTTTCAAGCATATCGAACCAGCTCATAGTGACAGGAAAACCGAATAATTCGATTTCATCATATACATCTTCGATTTTTCCCTGGACAAGATCGGGAAGAGAAAAATCACGGACAGGAGAGGAGAAGAGCGGACGAATATTATCCGGTTTGTTTTTGTTAATCATCATATGAGCTTCCCATAAAAGTACCGCCTTCTTCTTTCCTGTAAATCTGAATGCCCCTGCTTTTATAAGAAGAATTACCTGCTCAAGCCCGGGATTTACTCTTGTAACAAAATCGTTCAGATCGGAGAACGAACCTTCCGCATTGCGTATAACTTCAATTGATTGGGCAAGCTTGTACTCAAGGCTCATGATATGAATGAATCCAAGGTATATGTCTGTTCCGTAGATGGTTGTCTTATAATTACTTTTATTAACGCATGGCAGCTGGACAGTTGCTCCGCATCTTTTTGCTTCATGCACATAGACCCAGGTCCTGTAAAAGCCTCCGAAGTTGTTTATTACAGCAACCATGAACTCAAGAGGATAATGCGCCTTAAGATAAAGACTCTGGAAACTTTCAACGGCATATGAAGCAGAATGTGCTTTTGAGAACGAATACCCCGCAAAAGATTCGATCTGTCGCCACACTTCTTTAGTAACCTTATCGCTATAGCCCTTTTCGCGGCAGTTTGAGAAGAACCTTTCAATTATGCGTTGCATCTCCTGTTTAGACCTGTATTTGCCACTCATGGCACGTCTCAGTGTGTCAGCATCAGAAAGATCCAATCCTGCAAAATGATGACAGACTTTAAGAACATCTTCCTGGTAGACCATAACACCGAATGTCTCAGCAAGCTGCTCCTTCATAACCGGATGTATATATTCGAATTTCCCGGGATTATGAAACCTGTAAATATATTCTTTCATCATACCTGAGCGCGCAACACCAGGTCTTATAACGGAACTGGCAGCTACAAGAGTAGTGTAATTGTCACATTGCAGTTTTTTCAGAAGGCCTCGCATTGCAGGGCTTTCGATATAGAAGCATCCTTTTGTTTCACCGATCTTCAGATACTCTTTTACCTTTTCATCGTTTTTAAATTTCTGTACGGCATGAACATCAACATCGATACCCTGATTGCGCAGGATTATTTCCGCACTTTCCAGGATATGCCCTATTCCACGCTGGCTCAGAATGTCGAGTTTTTCGAAACCAATCTCTTCGGCAGTGTACATATCCCACTGGGTAGTCGGAAAACCCTTCGGAGGCATATCGAGGGCAGTATAGCAGGTAATAGGTTCTTCTGATATGAGGATGCCCCCGGCATGGATACTTCGCATATTGGGGAAATCAGCTATCTTCAGACCTGTCGAGAAAATAATATTGGTTATCTCATTTCTGTTTGTTTCTGCGGAAGGATTATCAATCAGCGAATCAATCTCTTCCTTGGGCAAGCCATGTACTTTTCCAAGTTCACGCACGATTGATTTTCCTCTGAAGGTGCTCATAGTGCCAAGCAGTGCTGTGTGTCCGTAACCATATCTCTTGAAAATATAGTCAATGACCTCGTCCCGTTCTTTCCATGAGTAGTCGATATCGAAATCGGGGGGACTACTTCGTTTCGGATTAATAAATCTCTCGAAGTAAAGGTTTAGATCAATGGGGTCAACGTTAGTGATTTTCAGACAATAAGCATCCCATGTTATCAGAAAGTAGGCAGAGAAACCAAGCCTGTCGATTATCTCAAGCTCGTGCTTCACTCTTTTCTTTGCTTCATTATTCTGCCTGCCATACCTGTATGCCATTCCGTCCCAGGCAAGCTTTTCAAGAAGCAGCTTGTCGTCATATCTGCTTGCCGAATAGATCTTTTTATTCTTCAGACTATCCCGATCAAATTGTAAATCACAGTCATCCAGAAGCTTTTTTGTGTTGGTTATCAGCCATGGGTATTCTTTCATGATTTTTTCAACAGAGGCCGGATCTCTGAAGAATTCGTCTTCTCCGGCACATTGCCAATGCTGCAGGTGACTCAGCAGAATATTATTGTCTACTGCCCGCAGGCTCCTGTGAATAAAGATGTCATCTGTTTCTGCAAAAGTAACCGTTTGAAGTAATACCATCGAGTTCCTGTTTAACGATGAAGTCATTGTCAGCAGACTGTTCAGCTCGTATGGTTTTATTCCAATACGTTCGTTATCAAATAGTTTACGGGCAGGAAGTTTTTTTACGGAATATATAATATACGATTCGGAAAATTGAGGTGCCGGAAAAGGAATTGAGGACTTGTTGAAATTCTGGGCAGAGAGGAATTCATTCAACTCCTGCAAACCATTGTTATTACGCGCAATTCCGATATACTGAAATTCATTCTCATTTCTGAATTCTATGCCTGCAACAGGCCTGATATTGTTTTTACTGCATTCTCCTGCAAATTCGGGAATTCCGGTTGAGTTGTTAATGTCAGTAAGTACAATAGTATCTGCCCCGGCAGCATGTGCTTTCTGCACGAGCTGTTCAACGGACATGGTTCCGTAGCGGAGACTGTAATATGAGTGACAGTTAAGATACATGTTGTTGTTTTTCGGTACGCGGTTTGCGGCGTGCGGTTTGCGGTGCGAGGAGATGGTCATTTTCCTCATGTTCTCCATACTTTGAAATACCGCGTACCGCGCACCGCATACCACATACCCGTTTTTAGTGCCAATACCCTCCCCGTAGTCTCTCCTCCATCATATTCTGCTCATTAACGGCATTTTCAAGCTGTTTCAGGGCTTTTTCCTCTCTTTCGCTTACCGTCATCACTCCGGAGGCTCTCCTGACCGCATTACGCCCGAAACGCTTCCGGATCCTGTCCATGGCCATATAAAGGCTGACTTTTTCCGGAGTATCATCAAACATGTCAAGCTGCTGGACTCCTCTTACCATATGACTGAACCTTACGCCAATAAGTCTTATAAGCATACGTCTCTGGTAGAGTTTTGCAA
>OCZT010001678.1_pt1 | contig 22887 bp, 19 predicted proteins | sample 1539031 | NCBI WGS metagenome assembly OCZT01 (sample SAMEA3539308, study PRJEB22396) | soil metagenome | biome: tundra; feature: field; material: soil | place: USA | collected 2010-05 | depth 0.15 m | reverse complement strand
CAGCGCGAGGCGGCTCGAGCAGGCGTTGCGGGCGCGCCCGGTGCCCCGCGCGCCGGCGCGCTTCACCGCGCGTACGATGACGATCCTGCGCCGGCGGCGCTGGCGGAGCGAGCAGTTTCTCGACGTCGGCTTCAACGTCGCGCTGGGGGCCGTCGCGCTGGTGGTCGTCGTGGGCGTGGTCGTCCTGCTCAACCGCGCCGGCGTGACGTCGATCGGGACCGGCGCGATGGACTTCATGAGCGACGGTGTCATGAGGCTCGCGCGCCGCGCCGCGCCGGCGGTACCGGTCTACGCCGGCGCGACGGCGCTGCTCGCCACAGCGCTGGGCATCTGGTGGTGGGCGGAAAAAGAGATCTGAATCTGATACAAGTTCGTCCTTTACTGAAGTGGGTCGGCGGCAAGCGGCAGCTCCTGCCGCAGCTGCGGCCGTTCTATCCGCGCGCGTTCGGGCGGTACATCGAACCGTTTTTTGGCAGCGGCGCGGTGTTCTTCGATCTCCACAGCGCCGGCCTCCTGCGCGGCCACGACGTCATCCTCATCGACTCCAACGCCGATCTCATCGGGTGCTACGAGGCGGTGCGCGATCAGCCGGACGAGGTGGCGGCGGTGCTCGACCGGCTTGCCACGGCCCATGCGCGCGACGGCCGCGCCCACTATTACGACGTACGCGATCGCCGATTCAATCCGCTGCGCGAGGAGCGCCGCCTGGCCGATGGCCGCATCGCGTACACGCCCGAGCTGGCGGCGATGCTCATTTATCTCAACCGGACCGGATTCAATGGGCTGTTCCGCGTCAATGCGAGCGGCGCGTTCAATGTGCCGGCGGGGCGCTACGATCGGCCCAAGATTCTGGATCGGGAGAAGCTGCTGCGCGTGGCTGGCGCGCTCGGCGATCCACGCGTGCGGCTGGAGTACGGGTCGTTCGAGCGGGCGATCGAGGACGCGGCGGCTGGCGATTTTCTGTATGTCGATCCGCCGTACGCGCCGTTGAGCCAGACGGCGAACTTCACGTCGTACACGATGAGGCGCTTCGATCGGCATGACCAGCAGCGACTGCAGCAGGCCATCGTGTCGCTGGCGCGGCGCGGGTGTCACGTGCTGCTGAGCAATTCCACCGCGGAGGAGATCGCGGCGCTATACGAGACGAATGCCGAAGCGTTCGAAGCAGGGCTCCGCGCGCTGCGCGTGCCGGCCCGCCGCGCGATCAACAGCAACGGCGCGCGCCGCGGCCCAGTGGAAGAATACGTGATTACGAATATCAGCCGTGCGGCGAGCTACGCGCCTTCGACCCAGACGAGCTGACGGCACTCCGGACAGGCGTAGGCCATGCGGAGATCGCCGTCGAACGACACGAAGCCGCCCTGCCCGTGGCTCGCGCAGGCGGGGCAAATCGCCGCCGTATTCGCATCGATCGTCGCCACGCGCAGCGGATGCCCGGTGGTCGGACACGGAATCATGGCGGGCCCGGCTTCGTGGCGCAGGACCTGCGGACGTCCGTCGGTACCGGTCTGGCAGCGGAACAATCCGTGGAAGGGATCGGACATTTTGCGCGCGGATAGTACCATGGGGATCGGCCGACGGCAATATAATGGAGTCATTGCGCGAAAGTGGCGGAACTTGGCAGACGCGCCGGACTTAGGATCCGGTAGCCGAAAGGCTTTGGGGGTTCGACTCCCCCCTTTCGCACGCCTTCGCTCGCCTTCGGCGGGCTTCGGCGCTGCAGGCACGAGACGCGAAGGCGTCGCGCCGTAGCCGCGTGGCGGCGGAGGCGGACCAACATCCATGAAGACTGAAATCGTCGACGTGAACGAGACGCGCAAGAACTTGCGCGTCGAAATCCCGCAGGACGTGGTCGACGCGGAAATCGATCGCATCACGCGCGACTACTCGCGCAAGGCGCGCGTCCCGGGGTTCCGCCCCGGCAAGGCGCCGTCGCGCGTCATCAAGCAGCGCTACAAGGATCAGATCCTCCACGACGTGGTGCACGATCTGATTCCGCGCGCGGTGGACGATGCGCTGCGCGAGCGGGGCGTCGAAGCGGTCGACACGCCGGACATCCGCGATGTCACGGTCGACGAAGGGCAGCCGCTCACCTTCACGGCGTCCTTCGACACGGTGCCGTCGTTCGATCCGGGCGATTACACCACGGTGGCGCTCACGCGTACAGCCAGCAAGGTGGAAGAAGAAGCGGTCGACCTCGCGATGCAGCGGCTGCGCGACCGCGCGGCGCGGTTCGAGCCGGTCGAGGGCCGCGGCGTCGATCACGGCGACACGATCACGGTCGACCTGCAGCGGCTCGCCGGCGGGAAGCCGGACACGCACGACAACGTCAGCGTCGAGCTCGGCGCGAAGGCGAACCCGCCGGGGTTCGACGAACAGCTGCTCGGCCTGGAGGTCGGCGCAACCAAGAGCTTCGACATTCACTATCCGGCCGACCACCCGATCGGGGAGTTGGCGGGGACCGACGTGTCCTATACCGTGACGGTGAAGGGCATCAAGCGGCGCATCCTCCCCGAGCTCGACGACGAGTTCGCGAAGGACCTCGGGGAATTCGAGACGCTGGACGCGCTGCGCGCCCGCGTGCGGGAGGATCTCGAGCACGAAGCGCGGCACGCCGCCGAGCGCGACGTGCGCGCCCAGCTCATGAAGCAGCTCGCCGCGCGGGTGCCGTTCGAGGTGCCGCCCTCGCTCATCGATCGCGAGATCGATCGGCGGCTCGAGGAGTTCGCGCACCGGCTGATCGAGCAGAACATCGACCCGCGGCAGGCTGGGATCGACTGGAACGCGTTCCGCGAGAGCCAGCGCGAGGTGGCCCGCGAAGCGGTGGCCGGCGCCATCGTGCTGGACGAGGTGGCGCGGCGCGAGCAGCTCGACGTGACGAACGAGGAGATCGATCAGGAAATTGGCCGCCACGCGGAACGGACGGGCCGGACGCCGGCCGCCGTGCGGGCGCGGCTCGTGAGTGAGGGCGGGCTCTCGAGGGTGTCGGCGGGGCTGCGCCGAGAGAAGTCGATTGACTTTCTGATGGCTCGTGCTACACTTTCTGGAGAAGCGTAGACTTCCCCGCTCGGATTTCCCCGACAATCAGCCGATTCAAACGCTATGCGCTACCAGCTTCCCGATCTGCGGATGCAACTTGTGCCGATGGTGGTCGAACAGACCAACCGCGGCGAACGAGCGTACGACATCTTTTCGCGGCTTCTCAAGGACAGCATCATCTTCATCGGCACGCCGATTGACGACCAGATTGCCAATCTCGTCATCGCGCAGATGCTCTTCCTGGAGGCGGAGGATCCCGACAAGGACATCCTCTTGTATATCAACAGCCCCGGTGGGTCGATTACGGCCGGGATGGCGATTTACGACACGATGCAGTTCATCAAGCCGGACGTGCAGACCTACTGCATCGGCCAGGCGGCCTCGATGGCGGCAGTCCTGCTGGCGGCTGGGGCGAAAGGAAAGCGTTTTTCGCTCCCGAATTCACGGATCGTCATTCATCAGCCGCTGATGTCTGGCCTCGGGGGCCAAGCGACCGATATTGATATTGCAGCCCGTGAAATCCTGCGGATGCGCGAGCGCATCAACGACATCCTGGTTCGCCACACCGGCCAGACGGTCAAACGCATCCAGGACGACACGGAGCGCGACTACATCATGTCTGCGGATCAGGGCAAAGAATACGGTATTATTGATGATGTCATTCGGAAGAGGGCCTAGGGGCAAAGGGCTGAGGGCAAAGGGCTAAAGGCTAAGCATGGTGAAAAAGGCCGGCGAAACGGAAGTGCTCCGCTGCTCCTTCTGCAACAAGGACCAGAACGACGTTCGCAAATTGATCGCCGGGCCGACGGTGTTCATTTGCGATGAATGCGTCGAAGTGTGCAACGACATCATCGCGGACGACAACCGCTTCGAGAACCGCGGCACCCGCACCTCGCTCCCGACCCCCCAGGAAATCAAGAAGTTCCTCGACGAATACGTCATCGGCCAGGAGCGGACCAAGAAGAAGCTCGCCGTCGCGGTCTACAACCACTACAAGCGCATCGAGATCCAGAAGCAGCCGCGCAGCCGCAACGACATCGAGCTGACCAAGTCGAACATTCTGCTCATCGGCCCGACCGGCACCGGCAAGACGCTGCTCGCGCAGACGCTCGCCAAGCTCCTCTCGGTCCCCTTCACCATCGTCGACGCGACGACGCTGACCGAAGCGGGCTACGTGGGCGAGGACGTCGAGAACATCATCCTGAAGCTGCTGCAGTCGGCCGGCGGCGACATCGAGAAGTGCCAGCAGGGCATCATCTACATCGACGAGGTCGACAAGATCTGCCGCAAGGACGAGAACCCGTCGATCACGCGCGACGTATCGGGTGAAGGCGTGCAGCAGGCGCTGCTCAAGATTCTCGAAGGGACGGTCGCCAACGTGCCGCCGCAGGGCGGCCGCAAGCACCCGCACCAGGAATTCTTCCAGGTCGACACGACCAACATCCTCTTCATCTGCGGCGGCGCCTTCGTCGGCCTCGACAAGCAGATCGAGCGGCGCGTCGGCAAGAAGACGCTCGGCTTCCGCGCCGACGTCAAGTCGCTGCGCACGCGCGACATCGGCGTCACGCTCGAACAGCTCGAGCCGTCGGACCTGATCAAGTACGGCCTCATTCCGGAGTTCGTCGGCCGGCTGCCGGTCATCGGCACGCTGCACGAGCTCGATCGGGCCGCGCTCATCCAGATTCTCACCCAGCCGCGCAACGCCATCACGCGCCAGTACATGAAGCTCTTCGAGTACGAGAACGTCAAGCTCCGCTTCACCGACGATGCGCTCGACGCGATCGCGGAGTCGGCGCTGGAGCGCAAGATCGGCGCGCGCGGCCTGCGGATGATCATCGAAGAGCTCATGCTCGACCTGATGTATCAGGTGCCGAACCAGAAAAAGGTTCGCGAGGTCACGATCACGCGCGACGTGGTCATGGCGAAAGATAAACCGATCACACTGATCGAGAAGGCGGGCTAGTGTCTCAGGAGTCCCCGTTGGAAGTGTACGAAACCCTGCCGATCGTCCCGCTGCGCGACGTCGTCGTCTTCCCGCACATGATGATGCCGTTCGTGATCGGCCGGCCGAGCTCCACGCGCGCGCTCGAGCACGCCCTGCTCAAGGACAAGCGGATCTTCCTGGCGGCGCAGCACGACGCGTCGATCGACGACCCGCGTCCGGAAGACATCTTCACGATGGGCTGCGTGGCCAACGTGGTGCAGAGCCTCAAGCTGCCCGACGGCAACATCAAGGTGCTCGTCGAAGGCGTCGATCGCGCGCGCGCCGTCGAGTGGAAGGAAGACAAGGGCTTCTACCGCGTCGTCGTCAAGGTGCTGCCCAAGCAGCGCGAAGCCAACGGCGAGGCCGAGAGCACGATGAGCCGCGTGGTGTCGCTCTTCGAGCAGTACGTGAAGCTGTCGAACAACCTGCACTACGACGCGATGATCGCCGCCGTGCGCGTGGAGGACCCGGGCAAGCTGGCCGACACGATCGCCGCGCACCTGCTGGTCGGCGTCGACGAGAAGCAGAATCTGCTCGAGATCATCTCGCCCGTCGAGCGCCTGAACCGCATCGCCGGCATCCTGGAGATTGAAGTCGACAAGCTGCAGGTCGATCGCCGCATCCAGTCTCGCGTGAAGAAGCAGATGGAGAAGGCGCAGAAGGAGTACTACCTCAACGAGAAGATGAAGGCGATCCAGAAGGAACTGGGCCGCAAGGACGAAAAGGGCAACGAGGTCGACGACCTGAAGAAGAAGATCGAACAGTCGAAGATGCCCAAGGACGTCGAGGAGAAGGCCATCCAGGAGCTCAAGCGCCTGGAATCGATGCCGCCGATGTCGGCCGAGGCGACCGTCTCGCGCAACTATCTCGACTGGCTGATCGCGGTGCCGTGGTTCAAGAAGACGCGGGAGAGCCGCGACTTGAAGCGCGCCGAAGAAATCCTGAACGAAGACCATTACGGGCTCGAGAAGATCAAGGAACGCATCCTCGAGTTCCTCGCCGTGCGCGCGCTGGTGAAGAAGCCGAAGGCGACGATCCTCACCTTCTCCGGGCCGCCCGGAGTCGGCAAGACGTCGCTCGCCAAGTCGATCGCCCGCGCGATGAACCGCAAGTTCGTCCGCCTCTCGCTCGGCGGCGTGCGCGACGAAGCCGAGATTCGCGGCCACCGCCGCACCTACATCGGCGCGTTCCCCGGCCAGATCATCCAGATGATGAAGAAGGCCGGATCGATGAACCCGGTGTTCCTGCTCGACGAAGTCGACAAGATGTCGATGGACTTCCGCGGCGACCCGTCGGCGGCGCTCCTCGAAGTGCTCGATCCGGAGCAGAACCACACGTTCCTCGATCACTACCTCGACGTCGAGTACGACCTGTCGAACGTGATGTTCATCTGCACGGCCAACGTGCTGCACACGGTCCCGCAGGCACTGCGCGACCGCATGGAAGTGCTCCAACTGGCCGGCTACACCGAAATCGAGAAGGTGCAGATCGCGCAGAAGTTCCTCTCGAACAAAGCGATCGAAGGCACGGGACTGACCAAGGACAACATCCAGTTCACGACCGAAGCCTTCTCGGCGATCATCCAGCGCTACACGCGCGAAGCGGGCGTGCGCAATCTCGAGCGCGAAATTTCGTCGGTCTGCCGCAAGGTCGCGCGGAAGGTCGTCGTCGAAGGCAAGGGCTTCTGCGAAGAGATCACGGCCGACAAGGTCACGCAGTACCTCGGCGTGCCGCGCTATCGCAACACGATGGCCGAGGAGACCAACGAAGTCGGCATCGCGACCGGTCTGGCGTGGACCGAGGTCGGCGGCGAGATTCTCGTGACCGAGGCGACGCTCATGCCGGGCAAAGGCCACCTGACGCTCACCGGCAAGCTGGGCGACGTGATGCAGGAGTCGGCGCAGGCGGCGATGAGCTACGTGCGCTCGAAGGCCGAGGAGTACGGCATTCCGAAGGACTTCAACCGCAAGACCGACGTGCACATTCACGTGCCCGAGGGGGCGATTCCGAAGGACGGCCCGTCGGCCGGCATCACGCTGGCGACGGCGCTCGTCTCCGCGCTGACGCGCGTGGCGATTCGGAAGGACGTCGCGATGACGGGTGAGATCACGCTGCGCGGCAAAGTGCTGCCGATCGGCGGCGTGAAGGAGAAGGTCCTCGCCGCGCACCGCGCCGGCATCAAGAACCTCATCCTGCCGAAAGACAACGAGAAGGATCTGGCGGACATCCCGAAGAACGTGCTGGACACGTTGAACGTCTACATGGTCCAGACAATGGACGAGGTCCTGAAGATTGCGCTGGCGGAGCCGCTGGCAGGACGCCTGCCGGCGGAAGCGCAGGCCGAACCGGTCGACAGCGCCATCATCGACGACACCATTACCCACTGAAGATCGCCGCTGAATTCGTCACGAGCGCCGCCTCCGCGGCTGATTTCCCGAGCGACGGGCTCCGGGAGGTTGCGCTGATCGGGCGCTCGAACGTCGGCAAGTCGAGCCTGGTCAACGCGCTCGTCCGCCAGCGCGTGGCGCGCACGAGCGGGGCGCCAGGCAAGACGCGCCTGGCCAACATCTACCGCGTCACGCGGGGAAGCGCCGCGCCCCTCTATCTCGTCGATCTGCCCGGCTACGGGTACGCGAGGGGCGGCCGCGAGTCGGCGGCGGAGTTCGAGACGCTCACGCGCGCGTACTTCGGACGCGAGACGGCGGCGGGGATCCTGCTGGTCGACTCGCGCCACCCCGGGCTCGACGCCGACCGCGCGGCGTGGCGGTGGATGCACACGGCGGCGGCGGAACTGGCGATTGTCGCGACCAAGATCGACAAGCTCTCGAGGGCCGAGCGGACGCGGGCCCTCACACAACTCGAATCGGTATTTGAAGATTCCGTGCTGCCGGTGTCGGCGGTCACGGGCGAAGGACTGGACCTACTGTGGAAACTGATCGACCGGCTGGCGAACAGCCCCAACTCACCAAGCCCGGCGCCGGTGTCGCCGAGGCCCCCGAAAAAATAGAGAAGATCGAGCTCTCGACGCTCAAGGACATGAGCGTCAGCGCGCTGACCAAGATCGCCAAGCAGCTCGATGTGCCGGGCGCGACCGGCATGCGCAAGCAGGAGCTGATCTTCGAGATCCTGAAAGCGCGGGCCGAGAAAAGCGGCCTGATCTTCTCGGAAGGCGTGCTCGAGACGCTGCCGGACGGCTTCGGCTTCCTCCGCGCGCCCGACTACAACTATCTCCCCGGCCCCGACGACATCTACGTCTCGCCGTCGCAGATCAGGAAGTTCGACCTGCACACCGGCGACACGGTGTCGGGCCAGATTCGGCCGCCCAAGGACGGCGAGCGCTACTTCGCGCTCATCAAGGTCGAAGCGGTCAACTTCGAGCCGCCCGAAAAGGCGCGCGAGAAGGTGTTCTTCGAGAACCTGACGCCGCTCTACCCGCAGGAGAAGATCTCGCTCGAGACCGACGCCGAGAACCTCTCGGCCCGCGTGCTCGATCTGATGGTGCCCATCGGCAAGGGTCAGCGCGGCCTCATCGTCGCGCCGCCGCGCACGGGAAAGACGATGCTGCTGCAGAACATCGCCAACAGCATCACGCACAATCATCCCGAGGTGTACCTGATCGTGCTGCTCATCGACGAGCGGCCCGAAGAGGTCACCGACATGCAGCGATCGGTCCGCGGCGAGGTGATCTCCTCGACCTTCGACGAGCCGGCGCAGCGCCACGTGCAGGTCGCCGAGATGGTGATCGAGAAGGCGAAGCGCCTCGTCGAGCACAAGAAAGACGTCGTCATCCTCCTTGACTCGATCACGAGGCTGGCGCGCGCCTACAACACGATCGTGCCGCCCTCGGGCAAGGTCCTGTCAGGCGGCGTGGACAGCAACGCGCTCCAGCGCCCGAAGCGTTTCTTCGGCGCCGCGCGCAACATCGAAGAAGGCGGGTCGCTGACGATCATCTCCACCGCGCTCGTCGACACCGGCTCGCGCATGGACGAAGTGATCTTCGAGGAGTTCAAAGGTACCGGCAACCTCGAGATTCATCTCGACCGCAAGCTCACCGACCGCCGTGTGTTCCCCTCGATCGACATCCTGAAGAGCGGCACGCGCAAAGAAGAGCTGCTGCTGCCCAAGGAAGATCTCAACCGCGTGTGGGTGTTGCGCAAAGTGCTGACTCCCCTGTCGCCGGTTGAAGCGATGGAGCTGTTGCTGTCGAAGATGGGCAAGACCAAGTCGAACGCCGACTTCCTGGCGGCCATGTCGAACGGGAAGGGATAGTCGGCGAGGTTCTAGGGGTTCTTCGCCTTACGCCAGAACACACCGGTCCAGTCAATCTTGATCAGTTCTGACGAGATTCGGTTGACGTTCCGAAAGTCGTCGGTGGCCTGGCGGCAGCCCGGAAGGGCATAGTCGTCGATCACGCAGAATCCGCCTGGCGCGAGCTTCGGATACATACTCACGAGCACGTCGGTGGTCGACGAATACATGTCGCCGTCGACGCGAAGCACCGCGAGCTGATCGACCGGCGCCGCAGGCAGCGTCTCGCTGAACCAGCCCTCGAGAAACACAATCTGGTCGGACAGCAATCCATATCGGCGGAAATTCTCCTCAACCTCCTCACGGCTGACACTCAGGTATTCGCGTTCGTGATGGCGGTCACCGACATCTTGCGGATACGTTTCTAGGTCAGGCGGTGGGAGCCCGCGGAATGAATCGGCGACAAACACGCGGCGATCGGTGACCCCGTGGGCGGCGAGCACGGCTGCCATCAGAATGCAGGCCCCGCCCCGCCACACGCCCGCTTCCAGCAGATCACCCGGCACGCCGTCCCCGAGCGCACGTTCGATGCACCACTGGAGTTGATCGAGCCGCGTCTCGCCGATCATCGTGTGCGCGTACCGGGGCCAGAACCGTCCGATTCGCCGGTCAGAATCCGGTCGGCCCGCGCGAAACGCCAGCTCGAGGCCGACACGATCGAACGCCTTCGAGACCACGTCAACGGCTCGGCGCTTGAAGAAGGGGCGACTGTCGTTCTGCGCGGTGATGGGCAGTCCGGGCTCATCCCACAGCCCGAAAATCAGCGCTTTCTTGATGAGCGCGAGATACCGATCTTCCAGGCTGGACATCGCGATCGAGTCTACATTGCTATCATCAGGTATGCGCTATCGGAAGTTCGGACGGCTCGGCTGGCAGGTCTCAGAAATCGGGTACGGCATGTGGGGCATGGGCGGGTGGACCGGCTCCGACGACCACGAGTCGTTGGGGGCGCTGGATAGGGCGATCGCGCTCGGCTGCAACTTCTTTGACACGGCCTGGGCCTACGGCCAGGGGCACAGCGAGAAGCTCCTCGGCCAGACGCTTCGCGCGCACGCCGGCTCGCGGCTCTTTGTCGCGACCAAGGTGCCGCCCAAGAACCTGAAGTGGCCCGCGAACGCCAGCACGCCGATCGCCGACGTGTTCCCGCCCGATCACATCCGCGCGTACACGGAGAAGAGTCTCGAGAACCTCGGCATCGGGACGATCGACCTTCAGCAGCTGCACGTGTGGAGCGACGCGTGGGCGGACGATCCAGGGTGGCAGCGCGCGATCCGCGATCTGAAGGACAGCGGCCTCGTCGGGGGATTCGGCATCAGCGTGAACCGGGGTGAGCCGGCCAACGTCATTCGCGCGCTGGACACCGGCCTCGTCGACGCCGTGCAGGTCGTCTACAACATCTTCGATCAGGCGCCGGAAGACGTCCTGTTTCCGTACTGCCAGGCGCACGACATCGCGATCATCGCGCGCGTGCCGTTCGACGAAGGGAGTCTGACCGGCGCGTTGACGCCGGAATCGCGGTGGCCCGAAGCCGACTTCCGCAATACGTACTTCAAGCCTGCGCATCTGGCGAACGCGGTCGCGCGGGTCGAGCGGCTGCGGCCGCTGGTGCCCGAAGGCATGGACCTGGCGGAGCTGGCGCTGCGCTTCATCCTCGAGCATCCCGGCGTCGGCACGACGATCCCCGGGATGCGGAAGCCGCGCCACGTCGATCGCAACATCGGTGTCAGCGACGGCGCGCCGTTGCCGCCGCGCCTGGTGGACGCGTTGCGCGCGCACCGGTGGGACCGCGAGCTGGCGATTCCCTAGGGCGTGGTATAATTGGGGTTTCGCGTTAAGCGCAAGGAGTCCGCCGTGAAGGAAGCCATCCACCCCAAATACCACGAGGTTGAAGCGCGCTGCGCGTGCGGGGCGACGTGGAAGACGCGTTCGACCAAGCCGGAGCTGCACCTCGAAATCTGCTCGAACTGCCACCCGTTCTTCACCGGCCGGCAGAAGCTGATCGATACGGAAGGCCGCGTCGAGCGGTTCACCAAGAAGTTCGGCGCGCAGACGTCGGAGAGCCGCAAGAAGGCCGCGGCCGCCACGAAGACGAAAAAGCCCTCGCCGGCGACGGCGCGCTAGTCGCCGGTCGCCAGTCGCCGGTCGATCTTCTTCTCTAATCGCGCCAGCCGATGGCGTCCGGCCTCGGCCCAGGCCGTGTGCATCCCGTTCTCCAGACTTTGCAGCGCGAAGCGTTTCGCCTCGGCGAGATCGCGGACGCGATGCTCGTGGTGAATCGCGAGCGCTTCGCTCGCTTCGCGCGCGATGGACGGCGGACAGCCGCGCAGGCCGAGCACCTGTTGCCAATACCCGGCGGCGGCGGCGTACCGCTTCGCGCGGCGCGACAGACAGGCGAGCGCGCGCAAGGCATCACTCGCGATCGCCCCGCTGCTTGCGGTGGCAGTCCTGACCGCGCATTCGTACGCCTCGTACGCGCGCGCCTCGAGACCGGCGCGGGCGTACACACGTCCGAGCGCCAGCGCTTCGCGCGGATCGCTCGACGCGGCAGCGCCCGCCCGCACCAGGCGCAGCAGCCGCGCCGCGAGGCCGGCCAGCGAGAGGAGATCCAAGCGGTTGTGCTCGAGGACCGCCGCGAGCGGCCGCGCGTCGCCGCTCCGCACGAACTGAAAATACCGCGCGGGGATTTCACAGCCGGGCACGTCGCCGGCGCGCCGCGCGCCGAGCTGCTGCTGCTCGAGGGCCCCGAGCGAACACGATCGATCACCCCAAAACGCGCGCGCCGGATGGAGCACATCGAGATGCGGCAGCCGCGCGCCGGCCCATTCGAGACGATGAAACAGATACCGCGTCTCGAGCACCGGCGCGTCGAACGACTTGCCGTTGAAGCTGACGAGCGCACCCGCGCGCGCGAGCGCGCCGGCGACCGTGCCAAGCAACGGCCGCTCGTCCGCGTAGCGCGTCATCACATACTGCCGCGTCACGAACCCGTCCTCATCGTCGAACCAGCCGCAGCCGACGAGAAAGGCGTGCGTGCCGGCACCGCCGCTCAAGCCAGTGGTCTCGAGATCGAAGAAGATGAACGGCGGCCGGACGGGTGCGCCCGCCGCGAGCATTGGCGCCTCGACGGCGGAGTCTCGCAGCGCGATGGCACAATCGCCGACTCGCGCGCGGCCGTGTGCCGCCGATGCCTCGACACGCCGCTCGACGACCAGGCACGACCCGTGCGCGTCCTCGCGCCATTCGCCGCCGAGAACGGAGGCGACGTCGGACGGCGTTCCGTGCTGGGGCGCGGCGTGTTCCGGACGAGGCCGAGCTGGCTCGGCCCCCGCAGGCGACATCTGCGACCGGGGCGCCACAATCCCGCGGATGCGATCGCCGAGCGTGCTCACGCCGTCTGCACGCCGGTGCCCTCCATCGCGGAACGATTCGTCATGAGCCGATCCAGAATGCGGAGCGCCGCGATCTTGGCCAGCGGCCCGGTGTTGCCAACCGGCCCAACGCACGCCGGACAGCCGTTCTCGCACTCGCACTCGGCGATCAGCCGGTGCGTGCCCGCGACGAGCTCGTCGTGCATCCGATACAGCGGCTCGCTGAAGCCGATGCCGCCCGGGTAGTTGTCGTAGACGAAGATCCGGCTATCCGTGCTGCCGGTGCTGCCAGGCGTGTCGATGGAGATTCCGATGTCGTGTCCATCCGACATCAGCAGGAGCTGCGCGACCTGCTTCATCGCAAACGCGAGGCCGACGATACCGTCGCGGCGGTCGTCCGCCGCATATGGCAGCAGCGCCATCAGCGGCGCCGGCACCGTCAGCCAATACGCGGTCGTGTGCATCTGCTGCTCGGGTAAGTCGAGCTCGCCGGAGCCGACGTTCTCGTTCGTGTAGAACTTGATCTTCTTGAACCCGACGACGCGCGACACCACGTGGACTTCCCCATGCGCGGGCCGAGCACGCTCGGCCCCTACACCTGCACGCTGGTCGTCGCTGTGGGCGAAGGTGTCGAGGATCGTGACGCGACTGTACGTGATCGCGGTCGTGTAGTAGTCACAATCGATCTCGCGCACGAACGCCTTTCGTCCTTCGAAGTCGAGGCGCTCCACCTGATACAGCTTGCCTTCCACGATGTAGATCGCCTTCGGATGCAGCGTCGCCGGACCGCTGGTGAAGTCGGTCTCGCCGATGACGTGCGACTCCTGTGTCGTGTCGACGATCACGAAGTTATCCGACGACACCGACCGCAGGCTGACGGCGTCGGCCGGGTACGATTCGTTGGTCCAGGTGTATTGGCCTGAGGTGTCGAGGTGCACCAGGCCCTGCTCGGCCAGAATGCCCAGAATCTCCTGCAGGTCGTGTCCGCCGAACGCGTCGGAGGTGGTGAACGGCAGCTCGAACGCCGCGCACTTGATGTGATCGACGAGGATGTGCAGGTTGTCCGGATCGATGAGCGCGCGCTCGGGCGACGCATTGAAGAAGAAGCCCGGGTTGCGGACGACGAACTGGTCGATCGGCGCGCTGCTCGCGACCATCACCGCCGCCGACCGGCTCGCCCGGCGCCCGGCCCGCCCGGCGCGCTGCCACGTCGAGGCGATCGTGCCGGGATAGCCCGCCATCACGCTGACGTCGAGCGCCCCGATGTCGATGCCGAGCTCGAGCGCGTTGGTGGACACGACGGCGCGCACGGCGCCCTCCCGCAGGCCTTTTTCGATCTCCCGGCGCCGCTGCGGTAGATAGCCGCCGCGATAGCCGCGGATCCGCTCGGGCGCGCCCGGCACCCCTTCGAAGTCATCCTTCAAGTACGTCGTCAGAATCTCGGTCGAGAGACGGCTTTGCGCGAAGACGATGATCTGCAGGTTGCGCTTCAGAAATTCGGACGCGATGCGCCGCGTTTCGCTCAGATACGAGCGCCGGATGCCGAGCTGCTGGTTGACGACGGGCGGATTGACGAAGACAAAATACTTTTCACCGCGCGGGGCGCCGCTCGTGTCCACGAGCTCGAAGGGCTGCTCGGTGAGGCGTTCGGCCAGCTCGCGCGGGTTCGCAATCGTCGCCGACGAGCACAGAAACACGGGGTTCGAGCCGTAGTGGCGGCAGATGCGGCGCAGCCGCCGCAGCACGTTGCACAGATGGCTGCCGAAGACGCCTCGATACGCGTGCAGCTCGTCGATGACGACATAGCGCAGATTCTCGAAGAGCTTCGCCCATCGCGGATGGTGCGGCAGAATCCCCGAGTGCAGCATGTCTGGGTTGCTGAGCACCAGATGGGCACGCGCGCGAATCGTGCGGCGTGCGTCCTGCGGCGTGTCGCCGTCGTAGGTGAACACACCGATCTCGCCGCCGGAGCCGGCGGCCAGCGTCTCGCACAGCCCCTGCAGCTCGGCGAGCTGATCCTGCGCGAGCGCTTTGGTCGGGAACAGATACAGCGCGCGGCTCGAGGGATCCTGCAGAATCGAGTGCAGCACCGGCGCGTTGTAACACAGCGTTTTGCCGGAGGCGGTCGGCGTGACGACGACGGCGTTGCGGCCGGCGAGCGCCTGGTCGATCGCTTCCGCCTGATGCGTGTAGAGCTGCGAGATGCCTCGCGTGGCGAGCGCGTGGCGCAGCCGTTCGTCGAGGCCGGCGGGAAACGGCGCGTATTGCGCGGCGACGGCCGGGAGGCGGCGCACGGCCGTCACGTGCAGGTCGGGGGTATCGGGCCGCTCCGGCAGGTGGCCCGGCGCCAGACGCTCGAGCGCCGCGTCGAGGGCCCCGTCGCGCCGGGAGCGGCTCTCGAGCGCGCGTGTTTCCATCAGGTGATCGGCCATGGGTGGGAATCGTAGCAGCCGGCCGGGGGGCGATCAAGAGGTGAAAGTCGGATCTTTCAGGTCACTTTGAGGATTCGTGCCGTGTGTTAGGCTCTCCAGCTCATGCCGACCACTCACACGACCGGTTTGCCCCGCCGGCTGGGCCTTTGGAGCTCGGTCGCGCTCGTCATCGGCATCACGATTGGATCCGGGATCTTCAGGTCGCCCGCCGGCATCGCGCAGAAAGTGCCCAGCCCGCTGTTGATCCTCGGCTTGTGGGTCGTCGGCGGCGTCATCACGTTGTGCGGAGCGCTCTCGCTGGCCGAGCTCGCGGCCGCGCTGCCCGAAACCGGCGGGTTCTACGCCTATCTTCGCGAAGGGTGGGGACGACTCGCCGGTTTCCTGTTCGGCTGGTCACAGCTCGTGCTGATCCGCGCGTCCGCGCTCGGCGGCATCGCCGTCGCCTTCGGCGACTACTTCCTGCGGTCGTTCGGCGTCGATCCCGTGACGCACGTGCTGGCGGCGCGCGGCCTGTCGGCCGGCGCGATCGCGTTCGCCACGGCGGTCAACATCATCGGGGTCAACCTCGGCGCGGCGATCGTCGGGGTGTCGACGGTGGCGAAGTTCTCGGCGCTGGCCGTGCTGATCGTGGCGGCGCTGGTCCTCGGCGGCAGCCACGGCGCGGCGGTCTCGCACCTGACGACCGGCACGGGAGCGTCGATCGGCCTCGGGAGCCTCGGCCTGGCGCTCGTCAGCGTGCTCTGGGCCTATGACGGCTTCGGCGACCTCTCGTTCGCGGGCGGCGAAGTGAAGGATCCGCAGCGCAACCTGCCGCGCGCCATCATCATCGGCACCCTCGCCATCATCGGCATCTACGTCCTGACCAACGTGGCGTATCTCTACGTCAGCCCCATCGAGGCGGTCGCGCGCTCGCCGCTCGTGGCCGCCGACACGATGATGGCGCTCTTCGGGCGCGCCGGGGTCGTCCTGGTCTCGCTTTTCGTCATGATTTCGTCCTTCAGCTCGCTCAACGGGACCATGCTGGCGTCCCCTCGCATTTTCTTCGCCATGGCCGACGACGGGTTGTTTTTCAAGTCGATCGCGCGAGTGCATCCGCGCTTCAAGACGCCGCACGTGGCGATTCTGCTGGCGGCGCTGCTCGGCATGGTGCTGGTCCTCAGCCGGAGCTTCGAGGCGCTGACCAACACGTTCGTGCTCGCCATCTGGCCGTTCTACGCGCTGAGCGTCGCGGCGATCTACCGGCTGCGGCGCCTGCGGCCCGACATGCCGCGGCCCTACAAGGTGGTCGGCTATCCGGTCGTGCCGGCCGTCTTCATCCTCTCGGTCATCGGCTTCGTCGTCAACGCGCTCGTCAACGACACGATGAACACGGCCATCACCTTCGCGCTGATTCTCACCGGCATTCCCGTCTACTACGTCGCGTTCGGCGATCGCCGGCGCTGACGCCTCCGGCCGGCGCACACGATTTTTTTACACGCGATCGTGTCGTTTTTTTCTTTACGCGTCGCGCGAGCACTGTTACTCTTCTCGAGTAGGACCGATATAACCAAAGAGGAGACTGAGCAGATGGATGTAACCGAGCCGCGAGTGCGGCGCCGAGGCTTCTTCCTTCACTCCGAAACGACTGGCGAACCGGACACCGCCGAACACGAGAATCCGGAAGGATTCGTCGTTCGCGTCCGGGTCACCGCTTCCCACGCATCCAAGCAACCCACACCGCGCGTCATCTCGAGCTCGCGGCTCGGCGACGGCCGCTCCCACTCGCAAGCGCCGTTGGACGAGGGAATGCCCGCGATCAGATCTGGGAGCGTGACTGACAGCCGTCAACGGGCACACTCGAACCGCTGATCCAGCTCGCGCGCGGCGAGGCGAGGAACGCGACGACCGCCCCGACCTCCTCGGGGCGGCCAAACCGGCCGAACGGCAGCTCCCGCCGCACGAACTCCGCGATACCCGCCGGATCGTCCTGCTGCCGGCGGTACCAGGACCCCCCAGGAAACAGAATCGACCCCGGCGCCACGCTGTTGACGCGGATGTTGTCCTTGGCAAGCTGCTGACTGAGCGACTTGGCCAGGCTGATCTCGGCCGCCTTGACGGCGTTGTACGTCATCCGGCCGCCCGATTCGCGCCCGTAAATCGACGCAATCATGATGATGGCTCCGCCGCCGCGGCGGCGCATGTGCGGCACGGCGAGCCGCGACGCGCGAATCGCCGGAAACAAGGTCTGGTCGATCGCTTCGCTCCACTCCGCGTCGCTCGTGTCGGTGATGGTGGCGCCTCGTCCGAGGCCGACGCTGTTGACGAGGATGTCCAGGCCGCCGAACGCCTCGACCGTGCGGGCAACGACCTCCTCGACGCCTGAGGGAGTCGCAAGGTCGGCGGCAATCGCCAGAACAGCGTCGCCGTGGTCCCTCCTCCCCGACCCGGCCAGCCGGCGCAGCTCAGCGGCCGCTTCGGCCAGCCGCTCCTCGCCGCGCGCGCAGATCGCGACTCGGCACCCCTCCTGAACGAGGGCGGCGGCACTCGCCAGCCCGAGCCCGCGGCTCGAACCGGTGACGATGGCGACCTTATCGACGAGTTGGAGATCCATGCTGTGGAATCTAAGGATGTGAGGATGTGAGGATTTAACGGCCGCCTCGTCCGGTGAGGTCGTTGAGCGACCAGTCGAACGGCGTGTAGACCATCTTGAACTCGTTCTTCGCTAGGAAGTCGCGTTCGGTCGTGAGCAGCTTTGGCTCGACGAGCGCGATGACCGCCCGCTCGATCGGGCTCCGGGCCGCGAACGTCGCGGGTGCCGTTCCGGCGAACGCGGCGCTGAATTCCTTCTCCCGCCACGAAAACAGCGAGCTCACATTCAGCGTGTTCGCGTCCCGATCGATCCGCACGCACTCGGACCGGCTGACGCACTCCTCGGCGACTTCCTTCAGCTGCGCCTCGAGCCGCGGGGCGGCATACGCTTCGCTCCGCAGCCGGCCGCCGCCGATGGCGCCGCGGCCGAGCGCCAGGTACACGCGTGGGTCGTGGAACGTCGAGAGCACGTCCTGCTCGATTTGGTCCAGCGTGAGGGTGCGGCCGGCGACGCGGTGCGGCACGCGTTCGAAGGCGCCGGGAATCTGCCGGATGCTGTGCGGCGGATAGCCGGGCGCGCGCTGGACGATGGGGTAATGATCGACGACCGTTCTGAGCACGATCGCGTTGTAGGCGTTCAGCCAGAACGCGACCTGCTCGTTGCGCGGCGCGTTGTCGATGTCGGCGGTCGCGAGCGTCGCGATGAAACCGTCGAGCTTCGCGCGGTCGGTTTTGAGCGCGCGGTAGTAGACGAAGCCGTCGCGGACGTTCAGGTCGAGGATTTCATCGTACGACCTGCGGACCGGCGGAGGCCCTTCCTGGCCGTCCTGCGCCCGCGGCGCCGCGACCAGACACAGCGCGATGACCAAGACGTAGTGTCCGGCTTTGGCCGGACCGAAGCACACACGCATGACTCTCGACTATACCCGATGCTCGAGGAACCGTGCGAGCGCCGCGTTGAAGGCCGCCGGCTGCTCGAGGCTCGACAGGTGTCCCGCGCCTGCGATGACCACCAGCTCGGACCCGGTGATGGCGGCGTGCAGCCCCTCGCTGAGCGGCGGCGGCGTGACGACGTCGCGATCGCCGACGAGAATCAGCGTCGGGCAATGAATCGTCTGAAGAAGCGGCGTCGAGTCGGGCCGCGTCATCAGCGCGGTGATCGCTCCGGCAATCGCGTCGGCGGAGTTGGCGAGCATCAGCGCGCGCGTGCGCGCGACGAGTTCCGGGTGGTGCTCGCGCGCCTCGTCCGACAGGAGCTTCGGCAGCATCTCGTCGGCGACCGCCGCCGCGCCCTTCTCGCGCACGAGCGCCAGCATCCGTTTCCGCCCTTCGACCCCTTCCGGCGTATCGGCCTGCGGCCGCGTGTCGGCGAGCACCATGCCGCGGAAATATCGCGGCGCATGTCTGAAGAGCGCCAAGGTGACATAGCCGCCCATCGAGAGGCCGCCGATGACCGCGTCTTCGATCCGCAGCGCGTCGAGCAGATCGACGACCTCGCCGGCGTAGTCGTCCATGGACGCCACAGGAGCGGCCGTCCCGCCGTCGACGCCGCCCAGTTGCGGCGCGACCACGCGCCAGCCGAGGTCGGCCAGCGCGAGCTGCGGCTCCCACATGCGGGCGTTGAGGGGAAAGGCGTGGAGAAGAACGAGCGTGCGGCGCGGGCGCACGGGCCCGCGCGGCAACGCGTCGAGATAGCGCAGCCGGCCTATGGTTGGCACGATCCGATTGTGAACGTTCTGCCGCCGGTGATCGTGTTATCTACGCGCAGCCCGATGTGTTCCCGCAGTTCGAGCACTTGTAGCAGGCGCCGCTGCGGATCATGATCGCCCCGCACGTCGAGCACGGCGGCGCGTCTTCCTGATTCTGAATCGTCGACAGCGGGCCCGCCGATTTGAACTCCAATGACGACAAAGCCGCCGGCTCTGCGGAGGAGGCCGCGGCGTGGCCGTTGCCGTTCTCGAGCTCGCGGCCGTTGACGCCGGCATAAAACTGCGCGTCGTTCGACAGGAACTTCGACGCCATCCAGCGGAAGATGTAGTCGACGATTGACTTCGCGAAGCGGATTTCCGGGTTGCGCGTCATGCCGGACGGCTCGAAGCGGACGTGGCTGAATTTGTCGACCAGCGCCTGCAGCGGTACGCCGTACTGCAGCGCGTAGGAGATTGCCTGCGCGAATGCGTCGGCGAAGCCCGAAATCGTCGAGCCTTCCTTCGCCATCACGAGAAAGATCTCCCCAGGCTGCCCGTTTTCGAACAGGCCGACCGTGATGTAGCCCTCGTGGCCCGCGATGTCGAACTTGTGCGTGATCGCCTTGCGCTCGTCGGGGAGCTTGCTGCGCGTCGGCTGGTTCGCCAGCAGCGCGGCCTGCGCCGCGAGCGCCTTGAGCTCGGCCGGCGTCTTGTCCTTCGACGTATTGAGCGGCTGCGTCCGTTTGCTGCCGTCGCGGTAGATCGAAATCGCTTTCGCACCCAGCTTCCACGACTGGATGTAGGCCTGCATGATTTCCTCGACGGTCGCTTCCTTCGGCACGTTGACGGTCTTGCTGATCGCGCCCGAGATGAACGGCTGCGTCGCGCCCATCATCTTGATGTGGCCCATGTAGTGAATCGACCGGTTGCCCTTCGACGCCTTGAACGCGCAGTCGAACACCGGCAGATGCGATTCCTTGAGGCCCGGAGCGCCCTCGATCGTCTCGTTCTTGTCGATGTAACCGATGATGGCGTCGATCTGCGGCTCCGCGTAGCCGAGCTTTCTGAGCGCCATCGGCACGGTCTGGTTGACGATCTTCATCAGCCCGCCGCCGACCAGCTTCTTGTACTTGACCAGGGCGATGTCCGGCTCGACGCCGGTCGTGTCGCAATCCATCATGAAGCCGATGGTGCCGGTCGGCGCCAGCACGGTCGCCTGCGCGTTGCGGTACCCGAACTCTTCGCCGAGCTCCACCGCGTCGTCCCAGGAGGCCTTGGCCGCGCCGTACAGATTAGACGGGACGTTGCGCCCGTTGACGTCGCGCATGGCGTCGCGGTGCTTGCGCATCACGCGCAAGAAGGGCTCGCGGTTCTTCTCGTAGCCGCTGAACGGCCCGCCGTGATCGCGCGCGATCCGCGCCGACTGCGCGTACGCCTCGCCCGTCATCAGCGCGGTCAGCGCGGCGGCATAATCGCGGCCGCCGTCGCTGTCGTACGGCAGACCGCGCGACATCAGCAGCGCGCCGAGGTTCGCGTAGCCGAGGCCGAGGGGCCGATACGCGTGGCTGTTCTTCTCGATCGTCGCCGACGGATAGCTCGCCTTGTCGACGATGATCTCCTGCGCCGTGATGAGCGTGCGAATGGCCGCCTTGTAGCTCACGGGATCGAATTCACCATCCTCGCCAACGAACTTCATCAGGTTGATCGACGACAGGTTGCACGCCGAATCGTTGAGGAACATGTACTCGGAGCAGGGATTGCTCGCGTGGATGCGGTCGGTCTCCGGGCACGTGTGCCACTCGTTGACCGTCGTGTCGAACTGCATGCCGGGATCGCCGCAGACGTGCGTCCCCTCGGAGATGAGGTGCATCAGATCGCGCGCCTTGTAGGTGTCCATCACCGAACCGTCGCGGATCGCATGCGTGTCCCACGTGCTGTCGTCGAGCACCGCGCGCATGAAATCGTCGGTCACGCGCACGCTGTTGTTCGAGTTCTGAAAGAAGACCGACGAGTACGCCGGGCCGGTGAACGACCCGTCGTAGCCCGCGTCGATGAGCGCCCAGGCCTTCTTCTCTTCCTCGACCTTGCAGTTGATGAACTCGACGATGTCGGGATGGTCGGCGTTGAGAATGACCATCTTCGCCGCGCGCCGCGTCTTGCCGCCAGACTTGATGACGCCGGCAAACGCGTCGTACCCCTTCATGAACGACACGGGCCCCGACGCCGTGCCGCCGCCGGCCAGCAGTTCCTTCGACGACCGGATCGGCGACAGGTTGGTCCCCGTGCCCGAACCAAACTTGAAGAGCATCCCCTCGGTCCGCGCCAGCGTGAGGATCGAATCCATCGTGTCCTGCACCGAGTTGATGAAGCAGGCCGAACACTGCGGCGCCTTCTCGAACCCGCAGTTGAACCAGACGGGACTGTTGAACGCCGCCTTCTGGTAGACGAGGATGTGCTTCAGGTCGTCGCTGAACGCCTGCAGATCCTCCTCGGAGGCAAAGTACTTGTTCGATCGCGCCCACTCGGTGATCGTCGTCACGACGCGGCCGATCAGCTGCTTGACGCTGCGCTCACGCTCCGGCGTGCCGATCTGCCCGCGGAAATACTTCGAGACGACGATGTTGGTCGCCTGCTGCGACCAGGCCTTCGGCATCTCGACGTCGCGCTGCTCGAACACCACCTCGCCGCGCTCGTTTCCGATCACGGCAGAGCGCAGCTCCCACTCGACCTCGTCGAACGGGTCGAGACCGGCTTCCGTAAAGAAACGGGGAAACGTCAGGCCCGGGGCCGCCTTCGACTTCGCACGCGAGTGCTCGACGCTCGGTACGATGACCGGCGTCCCGACGCTCGTTTCCACGGTCTGGCCAGCACTCGCGGCTTGATAGGCGGCGCGTTCCTTCATGTATCCTCCGTCCGACTGCCGACGGCTTTCTGCCCCGAAAGCCCTCGCAAACTTTGTTGGGTTCGCAGCGCAAACAGACCGGATGAAGGGCTAATCGAGCCCGGCACCAGTAGCGAAAGCTGGGGACTTTCGCGGTTTCGCCTGTCGCTCTACGGCGGTCAAATATGGACCCAGGCCGCCGGTTTGTCAAGCGTGTAAACACTACATATTGTGCTTTTCTTTTAGGGCAGTCGCAAGATGTTGACGCCTGGGCCAATTTCTGCGTATCTCAACCGATGAGCTTTTCTTACGTCAGATGAGCTTTTCTCGCGTCAAGCCAGGGCCCAGGGCGCCGGATGGCCCGCCGGGCTACTTGCCCGCCAACTGAGCCGCCAACGCGGCCGCTTTGTCAGCCACGCTTCGGGCGAACACCAGGTTCTTCGCACGCAGCGCGTCTTCCGCCTGCGTCACAAATCGCTTCGCGGTGTCGTACTGCGTGCGCGCGTCGGCGTTCAGCGCGCGGTAGTCGATCCGATTCAAGTCGGCCGTCGCGTGCATCAACTGCGCGCGAATCAGATCGGAAGAGCACACGTCTGAACTCCAGTCACGCCAATATCTC
>OCZT010001675.1_pt1 | contig 22910 bp, 24 predicted proteins | sample 1539031 | NCBI WGS metagenome assembly OCZT01 (sample SAMEA3539308, study PRJEB22396) | soil metagenome | biome: tundra; feature: field; material: soil | place: USA | collected 2010-05 | depth 0.15 m | reverse complement strand
GTGCTGACGCGCCAGGGGGAGGCGCCGGTCCCGCGGCGGCGCCGGGGATCCTGATGCGTTATCCGGGCGGGGACGAGCATGTGCTGAGCGGCCTGATGCGCGGCGCGAACGAGATCCGCAACCGTCCGGCGATCATCGACATGCCGAGCGGCAAGGGGCGGGTCATTCTGTTTGCCGGGAATCCGTGTTACCGCTGGCAGAACTTCGGCGAGTTCAACATGCTGTTCAACGCGGTGCTGAACTTCAACGACATCAAGAGCGATGCGCCGCCGCCCTCACCCACGGCCGCGAGCAGGTGAGCGTCACCGCCAGGATCCCTTGCAGGATGCCGAGGGCGCCCATGACGAGCGCGTAGCCCTCGAAGTGCGGCCCCGAGAGCGTGTGCGAAATGCTGGTCCACCCAACCCAGGCGATCGCGGCGCCGGAGGCGGCGGGCAGCACCGCCCACGCGCCTGATCGCGGCGCCGCGCAGGCCACGAGACTGACCGCGCTCAGGCCGACGAACAGCGCGAGGCCGCCGAGCGGCTGCAGGTCGGCCGTGCCTTTCAGCGCCACGTAGGAAAGGGCGAGGACACAGGCGGCAGCGATGGTGACGCCGCAGACGGCAACGAGTGCGGTTCGCATAGGGGTCATTCTACCGCAATGTACTTTATGTTGTAAAGTGAACAGGAACCGGCGACCCGGCGCCGCCGCGCGTCTTGAACCATCGAACCGTCCGGTCCCGGACGTCGATCGCCTTGTACATCAGCACAGAGAAGGCCACATAGGCGATGGCCGTGCCCCACAGCGGCAGCTTCCCGTGCACGGGCCAGCTCGCGTAGCCGTAGACGAGCTCGACGTGAATCCAGTAGACGAACAGCGAGCTGCGGCCGAACCGCTCGAGCGGCACGAGCGCGATGCCGTACCGTTCCGCGATCTGCGCGAAGAGATAGATCGCGGCAAACGTCACCATGAGGACGCCCACGCGAATCGCGAACCAGGTCGGTGAGCTGGTCCAGAACGACGACCGGCTGTAAATCGGCGGCAGGCTGGCCGTGTAGAACCCCACCACGATGAACGCGGCGCCCGCGGCGGCCAGCCACGTCTGCAACCGGCGCTCGACCGCCGGATCCTCCACGGCGGCGACGAGCGCGCCCACGGCCGCTCCCGCGAACACGAACCCCGCCCAGGGAAACGCGGTGAAGAGCGTCATGTCGCCCGAGGGACGGATGTACCACTGGATCCACATCGGCAGCCGATCGACCAGCGGCATCGCGCGCACGGTCGGCGTCAGCATCGCAAAGGCCAGCGTGATCGCGGCATACGAGGCGACGAGCCTGTCGGTCCGTGTGTTGAGCCCCCACACGATGGCGGCGGCGACGATGGCCGGCCCCATGATGTTCAGAATGTCCACGCGGAAGAGCGACACGATCGCTCCGCCCGGTGTGACGATGAAGCCTTGCAGGCGGAACAGGAAGGCGAGCACGAACACCTTGAGGCCGCGCCGGCAGACGGCGTCCACCGCCGCCGCGCGGCTTCCCTGGCGGCGCGCCGCATTCGACGCGGACAGCACGAGCGAGACGCCGGCGAGCCAGAGAAAGAGAGGCGCCGCGAAGCCGCCGAGGATCTGGGCGTCCCGAAATGCGATTGACCGCCGCACTGACGTCAGGGTCCAGGAATCAAGCGTGTGCGCCTCGATCATCACGAGGACGGCGACCGCCCGCGCCCAATCGATGTAGCGGCGTCTAGTCACGGCTCTCGAACGTCACCACGAAATCGATATCCTGCCGCATCGAGTGCCACACCGAACAGTACTTGTCGCGCGACAACGCAATCGCGCGCTGGACCGCGTCCTTCGGCACGCCACCTTCGACGGTGAAGTGGAGATCGATGCGCAGAAAGCGGTGCGGATCCTCCTGCGCGCGCTGGCCGGCCACGTGCGCGCGAAGCGCGCGCAGCGGATGGCGGCCCTTCGTCAGGACGTGCGCCACGTCCATCGACATGCAGGCGGCCAGCGCCCCGGCCAGCGCCTGGACCGGCGACGGCCCGGCGGCGCCGCTGCTGTCAAAAACGAGTGATGTCTGGTCGATCGTGGCGGAGAATTTCAGGTCGCCGATCCACGTCAGGTCGCCGATCGTCGGCGGTTTGGATGGCACGTGCTGATTGTAATGGAAGGCGGCCGTCGCGCGAGCGCGGCGGTCAGCGGGCGGCTGATTGTTGCGCGCGCCTGGGCAGAAGCGCGGTCACGGCCAGCCAGCCGAGCGGCAGCAGCACGAGAAGATAGGTGAGGTACTGACCGTAGATGCCATCCGGGCCGTAGGGTTCGGTCGCCGCGTGCAGCGGCCCGCTGTGCGGAAAGATGTTGGCTTCCATCAGCTCGTGAAAGCCGTAGATGAGCAGCTGGACGACGAAGACCAGGAGGAAAATGGCGGTGACCTGAAAGAACAGTCCCAGGTTCACGCGGTGGCCATAACGCGACCAGAGCCACGCGACGAACGCCGCGGACAAGGTGCCGACGACGCAGCCCGCAACGACGCTGATGCCGGTCGATTGAAAGAGCAGCGTGCCGGTGAGCAGCGCCGTTTCCATGCCCTCGCGCGTCATCATCAGCAGCGTGAAGAGGAAGACGCCGATGAACGCCGCTCGTCCGGTCTTCATGGTCGAGCTGAAGAGGCTGCTTTCGATGTCTTTCTTGATGCGCCGGGCGGTGCGCCACATGTGGATCGTCAGCGTCGCGACCGAGACCGCGGCGGCCACGCAGAGGACCGCTTCCCACAGCGCGTGATTGGCCGCGCGCTGAAACAGGAACGCGCCGCCGATGCTGATGAGGATGGAGGTCCCGATGCCCCAGCGGACGGCGGGGACGAGCTCCTGTCGTCCAGCCTTGCGCAGGTAGGCGAGGCTGATGGCGACGATGAGAAAAGCCTCGAGCCCTTCTCGAAGGGTGATCACGAAGGCCTGAAACGACGCCTGATACATGTGAACCAGCGGTCTAAAATGAGATTCAGTCTCAGAATGAGGATTGAGTGTACTTCGGCATATCCGACCGGTCAAGTCGCCTATCGAGGGGTCGGGAGCCTTTGCATAATTTGCTCGATAGTTGGCAAATTGTGCAAAAGGCTCCCGACCCCCTCATTATCGCGCTCGGCGACTCGACGACCGCGGGGACGCCGGCGTTCACGTCGCCGCTCGAGGCGCCCCCCAACGGCGCCGGCAACGCCGAGAGCCAGTACGCCTACTGGCTGATGAAGACCCACCCCGATTGGCAGGTACTCAATCGCGGCGTCAACGGCGAGCGCAGCGACCAGATCCGCGCACGGTTCGCGCGCGACGTGATCGCGGAACGCAGGAACGGGCGCCCTCCTTGTCTCGTCGTGATCATCGCCGGCGTCAACGACATCTATCAGGGGCGGACCGCGGAAGCGATCGAGGGCGAGCTGGAAGGGATGTACGACGCCGCGCGTGCTGCGGCGATTCCGGTCGTCGCCGGCACCATCATTCCCTACAACACGGCAGCGGACGCTGAGAACCGGCGAATGCACGAGGTCAACAACTGGATTCGCGGCTACGCGGCGCGACATGCCGACGTCGCCGTCTGCGATACGCGCGCGGCGGTCGGCGCGCCCGGTGCGCCCGATCGTCTCGTGTCCTCGCCCGATGGCCTGCATCCGTCACCGGACGGATACAGGCTGATGGCGCTCGCGCTCGAGCCGGCGATCAAACGCGCGCTCGCAGCGGCACACCCATTGCGATAAGCTGTACGCATGCGCTCCACCCCCGCCCTGATTGTCGCCGCGGCGCTCTGCGCGGCGTCGACGCTGCTCACCGCTCAGCAGCCGCAATTCAAGTCGGGCACGCAAATCGTGTCGCTCTTCGCCACCGTGACCGACTCGCAAAAACGTCTCGTCCCGGACCTGACGAAGGAAGACTTCGAGATCTTCGACAACGACAAGCCGCAGCCGATTGCGTTCTTCCAAAACGAAGTCCAGCCGATCACCGTCGTCGCCATGCTCGACACGAGCGGGAGCATGACGGCCAGCATCCCGCTCCTGCGCGCGGCCGCGGAGCAGTTCGTGCTTCGCCTGCTGCCGGCCGACAAAGGGCGCGTCGGCGCCTTCAACGACAAGATTCAATTCAGCTCGCGCTTCACAGCGGACCGCGACGAGCTGGTCGCCGATCTCAAGGATCTCGATTACGGGAACGGCACGCGGTTGTGGGACGCGACGGACGCGAGCCTCGAAGAGCTGAAAGGCATCGAGGGGCGCCGCGTCGTGCTCGTCTTCACCGACGGCGACGACACGGAGAGCCACATCGGCCTCGGCAAGGTGATCGATCGCGCGCGGGCCGACGAAGTGATGATTTATGCGATCGGGCTGGAGAGCCATTACTTCAACGGCCAGCGGATGGTCCGCAGCCAGCCGGACAGCGGACTGCGCAAGATCGCGGATGAAACCGGGGGCGGCTACTTCGAGCTGAAGGCGACGAGCGAGCTCGCGCCGACCTTCACGCGCGTCGCGCAGGAGCTCCACAGCCAGTATGTCCTGGGCTTCACGCCGACGCTGCTCGATAGCAAGGTGCACAAGCTGACGCTGCGGATGAAGCAACCAGGAATGACGGCACGAGCGCGACGCAGTTACCTGGCGGTCGCCGACAAATTTCAGATCAGCGACAAGTAGCTCTACACGAACATCGTCGCCAAGATGGCCACGACCAGCAGCGCACCGACTACCCATTCCGCCGTCGCCGAAAACGTCCATTCGTACATTTCGTGTTCCCTACCCTTCACTCAGAATTAGACGGACGGGAACGGCGAAAGGTTTAACAGCCCATGATTGCCCTCACGGAGCAGGAATTCCGCATGAAGAGCGACGAAGCGCTCGAATCCGCACGCCGTGCGCTTCTGCCACTGGCGGACAGTCGCGAGTTCGAGGTCGAACTGCAGAACGGCGTGCTCAACCTGGAGTTCGAAGAGCCGTCCGACGCGCGATTTGTCGTGTCGCCCAATGCGCCCGTCAGGCAGATCTGGGTCTCGGCGATGGCCAGGAGCTATAAACTCTCGTGGGCGGCCGAGCTGGGCAGTTTCGCGCTGGACGGGGAGACGCTGCCGCAGCTGCTCGATCGTCTCGCGCGGATGCATCTTGGAGCCGACAAATGAAACAGCTCGCCGCGGCCGCGCTGCTTGCCATGAATTTTTCATACACGCAGGTTCCTGGCGATCGACCGGCCGCCAACCCGCGCTCCACGCGGTCGGTCGTCATGGGCCGCGGCGGCATGATCGCCACGAGCCAGCCGCTCGCCTCCGCCGCCGGCCTCAAGGTGCTGCAGGACGGCGGCAACGCCGTCGACGCCGCGATTACGGCGGCCGCCGTGCTCTCCGTCGTCGAGCCGTCGATGAACGGCGTCGGCGGCGATTTGTTCGCCATCGTGTACGACGCGAAAAGCGGGAAGCTGCACGTGCTGAACGCGAGCGGGCGATCGGCATATGCCGCCACGCCCGACGTCTTCACGGCGCGCAATCTGACGACGATTCCAGGGTCCGGCGTGCTGTCGGTGAGCGTGCCCGGCGTCGTCGACGGCTGGGCGACGCTGCTGGCGGCGCACGGCACGATCCCGCTCGCGCGCGCGGTCGCGCCGGCGATCCAGTACGCGAAAAACGGGTACCCCGTGTCCGAGATCATCAGCGGCCAGTGGCATAACAGCGAGAGGAAGCTGCGCGCCGATCCGGTCACGGCGGCGACGTTCCTTCCCAACGGCCACGCGCCCCAACCCGGCGAGATCTTCGCCAACCCGCATCTCGCGGCGACGCTCGAACAGATCGCAAGCGGCGGACGCGACGCGTTCTACAAGGGCCCGATCGCCGCGGCCATTGCCGCCGACATGAAGAAGCGCAACGGCCTGCTCGACGCGCGCGACTTCGCCGACCACACCTCGGAATGGTTCGATCCGATCTCGACCAACTATCGCGGCTACGCCGTGTACGAGCTCGGACCAAATACGCAGGGCTTCTGCGCGCTCGAGATGCTGAACATCCTGGAGGGGTTCGACCTCAAAGCGCTCGGACACAATTCGGCGGCGTATCTGCACCTGGTGGTCGAGGCGAAGCGGATCGCGTTCGCCGATCGGGCGGCGTATCTGGCCGATGCCGGCTCCGTTCCGCCTGGCGTCATCAAGACGCTCATCTCCAAAGAGTACGCCGCGCTGCGGCGCAAGGAGATCGATCCCGCGCGTGCGGCGGCGGATTACAAGCCGATGCAGCTCCCCGGCACCGCGTCGGAGCCGGCGCGGATCAACGAGGACCTGACCGGCCGCGACCTTGGCGACACCGTCTACCTGACCGTCGCCGACGGCCAGGGCAACGTCGTGTCGCTGATTCAATCGCTCTTCGACGACTTCGGCTCGGGCATCGTGGCCGGCGACACCGGCATCCTGCTGCAGAACCGCGGCAGCCTCTTCAACCTCAGGCCCGGACACCCCGATCAGATCGCGCCGCACAAGCGTCCGCTTCACACGCTCGTGCCGGCGATGGTGATGAAGGACGGCAAGCCGTGGCTGTCGTTCGGCGTCATGGGCGGCGACATGCAGCCGCAGGGACACGCGCAGGTGCTCGTCAACCTGATCGACTTCGGCATGAACGTGCAGGAAGCCGGCGAGGCCTCGCGCGTGCGGCACGCCGGTACGAACGTGCTCGTCGACTCGGTCATCCCGGCCGACGTGCGCGCGGCGCTGACCGCGTTCGGACATCACGTGGTCCCCTCGCCCGGCAGCGCGTTCGGCGGCTTTCAGGGGATTCTGATCGATCCGAACACGCACGTGCTGATGGGCGGCTCGGATCCGCGCAAGGACGGCCTCGCGATCGGGTTCTAGAACACTGGCGGGCCTAAGTCAGCCGACGGTTCTCTCAATCCTGAAGCTACAGCCTGAATCCGTCGCGAAGGGGATCGTCCTCGTCGACCAGAAACGTGTGCTCCCCGGTGATCCACGCCGACCCTTCGATCTCCGGCACGATCGCCTGGCATTCACCCACGACCGTCCGTCCGGCCGCCCGGCCCGTGAACAGCGTGCCAATCAGACTTTCGTGGACGAACGGTGTGTTCTCGTCGAGCAGGCCCATCGCATCAATGACCGCCATGACCGCCGCCGTCCCGGTGCCGCACGGCGAGCGATCGACCTCGGCGTCGGCGAAGATCGTCACGTTCCGAAGGTCGGCCTTCGGGTTGTTGGGCGGGCCCGTGAAGATCGTGCCGTAGATGCCCCCCAGGCCTGGGTCGAGCGGATGCGCGATCGTCTGCGCGGCTTCGATCGCGTGCTTGATCTCCATGCCGACCCTTCGGAGCTCCGGCAGGTGCGCGGCGTCGATCGGCAGGCCGACGGCCTCGCAGTCCACGATGGCGTAGAACGCGCCGCCGAACGCGACGTCGGCGCGGATCTGACGCGTGCCGATTTTCACCGCGAGCCCTCCGTACAGCACGAACGACGGCACGTTGACGAACGCGACGCTGGCCACGCGGCTGCCGGACAGGCGTGCTCGCGCGCGAATGGTGCCGGCCGGCGAGTCGTACACAATCGTCGTCTCAGGGCCGGGCAGGATCAGCCCGCGCTCGACCGCGATGGTCGTCACCGCGATGACGCCGTGCCCGCACATCGTGCTGTAGCCCTCGTTGTGCATGAACAGCACCCCGGCGTGCGCGCCCGGCGACACCGGCTCGGTCAGCACCGCGCCGTACATGTCCGCATGCCCGCGCGGCTCGAGCATCAGGGCGCGGCGCAGGTGATCGGCCTTCTTCCTCACCCACTCGCGCTTGTCGAGCATCGTCTTGCCATGCGGCGCGGGAAAGCCGTCGACAATCAGCCGGAGTGGCTCCCCCGCGGCGTGTGCGTCGATTGTATTCAGCCGGATCATGCGGTAGAACTCTAGCGCATGTCCCTCTCCTTCCGCCTGCTGACCGAAGCTGACGTCACGGCCGTCCTGACCATGGACGATCTCATCGACACGATGGCGTCGGCGCTGAAGCGATTCTCGACCGGGCGCGTCGTCCAGCCCGTGCGGGCCGTGATTCCCGTCGGTGCCGCAGACGCATTTTTCGCGTCCATGCCTGCGTACGTGCACGCGGAGGAGAAGGGCAACGGCGCGGCGCTCGGCGCGAAGCTCGTCACCGTGTTCGGCGGCAACGCCGCGCGCGGCCTGCACACGCACCTCGCCACGATCGTGCTGCTCGATCCCGAGACCGGCGCGCTCCTGGCGCTGCTGGACGGCCGCTACATCACCGAGTCGCGCACGGCGGCGGTGTCGGCGGTGTCATCGCGGCTCCTCGCGCGAACACACGCCGCCTCGCTCGCGATCATCGGCTCGGGCGTTCAGGCGGGAAGCCATTTGGAGGCGCTCGCGCGCGTTCACACGTTGCGCGAGGTGACGGTGTGGAGTCCGAACGCGCAACGCCGGGATGCGTTCGTCGAGCGCAGACGCTCGCGCCCCGGTGAGCGGCCCGTGATCAAAGCCGTCAACCATCCGGGCGAGGCGATCGTCGGCGCGGACGTCATCGTCCTCGCCACGTCGTCGCCGGCGCCGGTCATCGACAACGGGTGGGTGAAGCCCGGCGCGCACGTGATCTCGGTGGGCGCGTGCCGCCCGACTCAGCGCGAAATGGATCCCGCGCTCACCGCGCGCGCGCGGCTGTTCGTCGATTCACGCGCGGCGGCGCTCGCCGAATCGGGCGACGTCGTGATGGGCATCGCGGAAGGACGCTTCGGCGCCGATCACATCGTCGCGGAAATCGGCGAGCTGGTGAACGGCGCGGCGGGACGCCGCTCCGACACCGAGGTGACGATCTTCAAGTCGCTGGGACTGGCGGTGGAGGACGTGACGGCCGCCGATCTGGCCTACCGGCGGGCGTGCGAGCGAGGCATCGGCCGCGAGTTGACGATGTAGGGGCCGACCTTGCCTGTCGCTGAGCGTCAGGGAAGGGGCCGGCCCGGACGTCAATTCCCCGCGCGCAGTTCCTTTTCCTGGTCGGCGAGCCACTTGTCGAAGTCGGCCTGGGTCTGAACGGTGACGAAGCCGCGCATGCGGAAGTGGCCGAGGCCGCACAGCTGAGAGCACGTGATCTCGTAGTCGAAATCGGCCTTCCCCAGCTTCTTGCGCATGTCGTCGGTCGTCGTCGTCGGCACGAACCACACCGGGATGTCCATGCCCGGAATCGCGTCCTGCTTCACGCGCATCTCGTAGAGCCCGAAGCTGTGGATGACGTCCTTGGTCGACAAGTGGATCAGAATCGGCCGATCGACCGGTATGTTCAACTGGTTGATCGTGGTGATGTCGTCCTTCGCGGCCGGATCGGTCCTGTCGAGGCCGAGCGGATTGTCGGCGTTCACCAGCTTGATGCTGGTGCGCCCGAACTTGCCGTCCGGCCCGGGATAGTGGACGTTCCAGGCGAACTGCTCGCCGGTGACGCGGATGACAACCGCTTCGCTTTCCGCCGGATAGGTTTGCACGCGCATCGCCCACGCCGGAATCGCATAACCGACGAGCAGGATGATCTCGACGATCGCGACCACGACTTCCGTCGATTTCGCGAACTTGCCTTTGGCGCCGGTGTAGCTCGCGTGCGGGTTCGCGCCGCGGCGGAAGCGGACCAGCACGAAGAGGAAGAACGTGCCCCAGCCGACAAAGAGCACCAGCATCAGCCAGTGCACGAGCACCAGCATGTGATCGATGTCGCCGGCGTGGCTCGATGCCGCCGCGGGGAGGCCGAGATAGTTCAGCATTTTATGCAGTCCCCTCATGCGGCTGGCTGTCGTCGCCCACCATTCGGGCGCGCCGCATCAGATAAATGAAAAAGCTCGCGAACGCCGCGATCATCCCGCCGACGATGACGAGCATGACGAGAATCGCCAGATTCGCGGCCGACGCCATCGGCGAGTCGCTCTGGCCGAAGCACACCGGGCACGCCAGCGCGACGCGCGGCGTGAACAGCAGGAGCACGGTGAGCCCGGCGATCAAGATCTTGTGCATCATAGATTTTTCGTCTTCCGCCGGAACATCGCGCCGTACACGGCCAGCCCCGCAGCTCCGACGAGCGCGCTGACGCCCGCCGCGAGGTACGTCGCGTCGTGCCCCACCCGGTACTGCCCCGTCGCCCAGGCGGCGACAAACGCCGCCAGCGCCACCGACATCACGATGAAGAACAGGTGAAACATCCGGAGCGACATCACTTCGGCGTCCCGATGTGGTCCATCATCGAGAGGACCGGGATGAACAGCAGCACGAGGAAGAAGACAATCGTCAGCAGGAGCGCGCCGTAGATGGCCCGCTTCTCGTGGCTCAAGTGCATGAACACGCTGGCGACCATCGATCCTTTCATCGCCGCGATCACGAGCGCGAGGGTGATGGCCACGGGCACCGCGAGGTGGAACCGCGAGGCGGCCACCGTCAGGACGGTGAACACCATCAGCATGACGAACACCGTCATGTAGCTGCGGACGCTTTTCTTGACTTCGGCCTGATCGGAATGCATCGATCCCCCTACAACAGATACAGCACCGGAAACAGGAAGATCCACACGAGGTCGACGAAGTGCCAGTACAACCCCGTAATCTCGATGCGATTCGTGAACTGTTCCGGATTCTTCTTCCAGAGCCCCGCGCCCGGCCCGAGGAAGTACGCCATCACGACCATGCCGCCCAGGATGTGCAGGCCGTGCAGCCCCGTCATCGTGAAGTAGATCGCGAAGAACGTACTGTGCCACGGACCTTCGCCTTTACTCAAGTGCTCGCTGTACTCGAAGTACTTGTTGACCAGGAAGAAGGCCGACAGCGCGAACGTGGCAAGCAGGTACAGCCGGTGCTTCTTGAAGTCGTTCATCTTGAGCGACGCCCAGGCCATCACCATCGTCACCGACGAGCTGATGAGGATGATCGTGTTGATCGCCCCGAGCTTCACGCTCAGCTCGTGGTGCGGCCACTCCGGCGCGCCGACGCGCAGCAGGATGTAGGACGAGAACAGCGCGCCGAAGAGCATCACCTCCGACGCGAGGAACAGCCAGATGCCGAGCTTGCCGTTGTGCAGCCCCGTGTCGGGACGGGCTTCGACTGTGTACGGAATAATCAATTCTGTCCCCCGCGTCCCACGCCACTCTGCCCCGGCTTCTCTTTGTCCGGCTCAAATTGCGGCGTGAAATCCTTGTCAGCGCCCGGCACGCTGTATTCGTACGGGCCGCGGTAGGCGATCGGCTCGGTCAGGAAGTTGCCGTGCCCCGGCGGCGACGGCGCCGACCACTCGAGCGTCGTCGCGTCCCACGGATTGTCGCCGACGCGCTTGCCGCCCTTGATGCTCGAGAAGAAATTGATGATGAACGGAATCTGGAACAGCCCCAGGCCCCACGCCCCGAAGCCGATCACGATGTTCCATTTGAGGAGCCCGGCGTTGTGTATGTACTGCGCGCCGCCGTCGTACATCCGGCGGTTCATGCCGCCGAGCCCCTGGATGAACATCGGCATGAACACGAAGTTGATGCAGACGAACGACCCCCAGAAATGGATCTTGCCGAGCACGTCGTTCATCTTGCGGCCGGTCGCCTTGGGGAACCAGTAATACACCCCCGCGAAGAGCGCGAAGATCGTCCCGGGCGCGACGACGTAGTGGAAGTGGCCGATGACGTAGTAGGTGTCGTGCAGGTGAATGTCCGAGGGCGCGAGTCCGAGCGGCAGCCCCGTCAGGCCGCCGATGCCGAACATCGGCAGGAACGCGAGCGCGAACAGCATCGGCGTCGTGAAACGAATCGACGCGCCCCAGAGCGACAGCAGGAGCGCCGTCAGAATGACCACCGACGGGATCGAGATGATCATCGTCGTCGTCTGGAAGAACGCGGCCATCGTCGTGCCCATGCCGGTCATGAACATGTGGTGCGCCCACACGATGAACGACATGAAGCCCAGGAAGGCCACCGAATAGACCATCGCGCGATAGCCCCACAGCGGCTTGCGCGTGTTGTTCGCGATCACCTCGGCGACGATGCCCATCGCCGGCAGGATGAGGACGTAGACCTCAGGGTGCGCGAGGAACCAGAACAGGTGCTGCCACAGCAGCGGGCTGCCGCCGCCGGACACCAGCAGCGGCCTGCCGCTCACCACGAGTCCGCTCGGCAGGAAGAAGCTCGTGCCCGCCAGCCGATCCATCAGCTGCAGCACGCCCGCGGCCTCGAGCGGCGGGAACGCGAGCAGCAGGAGAAAGGACGTCACAAACTGCGCCCAGACGAAAAAGGGCAGGCGCATGAAGGTCAGGCCCTTCGCGCGCAGCTGCACGATCGTGACGATGAAATTGATCGACCCGAGGAGCGACGACGTAATCAGGAAGATCATGCCGATGAGCCACACCGTCTGGCCCGTCGTCGCGATGTCGGAGAGCGGCGGATACGACGTCCAGCCGGACTGCGCGGCGCCGCCTGGCATCACGAAGCCGGTGAGCATCGCGACGCCGCCGATGAAGTACACCCAGTAGCTCATCATGTTGAGCTTGGGGAACGCCATGTCGGGCGCGCCGATCTGCAGCGGCATCACGAAGTTGCCGAAGCCGCCGACCGCCAGCGGCACGACGCCGAGAAACACCATGATGGTGCCGTGCATCGCGCCGAGCTGATTGTAGAACTCGGGCAGCATCACGCCGCCGGGCGCGTTGGCGGCGCCGAACCAGTTTCCGACGAACGGGATCGGCCGCATGGGATACGCCAGCTGCCACCGCATGATCATCATCAGCGTGAAGCCGAAGAGCAGGAACAGCAGGCCAGTGATCGTGTACTGGATGCCGATGACTTTGTGGTCCTGCGAGAAGACGTACGTCCGCCAGAACCCCAGCTCTTCATGCTTGTGCTCGTGGGCGTGGCTAGGAGCCATCGCCCCGATCGTCGCTGCCTTGTCCATAGGTGAAGGGATTGTATGCAGAAGGTGCAAGAGTGCGCAAGTGATGCGAGGGCGTAAGATCGCAGGATGAACCCCCCGCAATGGGCGCGAATCACCGTGATTGCGCTGCTGGCGGCGCCGGCCGCCGCCAGGGCCAACAGCGCGTCCGACGCGTTGCGGGCCCGCGCCGCCGATCAGATATACAACCTCGATCGCGACCTGGCGATCGCGACGTACCGGCAAGCCATCGCCGCCGACCCGCAGGACGCCGCCGCGTATCGCGGCCTCGCGAGCGGACTGTGGCTGAGCATCACCTTCCGCCGCGGGAGCATGACCGTCGACGACTACATCGGCAAGGTGACGCGGCCAGCCAGCCAGGCGCCCCCACCGCCGGCGGAAACCACGGCGGCCTTTCGAGACGCGCTCGATCACGCGCTGACGCTCGCCCGCGCGCGGATCGCTCGGAACCCGCAAGACGCCGACGCGCACTACCAGCTCGGCGCGGCCGTCGGCCTGCGGGCGTCATACACGGCCACGGTCGACGGAAGCGTCCTCGGCGCATTTCGCGCCGCGCGCGAGGCGTATGACGAGCACGAGCGCGTGCTGCAGCTCGATCCCCGGCGCAAGGACGCCGGACTCATCGTCGGCACGTATCGATATGTGGTGGCCGCGCTGGCGCTGCCACTGCGGTGGGTCGCCTACGTCGCCGGCTTCGGCGGCGACAGCGCCAAGGGGCTGAAGTTGATTGAAGACGCGGCCGCCTATCCCAGCGACAGCCAGACCGAAGCACGCTTCGCGCTGATCCTTCTGTACAACCGCGAAAAGCGGTTCGATGACGCGCTGAAGCAGCTCGCGATTCTGCGGGACCGCTACCCGCGCGACCGCCTGGTGTGGCTGGAAATGGGATCCACGAATCTGCGCGCGGGACGGCCGGCCGATGCGGACCGTGCCCTCGAAGAAGGCATGAGCCGATTCGCCGCCGACAATCGCCCGCGCATGTTCGGCGAAGACGCGCTCTGGCACTACAAGCGCGGCGCGGCGCGGGCCGGGATCGGCCGCGACCAGGACGCCCGGTTGGACTTTGTGGCCGCCCTGGCCGCCCAGGGTCGCCGATGGGTGTACGGCCGGACGCATCTGGAGCTCGGGAAGCTGGCGCTCAAGGCTGGCCAGGGGGCCGCGGCGCAGAAAGAATTTCAGGCGGCGATTGCGCTCTGCGAGAGCGATAATGACGCCGCATGGGCCGATGAGGCCCGCCGATTACTCGGATAGGGGCCGACACGCAGGTCCGCCCACGAATACCTCATATGGCTGATACGAAAACGAAACGCACGTGGATCTCGATTGTCGTCGCGATCGTGGTCGTCCTCTTCATGATGGCGGTCGTGCTCGTGGGCAGCGCAATCTTCTACGTCCGGCGCCACATCCACTCGGAGTTTGTGACGACGGCGGTCGGGAGCGAGGCGTTCGAGCACGAGCGCGCGCGGTTTGCCGGCCAGGAGCCGCTCATCGAGATGCACGAGCATGACCAGCCGCTCATTCATCGCCGCACGGCGAGCTCCACCGTCCCGTTGCAGACATTGCAGATCCTGGCCTTCGATCCGCGAGCCGGAAAAATCGTGCATGTGAGCATTCCCTTCTGGCTACTGCGGATGGCGCCGGGAAGGCGCTTCAACGTCGGGAGCGGCGGGCAGGGATTCGAGTTCGACGCCGAGCGCATGCACGTCACGATCGACGATCTCGAACGCGCCGGGCCGGGCCTGCTCATGGACGGCACCGACCCGCGCGCCGGCGCGCGGGTGCTCATCTGGACGGAATGACATAAGAACGGCTTCGATGAAGGAGCGTCACAGCCGCAGGAATTGGCGCATGCGCGTCATGAGCGAGCGCGGCGCGGCCGCGCCCGGCGATGACTCGAGGACGGCGGCAGCGCGGTGCTGCTCGAGCGTGGTGCGCCGCGCGTCAACGGCCGCGCAGACCAGATCGGCGACGACCGGCTCGGCCATCACGACGTTCCGGAAGCCTTCGGCCGTCAACTCGATGACGTCGCAATCGGTGACGGCGGTGACGGTCGCCGAGCGCGGATCGCCCGTCAAGAGCGACATCTCGCCGAAAAAATCGCCGGCGCGCAGGCGTGCGACCGGTTCCTTCGACTCGCCCAGCGTCACCGCCGCTTCGCCGCCGGCGACGACGTACATCGAGCTTCCCGCGTCGCCTTCGCGCACGATCGATTCGCCGCGGCCGTAGAGGCCTGGCCGCGCGGTGCCGATTACCGCGTCGCGCTGCGCGTCGGTCAGCGCGGCGAAGATCTGCGCGGCGGCGAGCGCCGCGGCGAGCTTTCCGCGATCGGCCGCCGGTTCGCTCCACTTGCGGTTCATCTGCACTTGCACGGGATACGGAATGCTGATGCCGCGCCGCCTGAACGCGTAGTAGACCGCCGTGCGGACCCGATCGCGGATGATTTGATCGGCGCTGAAGTCGGTCGTCCATACGCGAATCAGATAGATGACGGCGTATGCGCTGAAATCGGCCACCAGCACCTCGGACTGACGGTCGCGCGCGAGCAGCGGTTCGTCGCGGATCGCGTCGAGAATCGCCGCGCGCACCTCGTTGGGCGCCGAGTCGTAGCTGGCGCCGACCTGGAGCTCGATGCGCGTATGCGAGGTCGGCTCCGAGTAATTGGTGATCGTGTCTTTCGCGAGGACGTTGTTCGGCACGATCACGAAGTTGCCCGCCTTGGTCCGGATCTTCGTCGCCCGCCACGTGATCTCGCTCACCAGGCCATCGTGGTTGCCGAGGCTGACCCAGTGGCCCACGCGAAACGGCTTCTCGATCTGAATCGCCAGGCCCGCGATGAGGTTGCCGAGCGTGTCCTGCAGCGCAAAGCCGAGGACGACGGCGCCGGCGGCCGTCGCGGCGAGCACGCGGTCGCGCAGGATCAGCGCGACCGCCACGGCAAACAACAGGAACACGATCGCGTCCTGGACGATATTGGGGAAGCGGTCGGGCAGCCGATCGTCGCGCCACGGATTGATGACGAGGGCGACGAGGAGATTGATCAGGCCGAACAGCAGCAGCAGCGGCTGAAACACGGCGAGCTGCGAGTGCAGTCCAGCGTCGAGCGCGCCGTAGCGGAGAAGGATCGCCACGCCGGCATACACGGCGAAGACGGCGGCCGACGCAAAAAGCTTGGCCCGGATGTGGCGGTTCTTCGCCGTCGCGCCCCGAAGGACGAGCGTGGCCACGAGCAGGGCGAGGCCGACGAACATCGCGCGATGGTAACAAAAAAGCCCCCGGCCATGCATGGGGTTCAAACCGTGCACGAATTGAGGCGATAATCGGTGCGGGGCACGGGAGACCCACACATGCACTCCACCATGCGCGTATCCATCAGCCTGGTGTTCCTGACATCGTTGCTGGCTGCCCAGGGCGCGGATCCTCAATTGCCCTACACCCCCTCGCTCGACCTGACGGCGATGGACCGCACGGCCAACCCGTGCGTCGATTTCTACCAGTTCGCATGCGGCGGATGGGTCAAGAACAACCCGATCCCGGCGGACCAATCCAGCTGGTCGGCCTACGGGAAGATGCAGGACGAGAACCGCACGCTGCTTCGCGCCCTGCTCGAGCAGGCGGCGCAAGGCGGAGCCACCCGCACACCCAACCAGCAGAAGATCGGCGACTACTACGGCGCCTGCATGAACGAGCCCGCCATCGAAGCGCGCGGGGCCTCGCCGCTCGCGCCCCAGCTCGAAGCCATCAGGAACATGCAGTCGATTTCCGACATGGCGAGGATCGTGGCGGACAGCCACGCCCGAGTGGTTGCGCTCCGCTCCATGCTGTTCAGCGTGGACGCTGAACAGGATGCCAAGGATTCGACAGAAACCATCGCCGGCGTGGACCAGTCCGGACTCGGCCTCCCCGACCGCGACTACTATCTCAAGGACGACGCGAAGTCGAAGGAGCTGCGCGACCGCTACGTCGATCACGTGGCGCGCGTGCTGCAGCTGCTGGGCGACACGCCGGAACAGGCCGCTGCCGGGGCCCGTACGGTGCTGCGCATCGAGACGGAACTGGCCAAAGGGCACATGTCGCGCGTCGATCGGCGCAATCCCGACAACGTGTATCACCGCATGCCCCGCGCCAGGCTGAAAGAGCTGATGCCCTCGTGGCCGTGGGACCGTTACTTCGAGCAGATGGGCATTGCCGGAATCAAGGACCTGAACGTCACATCGCCGGGATACTTCTCAACGCTCGAAACGCAGCTGACCTCCGTCCCGTTGAACGACTGGAAGACCTATCTGCGGTGGCACACCGCCCTGCTGGCGTCCCCGTATCTCAGCGCCGCCTTCGTCAACGCGGACTTCGATTTCTTCAGCAAGACGCTGGCAGGCGCCAGGGAACTGCAGCCGCGGTGGAAGCGCTGCGTGAACCGCGTGGACCGTCACCTGGGCGAGGCGCTCGGTCAGGTGTATGTCGAGAAGTACTTCACCGCGGACACCCGCGCGCGAACGCTGCGCATGGTGAAGCAAATCGAGACGGCAATGGAAGAGGACGTCAATTCGCTGGAGTGGATGTCGGCGGCCACCAAGAAACAGGCGCTCGAGAAACTGCATGGCGTCACCAACAAGATCGGGCACCCGGATACGTGGCGGGATTATTCGACGGTCACGATCGCCGCTGGCGACTTCTTCGGCGACGCGACCAGCGCCATGGCCTTCGAAGTGCGGCGGCACCTGAACAAGATCGGCAAGCCGCTTGTCCGGGGCGAGTGGTACATGACCCCGCCGACGGTGAACGCCAACTACGATGCGCAGATGAACGAGATCAACTTTCCCGCGGGCGTCCTGCAGCCTCCCGCCTTCGATCCGAAAATGGACGACGCGCCAAACTACGGCAACACCGGCGGCACCATCGGACACGAGCTCACGCACGGCTTCGACGATGAAGGCCGCCGCTTCGACGCCAGGGGCAACCTGCGCGACTGGTGGACCGAGGCCGACGGCAAGGAGTTCGAGCGCCGGGCGAGCTGCATCAGCGACCAGTACTCGAGCTACGTCGCCGTGGACGACGTCCATGTGAACGGCAAGCTCACGCTCGGCGAGGATGTGGCGGACCTGGGCGGATTGATCCTGGCCTATCGCGCGTGGCTCGAGGAGACGGCGAACAAGAAGCTCGACGCGAAGGACGGGCTGACGCCGTCACAGCGCTTCTTTGTCGGCTACGGCCAGAGCTGGTGCTCGAACACGCGCCCCGAGACGCTGCGGATGCGCGCCGTCACCGACCCGCACTCGCCGGAGAAATACCGGACCAACGGCGTGGTGAGCAACATCCCGGAGTTCCGCAAGGCGTTCGCCTGCCAGGCTGGCCAGCCGATGGTGAAGGAGCCGGCGTGTAATGTCTGGTGATGGCCGCAGGAACGAGATGAGATCCAGATTGACGTAGTGCTTTCACGAGAAAACGTCGCGAGGGGTCAGAGTTCGCCACCCCGAAGCGCTCGAAGCGTTGGTCGCGCAGACGCAGAACCCGGACTCGGACTCGTTTCATCGGTTCGTCTCCCTTGATGAGTTCATCTCGCGGTTCGCGCCGAGCTCGAGCGACATCGCGATGATCACGCGATATCTTGATCAATTCGGCATCACGGTGACGGACGTTTACGCGGACCATCTGCTCCTCAAAGCGACCGGCACCGCCGACGCGTTCAACCGGGCGTTTGCGGTGGACCTGCACTCGTTTGCCGACGGCCCGCGGCACTTCCATCGGCCGCGGCACGCGCCGAAGATTCCGCTGCTGCTTCGCGATCTGCTTGTCGCCGTCGTCGGCCCGAGCGACGAAGCGCGGTTCCACCCCATGCACGTGCGCGCGGCGCTGACGTCGCTCGCGCACCGGGATTGCCGCCTGATCGCGCGGATCGTGGGCGGATGGTCAAGGCGGCCGGTATGCGAAATCTGGTGAGCGTGGGACGCGGACTGCTGAACTGGCAGCGGTACGGGGAATCGCTACCTGGCGTAACCCGCTTCTCGCAATAACACTGCCGTTCTCGGACGTGGTGATAAGGATTCCGTAGCGTAGGGGGGCGGGTGTCAACCTTGACAAGAGGTTGCAGATAGGCGGAACGTACGAGCGTGACTGAGCGCGTACGAGGAGGGATTGTCGATGGCGGTCGCGTAGTGAGCGGTCTCAAGGATGCGATGCGCGAGCTGCGCGGTTATCGCTATCTCGAAACCGCCAGACGGCTATTCGACGACAAGCCGCTGCAGTGCAGTTTGTACGTGACCGACCAGTGCAACCTCGACTGCGCGTATTGCACGGAGTACGACAACAGTAAGCCGCATCCGTCTCTCGCCGATCTCAAGAGCTGGCTGGACAAGATCCGGGCGCTCGGCACCGTACGCGTGGCCCTCGTCGGCGGCGAACCGCTAATGCACCCCGACATCGTCGAGGTCGTGCGTCACTCTCGAGCTATTGGGCTGGCGACGAGCCTCACGACGAACGGCTTTTTGCTCACGAAGGCCCTCGTGCAGGATCTCGACAAGGCGGGTCTGGAGGTCATGCAGGTGAGCGTCGATCGGATGACGCCGAGCGCGGTGACGCGCAAGTCGTTCAAGACGGTGCTGCCGAAGCTCGATCTGCTTGCGGGCTCGCGGATCAACCTGCACATCACCGGCGTGTTGTGCGCCGACACGATGGGCGAGAGCCGCGCGGTGCTCAAGACGGGCCTCGAGCGCAACGTGCCGACCGAAGTCCGGATGGTGCACGCCGATCCCGACTCGCACTTCCGCGTCGATCCTGGCACGACGCGCGATCTGGAAGCGTTCATCGAGTGGATGAAGGACGCCAAGGCTTCGGGCGTCAAGATCCACACGAACGACGCGATCCTCGACTACCAGCTGAGCCTGCTGAGACATGAGCATGTCGACTGGACGTGCACCGCGGGGTTCAAGATCTTCTTCGTGTCGGCGCAGGGAAACTTCTGGCTCTGCAGCATGCGCCATACCGAGCAGCACATCCTCGATGTCACGCACGAGGACCTGCTCGAGAACAACAAGGCCAAGTCGTGTCAGGACGGCTGTGGGGTGTACTGCTGCGTCAGCACGTCTCTCATCTACGAGCATCCCCTCAGGGTCATCGGACGCGAGGTGAAGTCACGGGTCAAACGTGCGCTTGCTCCAGCGTCGGCGACCGCCGGCTTCTAGTCGAAAACCCTTCTCCTAGCGAGTGGCCGTCTCGTGATAGACGGCGATCGTCTCGCGCGCCGTCCTGTCCCACGAGAAATCGCGCGCACGCCGCAGGCCCCGCTCCGCAAGTGAGCGCCGGAGATCGGGCGATCCGACGAGTTCACACAGTGCGGCGGCGAGCCGATTGACATCTGCGGGCGGCACCAGCATGGCGCCGCCGCCAGCCACTTCTCGCAAGGCTGGAATGTCGCTGGCGACGACCGGGCAGCCGCACGCGAACGCTTCCACGACGGGCAATCCAAAGCCTTCGTAAATCGACGGCTGAATGAGCGCGTCCGCGCCCTGCACAAGTGCCGCGACGTCGTCGCGCGGCAGGTTCCTGAGCCAAACGATGCGATCGGTCAGGCCCAGGCCGCGCGCCAGCCGCCTCAAAGGCCCGCGCGTCCCCAGCCGTTGCAGCAAGACCAGCCGCCACGGCGGTGGCAGCACCGCGGCAAACGCGCGCACCGCGATGTCGTGACGTTTCGTCGCACTGTTTTCTCCGACGACGAGCATGTAGGGCGCGTCCACTCCGATCAACGACGAAGCGCGCCGGCGCGCGGCATCCGGGTCATCCGGTGGCTTGAAGCAGGAGTCGGGCGCCAGCGGAATCACCCGCAGCCGGGGAAGCGCGCCCGGTTCGAAGGCGAGCACCCGATCCGCGGTCGCCGCCGTCGTAACGATGAGTCGAGTCGCGTTTCGCAGCGCCCGGCGCACCGCGTGCGGATAGTACAGGCCTTTGAAGCGGTCGAGCCCGCGTCGATGAAGGTGCGGAAAGTCGATCGCGAGCACGTCCTGGATCGTCACGACGCTGGCGCACGTCACGCCACGCGGCAGGATGTTTTGCGGATTATGAAACAGGTCCAGTCCGTCGAACGTCGTATGCCAACGTGGCCAAAGCGTAGATAGTGGCGAGTTCGGCGCTGTACGGATCGTCACTTCCAATGCATTGGAGGCCGCCGAGAGAGGTCGCGGCGCCAGCGGGTGCGCCCAGAACACGAATTCGTCGAGCGGCGCCAGCGCTGGCATCCGATCAACGAGCGCTTGAACGTACGTGCCAATGCCGCTTGGTCGCTCGCGAATGTACCGGCAATCGACGGCGACCCGCATCGACCGATATTAGTGCGAGCGTCGCAAGTCGCACAATGTCACAATGTCATGAGTGGTAAGCGCAGCATCATGACTAGCACTCGGTCGTTTGGCGCCGTGACGCTTGCGCTCGTCGTGGTGACCCTCCTCATTCGCCTTCCGGCTCTGCTCCACCCCGAACCGATCGACGACGAGGCCATGTATTCGGTTGTGGCGAACGAAATCCTCGCCGGTGGCCACGCGTACACCGATGCCGTGGAACGCAAACCCCCCTTGATCTTTTGGACGTACGCAGCAATCTTTGGAGTCGCCGGTGAATTCAACTGGCCGGCTCTTCATGCCTCTGCCGTCGTCTGGGTCCTGTTGACGATGGCTGCTCTCTGCGTGATCGGCTGGCACCTATTCGATTGGGAAACGGGCATGATCGCGGCGCTCCTATACAGTATCTTCCAGCCTTGGGGCACCTGGAAGAACCTGGCATTCAACGGCGAAGTGCTGATGAACCTGCCGGTGGTTTTGGCGTGGATGATTGCGCTCGGACCAAGCCGAGCGCGCCACCGTCCAGCGCTGCTCCTTGCCGGAGCCCTGTTATGTGGCGCCTTCCTTCTCAAGCAGCCAGCCGCCATCGCGGCGGTACCGTTGCCGTTTTATTTCTTGCTTCGCGACTATCGCGCGAGTCGCCGGCTGACCCCGTTCGATTCAATGATCCAGATCGGGCTGCTCGCCTTAGGATTTGTCGGTGTGCTAGCGCTCGTTGTTGGCGTCCTGTACGCGCAAGGCGCCCTCGGAGAGGCGGTCTATTGGACGATCGGTGACCACGATATTCCTCAGATCTTCTGGAGGCGCGGTGTCGAGCACACGCTCGCATTTGCGGGGGCATGCCTGCCCATGCTGCTGGGGGCGGCGATTGCGTTGCGCGACGACAAACACTGGGCAGGGAAACACGCCGAACGAATGGCGATCGTTGCGTTGCTCGTAGTCTCGGCCATCGGCACCGCCGTCAGCGGCCGATTCTATCCGCACTACTACATTCAGTTGATCCCGCCACTCGCGCTGTTGGCGGCCCCGTCGTTCCGACGCCTGTGGGCGGGAACGGCTGCGCCGCCCACCTGGCTCCTGAAACCATCGACGACTTGGAGCTGGCTGGCGTTCACGCTCGTCGCGTTCTCGTTCGCGCACTGGCACGGGTTGGCTTCGCAGCGCGAACCAAGCGAGGCGGGACGCTACGTGCTTGGTCACTCGTCGCCTGAAGACCGGATCTTTGTGTGGGGTCAGGCGGCTCCTATCTATCTCGCTGCCCACCGCCGCCCGGCGTCGCGGTACATCACGAGCTTCCCGTTGACCGGCTATATCTTCGGCAACTCGGCACCCGACGTCGACACTCGCAGCCGAATTGTTCCCGGCGCCTGGGCCAATCTCGCGACGGACTTCGACCGCCATCCGCCCGCCTTCATCGTCGACGCGCAGAACGACCCCGGCGTCCGGTATCGCGTCGAGGATTTCCCGCTGATGACCCGGCTGTTGGCTGAACGTTACCACCCTGTCGCGCGAACAGCCGACGGGGAGGTCTACGAAATGAATGGCCACGCTCAGCATTCGACGCCGGCGCCGAGATAGAATTCGGCGTGATGCTCACTGGAATCGTCGGAGGTGCCCCTTTTGTGGTAGCGGTACAGCTTGTCAGGGAAGCCTCCTAATGTGACGATGTGCCTAGTTCGGGCTACGGAAGAACTCTTG
>OCZT010001674.1_pt1 | contig 22919 bp, 18 predicted proteins | sample 1539031 | NCBI WGS metagenome assembly OCZT01 (sample SAMEA3539308, study PRJEB22396) | soil metagenome | biome: tundra; feature: field; material: soil | place: USA | collected 2010-05 | depth 0.15 m | reverse complement strand
GCCCAGGGGCGACACCATCCAGATCGGCGAGCCCATGAAGAAGCCGGCCGACGGTCAGCAAAAGCCGGCCGACGCTACGAAGAAGCCAGCGGACTCGGTGAAGAAGCCCGATTCCACGGCGGCCAAGCGTCCGGAAGGCTCGCGCTGATGGCTGCCGCGACCGGCCACGGTGCCGAAGGCAACCGGTCAGTCGTGGACAACGAGCTGGCCGCGCTCGAGGGCACCGGCGAGCACGCGGCGTCGGAGCTGCTCGAGGTCGAGCGTCTCACCACGGCGCTGACGGCCGAGTGGCTCGAACAGCACGCCGTGCTGCCGCTGAGACTCTCGAACGGCGTCGTCGTGGTCGGCACGTGGAGCGACGCCGTCGAGCCGCTCGCGCTCGACGATCTGCGGCTCACCTTCGGCGTGCCCGTGAAGCTCGAGCGGTTCGGAGAGCACGACATGCGCGGCACGATCCGCCGCGTGTACGCGCCCGACGCCGTGACGGCGGAGGGGCTGATCGCGGGGCTCAGCGGCGGCGAGGTCAATGGCCAGAACGCCGACGAGATCCCGCTCGACGACCTGCTCCACCTCGCGAACGAAGCACCGGTGGTGCGGCTCGTGAACCTGCTGCTCATCGAGGCGCTCGACGCACGTGCGTCGGACGTGCACCTCGAGGGCTACGCGGACGGCCTGCACGTGCGCTACCGCGTGGACGGCGTGCTGCAGGCCGCGCCCTCGCCGCCGCCACACCTCACCGCCGCCATCATCAGCCGCATCAAGATCATGGCGGAGCTCGACATCGCGGAGCGGCGGCTGCCGCAGGACGGGCGCATCCGCCTGCGCCTGCAGAACCGCCAGGTGGACGTCCGCGTCTCCACCGTTCCCACGTTGCGCGGCGAGAGTGTGGTGCTCCGCCTGCTCGACAAGGAGAAGGGGCGCATCACCCTGCCGGAACTCGGCATGGCGCCCGACACGCTCGAGCTGTTCCGCGAGGTGATCTCGCGCCCGCACGGCATCGTGCTCTCGACCGGCCCCACGGGGAGCGGCAAGACGACGACGCTCTATGCCGCGCTCGAGATGCTGCGCACGGGAAAGGAGAAGATCCTGACCGTCGAAGATCCCGTGGAGTACGAGCTTCCGGGTGTGCCGCAGGTGCCCGTCAACGAAAAGGTCGGCGTGACGTTCGCGAGCGCGCTGCGCGCCCTCTTGCGCCAGGATCCGGACGTGATTCTCGTCGGCGAAATCCGCGATCCCGAGACAGCGCAGATCGCCATCCAGGCCGCGCTCACCGGCCACTTGGTGCTCTCCACGCTGCACACCAACGACGCCCCGACCGCGCTCACGCGTCTGCTCGACCTCGAGGTGGCCGCATATCTGGTCGCGAGCACGGTGGACGCCGTGCTGGCGCAGCGGCTCGTGCGCGTGATCTGCACGCACTGTAAGGAAGAAACGAAGCCCGACAAGGCCGCCGAGCGCCGCCTCGACGTCGTCGGACTCGGGCTGACCAAGACCTGGAAGGGGCGCGGATGCGACCAGTGCCGCGAGACCGGCTATCGCGGCCGCACCGGCATCTATGAACTGCTGGTGATGGACAACGAGCTGCGCGTGGAAGTGCAACAGCGCCGCGGATCGGAGGAGTTGCGCTCGCTCGCGATCGCCAAGGGAATGCGAACCCTGCAGGACGACGGGCTCAGGTTGGTTCGCGCGGGGGTCACGACGATCGACGAGGTGCTCCGGGTCGCAAGGGCCTGAAGGACGGTCGGCAGACTCCCGTTCTTGCTCCCTCAGCGCCAGATTTGGCGCATGACAGACTGGCGCCGGATCGCCTACCACGCGCTCGTCTCGCGCGCGCTCGACGACGTCGAGGAAGAGACCAACCGGAACCGCCATTCCGTGCCGAAGGAGCACCTCGTGCTCTACCAATTCTCGGCGCGCGGCCACGAGGTGGCGCAGGCGATCCTCGGGTCGTTCATCAATGGAAGGCATGACGCCGCGGGCGCGTACTACCGGTCTCGTCCACTCCTCCTCTCGCTCGGCCTTTCGATAACCGACGCGTTGGGGAGTCCGCTCGGGCGCACCGGCGGGTTCAGCGACGGCCGCGACATCGGCGTCGTGAGCAACCTGCCGAGCGCCGGCGGCCCCATCGGCCTACCCGTTTCCGGTGATGTCGGATCGCAGTACACGCCCGCGGCGGGCTGGGCGCAGTCCATCATCTACCACCGCGACACGCTCAAGGACGCTTCATACAAGGAGTGCATGGTGGTCGTCCTCGGCGGCGATGGGTCGGTCGCCACCCACGGCTTCTGGTCGTCGCTCACGATGGCGACCACGCTGAAGCTGCCGATGCTCTTCTACATCGAGGACAACGGCCTCGGCATCTCGGTGCGGGGCGAGATGCAGACGCCGGGCGGCGACATCGCGAAGAACCTCTCGTGCTTCGGGAACCTGCTCGTGCGCAACGGCGACGGCACCGACCCGGTGGAGAGCGAGCGGCTGCTCGCAGAGGTCGTCGCGCACGTCCGTGGCGGCGAGGGCCCCGCGCTGATCAGGCTCACGGTCCCGCGGCTCGCGAGCCACAGCGGGCCAGACAACCAGAAGGCGTATCGTACCGCCGAGGAGATCGCGTCCGACGTCGCGCGCGATCCGCTTCCAAAGCTGCGCGCGCATCTCGTGCCCGGCATGCTTTCGGAGAAGGACTGGCAGCAGCTGGAGGGTGAAGTCGCACGCGAGGTGGCTGCGGCGCTCGAGGCCGCGCACGCCCGCCCCGCTCCCTCCGCGGAATCGGTGAAGCGGTTCGTGTACGCCGAGAACCGCGAGGCCGGCGATAGAGAGACGACGGGTGGACTCTCGAGTGCGGAGATCGCCGCGTTGGGAGGAACGGAGACAGCGACCGACGAGGGAGAGCTGCTGCGCTTTGCCGAGGCGGTGCGCCGCACGCTGCGCTCGGAACTCGCACGCAATCCCAAGCTCGTCGTCTTCGGCGAGGACGTGGGCGTGAAAGGCGGCGTGCATCTCGTCACCGAGGGGCTGCAGAAGCAGTTCGGCCGAGAGCGCGTGTTCGACACGAGTCTCTCGGAAGAGGGAATCATCGGTCGCGCGGTGGGGATGGCGATCGGCGGCTTGATGCCCGTCGCGGAAATTCAATTCCGCAAGTATGCCGACCCCGCCACCGAGCAGCTCAACAACTGCGGCACGCTCCGCTGGCGCACGGCCAACCGGTTCGCGGCGCCGATCGTCGTGCGCATGCCGGGCGGATTCGGCAAGGATGTGGGCGATCCGTGGCATTCGCTGAGCGCGGAGGTCGTCTTTGCGCATGCGATCGGCTGGCAGGTGGCGATGCCGTCGAACTCCGCGGATGCGGTGGGATTGCTGCGCGCGGCTATGCGAAGCCGGAATCCGACGATCTTCTTCGAGCACCGTTCGCTGCTGATGACGAGCGACGGCAGCGCGCACTATCCGGGCGACGATTACGTGCTGCCGTTCGGCCGCGCGACGAAGTTGCGCGAGGGAAGCGACATCACGGTCGTGAGCTGGGGCGCGATGGTGCACCGGTGCGCCGCGGCGGCAGGGCAGTTCGGGGAGAGAGTGGAGCTGCTCGACCTGCGCACGATCGCGCCGTGGGATCGCGCCGCGGTGCTCGAGTCCGTGAAGAAGACCGGCCGCGTGCTGATCGTCCACGAGGACACGCTCACGGCCGGCTTTGGCGCGGAGATCGCCGCGACCATCGCGCGCGAGGCGTTCTGGAGTCTCGACGCGCCGGTGGACCGGCTCGCCGTCGAAGACGTGCCGATGCCGTACCATGAGAACCTCCTGAGTGCCGTGCTGCCCAGCGTGGCGACGATCGCGGAGCGGATTCAGGCGCAACTGAGCGCCTGATGCCGAGGAGACCCAGTGCGTGCGACATCCGTACGTGACGATCGCCGACGGCTGACCGCCAACCCGCGGCGCCATCTGGCGTCCGGCGCTGGTACATCGCAGATTCCGCGCGTCCCCGATTCACGTGGATCCCGCGTTCCCGAGCGACTTCACCCCATCCGGAGTGTCCAATGCCGCAGTATCTGATCGAGCGCAATATCCCCGGTGCAGGAAAGCTGACGGCCGCCGAACTGAAGGCGATCTCCCAGAAGTCGTGCAGCGTGCTGAATCAGATGGGCCCGCAGATCCAGTGGGTTCAGAGCTATGTGCTCGGTGATCAGATCTATTGCGTCTACCGCGCCCCGGACGAGGCGATGGTACGGGAGCACGCACGCCAAGGGGGGTTCCCCGCGGACCGGGTGTCGGAGATCAAGACCATCATCGACCCGACGACGGCGGAGTAGCGCGAGCGCCGAACGGGGCACTTCGCCTTCGCCTGCTCGTCCGTGACTGAGCCCGACGACGAAAACGGTGCGCACCGTCTGGGTTCGTCGCGGCGGTCCGTCCTTCGCTGGTGTGTCCGGCATCGGCGGGGAGCATGCCGTACAGCTTGGCGATCTTGAGGTTCGGGTCGCCGATCATCGGAAACGTGACCTTCGCGCCCTGCGTCTCCTCGATGTCCGCTGCCCACCTACCGTGACTGCAGCGACATGGGAGCGGGATTGAGGTTGTGTACGAGACTCGCCGCGAATACCCCGCTACCGCGCCGCGTTCGCCAGCTCGCGCGCCGCCGCCGCCATCGCCCGCACGCGCGCGCCGTCCGCGGCGCCCCCCGCATCACGATCGAGTTCCGCCGCGAGCCGCTCGAGTGCGCTCTTCCGCTGCCCGCCGCTCATCCGCTCGGCGGCGGCCAGCGACGACGCAATCGCGCTCGCGCGCGAGCCCGGAAGCCCTCGCCCGCGCACGATCTGGTCGAGGTACGATCGCACGACCGGAAACGCCGCCGGCCACACGATCTTCGGCTGCATCTGCGGATTGAACGTCTCGAAACGCACGAGCTTTGCCACATCGATTTCGTTCTGCGACAGGTACTCGCTCGGCTTCAGCTCGAAAATGTCCAGGCCTCGCGCGATCTCGGAAGCGATGATATGGCCGTTGTACCAGTACGCGGCCCAGAAGCCCGCGGTCACCAGCTTCGTCGCGTCCATCGGTCCGCGGTCGAAATAGGCGATCTCGTACGGGTGCCGGGCATCGGTGAAGTCGATGACGTCCAGGCCGCCCTGATACCATCCCTGCGCCAGCAGGTCGCGGCCGGGCACGGGAATCAGCGAACCGTTGTGCGCGACGCAGTTCTCCGTGCTGGTCTGCGCCGCGGGCATCTTGAAGTACGCGCCCTGCGTGAGTTTCCCGTTCGCGAGCGTGAAGATCGCGTCGCCGCCCCAGTCGATCGGGTCGTCCACGCGGCACTTGGGCGCGGTGCCGCCGCCCCATTCGTCCGTGAAGAGCAGCTTGGTCCCGTCGTTGTTGAACGTGGCCGAGTGCCAGAACGCAAAGTTGGAGTCGCCCACGGCCTGCAGCCGCTTGGGATTCAGTGGATCGTGGATGTCCACGAGGATTCCGTAGCCGCCGCAGGCGCCCCCTGCGAGCCCGATCGCGGGGTACACGGTGATGTCGTGGCACTGGTTCGGGCCGACGGGGGTCGGGTCGACTGCGCCGCGCCCGCGGCCATCGCCGCCACCGGCCGCCCCCGCCCCATCACGGCCGCCCGCACTCCCTCCGCGCCCGGCAACCGCCATGTCGCCCGGCGCCGCGCCGTGAATCGTCGCCGGCGCGAGATCGTCGAAGAGGCGGCCGAACGAGAGCACCTTTGCCTGCTCGGGATGATCGAGCGGCACGCGGATGATCTCGATGCGAAAACGCGCCGAGTTCACGGAGTCCCTCGGGAGGTCGTAGCATCCCGGCAGCTCGCTGGGCGATCGCACTCCCGCCGAGCCCGACACATATACGTACACGACGTTCTTGTCGGTCGGATCGGGCACGAGCGTGTGCGTGTGCGAGCCGCGACACGTCTGCACGTCGATGATCTTCTTCGGGTGGGCGAGGTCGGACACGTCCCAAATGCGCACGCCGACCGCGCGGTCCATGCTCACCTGGTCCTTGATGCCCTGCATGCCGCAATCCGTGCGGTCGCCGGTGCTCTCCGAGGAGATGAAGAGGAGATGTCCCCAGATCGAAGGATCGCCCTGCCCTGTCGCGCATACGGTGGCGTTGCGCAGCGCGGGGTTCGCCGGGTCGGAGATGTCCCAGATCTGGAACCCGCTGAAGTTCCCCTGGAAGACGTAGTTGCCCTGGAAGGCCAGGTCGGAGTTGGCGAACGTCAGGCCGCGCGCGCCGCCTTCTCCCTCAAGCGCCGCCGGCTTGGCGCGGTGCGAGATGAGCGTGATGTTGTGTGCCACCTCGGCGGCATCCGTGAGGCCGGCGCGGAGCCCGACGCGCGGGTCGGTGGTGGATGCGCGCGTCGCAATCGGCGGGAGCGCGACCGGCCCGACCGCGGACATCGGCGAGAGGCTCGGGCCCGCGGACGACGACCGCGCGCACGCTGCAGCGAGAAGCGTGACGACGGCGCAGGCGAGCGAAATGACGGCTCCCGGCGCGATGAAGCGACTGCTGATCCGTGCACTCCTCATTGCGGCGATCTCCGGTGATACGATGAGAGCATCCCTTGCATCCGTTCGATTTCCGCGCGCTGGTCGGCGTCGATTCCGGTGGCGAAGCCGAAGATCTCCGCTGTCTGTCCGGCGCCCGCCGTGGCGAACAGCTTCGCCACCATCGTCAGCGCGCCACCGTGGTGCTGGATCATCCCCATGAGGAAGGTGCTGTCCCAGGCCGCGCCCTTGGCCGCGTCGAGTTGCTTCATCTGCGCTGCGGTGAGCATTCCCGGCATCAGCATCGAGTCCCCGTCCATGTCCATGCCCGGCATGTCCGACGCGTTCGAGCCTTTCGGGTCGGGGACCTTCTCACCTCTCTCGCGGAGCCAGTTCTGCATCAGCGCCATCTCGTCGCGCTGCGAGATGATGACCTTCTTGCAGAACAGGCCGACCTTCTCACCGGCACCGTGCGTGGACGCCATCGCGCACATGTCGAGCGCCTGTGAGTGGTGGCCGATCATCCCCTGCATGAACGCCACATCGGCGGCGGTATAGGCCGTCCCTTGTTTCGAAGGCGTCGCCGCCTGTTGCGCCCCGGCGCTGCGATCGGCGCTACCGGCAGCGCACATGACCGCGATCAGCGCGATCCTGGTTGCAGACGCCGATTTGTTCACGAGCGACACCGTTGGGAAAGGGCGATGCTACCGCTCAGCCGGGGCGCGATCGGTGCGCCTGTAGGCGAAAAGGGAAAAAGTTGTCCTGATTTCCCTTACGATGGCCAACGTGCAACGGGAGGGCAAGGCTTCGCGGTGGCCGCGGGTCGCCGCGCGGTACTCGACACGCGCGGCGGAGCCCTCTACCGGTCACACCGGCGGATCAACCGTCGGACTATCTCGCGATGGCGAACGAACCTCCGATTCCGTACGTCACGTTCGCACCGTTAATGAACACTTGCTTTGCGCTCACGACGATCGTGTAGCCGGCGTCGTTGGGAAGCAGGGCGAGTCCGCCACCCAGCATCGCGCGACTGCCGTGCTGTTCGCTGATGCCGCTTGCCGAGTAGGTACCGTACCCGAAGCCCGGCTCGAGGAACGGCACGAAACGGAAGCCGGTCGCGTTCGGATCGACCCACGAGAGCGGAAGCGACACGGCACCGGCGTAGTACGTCCCGCCACCAGACCTGTTCGATATTGCCGTGCCGATCGCCGGCCGGATACCGACGCGGAAATCGCTCGTGGTGAGCGGAGCGAGCCAGTCCACGCCTATGAGAGTGAGACTCGTGCAGCCGTCGCAGAATCCGACGCCGGCAGTCACGCCGAACTGTCCCGGGCCCGCTTCCATGGCAAAGGACGCGGCCGCCCGATGAATCGCGCCGCCCGCGGCGTCCGTCGCGCCGTAGCGGATGCTGAATGACAGTTGCGTGTCCGCCTTGCCGCCCATCAGCGGCGCCATCTGTACGCCGCCGACCGGGCTCAGCGTGAGCGCGCTGTAAGCCGTGGCGTCTCCAATCGACTGTGCTGCAGCCGGAACCGATACTGCAATTGCGGCGAGGGCCGCGAATAGTGTTCTTGAGCGCATAACTCCTCCGTCGGAGCGAGAGACCTGCCCCTCATAATGCCGTTGGCGACGGTTCCGCACAGTCGGGCGGATCCCGCGGACTCGTCGGGCCTTCGGAGTAGGCGAATCGCTTCAATCGATCGGGGTTTTGCCTGCGGACGGAAATACGGTGATTCCCTGGCATCCCGCTTTCCGACTGGTGCGGCGAGGTGGCGGACGCGGGACCGCACTCGCCTCCGCGCGGCAATGTATCGTTGAGACCGGGGGCCGCGCGGTGGCGGATCTCCCGCGCCGTTTGGGCGACGAACCGCAATCACTCCCCCGCCATCATGCAAGCGAGGGAGCCATGTGCTTTTCGGCCGCTGGGAGTTTCGGCATGTCGGGTGTGCTCGCGGTCGTGGGGACCACCTCGTTGGCACGAAGCGCCGGCCGGCCACAGCACATGTTCGCCGCGGTTCCCTTCATCTTCGCCGCACAACAGGCAGCGGAAGGCGTCGTCTGGCTGACGATGGACGGCGGCGCCGACGCAACGCTGCATCACGCGGCGGTCAACGCATTCCTCGGAATTGCGTTGGTGGCCTGGCCGATTTGGTTGCCGATCTCGCTCCGCCGAATCGAGAAGGATTCCCTTCGGCGGCGCGCGCTCACGGGGCTCTGCTGGCTCGGCGGCGCCGTCTCAGCGACGGCGCTCTTCCTGTTGCTGCGCTGGCAGCCGACCGCAACGGTCACCGGACACAGCATCCGTTACGACTACGCGGGAAGCACAAACGCCGTGCAGAGCTTCATCAACCTTGCCGCATACGTCACCGCCTCGGTGGGCCCGTTCTTCGTCTCGACTGCGAGAATGACCCGCACGATCGGGCTCACGTTCGCGGCATCGCTGGTAATCGTCTACACGGTGCAGCGCGACGTCCTGGTGTCGGTGTGGTGCTTCTTCGCGGCGGTCCTCAGCGGGCTCATCCTGCTCGCCGTCGCTGATGTTCAGCCCCAAGCCGCCTCTTCACAGGTGGCATGACTGCCGATTCGGGGACCGGAAGTGAGCCAAGGCGCGGGTGCGCAGAGCGCGATCATGCAGGCGAGGAACGAGGCTCGCCGCATCTACCTCACGGGTTGATGAATCGCTTCCGCCAGACGAGCACGACGCCGCAATTCGTCCGGGTGCCGGTGAACTGCAGCGGTGCTCCCGCGGCGGACGTGTACACCTCGATCATGCCGATCTCGTCCTTGGTGAGCTCGTTGAGGTAGTCGATATCTGCAATGGAGCCGTCGATCCAGATGGTGGGAGCGCACGTCATCGTGATGCCGGAGCCGTTCTTCGACGTCATCGTGTACATGCCATTCATGTAGATGAACCATCGGCCCTGGCTCGACCTGGTGCGGACGCCGGGGAAGTTGAACGCCTCCACCACGCCGGGCAGCCTGGCGAGCGCCGCGGAGTCCGCGCGGTAGCCGAAGCCCATGCGACGGCGACTTTCAAGGTCGCTCCTGAGCGCGTCGAAGCGCCGGCGCTCCTCGACCGTGACGGTCGGAAGCGTGGTGAGAAGTCTCGTCATCGACAGGTCGATGGTGGCCGAGTCCTGTGGTGCGAGTTCCACCATTCGGCGCTCGCGGACGAAGCCCATCGTGTTCACGGCGACGACGTGTGTGCCGGCCGGTATTCCGCGCACGACGAATCCGCCGCTCGCGTTCGTCCGCCATTCGCCGGCGACTCCCGAGACCGTGATGCGCGCGTCTCGCAGCGGCTGCAGCGTCGAGTCGCGGACGACGCCGGCCAGCGTGGCGGCCTCCCCGCCGTGCAGCGGCGCGACGGCCGATGTGTCCGCGACGATCTGCTCGAACGCGTCGCCCGACGGAAGCGTGAGGTCACGCCGGGTGATGCGCGCCGGGGAGACACGGAATGAGACCGGGATCGTCGTGACGCCGCTGTCGCTCGCCGAGATGGTGACGAGCTGTCCGTCCGGGACGCCGCAGACTGCGTAGCTCCCCGTCGTGTCGGCATGCACCGTTCGTCGCGTCTCGGCCACAGGTCCGCTCGACCGATTCTCGTTGACCGCGCGCCACGCGACGTCGATCGAAACGCCTTGGGTCCCAGTTGATGGCGTGCTCGAGACGACGCGACCAAACACGAAGCCGCTCCCGTCACGTGCCGTCGTATCGGCACCGCATGCGGTCCGCCACAGCGTCGCGAAGGACGGAATCGCGAGGTTGGCGGTCGTCATCGCCTGTGCGGTGGCGTCCACCCGGACCCCGAGCGCATTGAGCCCGAGCAGGTCGAGCGTCGGATGATCGGCCCAGACGGCGTGCACTCCGGTGCTGACACTGTCGAAGCGGAACGCGCCCAGCGAGTCGGCAACGACGTCGCGCCCCAGGTCGGCGAGGTGCACGTGCGCGCCGCTCAACGGCCGGTCTGCGACGCTGTCAAACACGATTCCGACGATGCTGCGCGGCGCGTTCTCGGCGGGCGCCGACGCCACGAGCAGGCTCTCCGCCGCGGCGATCTCGGCGGCAGAGACCGTGCGACCGAGGCTCTTTCTCGTCCAGATGACGAACGCCGGCGGTCCGCACCTTCGCGCAGCGAGACTTCCCGACATGTCCGACGGCATCACCTCCACGAACTCGACCTGATCGGCGTCGTAGTCGGACAGGAGTCCTTTCCGGCACATCGCGCCGTCGACCAGGATGTTCCGTATTCCCCTCGGGAACGTCTTGCAGTTCGGGTCGTTGTGCAGACTGAGCCTCGCGCCACTCGGGGTGCCCGGAAGGGCGTCGCACAGGTCTTGCTTTCCGCGCGTGTCGAGTTCCTCTCGCGAGATCGCGCCCGCCATCGCTCCCTTCCACGCCATACGCATCTGCATCTCGCGGTAGGCCCAGAAGTCTCTTCCAAAACCGCTCTGCTCGTTGACCTCCACCGGAGTGAGCGACTGGGCGAGCCGCGGCATGCGCACCGTGTCGGCGCGTTCCTCGAGAATGCGGAACGAGTCGAAGTAGGCGGCGTACCCTATTTTGCGAATCCGCACCGCCAGCGTGCCGCGGCCGAGCCCCGGTACCGTGAAGCGCCCCAACGAGTCGGTCCTGAGATTGCTGTTGATTCCGATCGCGATTACCTCGGCGTCTGCGACGGGAGCGTCATGCTGGTCTAATACAACGGCTGAGTAACGAATGCCCGAGAGCTTCTCGCGGATGTGGATCGAGTCGAGTTGCGCCGGGATGGCGACGAGCGTGATGGTGACAGCCATGGCCGAGTCGCGCACCGTGACCGCTCGCGACGCGGGCTGATAGCCGATGCGGCGGGCGGAGAGTACGTAGTCGCCTGCCGTGAGGCCGGGCATGTCGAAGGTGCCGTCGTCGAAGCTGAGCGCGCGGCGAGCGCCCGGTGTGAGTGAGATCTGTGCGCTCTCGACCGCGCGGCCATTCTGATCGACGACCTTTCCGTGAATGGCCGTACCGGTCTGCGCGTGCGCCGAGACCGCGACGAGCGCGACGCCGAGCAGGACGGTGATGCCTGGCGCGCGCATGCTACCGCCGGCTCCCGGTCCAGAACGCGACGACGCCGCACTTGGTGTCGTTTACCTGCAGGCTGATGGGCATGTTGCCGCCGCGCGCATAGACCTCGACGGCCATGACCTCGTTCGCATTGAGCAGCTCGTCGATGAAAACGGCGCCGCTCCCAGGCGGATACTGCTGCATGCCGTCGATGACGATCGCCACCGGACAGTTTGGGCAACCCGGATTCGGGTTGAGCGACATGTTGCGTGACGACATCACGATCACCTTGTGAGAGTCACCGCTGACCTGGAACAGGCACAGCCCGTTCAATCCACGCAGCATGTTCGTGATCATGTCCGGATGCCGGGACTCGAGCTCTTCCGGCCCGATGAACACCGCGGACAGCAGCCCTTTCTGGCGGTCCATCCACCGGTCGTAGAATCCCTGCACGAACTGCGACGACGGATTCTTCTGGCCGGTGATCCGTACTTCACCCAGCTGTTGGGCGGCGTGCGCCAGCGTGATCGTGAGCACCGGCGACGTATCCGGAAAGTCGACGGGGCCGTACCATGGGGTGAAGCCGATCCGCCTGACTCGCAAGGTGATCGCCTGATGTTTGCCAACGCCCAGGCCGACCTCGCCCTTGGAGTCGGTGATCAGCGTCGCGCCGCCCTCGACGCTGACGTTCGCGTACACGATGGGTTGGCCGTCGGCCGAGATCACTCTCAGCGTGCGCGGCAGTGCGGCGAATGGAGAATGCACGAGCGAGAACGCCAGATGCGCGGAATCCGCGGGCGCGAGGTCCGCCACTCGTCGCTCCGTGAGGAACCCCTCGGCGCCGACGGCGAGGACTCGCGTGCCGGGAGGAATGCCACGGAGTGACAATGCGCCGTGGGAGTCTGCGCGCCACTCTCTTGCCACGCCGCTGAGCGTCGCACGCGCGTCGTGAACGGGAAGTCCGGCTGAATCGCGCACGACGATGCTCAGACTGGCGCCGTCAGCCTGGCCAACGAGAGCGTTTCGTGACGTGTCCGCGCCAAGCGCCTCGATGACCGATTTCGACGGGTATGTGAGGTCACGCCGCGCGATGCTTGCGGGTCCAATGCGGAACGAAAGAGGGATCGCCGAGCCCTGTTCGCCGCTGATTGAGAGCGTCACGGACGCCTGTGCAGGGATGCCGCACACGGCGTAGTTCCCGGACGAATCGGACTGCGCGGTTCTGCGCGATTCTGCCGCCCGCGTGATCGTGCTGTCTCTTGCGTTCCCGAGCCAAGAGACCTCGACGGTGGCGCCGCCCGTTCGCGCCCGGGCCGAATCGTACACGACGCGTCCAAACACGAACGCGTCGGCGCCGCGCGGCACCGGCTCGCTGCCGCACGCGCGGCGCCAGAGAGACTCGAACGCGGGAATCGCGAGCATGACGTTGGTGAGCGCCTGGGGCGTGGCATCAACGCGGGCGCCCAGCGAGAAGAGCCCCAATGTGTCGAGCCGCGGATGATCGGCCCACAGCGTGTGCACGCTTGCGCCGACGCTGTCGAAGCGGAACGCGCCGAGCGAGTCGGACACGGCGTCACGCGCGAGATCGGCGAGATGAACGTGCGCGCCGGCGAGCGGGCGATGCGCGAGGCTGTCGTACACGGAGCCGACGATGCGTCGCGGGACGTTCGGACCTGGCGTCGCCACGTCGCGCACCACCGACGCCGTGCCGCCAACTTCGACGTAGCCGTCGAGCACGGCGTATGCCGAGCGGATGTCCACCACGCGGAAGCGCGGCATCCGGAGCGCCCACGCCGAGACGATCCAGGCGCCCGACACGAGATGCCTGAACGCTACAGACCCGCCGATCGAATCCGCCGGCGCCCGAAGCGAGATGCGCACGTACTCGAAATCGATGCGCCGCAGCTCGCTCGTCGCGCCGTCGATCCAGATGAGTCCCTTGATTTCGGGGCGCGTATCGCGGTCGCGCGGGACGAACGCCAGCGCGATGTGTGTGCCCGCAGAGTCGTGGCGCACATCGGGGAAGTCGCTGATGCAATGCCGTCGCGTGAAGCCCGCGGAGAGGAGGACGGCTTCGTCGGGAGCGTAGAAATCCTCCGAGCCGTCGTCGTGATGCTTGAAGTAGCCGTCCCGCTCGAGCACGGCGGGCGCGGGAGCGAAGAACGGACGCTCCCCGGAGCGGCCGCGGAGCGTCGTATCCGCGAAGTCGATGGTGCCGTCCCGGCGCAGATCGCGCTGGAAGCGGAGCGCGGCGGTCGTCACCAGCCGCTGGTCGCGCGTGAGCGCGCTTGCTTCGAGCGCGGTGCGCACTTCGGTCCATGCGGCCAGTGCGCCGCCGGATGGGCTTTCAGTCCGGTCGGTGCAGGTCTGGCTGCCGACGACGTGGACGGTGCTGAGCGTGATGCGGTGTGCCGGCACCGCGATATCCACGGTCGTGCTCACATCGGATGGCACCGTGATGGGATCGGTGGTGACCGGGGCAAAGCCGATCCGCCGGATGAGCAAACGATGCGGACCCGAGCCGGCGATTCGAACGATCGCGATGCCGTCGCCATACGAGAGGACCGCCGGGCCCATGGCGCCGCCGGCATCGAGCGCCGACACCAGAACGCCCGCGAGCGGCTGGCGCGTCTCCTCGTCGGCGAGACGCACGCGCAGACCCTGTGCAGAGGCGAGCGTCGCGGTCGAGACCAGAAGACTCGTCGCAATCCACGCCAGGGCGAACACTTTCGAAGCGAGCGACATGCAACGTTCCATTGGACGCCCGCTGTCGCTAGAACGCCTTGAACTCGTCGAACGGCTCCCGACACGCGTTGCACACGTGCATCGCCTTGCACGCCGTCGAGCCGAATTCGCTCTTCAGTTCCGTGTTGTTCGACCCACAGCGCGGACACACGGCCGCAGCGCGGCGCTTCGCGATCGCCACGAGCCCGCCATGTTCCGCCGCTCCGGGAGGCGCGATGCCGTAGCGGCGCAGCTTCTCGCGCGCCTCGGCGCCGATCCAGTCCGTCGTCCACGCGGGCGCGTGGACCGTCTCGAGAGTGACCTCGTCAATCCCCTCGGCCGTGAGCGCGGCACGGATATCCTGCTCGATCTCGCGCATCGCCGGACATCCCGAGTATGTCGGCGTGATCGTGATCGTCACGTGCGTTCCCTCCACGGCCACCTTGCGCACGATCCCGAGTTCCACCACGCTCACGACCGGAACCTCCGGATCCTTGACCGTCTCGAGGATGGCCAGCACTCGCTCGCGCGTGAACGAGCCGGGCGCCGCGCGCGTCACCACTTCGCTCCCGGATCGGAGCGTGCGACGATCTGCATCTCGGCGAGCATGTGGCCGAGGAACTCCGTGTGGCGCCCGCGCCGTCCACCGGTCGCGTAGGCACCCGCGGCAGGGAGCGTCAGCGCCGCGCGACGGATCACGTCGCCGACGGTCTGCGACCAGAGCGACTGGATCGCGGGCTGGTCCACGGCGATGCCGTTCTCGCGCACCGCATCGTCCACCGCGTCCGCTTCGAAAAGTTCTCCGGTGAAGCGCCACATTTCGTTCAGCGCCGCCTGCGCCCGCGCGTGACTTTCCTCCGTGCCGTCGCCGAGCCGAAGGACCCACTCGCTGCTGTGGCGAAGGTGATAGCGGTCTTCCTTGAGCGCCTTCGCCGCGATTCCCGCCAGCGGAGCGAACGCGCACCGCCCCAGCGCGTCCCACTGCAGCACGCTGTACGCGTCGAACAGGAACTGCCGCACGATCGTGAACGCGAAATCGCCCGGTGGGAGCTCGACGAGCTGCATGTTGCGGAATTCCCGCTCGCCTCGGAAATACGCGAGCGCGTCTTCGTCGCGTCCGGCGCCTTCGGTCGCGCCGGCGAGCTTGAGCAACGCAGTTCCCTGCCCGATCAGATCGAGGGCGATGTTCGCCATCGCGATGTCCTCCTCGAGGATCGGGCCATGCCCGCACCACTCGCTCATGCGATGGCCGAGCACGAGGCGGTCGTCGCCGAGCCGCAACAGATACTCGAACAAGGGGGCCGCAATTCCGGCCTCGCGCTTCCCCGCCACCGGAGGCCCGCTCATGAGCGGTCCATGTGGGGTTGTTCCCTCCGCCATCCAGCCCCTAGCATCCAGCCTCTAGCATCCAGCATCCAGCATCTAGCATCTAGCATCTCAAAACACCCTCACTCCCCGCGGCACCTTGTAGAACTGCGGATGCCGGTACGGCTTGTCGTTGCCGGGATCGAACAGCGGGCCCGCGTCGCCCGGCGCCGACGCGATGATCGCGCTCGAGGGAACCACCCACAGCGAGACGGCCTCGCCGCGGCGCGCGTACACGTCGCGCGCGTTCTGCATCGCCTGCTCGGCGTCCGCGGCATGCACGCTCCCCGCGTGCTCGTGCGGCGCGCCTTGCCCGGCCTGCGTGAACACTTCCCAGAGGGGGAGTTCGCTCTCGGCCATCAGGCGGCCTCCGTGCCGCTGGTCGCGTGCTTCGCGGCATACGCCGCGGCAGCCTCGCGCACCCATCGCCCGTCCGCGTCGGCCTTGTTGCGCGCCGCGAGTCGCTCGCGGTTGCACGGACCGTTCCCCTTCACCACCGCGAAGAACTCGTCCCAGTCGATCGCGCCGAAGATCCAGTTCTCCGATGCCGCGTCGTACCGCAGCTCCGGGTCCGGCAGCGTGAGCCCGACCGCCTGCGCCTGCGGCACCGTGAGGTTCACGAAGCGCTGGCGGAGTTCGTCGTTCGTCTTCCGCTTCACGCGCCACTTGAGCAGTTCGGCGGAGTTCGGCGACTCCTTGTCGCTGGGGCCGAACATCATCAGCGACGGCCACCACCAGCGGTTCACCGCGTCCTGCACCATCGCCTTCTGCGCCGGCGTGCCGGCGGCGAGCGTCGCGACGATCTCGTAGCCCTGCCGCTTGTGGAAATTCTCTTCCTTGCAGATGCGGATCATCGCGCGCGCGTACGGCCCGTACGACGCCTTCGCGAGCACCGTCTGGTTCACGATCGCCGCGCCGTCCACCAGCCAGCCGATGCAGCCAATGTCGGCCCAGGTGAGCGTCGGATAGTTGAAGATGCTCGAGTACTTCGCGGTGCCGTCGAGCAATTGCTGCACGAGCTCGCGGCGATCGACGCCGAGCGTCTCCGTGCCGCAATAGATGTAGAGGCCGTGCCCGGCTTCGTCCTGCACCTTGGCGATGAGGCACATCTTGCGCCTGAGGCTCGGCGCGCGTGTGATCCAGTTCCCTTCGGGCAGCATGCCCACGATCTCCGAATGGGCGTGTTGCGACATCATGCGCACGAGCTGGCGCCGGTAGCGCTCGGGCATCCAGTCCTTCGGCTCGATCGACTCGCCGGAAGCGATGCGCGCCTCGAACGCGGCAACGAGCGCGGGATCGTCCGTGACGACGGGCGGTGTCTGCTCCATGTGCGAAATCTACAACGCGCAGAACCGCCGGGGGAGGTAAAAGAGAGCCGGAATGTTATCTTCCACGCATGTCGAACCCCATGTCTTCGATCGCCTCGGAAGGCACCGTTGGAACAACGATTCGCGATGGCGTCGCGACCGTCTCGTTCCATCACCCCAAAGGGAACTCGCTGCCGGGCGCGCTGCTCACGCGACTCGCCGGCGAGATCACGGCGCTCGGATCCAACCGGGACGCACGCGTGATCATCCTGCGCAGCGAAGGTGACGGACCGTTCTGCGCCGGCGCGTCGTTCGACGAGCTTACGGCCATCTCGACGCCCGAGGCCGGCAAAGAGTTCTTCAGCGGGTTCTCGAAGGTCATCCTCGCGATGATCCGCGTGCCGCAGTTCGTGCTCGTGCGCGTGCAGGGCAAGGCCGTCGGCGGCGGGGTGGGCCTCGTGGCGGCGGCGGACTACAGTTTCGCCGTGAAGACGGCGCCGGCGCGGCTCAGCGAGCTCGCCGTGGGCATCGGCCCGTTCGTGGTGGGACCGTGCATCGAGCGAAAGATCGGGGTCGCCGCGTACGGCGCGATGTCGGTGGACGCCGACTGGCGCGATGCCGCGTGGTGCGAGCGCCACGGGCTCTACTCGCAGCTGTTCGACTCCGTCGCGGAAATGGACGCCGCCGTGGCGTCGCGCGCGCAGACGCTCGCCGCCTCGAATCCCGAAGCGATGGCCAAGCTCAAGAAGATCTTCTGGACCGGCACGGAGGACTGGGACCGGCTGCTCGACGAGCGCGCCGCGATGAGCGGCACCCTCGTGATGTCCGAATTCACCCGCAGTGCGATCGCCCGGTTCAAGAACCGCTAGCGCATCCGCCGGCCCGCCGAGTCACGTCCCGGGCGACGATCGTTCTCGCCACGTCAGGGCTTCCGCACGTACCCGTAGCTGTCCCGCGCCGTGGCATCCATCTGCGTGACGACCAGGTGCGTCGCGTCCCACGTCGCCGTAGCGACCGATCCATCCGCCGCGCTCACGAGGGTGATCGTCAATCCACTGACCGACCAGGTTCCGGCGACCGTATCCGTGTAGATCGACACGTTGCCATCCACGGTCTCGCGAGTCGTGATGGCGATGGTGAAGTGATGGCCCGATGTCATGGTCGCAGCGGCGGAAGTCACCTCGAGTGTGTAGAGCGAATCGGAGAGGATGACAACCGGCAGCGCCTTCGTGTTGACCGTCGAGAGACCGTAGCTGCCGGGTATCATGGTGGAATCCACCACGGCCGGCGGCGGCGGCGGCGGCGGCGTGCCGGGCGACGTGGGCGAGCCCGCGCACCCCGCGAGCAAAACAGTCATGGCGAGGAGAAACGGAAGCGAGGCCGCTCGACGCAACGGGTGAATCATGCTAGCGTAAGGTTGAACATGTCACTGCAACTCCGGACCAGCTCCAGGCCAGCCTGCCTCGCACCAGTCTGCGTCGCCCTCATCGTGGCGCTCGCGGCATGCGCGTCGCATGACACGTCGCCCACCTCGCCGGCGCCCACCACCGTGGACGTCTTCACGCCGGGCAACGTGTTCAGCCCGTTCTCCGTCACCGTCGGCGTGGGGAGCACCGTGCGCTTCAACATCTCCCGGGCCACCGACGGGACCGGCCACAACGCGATCTTCGGCGCCTCGCCGCCGGGCGCACCCGCCGACATCAACATCGTGGCCGACACGGTCGTCTCGCGCGTCTTCAGCGCGCGCGGCACGTTCGAGTACGTCTGCACCGTGCATCCCGGAATGACGGGCGAGGTCGTCGTAAAGTAGGAAGGTCGCATCGCGCTACTTCGTAACGCCCCGGAACGTCGGCGTCCACCCGGGGAACACCGTCGCCAGGTTCGGGTTGCCGAGCCGGTTCTGCACGATTTCGGCGAGGATGTCGCGGTAATCCAGCGTGACGCGCAGGTCCTGGCCGGCCTCGAGCTGCGCGGGGGCAAGTCCCGGCCACTGATATGTGAGCACGCGGCCGCCGGCGATCGACTTCCCCATCGCGAACATCGTCGTGCCACGGCCGTGGTCGGTGCCCAGGCTTCCGTTCTGGCGGACGTTGCGGCCGAACTCCGACACCGAGACCGCCGTCACCGGGAACCCCGTCGAGATCACGTCGGCCCAGAATGCACCCAGCGAGTTCGAGAAGTCCTGCATCGTGTTGAAGAGCGACCCGGCAATGGGATCCTCCGCCGAATGGGTGTCCCATCCGCCGATGTCCACCTGCGCGGCTTCGAGTCCCACGCCGGCCTTGATGAGCACGGCGACCGAGCGCAACGACCTCCCGAACGACGACGTGGGGTACACCACGCCGTTGGCGGGCACATAGCCCGAGAAATTCACGGACTTGAGGAGCTGCACCGTGCTCACCGCGTCGAGCGCGGCCGTCCGCAGCGGGTCCATCGTGATGGAGTAATCCGAGCTCAGCACGGCAAAGCGCGCCGCCTGCGTGGCCGTCGCACCGCCGACCGTGAAGTTCGTGGGGTCCGCGATCGGAAGCGTCTGCGGCGCGCCGACCAGCGTCTGCTGCAGGCCGGCGGACACCCCGATGCCGCGCAGTGCCGATCCGGCCTTGAGCGGCGGAACGCTGGCGAGGTGCCGTCCCAGCCAGCCGGTGACGATCGTCGGGTCCACCGGCTTGCCCACTTCCATGTACCGCTGGGCGTCGAAGTGCGAGCGCGACACGTTGAGCTGGCCGGTGGCGTGCACGACGAGCAGGTTCGTCGAGAGGTATGCCGGGAGGAGGCCGAGCATCCCCTGCGAGAACGCGAAATAATTGTCGAGGGCCGTGGACTTGTTCGGCGAGGACGCGTCGGGCTGCGGAATGGCGATCGTGGGACGCGCGGTGTAGTAGTTGGCGTCGGCGTACGGCACCACGAGCGAGAGACCGTCGGCGCCGCCACGCTGAAAGACGGAAACCATCACGTCACGCGCGGAAACGTATTGCTCCGCGAGCACGATCTTCGGCAGCCAGGCCGGGAAGTACGAGGCCGCGGCCGAAGCAGCCGCAATCCCTCCCGCGGCCGAGAGGAAGTTCCGCCGCGAGAGCTCGCGGTACTCTTCGCAGCCGCAATCGGGCGAGTGTTCGTCGCTCATCTGGCGCCTCGTGTCAGTACCATTGGAATTCCGCCGCGCCGATGGCGAGTCCGATCGTCTCCCGCACGCGGGTATCGTTGAAGGTTCCGCCGTTGAGATACGCGAGCAGTGACGTGCGTGTAGCGATCGGAAGCTCGCCGCCGAAGAAGTTCGCCTGTATCAGGCTGATCGCCGCGTCCGTCGTGCCGGCGAGATACGGCGCCGTGTTCAGTTTGACCGTGGCCGCCGTGTTATAGTTGGCGAGTGTGTTCGCGTACTCCCATCGTGGAACGATGTTTCCCGACCAGTAGTCCACCGTGTCGGGATACCCGTCGGGCGTCTGCCAGAAGAAGAGCCCCTGGCCGAGAAAATTGAGCTGCCCGTTCAACGCCGTCACCGACGCCACTGACGGATTCGTCGCGCGCAGCGACGAGACGAGAAAGTGGAACGGCCGCTTGAACTTCGCGGGCGCCGTCGACACCCACCCCTCGTTGAGAATGGCGCGCACCATCAGCGTGATGTCGCCACCCGTCGCGGCGTACACGTCGGCAATCGCGTTCACCTGCTCGGCGCTCGGCTCGGGCGTGAGCAGCCACTGCAGCAGCTTGGTGGCGATGAACTGCATGGTGCTCGGGTGACTCGCGAGCATCGCCATGATCATCTCACCCTCTTGCACCCCGGCGGCACCGGCGGCGGGAGATGACGCGGGGATCGTGACGCCGAGGACGGTCTTCTGCCCCCAGTCGTGCAGGGCGGGATTGAACACGAACGTCCCCGTGCCCGTGAGGGTCCAGCCGGTCAACACGCGGGAGAGCTCGGCGACGTCCGTCTGCGTGTAGCCGCCATTCACGCCGAGCGTGTGCAGCTCCATCACCTCGCGGGCGTAGTTCTGGTTGGGCGCGCCCGCGCGGCTCGAGCTCTGGTCGAGATATGCGAGCATCGCCGGACTATGCGAGCTCGCATAGAGCAGTTGCGGGAAGGTGCCGAACGCGTTCGCACGGATCACGTCGCGGTCGTCGATGGCCTTGAGGTAGCCGACCTTTCCCACGTAGATGTTGAAGTGATCGCTCCAGAACTCCACCATGCGCTGATAGAGCTGGCGCGCGGAGAAAGCCGAGCGGTAGATCGTCGCCTCCTGAAGCTGCTCCTGCACGGTCGACGAGTTGGCCGCGAAAAGCTGGGCCGGCGTCTGCGAAAGCAGCGGCCACATCGCGGCCACGTTGGACTCGGACACGCTGTCGTCGATCTCCTCGGGGTGAACCTGGAGATTGAGGTACTCCTGGTAGCCGAGGCTCTGCACGGCGGCGACGTCGGCGGCCGTGAGTCCGTTGGTCACGCGGCGCGCGAGCCGCAACGGGGCGCTCGCCCACTCGTACGGCGGCGGAATGACGCTGAACGACTGGGCCACGACGGGCGCGGACAGCTTGCGCGGCTTGGCGGAGATCCGCCGGGGCTTCGGTGTTCCCTGCGCGAAGGCGGACCGCGGCGCGATCGCCGCGGCCGCGAGCGCACCCGCGATGAGGAAATCGCGCCGCGAGCGCGGAGCGTGTGTCGGACCAGCCGGATCGGCGCGAGAGCTTGCTTCGGGCGGCGCGTTGCTCACCTGGCACTCCCTGAGGCGAGGATCGTGGTGATGGCGGCGACCAGCGGCGGTCAGGGGCGGTCGGCTGCGAGCCACGGCGGAGTTGGTGCGCGTCGCACCAGGCGTTCCGCGAGCAATCCCTCGCTCATACCACACGACGACGGCAAAGTTTCGTCACAGGACTGCTGCGCGCAAGGCCGGCTCACGCGTCGTGACCCGAGTCACACCAACGATCGCCCCGTTTTTCGCGTTTATATGGATTGACGGCGGACCGCCCGGTGGCCTCAACGTATGCACGCCATTTAGCTTTCGTCGTTGTGCAATTTTGCTGATCGAACCTGAACCTACGTCTTCAATGCGCATAGCAGTCCCCCGGGAACGGGCGCCGCGCGAGTCGCGTGTCGCGCTCGTGCCCGAGAGCGTCGCCAAGCTGGTCAAGGCCGGCGCCGCCGTCACGATCGAGCACGATGCAGGGCTCGCGGCCGGGTTCCCCGACGCCCAATATGTCACCGCCGGGGCGACCATCGCCCCCGACATTTCCGCCACCCTCTCCGGCGCTGATCTCGTCGCGCGAGTCCAGCCACCAACCTCCTCCGACGCCGCCGCGCTTCCGAGCGGCTGTTCCGTGGTGAGCTACTGGCAGCCGGGCGGAACTCCGGAGGTGCTCGCCGCGCTCCTGGCGAAGCAGGTCCGCCTCCTCGCCCTCGAGCGCGTTCCGCGCATCACGCGGGCACAGTCGATGGACGTCCTCTCCTCGCAGGCGACCGTCTCGGGCTACAAGGCGGTGCTCATCGGCGCCGCCGCGCTCCCGAAGATGCTGCCGATGCTCACGACCGCGGCTGGCACGCTTGCCCCCGCCCGCGTATTCGTGATCGGCGCCGGTGTCGCGGGCCTGCAGGCGATCGCCACGGCGAAGAGGCTCGGCGCCGTCGTCAGCGCGTTCGACGTGCGCGCCGCCGCGCAGGAGCAGATCCAATCGCTGGGCGCCACGATGCTCAAGATCGACGTCGGCGTCGCGGAAGGCGCGGGCGGCTACGCCAAGGCGCAGACCGAGGATCAGGCGCGCCTCACGCAGGAAGGGATCGCCAAGCACATCGCCGGCGTGGACCTCGTCATCACGACGGCGGCCATCCCGGGCAAGCGCGCGCCGGTCCTGATCACCGAGAGCGCGGTCCGCGGCATGAAGACCGGATCGGTGATCGTCGACCTCGCCGCCGAGACCGGCGGCAACTGCGAGTTCACCAAGGCGGGGGAGACGGTGGACGTGGGCGGCGTGCAGATCATCGGGCCGCTCGGCCTCCCCAGCACCG
>OCZT010001672.1_pt1 | contig 22919 bp, 24 predicted proteins | sample 1539031 | NCBI WGS metagenome assembly OCZT01 (sample SAMEA3539308, study PRJEB22396) | soil metagenome | biome: tundra; feature: field; material: soil | place: USA | collected 2010-05 | depth 0.15 m | reverse complement strand
CATGTACAAAATTTTGCAACTAACTCATTTACAGTCCTATTAGTAGCCCCACCAGAACTCAATAGCCATTTTTAAATGCCTTAAACCTTGGATATATCTGATTATTAGTTATATTTGCAGGGGTACAAAACAGGGGTACAATTATGGCAAGACTATTTACTACATTACGGTGGTTAAGACGGTATGGTGGCAAAAATGGTCATCAGGTTTTCATACGGGTTAGAATGCACAGTGGGTTCGAAACAGAGATACCTGTCTACGATTATGTTAACCATAAGAAACTTCCTATAAGTGTAAAAAAAGAGCACTGGAATAAAGGATATGTGACTGGTGGCAGATACCATATAACTATACGTGAATTAAATTCTTTACTCACAAAGGTGGAGCAGGACGTTAAAGACGCTGTTAATGAACTGATTGAAAAGAACATTCAGATTAAGAGAGATAATATCATTCACCTAACTTACATCAACGAAGAAAATGCTCTGGAAAATGAACGAAAAATAGCCTCTGGTAAAATAATTGTTGATGAAGATGGTGGAGCATTTGCTAGCCATGATGAATTTTTCGAATTTATTGAGCAAAGCGAAGACCCCAAATTTGACGTTTTGAAAAAAAGCATGGGCATTTATAAGAAGGAGTACATTTTGGATTTTTGGGATGACTTCATTCGTGAATATGCACCAGATTCCTACAATACTCCACGGCACTCAATTCAGGAATATATTAATAATACCCAAGATAACTGCAAAGTTACTGAGTTCTCAAGTGCTTGGCTTGAACGATTTTTTAAGCACATCATCAGGGAAGGATATTCGTACAGAAAGGACGGTGAGAATCTAAAACCTTACACAATAACCACGGTGGTGAAATATCTAAAGCACCTTAAAGCATTTGGTGATTACTTATTTGCTGAAAAAAAACTCATTGATAATCAGGATTACAATAGGTTCGATTTGAAAAAGAAGACTAAGAAGCAATCGCTAATAAAATTTCACCCCGAACCATATATCAACACTCATGCTCTTTATAAAAATGAATTTGACTTTTTCTACTATTACAAATTTCAGGATTCTCAACTTGAAAAAGTGCGTGACATGTTCATCATACAGACATGGCTTGGAGGTTTACGTCAGGTAGACTTCTACAAACTTTCGAAAGATAATATATATAAAGACTCTGACGGATTATATCGAGTGTGGTTCGAACAACAAAAAACAGAGGGACAAGTGATTAACAAAATCAACCAGAACTATCTTCTTCCAATTTTCAGGAAATATTCCAATGGTCTCCCGTCATTTCCTGAAGTCCATGATTATAATGATTTGTTAAAGAAAGCGGCTGAGAAGGCTGGTCTCAATAGAAAACTGAAATTCAGATATGAATTTGCCAACGCTAATGAAGCAACAGAGGAATGGATTGAAATTTATAAAATGATAAGCAATAATTGGGCACGTAACTGTGTAGTATCAATACTTTGCGAATTAGGCTACCCAGACTACAGAATCGCTAAATTCACTGGTCATAAAGACTTGGAAATGATAAATCATTATAGGAAAATACATCCGAAAGAGGTTGATACAATGATAGATGAAGTAAAACCAGCGTTTGTGAAGAAGTTGTTATCTTAGAGTGTAATTGTAAAGTCTGCAAATCGTCAGCATTAACCAATGGATGAACTTTAACATCCCAATAATTTCGAATGTTGAAAGAATCAAAACATTTGAGTTAATCTTAATGGTAATTTTGCATAGTATTAAAAAACAATTAGAAAATAAGAAAAAATAAAGAATTTGAGAACAGTTGAAATAAATATTAATGATAATGATTATTCCAAAATAGTATTGTTCGGATTATAGATTTCGAGAAGGCTAAGAATTTACTAACAATATTGACATTGAAATAGCAAAGATGTTACTATTTTGGCATTAGGTCAAATTGACCTAAATCAAATAACGTAACAAATTAATTGACTTATGGAAAGAAAAATACATTATACTAAAGCACAAACGAGAATTGAAACAAATGGATGGCGTGCATATCATGTATTGCTTCATACTTCCAAATGTGTTGTTTGTGGGGATGAATTCAAATACAATGGTAAAGATGATGAATTCAAAGGCAATGTCGCAAAATACTGTTCAGAAAGATGTAAAAATGATGCAGCAATGTTACGAAGAAAAGAGAAAAGACAGAAAAGCAGGAAAATGTTTAACGTCTGCATTATCTGCAACACTCCGATACAGCAAGGCACTAATGGGAAAATTAGAAAATTTTGCAGCAATAAATGTAAGCAGCAAAGTTATAGGTCAAAAAAAAATGAAACAGTTCAATGCTGATACACGAATTATAATCATGTTTCCCAAGTTTTGAAAAAAATAATTGTAAATTTTTTGGGGTGCTTGAATGTAGGGACATACGTATAATATCCCAGATTTATTTTTTTTGTAATTTTTTTCCAAAAAAATAAAATAGAAGTATTTATTATATGTACAGAGAATATATCTGGTGTACCGACAGCACGGGGGAGGGTACTAAATACCCCACCCCCATATACGGGGGGTTACCGCCGATGTACCAGATTAATAGTACATTATATAATTAATATTGATTGCCCATTTAGCATGAAACTACAAGACAAATTCCCATTCGACTCAACCATTTTAGATTTAAACAAAGTATACCATACTGTTGGTTATTATAGCCACTTTATAAACTCTGACTGCATACAAACATCAAAGAAAATAGTGTCAGTTGGGAAAAAATATAGATTAGCCTCAACGACAGATCAAGCGTCTGATCATATTGTTCAGAATATAAGATTAATTGAAGTGCTTTTCATTGTACGATACGTGAATATGTTTGTAACGGATTTGGAAAGTCATCGGAGTTACATTATCGAACTGGATATAGAATGTCCAGAAAAGCAATGCGATTGGGTATTATTTGACTGGGATGATTACGAAAAGATTAATGACTTTAAAGCTATTGTGTCTCATTGCAATAAATGTGATGATAAAAAGAAAAATCCAGATGGTGAAAGTAATGCTGAACAGAGTAAGAACGATCTGTTTGAGTTCGACTTTTAGCTCTTTATCAGCAACCAGATATTCATTTCCATATTATTCATAATCAGGTTTTAATATAGCTTTGCCCAAAATAATTTCTATATGGGTAAAGAAAAGAAGCAAAAGGTCGAACTCACTGAAATGTTCGTGGCAAAAGCATACTCTTCAAAGGTTTTTTGGGGCATAATTACTCGCACAATTGATGGCTTACTATAGTTAAAGCCATTGGCTTTTCAATTAATTTAAGAAATTTCATCTTAAAGAGGCTGGCATTTTTCCAAAATTTGTTCTCTTATTTCACATTTGTAAATAGTCCCATGACTAAATTGTTTACATATTACTTTTTTATTTCCCCAAAAATTATATCCATCAACGATATAATCAACACCAGTTCCTATAACTATGACTTTATCTCCTGTTTTAAATTTCTGATATTTTCTTCTATATTGAGTACATCGATACGCTAACCAGAACAAAAGACCAAATATAAAAGGCAAATAAATAACAAGCCAAAGAGGTATTGTAACTGTAGAATCCCAGAAGCACTTTATTGATTTTGAAAAACTTGTTATAAAACTTATTAAAGTAGGAAATCCAAAGAAACCTACTATTATTACTATATGACTTAAATTCGTCATCAACTTGGAAAAAGATTTTTCTGGTTTTGGTTCATTTATCATGGGTGTTGCAATTTATTAATTATTTTGGATTATGTTTAAATATTTCCAATCAAGTCCTATCCTTTACATGACTCTCAAAAGATATTAATCGACATTGATAATGAGCTTCATATCAGCCTACATTTATATGAAACTTATGATTTAATAATTAAACTGATTTCTGTTGGTGCAACTATGAAGGTTTTACAACCAAACAGTCTTATCGAAACCATGTCTGGTGTTGCAAAAAAGCTGAATCAACTGTATTCTCTCTAAAAAGGAACGAAATCAATCGAAATGTAATTCCATTACTAAGAATTAAAATAATTACTTATGGCAAAACTTGAAAAAGCATCTAATGATGTAATTTATTTTTTTGAAACTATCAGAGAAAAAACGACAATTCCACAACGGGTTAAGTTTGAAGTACTTTATAATAATAAACAAAAAGAACTTTATAAAATCGTAAAAATGAATGACCTTGTTGAAATCCTGACTGATGGTATTAATTTCGTAGTTGTTTTTAACAAAGAAATTTTTGAACACCTGCCAAAAGACTATCAGGAAATAGCGGTTAATGAATGTCTCGCTTGTGTTCGTGTTTCTGAAACCAATTCAATCTCTCTGGAGAAGCCAGATTTCGATACATATTTGAGTATTTTGGGAAAATATGGTCATGACACAATTATTTTATTGCATGGAGAAAAACAAATGTGAAATTGAAATAACCGAAATCTTTTTAGCAAGGTTGTCAACAGTCACAGATTAAACAGTTCTTGCGCTTTTTTCCAATTCTTTGCTAAAATAGGTTTGCTTACACTTGTTTTACCGTTTGATGGTTCACCTGAGAAGTGACAAAATTTTTCTGGGTAGTCTGGGTCACCATATTCATTCCATTTTTTAAATGCGTCATTACTCAATGGCTTTTTAACATTGAATGGTATTTCTACTCCAGTTCTTATACAATAACCTGATTTTTTTTCATTTCTGGTTCTTGTTTCTTTTATTGGTGTTGGTTGTTGTTTAGGCGATTGAGGTTTCTTATTTTCAACTTTTACTACCTGTGGGGCATTACTACTTGTTAGCTCAAATGGTTTATCATCACTATTATCTTCGATAAATTTAACATGTTCCAATGCCTTTGTATAAATTTCTTGATCTTCAGGATTATTGGTGTTATACAAAACGCCCATTTCCTTATTGTTAATCATTGAATATTCGTAAAAGTTAAGTGACGTGATGATTAATTTAGTATCATTTATATAGCATTTCGCATGAAGGTTTTCATGGAATTTTAAATAAACATGTCTCAACCCCGTGAGAAATTTTAGTTGTTCTGGAGTTAACTCACTCTTACCGTATATAATTATTGTTTTCTTCTCATTTTTGTTTCTGGAATTTATCAGTTCTTGAAAGTCCTTTGACAACTTCAGATAAGGACTTACGAGATATAGTGTTTTATCAGCTTCTCTTATCAAAACTTCCAAATCGGAAGAAATTTGTCTTGTGGTTATAAATTGTGCCATTACAATTTTTATGTTTGGTATAATCAAATGTAGTCTATAATATTTTCACTTTATTGATTGAAAGTTCTTCTATATTCCAAAACAATAGGATCATTAGCAACAGAATATAATTCTAAACATTGAATGCGGTTTTTTTTGTTGGTAAATTATCCTCTATAGAATGGGTTTAAATTTTTGATCTCCTGTTCCGTTAATTTACTTTCTCCATGAATGTCTTTACGGATTTCAATTAAAATTGTTCCGAACAATTCTACATCTTTTTCAGTCCCATGATTTGCTTGATCTTTGTCGTTAAGTTCCACCCAATCGTTATATGCTTTTACAACCTTATCATTTCCATATAATAGTAATAGGTTTCGTGCGTTTATTCTTCTCCTATCGTCTTTAATACCGCCAACCTTTTTATCGTATGTAATATTTAATGAGGTCTCTGTAAAGTCTTTTAAAAATTCAGAATATGCATTTCTTTTACTTTCAATAATTCTTTCTGCGGATTCTTTTTGTTTTTGTGTCAGGTATTTCCATATCAGTACAAATGCTCCTATTAATGCTATAAGTAGGTCGATACTTGGCTTCAGGTAGTTTGCCCAGTTAAAGCCTGACTTAACAATAGGAATGTTGTAAATCTTCAACGTATCAATTGCCAATGGAAGAAGCCCAGTCTGATGGCTACTAAGCGAGTCGCTGATTATGTGTATCATATGGGAATTGTTGTTTTTACTTTTTCTGTTTTGCTTCAATTTCAGGTAGTTTCTTTTTATATTCTTCTATATTCCAAGTCATTCCCAAGTGTGAAACATTATCCTGAAGTTTTCCAAGTCCAACTTCTTTACGTCTTATATCAACATTATCAGGGTCTTCAAGTGGTAGAATATAATATTCTCCTGTTACTTGGTCACGGTCATACTGGCTGCCATAACTTTGTTTTTTACCGTGTCTTATAGCAAGTCTATCTGCCAAATAAGCAAAATTACTTGGACTTGCATTCCCTTTTTGAACGGCTTCTTTCATCATAGGCAAATATTTCTCTTGGGTTGCAAGGTCAGAATGTTGTATGGCTAAAAACAAGGTTTGATTGCCAAGAACACCTATAATGTCCGACCCTAACCATCCACGTGTATCGAGTACCTTCTTTACAAAGGTTAAAATCTTGGAATCATTTTCTTCAATTTTCTTCCAGTATGCTTTTACTGTGTCCGATTGCACACCATATTTATTTCGTATTTCTGTAACCTGCTGTCTATATTTTACATTTTGAAAATATATGGCTTTAAGAGTATCCCCGAGTTGTTTATCCGAGATAATATCATAATTATCTTTGTTATTAATTATCTCAATTACCTTACTCCACCGTTTGTCAGAATGTAGAATATTCAAATCTGAGTTATTAATCACATAATCCTCGAAGATGAAATTGCTACCTTTAACTACCTTAAATAATTGGCTAAAAGCAGAGTCTGTCTCATTCGCTAATGCCCAAGAACATGCTGCGATATACCTGTCGTTTAACCACCCGCTACTACCCAACAAATTAAAGGCTTCAGAATATTTTTGTCCTGCCTTTAGGTACTCTTTGTTTTCATAAAGTATTAAAGCGTTTTTGGTTAATTCGGAGTACTTCGCATTGTTTTGTCCAAAAGAAAGATTAAGAATCAGGATTCCAATCAATGTGAAAATTGTCTTTTTTGTCACTGGAGTCATTTCGCAAATATTATTTTATATTAAAATGCGGGAAAGTTTTTATGAAAGTTAATTATAAATAACGGGAAACCGTTCCTCGGCACATTCATTTTTTGTGCTATTGCAAAAACACGCAATCCTCAATTTGCAGATTTTTATCATCGTAAAGGTGGATTCATCCTGAAATGAACGACCGTGCTTTAGCCAAACCCGCAGCCTCACTCTTAAAGGTAACTGTTGACACCAGACCCTTACTTTCATACATGTCTGAGCATGCTGTTAATTTGACCTTTCCATGCGTTATAACACTATCTTAAACCTTAATGATAAGAATGCCCTTCGTCTAAGAAGACTGTCTGAAAGCATTCCCAGTGAGGCTACTTTATGTATAATATTCCGATGGATTTTGCTGAGGTCTAAGGTTAATCTTTTGAAACATTAATGATGTTAATTATCTCTTGAAATCACATAGTATTTCATAATTTTATTGCAACATCCCGACAGTAAAGAAAATTATTGCCAGAATTTTTTCCCTGAACATTTCAGAGAAAATCGCATATACATACCTGATATTGAAAAACTTGTAGTAAATTAGTAAATGTGTAAGTAATTCAGCAATCCAAAAGAAAATTCATAAACTAATCCGATGAACATAATAGGCACATCAGTAAATGGCTACGAGATTAAAGAATTCATTGACAGTGGCGGATTTGGTTCGGTCTATCTTGCTATAAAAGAAGGGAAAAAATATGCCATCAAGATATTCAGGGAAGACTATATTCTGAAGGAGTATCGGGAGAAAGGAGAAAGGAACAGAATTAGGCGAGAAATCGATATCATGAAATCGGTAAATCATAAATATCTGATTCGTTACGTTGATGATTTCAGTGCTACAATGCTCGGAGTGCACTCATACTTTCTTGTAATGGAATATGCCGAAGGTAACACGTTAAGGAAATTACTCAATGAACAATCTCTCACAGAAGGTTCAGCTTTGAGCATATTTTACAAGTTACTGGAAGGAATTCTTGCTCTTCATAATGTAAGAGGCGATGATGATAATAAAGGAATAATTCACAGGGATTTAAAACCAGAGAATATTATAGTTAGTAATAATGGCGGACTAAAAATAATTGATTACGGGATATCGAAAGTCATTGATTATACTACTATCACTTCTACGGGTGATATTATGGGGTCACCTGTTTATATGTCTCCTGAACAGATAATTGACAGTAAACATATCGATAAAAGAAGTGATTTGTATACACTTGGAGTTATTTTATACGAAATGCTGACATTTAAATTTCCGTATGAATTTCACTCTTTGCCAGAACTTTATGAAAAAATAATATCCGAACATCCGATCCCGCCAAGAAGATGGAACCCATTAATGAAGAATAAAATTGAGAACGTAATTCTGAAACTCTTAGAAAAAAAACCATACAAACGATTTGCTAATGCTTCCTTGGTAGTTGAAACATTATTGTCAGAAGACATTAAACTTACTGAAAAGACATATGATTTGACTCCAAAATTCATATTAAGATTATGGAATGAGAATAGTGTTTTAAAAAAGTATATCGAGAGAAATAAAAGTAAACTTTTTGTTGAGTTCCCTGCTAATTTTCAAAATCAGCAAAAAAATCTTTTAACCTTAATTAGTTCTCCACAATTTGAGAAAATTATTGACCCAGCAACAATAAGATTAGCATATAGTTCTCAGCAAGAAATAAAAGGTTTGCAAGAATTACCATATGCACCACCAAAATTTCAGATTATTACACCAGATTATCTTCAGGATAATGCCATGAAGCAAGATTACGTGAAAAAGGTCATTGATGAGCAATATAAACTGGGAGCTGATATTTTCTTGTCACCTTATCATTATATTCACAACACTAATGTTCCTCCTACACAAAGACGAAATCCTGTTGCTGAATGGTTTGACCTTGATATTAAATTATTGAAAGAGAGCATTGATTATAAATACTCAGTACGAGAGTATGACTCTAAGCAACTATATGCAGGAATTTGTTTAAATATGAATAGTTTACAAGACGAGAGGTACAGAACAGACTTATTAAATATGTTTTCAGCTTTTGAATGTGATGGATATTTTATTTACGTTGATTGCATTGACCATTCAACTAATTCTACAATTTTGTATCATTATTTAAATACGTTAGTTGAACTCCAAAAATGTACAAATAAACCAGTTATAGCGGGAAGATTGAACTCTTTAGGATTAGGTTTGCTATGTGCAGGTATTAGTGGATTTACATCAGGAACTGCAAGATTTGAAAGTTTTTATGAAGGTCTGTACAAAGAAGAAGTAGAAATATATAATATGTATGAACGATACTATGTTCCTCAGTTACTTGGTACAATTGCCATTGCTAAAAAGGCTCCAGTTAAATTGAATGCTATTATTAAAACTCTTGGAGCCTGTGATTGTTTTTACTGTCATGGAAAAAACTACATTCAAATGATTGAAGCACCAAACAATAAATTACACTTTTTGGAAAATATTTATCAGGAGGTTGAAACAATTAAACTGATTCCTCAATCAGAACGAATTGGGTATTTTCTCAGCAGAATAAATGATGCAATTGCTAATTACAGGAAAATGCCAGTTGTATTTAAGAACTCAGATTATCAGCATTTATTAAACTGGAAAGACGTTTTTGAGGAAATAAATAAGTAAATTTGAACATGTTTCGTTTTGAAAAAGATATGATACCTGTCTTGAGAGAACATCTCTCTTTGATTTACAATACAGAACACTTCGTGGAGGAATTTTCTTCTGGTTTGGGAATCGCTGACTTAGTTTTTACTACAAAAAAAGTTGATGTCAGAGATAAATTAGTTGATTATGAATCTATGTATTACATATTAAATTACTTTAATAACATAAATCATATAATCATTCCTGCCGACTTAATTTCTAAGTACAACCTTAAAAAAGGCAAATTCTGTGATGTAATTAGATTATTAAAAGGCTTAAATTGTATTGTTGAATATACTGAAGGTCAATTCATTGTGGAACGAAATTATAAACCATGCCTGTACGACCTTAATTCAATTGAAGCAAAATTGGGAGATTGGAAAAAAGGGTTTTATCAAGCATTGAGATATAAACATTATTCACATAAATGCTTTTTAGCGATTTCATATGAATATGCCCATAGAGTAGATAAGAATTTATTAAAAACCAACAATGTCGGGTTAATATCTGTGTTCCCGACAAAAATTGAAATCTTATTTGATCCCATTAAAGAAGAGCCTGTTAATAAAACGGCATTCTACTATTTATCTGAGAGTTTTGCTTCCAAATTGGGGAAATTTCAGTTTGAATATCAGGTCTCATAAAGCATCCTTTTCGAATGTAGGTCAAAGATATTGATAAACACTTCCTCGGCTTATTTTTAACTCTTTTGAAATAGCAACAATGCTGTTACCAGCTGATTTCAATTCTTTGATTTTCCTTAACATTGATTCATCCAGAGTAGGACGACCACCCACACGACCCTGTTGACGAGATTTTTCAAGACCTGCTTTTACACGTTCAGAAATACGTATACGTTCTTGCTTTGCAAGAGTGGAAAGCAGAGCAATTATAACGTCTTTGAAAATGCCTGAAGAATCAATATATTGCTCCGTAAAACTCTTATAAGCCACTCCATAATCATCGAGCATTTGCAAATAATGTATGGTTTCACGAGTTCCCGCTCTGCTAAACCTGTCAAGAGCATAAAAAAGCAACATATCAAATTTCCGTTTTGAAGCATCGGCAAGCATTTTATTAAATTCTTGCCGATTTGCTGCTGCCCCAGATACAACATCTGTATATTCATTTACAATTTCATAATTCATCCTTTGACAATAGTCTCTTAATACAAGAAGCTGATTGTCTAGAACGGAGGAATCTTTTGATATTCTGGCATAAATCCCAATTTTCATATATTACTAATTTTAATGTTCATAAAACGGGTGTTATTTGTACATCGAAAACAGATTTCTGAAACCATGGATAAATGGGCATTTATTGATGTCATTTTTTAAAAGGTTTTTTGAACAGTATTTTTTAATTCTTGTTAAAAACATAAAACGATGGCATTGACGAATCATAATTCATGAACCCATCCATGTCGACCGTATAGCTTCGTAGTGGTACACCATCTTCAATTTCAATTAAGATCAAGTAATTTTTCATATCTTTATTCTCATTGCAAAAGCTAAAATGTTTTTGTAAAATTTTGAAGTTTCCTTTTTTCATATTACAAATATAACAATATAATAAACATAATATAATAAACTATATAAATAAAACTTATTATATTGATATTTTTCGTAGTTTTGATTTATTTTTATTGTTATGCCGAAGGAAAAAGTACAAAGCAGCAATCCTGAAAAGGAATCAAAATCTCATAATATCCCTGATATTGACAGGGATTATATAAAGAAGATTGCAGCCAAAGCAAAATTCTTGAGAGAAGAGAAGGGGTATTCTTATGAATCGTTTGCGCTACAAGCTCAAATTAATCGGAATTCTTACTTCAGGTTCGAAAAGTCAGCAGTGACAGGCGATAACTACACAGTTGCGTTACTTCTGAGGGTGATTAGAGGATTGAGTATGACTGCTACAGAATTTTTCAAAGACATCCAGTGATTTAAACCAGATAACCTCATCTTTCACCAGAATTTTTGCAATTTTTAAACGCTATCATCTCTATGTGGGACACTCATAATTCATTTTTTGCCATTTTCATGATCAAATTTTCATTTTAAAGCGTCAGGAATGACATTTTAAGCTATTTCTGTTTATCCATCGGGTACAATAGATCGGCTTTATATAATGAAAATAGTACAACTAATGATAGTTTTAGTGCAATATAATCCACATCCTTATATGATCGGTGATACAACTTTAAGTAACAAAGTATTTATTTGAAATACCATTGTAAAAATGTCAAAGAAAAAGCAGCAGATTACAGAAAGCCAAAGTTTGCAAATTGAAGAAATCAGATTTTATATTAAAAACTTTATTAAAAACTGGCGATTAAATGAAGGATTAACTCAACGTGAATTCAGTAAATTAGCAAATGTACATGTCAATAGCATTTATAACATTGAATGTCAGAGAGGTACAAACTTGATTACATTAATAAATTGCATTTCTGCGATGGATGGCATGACCGTATCAGAATTCTTTGAATTAATGAAGTAGAGTTCGATTGCCTGACATATTATCTGTTAAAAAACTTGCTGAAGAAAACTAATTTTGAGATTGTGATAAAGCAACAAACTGACTTCATATACTTACCAAATTAAGACTTCTTATTTGATTCAAAGATTAGAACGTTTGTTTAACTTCCATACACAAATACCAAACGTATTTTATAATCAGTTTTTAACGAATTCTTATAATTCTCATAATTAAGTAGTTAAAGGAATAAAAGGTCCGCAGATTTCTGCGGACCTTAATTATTCAGAATGTTAAAGAACATATCATTGTATCAATAGCAATTAATTAACTATGGAAGTATCGATATAGGCATTTTCATTATTTAAACTATATGTAAACTTTTCAAATATCACGAAAGTCCGAAGGCTTAATATGAACTTTCGATAAATACTGCTGAAAAACTTATTAAAAATTTGATAAATATTAATCAACTCGTCAGACTAAATTTAACTCATGATTTAAGAAAGATTTTAATTTGATTTCCGTCAATTAATTGGCATAGGTAGAAGATATGACATGGAAAAGAAAAAACATTGTGATGACAGAAAATCAAGTGGTCAATTTGACCACTTGATCAAAACTGCTGAAAAACTTATTGAAGACTGGATAGATGATAATCAATTCGGCAGACTTAATTTTGCTGATTAGCAAGGGGAAATTATAATTTACAAAAGATATAACTGAGAAAAGAAAAAAAGAATTAAAGGGAATCAATATACAAAAGAGGTAGATGCAGAAATTGCACCTACCAAGTCTAAAGAATTATCTGATGAATATAAAAAAAGTGAAAGGGCAATAAATTTTTTTGGTCAATTAGCAACTGAATTTGAAGAAATGGAAGTTTAAAAACCAGAACTTGCCAAAGATATTTTTGATAGTAAAGTAACCTTCAAAGAAATTAGGAAAGAAGAAAAATTAGAAAACTTGAAGAAAAAAACGGATTATATTGAGACATAAGCCAAGACTAAAATAAAAATTCTAACGGAAGCATTTTTAATAGGCTACTGTGATTTTTTAAATACATTTGATAATTACATTATTTTTCAAGTACTTAGTTCTAAAATGCAATACTAATTCAGCTAATGTACAGGATTCAAAGCGTCATATTCTTTAAATATAGTACTTATTAATACAGGGTTCTTGTACACATTATTTTAATATGTAGATATTAAATGCCGTAATATATCATTGGTTTCGTTCTGGAAAAAACTCATGCCGTCCTTAATATTTATGATATCGTCATATAAATAATTTCGCTGTTTATCAGTCAGCATTGGCAACGTTGAAATTTCTTCGAGGAAATCCGAATTAATAAAATCATAATAATCATCCTGTAAGCCAATCTCCTTAAGTCGATCAAGTATTTCCAATTGTTCTTCATCCATAATTTCTTCCATTTCTTCATCAGTATTGGTTGATTCCACCTTTGGTTCTTCAAAATCTTCTATCGGAAAATCTGTATTAAGTTCGTTTTCGTCTGAAAGCCAGTCCAAATAACCACTATCTTCGAGTTCTTCATCATCAACTACTTCCCAAAACTTGTCTTCGACTTTGTGGTTGTATTTAAAACCAAATTGACTGAAGACATTCTTTGCAATTTTCTCAGCCTTTTCTTCATAACCACTGGCGACAACTATTGAATCGTGACGGGTGAAGCATGGTACGTCATTGGTTCTGAGTTCTTCCAATATATTGTCAACAAATATCTCTGCTTCTATGCATTGTAAAAACACAGAAAAATTGCTTTCGTAGTTCTCGTCATGGTCGGCAGATTCATTTTGCTTTACATCTTGTTTCTTAAATGCAGCAATAATGCTCATAACAACTGGATACCGTTGTGACAGTTTATTCAGTAAGGCATCGGGTCTGTTGGTCTTTTTAAATAATAATTTGAAAAGCACTCGCTTTGCAAGCATTCTGTCTTTCAGACCCAATTCCTGCTGGACAACAGCGTACAAATCATGAAAGAATACGTCACGGATAAACTTTGTTACATCGGCTGAACTAAACTGACCTGAATTAAAATCATGAATATCCACTGCTACATTGGACAATTGCTTTTCATGCTGGTTCAGTATTCTGATTAGCCGCTTCAGATACGTAATGTTACGTTCTTGCTTAAATAGCGAAAGCAGTTGTTTTTCACCTACGTTGACGTAAACATTTATTAGGTTCGCAAAAATCAGAAACTGTGATGTTCTGAGGTCAAGTTGTACCACCGTACTGTTGTTGATACTAATAAACTGGAGAATCTTGCTGGGGAAATTTACGAGGTTGCTGTATAACCGCAGTGTTACGGGATTACGCTTTTCTTCAATTGGCTGCGAGTAAATTATTGATACCTGATTCTTATAATGGTAGACCAGTGCGGGTACACGTTGATTCAGGAATTCTGTGATATCGGCAATATAAAAGGTGTCTTTAAAGAAAAACAACTCCTTGCCCTTATCTTTCGCAACGTTTCTTGCAGCCTCTACTGTCAGATATCTGCTGTTATAACTTCCTCTGTCAAGATATTCACGGTACTCGATGAGCAGTTTATCAGGTAATGACTGAACATAATCCTTTCGCAGGAAATCATTACAAATGCTCACAGCATTATTTTCAATCCACGTACAGGCTTTTACGGGGTCAATGCTAACATGATAATTCATATCAGCGATACCAGTTGCAATGAACTCCTGATTACCCAGAAGCATTCTTTCTGTTGCTGTCAAGACCTTGCCTTTCCCGATATACGATATAGTTTCGTACAGGTCATCCATCAGCTCTGGGTTAATGCGATATCTGATGCCTACCAATCCGTTAGGCTTCCATTTAGGTGCTTGAGAAGTTGTATCAGGTGCTGTTCGATAGCCGAAATCTTTACTCTCAATTATTTTTAGTTCCAGCAGTGGCTGAATTACATTTTCATGGTAGTTGCCACCGAAGATTTTCTTCCAGTAGTTACGACCTAACGGAGCATAGTCATTTATACCAATACCTTTCGTAACCTGATGATAGTGTATTATTGCTACGCACTGAAGGAAGTTGTTCTTGGTACGATACTCATAACCACTGAAGCTGAAGAAGTCTTCCTGCATCTTCTTTATGAGTTTTACAGGCAGGTATTCTTCCTTAGTGTATTGCTTCCTGTGCTTTGTCTTCGTAACCATATTAATTGTCATTGTTGTTCACCATATTATCGACATTAACTACTGGTTTAATGCGACCTCTTTTACCTTCAGGGTTGTTAATCTTGCAAAAATCCTTTTATAACATCTATACTTAATTGCTTTACCCGTATTATTGACCGTAACCTTAAGTTAAATCCGACCTTGACATGCCGTATCATGCTTATTATATGATTCTTACAGACATATAGAACTCCAGATTCTTCGTTACTTTACCCGCCTACTTGAGGTCAAAATAAACCTTTGAAAGCAATAATATCATAATACGTTGTATGTTAATGTAATATAATGGTTTATGTAAGCTTACCCCCACAATTCCATTAATGAAGGTTTCAACAAACCCAATAATCTTGTTCAGTATTCTGTCACCAGTCTTTTTTCGTAATAAAAGCGTAGGTTTTTCTTCATTCAGAAGTTCGAGAATTTCATCCCGCATAGGCTCTTGTTCAGAGTACAGGTAGTTTTCAATAAGTGCTTGGGTTCGTTCTGCAGAGAGTTTTTCATCGCTGACAAGTTGCAGGAAGGCTTTCTCCTACTCCGCAGTCCAGAACTTCTCAAACTCCTGTGGTATGTCATCAGTGTCGAGAATAATCGGCATGTTCTCTTTGATGAACTTCTCAATCAGTTCTTTTTTGCTTCTTAGTTGCGTTTCGGTATTCAGCAGGTTGAATATTTCCTTTTCAATCTGTTCAGCGTCTTTCTTCTGGTTGGCTTTGAGTTTAATCAACAGGTGAATGATATAAGTCACGTTGATTTCGTCTCGGTGAATGAGTTCCAGTTCGAAGTCCACGTCATCCAGAATCGACACCTTCTCCTTGGAATGGTCGCTCTTTACTTTATCATAGAGGTCAAGATATTTGCTCTTGTAGTCTTCGAATTGTTGCTCGGTCATCGACAAATCAGACCACTTGAAGTCGGAAAATGATGTGAGCACGTTTTTCACACGCATGAGGTCACGAAATGCTCTTATGAACTCAAGTTCATCGTCCTCTGTCTTAAGATTATTAACACTGTCAACCGTAGGGGTTATTTTAAGCAAAACCACGAACCCTTCGTTGAATGCTTTAACGTACTCATCGTACGGCTTCATTATGATTTCTTCAATAGCCTCTTTGTTGCTGAATAACGTTATCGCTTCATCGGTGGCATCCTTCAGATTACGGAATACGACAATGTTGCCCTGCGATTTAAGTTCATTAAGTATGCGGTTCGTTCTGGAGTATGCCTGAATCAAACCGTGATAACGTAGGTTCTTATCAACGTACAGCGTGTTAAGGGATGGACTGTCGAATCCAGTCAGGTACATATTCACCACTAACAAAATGTCAATCTTTCGCTCACGGACTTTCTTGCTGATATCATTGTAATAGTTGTAGAAACTGTGGTTATCCTTTGAAGTAAAGGCTGTCCCGAACATCTGGTTATAATGACATATGTATTCATCAAGTTTCTCACGGGTATGAGAATTGGTTGAATATCAGGTTCGGCTGCAAAAAGTATCTCTTCAGGAATTAATCCGTTTGCATCTGAATCATTTTCATTGGCTATAAAACTGAATATGGTTGCAATCTTCAGATTATGCTTCCCACTCATTTTCTTACGCTGAAACAGTTCGTAGTACTTAATGAGCGATGGAATACTGCTGACACAAAATAATGCCGTAAACTCCTTATTATGGGTCTTGGTGTTGTGGTAAGCAAGAACGTAATCAACTATCTTCTCCAGTCGTGAATCGGATTCCATCAGTTCTTCGATATCGATATCTTCAACCTGAATTTCAATCTCTTTGGCACTGTCTTTATTTTTATACCTGCCAACATATTCAACTGAAAATTTCAATACGTTCTCGTCACGTATCGCATCCGTAATAACATATTTGTGTAGGCACTCACCGAACAGTTCTTTGGTTGTTTTTGTGCCCAGTTCGTTCTTAACAGCATTCTCTGCAAAGATTGGCGTGCCTGTGAATCCAAACATTTGTATTTTCCTGAAGAAAGTAACGATACGCTGATGGGTTTCACCGAACTGACTGCGGTGGCATTCATCGAAAATGAAAACGATACGTTCATCACGGAGAGTTTCCATCCTCTCCTGAAAATGCTTCTTACTGATTGCGGTGTTGAGTTTCTGAATTGTCGTTACAATCAATTTGGTATCATCAGTGAATTGTCTGACCAATTGTGTTGTATTATCAGTCCCGTCTACACTCCCTTTGCTGAAACTATTAAACTCTTTCGTGGTCTGATAATCCAAGTCTTTACGGTCAACAACAAATACCACTTTTTTAATCTTGGGCAAATACGTTAGAATCTGACTGGCTTTGAATGATGTCAGCGTCTTTCCTGAGCCAGTAGTATGCCAAACATAGCCATTCTTATGACTGTGCATAACCCTGTCGACAAGTGCCTCAACAGCATAATACTGGTATGGACGAAGCACCATCAAACTCTTTGAAGTTTCATTCAACACGATGTATTTGCATATTATCTTCGAAATCTGACATTTCTCCAAGAAACCTGATGCAAAACCGTTAAGTATGTTAGTAAGTCGTTGGTTCTCCTTATCAGTCCAATAGAATGTTTGTTTAAACGATTGGTAGCGATTATTAGCATAATACTTGGTATTAACACCGTTGCTGATGACGAATATCTGTATGTACTGAAATAAACCAGAATTTCCAACGAAGGAGTGACGCTGATATCGGTTTACCTGATTAAACGCTTCTTTGAGTTCCAACCCCCTGCGCTTTAATTCTATCTGAACCAATGGCAGTCCGTTTATAAGGAGTGTAACATCATATCTGTTTTTATACTTACCTTCCATTGCAATCTGATGGGTAACCTGATATTCGTTCTGACACCAGTGTTCTGTGTTAATGAACTCAAAATACAGATTATCTCCGTTGTCCTTTAGTATATGCTGTTTTTCACGAAGTGTTTTGGCTTTCTCGAAGACCGAACCCTTACTGAGGATGTTCAGAACCTTTTCGAATTCCTTGGTGGTAAAACTGATACTGTTGTGTTTTTCCAACTGTAATTTCAGGTTGGCAATTAGTTCGGCTTCATTCTGGATATGCACCAGTGCATAACCCAACTCCTGAAGTTTTGTTATCAGTTGTTCCTCTAATATCAGTTCGGGTTGTTTTGCCATAATATCCTGTTCTTGTATAAAAATGGCGTAAAATTTGCCTTGTATTTATTAAATGCGTAGATTTGTACTGAGTTCATCCTACCATTCGGAGGAAGGAAATCGAAAAACGCAAGCCAAGATGCTCTGCGTTTTTTGCTTTTATAGAGTTTCTGGAAGTCTTTTCGCATACTTTTTCCCGAATTTGTTACGCATGGCATCTTTACCTCTTATATGAAAGGCTGTTAAAAGGTAATAATCATGTTTTTCCCGCAATGGTTCTAATACAATTACATAGTTCTCATCTTTATCGAAGATGTAGGTTCTAAAACCCTCTGGCTCTTTCACTGAATACACAAGCATGTTATCTTTTTTCCTTTCATCTATGTGGTGTTTTATCCAATGTAACCTTCTTGACCTGTGTATTTCAAATTCTCTTTTTCGTGTCTTTTCGTCAATTATTTGTGTGGTAAGGTGGGTAAATAACGTATTCATTGGTATTTCTCCATCATGTGGAGTGGGATTCAGTTGCTTACCAAGAAACTTAAAAGAAGGGTTGTTAACAATATCCCTGTCGAAAACACCTTTTAACGACTTTTCTCTATCCTTCGGACTCATGCCATTCAGTTCTAAGAGGGCATTGTATTTTTTTAATAAATTATATGGCATATTACTTCAATTCAATGAAAAACAGATTTAATTTCTTTTCGGTATAATTCGAAGAAGTATTGAGATTTTGTTTTGATTGCTGCTTTATTTTTTCAATAATTTGCTGCTTAGCCAAAACCTTCTTTTCATCATTATTGAGTTCATAAGAAATTGCCCCCATTAATAAATCTGCTAACTGCATCATTATGCTTTCTTTCGAATGGATATTCTGGACATTTCGGAAAACACCGTATTTGGTGTTCAGGATTTCTTTTAGTTTGTTAACCTTGTTACTGCTTAATGTGTCTTTAATATCCAGATATACATTATATGAGTATTCGGTATTCTTTCTGTGAATCAGTAATTGATAATACATTTTGTAATAGAATGTGTCAAAGTCCTGATTAAACTTGTCATTCTTTATCTGGGTTTTATCCACAACAACGGCTCTGAAACGAATGTCCGTATCAAAAAAATAATCGAGCAAATCTTTGTAAAACAGGTGCATGGATGATGAAACTCCTGTCCATTTGATTTCTCCATAGAAATTGTATTTGCTCTTGATTGCATTAATTCTCTCGGTATGTCTTTTAAGTTGATTATATGCTACGCTGACACACCCTAACAGCATGTATCTTTTGTGGTCATGTTCAATATGACAACTTTCATCGCAGTATATATTGAATGTTTTATTCATTGCTTCTTAATTTGTGAATCTATTAACTGCTTTTACATCATACAAACATTTGCTGCATCAACCCTTTCTTCCAAACCTCGGCTTTTTCAATCTGCTTCTGTGTATGCTTGATTTTATCATCCATGGCTGACAAGAAATTGGTGATTAAATTCTGTTCCGTTAAACAGGGAAGTGTCAAAATTAATTCAATTAATTTGCTGAAATACATATATGTTCTTGAACCACCTTGTTTTTGTTCTAATGCGTATCTTCTGAATTCAATGCCCTCATTTAAGATAACTTGAAGAAACTTGTCATTTATATTCTTGGTAGTAAAAACAGGATAAAGTGTACTTACAATTCCTTTTTCGCAAATGGTATTTGTATTAAATCTAAATATTAAATCATCGCTCATATGTCTGTATGTAAAGAAATTTCTTGGCACTACATTATAACCAGTGTTGTCTTTGCTTGCAACGTCATTTCCATCAAAATAATCTTTTTGAAAGTATATTCCAGTTCGTGCTGAAGTTAAAACTGGATATTGATTACTTTCGGTAGCTTTTTCATCATGTTTCATTAGAAATTCTCCCAACTCCTTCTTCTCCCACGTTGGAAACTCTTGCCCGTTAACGTCTCTGAACCTGATTTCCTGTGAAAAGATTTTTTGCATTACACCTTTTTTGTACTGTTCAAGCAGGGTTTTCTTTTGTTTGAGTTGGGAGATTTTCTGGTCAATACCTGTGAAAAAGGATGCGATTTTTTGTTGTTCAGAAAGAATTGGTAGAGATATATATAAATTTCGCTGCTCTGTTATTCCTATATAAGGTCTTGTGCCACTATCAGAATATAGTTTCAGTTGTTTCTGAAAGAATGAAGAGTTAAAGTAAAACCGAAGGTAGGTATTAATAAGCAAAGCGTGATTTAGCACTCTATAATAAGTAACTTGGGGAGTAAGCATAATATAATCATAAACATTCTCAGGTACAATTGTTACTTCACCTATACTACCTTTGTGTGTTAGTAGTACATCACTCCTTCGTGCAAATCCTTTTTGAAGTTTATCTGCTTGTTCTTTCTTTATGAATTTACAATTTATTAAATCTATATCTCCATCTTTAATGTTACATGCCATAATAAATGGAATCCCTGTAGGAACATAATCAGTTGCTTTTGGGTGAATATTACCGTGATTACCATCTATCGGTTTAGCGATAATTTTTTCTTCAACAAGTTGATTGATTGTTTTAATTCGCCACTCGCCATTAAATTTATTAAAGCGTAACTGGGGATATTTCCTTTGCTTTTCCATAATTAAAATGGTGTTGGGATGCTTAATTCATTACATAACACAGCAATTATGTCATCGGTTGTTTTCATTTCGGTTTCCAGTGCTTTCAATTCACTGGCAATGACATCAATATCCAAAGATTCTTCTTCTTCAAATGTATCAACATAGCGGGGGATGTTCAGGTTGTAATCATTCTCCCGAACCTTATCCATACTGGCTACATAACTGTATTTGTCTATAGTAATACGTTTGGCATATGTATCAACAATTCTGTCAACATCATCATCACGTAAATAATTTTGTGTTTTTACCTTTTCATAATGCTGGCTGGCATCAATGAACAAAATATTCTTAGGCTGTTCACGACACTTTTTGAATATAAGAATACATGTTGGTATTGAAGTGCCAAAGAATATGTTTGCAGGAAGACCGATAACGGCATCAAGATAGTTTTTTTTCCACTATCAAATATTTTCTAATATGTCCTTCCGCTCCACCCCTGAAAAGCACTCCATGAGGCATAACAACAGCCATAACACCATTCTCTGCCAGATTATATATCATGTGCTGGATAAACGCATAATCAGCCTTGGAACTGGGTGCAAGTTTGCCGTATTCACTGAACCTGTCATCTGTCATGAATAACTGGTTGGCACTCCATTGTGCTGAAAATGGTGGATTGGCTACCACTGCCTCAGCATCTAATTTGTTATGCTGTGGATATTCCAGAGTGTCTTCCAGTTTAATGTCGAAGCGGGAATAATGAACACCATGCAAAATCATGTTCATCCTACAAAGGTTGTACGTAGTTCGGTTGCGTTCCTGACCATAGAAATTCAGGACTTCACATTCTTTACCCAAACGAAGAATCAGCGAGCCAGACCCTGCTGTGGGGTCATACGCTGATTTTATTCTGGTTTTACCAAGTGTTACAATACGAGCAAGAATCTTACTGGCTTGTTGCGGTGTATAGAATTCACCAGCCTTTTTCCCAGCACCACTGGCGAACTGTCCAATAAGGTATTCATAAGCATCACCAAGGACATCGAGTTCAGAGTGTTCCAGCTGGAAATCTATCTTGTCAAGATGGGAAAGAACCTTTGAAATTATTTCATTTCGTTGCTCTACGGTCTTCCCAAGTTTGGTGCTGTTCAAATCTAAATCCTCGAAAAGGTGGTCGAAATCTTCTTCACTTTTCGTTCCCATCGTGCTGAGTTGGATGTTGTTCAGGATAACGCCAAGGTCTTCAATGATGAACTTGCTTTCGGTCTTCCCGTTTCCATTCCCACGTTTCGCCAGTTGACCAAAAAGTTCTGAGGGTTTAAGAAAGTAACCGAGTTTTTCCAATGATTCTTCCCTGATGGCTTCCATATACTCTTTGCCTTTGTCTGTATCTTCTTTGATATCCAGATAAAGCATCTTGTCTTCCCTGAGAATCTCGTTGGCATAGATTTTCATTTTCTCAGAGAGATACTTGTAAAAGATGAAGCCTAATATGTAGTCACGGAACTCATCCGCATCCATTTTACCACGCAGGGTGTTGGCAATATTCCACAATTGTTGGTTGAGTTGTCGTTTCTGGTCTTCGCTCATAGGAGTTCTGCGTATATTATTGATATTATGTGTGTTGTATTATATCTGAAGATTTTATTACAATTCACTAAGATAGTAAAGCATCTGGAATTTACGAAAAGTTATAAAAAGGGGTACAATTCAGGGGTACAATAAAATTTAAACCCCTTAAATCTAATGACTTAAGGGGTTATTTCAGTAGCCCCACCAGGAATCGAACCTGAATCTAAGGTTTAGGAAACCTCCATTCTA
>OCZT010001671.1_pt1 | contig 22927 bp, 13 predicted proteins | sample 1539031 | NCBI WGS metagenome assembly OCZT01 (sample SAMEA3539308, study PRJEB22396) | soil metagenome | biome: tundra; feature: field; material: soil | place: USA | collected 2010-05 | depth 0.15 m | reverse complement strand
CGATGTAGTCAACTTCAGCATTGCCGTCAACGAGCAGTGGGAAGACAAGGACGGCGCCGAGCACAAGAACACCGATTGGTTCCAGATTCAGGTTTGGGGGCCGTTGGCGAAGTTCGCCGCCACCCTCAAGGCCGGGACGCCGGTCATCGTTGAAGGCAAGATCAAGCCCGAGACGTACACGGCTGAAAGCGTCGAGCACAAGACTTTTTCGATCAAGGCCAACTACATTCGCAAGATCGACTACTCGGCGCCGAGCGAAGGCAGCGACCGGGTGCTGATCCACGCGGATACCGAACTGGGGGCGAAAGACCTGCTCAACGACCGCATGGCCTTGGAACAGGGAAAAGAAAGATGGCCTTCCGCCTGGTTCCCATCCATCAAGCGGATATTCCTTGTTTCCTCTGCTCCACCCAGTTGCGGGCGGCTTCGCCCGGCATGGGGCGCGCGATGAAATATCCCTGGGCAAGATCGCACCCCAGGCTATTCAGGTAGTCGAGTGTTTTAAGGTTTTCAACGCCCTCCGCCGTGACCAGCAGGCCGAGGCTGTGGCCAAGCTCGACGATCGATTTGATGACGCTACGCGACTCGCTGGAGTGCTGTGCCTGCATGACAAACGACTTATCCACCTTGATCTCTGAAAAGGGAAGTCGTACGAGCTGAATCATCGAGGAAAATCCGGTGCCGAAGTCGTCGATCGACAGTTGAAAGCCCTTCATGCGCAGTCTTGTCAACAAGTCCAGAGAGAGGATCGGATCCACCAGCGCGCTGGTCTCTGTCAATTCCAGGACGATTCGCTCCGTATCAATCTGAAAGCGGTGGCACACGGCGGAAAGGTTATCGGCCATCTGAATATCCACGAGGCTTTTCGCGGAAATATTCAACGACAATTTTAGATTGGATTGCGGAAAAGACTGGGAGAACCATTCCAGGCTTTGGTCGAAAATCTGCGCCGTCAGGGCATCGATCAGCCCGGCATTCTCCGCGACCGGAATAAACTGGTCGGGCATCACGATTCCCCTGTCGGGATGTTTCCAGCGAACCAGTGCTTCAAACCCGGCCGTCGCGCCTCTCCTGCATTCGATTTTTGGCTGATAGGCCAATACAAACTCGTGGCGATCCAGGGCGTTTTGCAAATCCGGTGCGGTCACTTCAAATTCATCCCTGCTCGCGGATTGCGTCTCTACCGATTGCGGCTGATTGGATTCGCTTCCTTCACCAACCAGCAAGCGCAGAGCCTCTTTGGAAATCGGCTTGGAAATGACCCCCGCAATGCTCAACCCGTGCTCCGAGGCAGAGCGCTGCGCGGCATCCAGCACCCTCGTGCCCATGCCGCTGGAGATGACGATCTTCGCCCGGCACTTGCGCTCCGCCAGCAGGCGCATGATCTCAACGCCGTCCAGCTCCGGCATCACCAGATCGATGGTGATTATGTCAGGACTCATCCGATCCAATCGCTGGAGGAACTCATCCGGGCGGGTCACGAACTCCGCTTCAAAGCCGAGGCTCTCCGCAATCCATTGGATGGTCTGACCGACAGCCGCGTCATCGTCCAGGACGAGAATGCGCCGGTTAGGCATTGCGTCCCTCCTCTTCAGGTGCGGACTGGCTTGCAGTCAGCGTTCCGCGGATTCTTCTCGCCAGTTCCAGCCGGGAGTAGGGTTTGTTCAGCAACTGTACATGCTCGTCCAGAAGTCCCATGTGAAGAATCGCGCTTTCTGCATACCCGGAGCTGTATAACACCTTCAACGCTGGGTAAAGCTTGCGTGCTTCCAGTGCTAGTTCGCGGCCATTCAAGCCGCCCGGCATCACCACATCGGTAAACAGAAGATCAATTTCCTTGTGCTCCCTGAGAACCGCCAATGCGTCTTTGCCATTCGCAGCCTCCAGGACCTGGTACCCGAGATAGTGCAACTGGGTCTTGGCAAACTCACGCACAGGATCGTTGTCTTCCACCAGAAGAATAACCTCAGAGCCACAAAGATCAACAAGGATTGTTGAATCCTCATTGGTTGGTTCGCTATCTTGGTGGGCCATGGGAAGGTACAGTTTTACTGATGTGCCATGCCCGGGTTCTGAGTAAATCCTGACATGACCCTTGGATTGCTTCACAAAGCCATACACCATGCTTAAGCCCAGGCCCGTACCCTTGCCAACCTCCTTGGTGGTGAAGAATGGATCGAAGACGCGGCTTAGATTTCCCCGGCTGATGCCACAGCCCGTGTCAGACACTGCTATAAGAATGTATTTTCCCGGTGTGACGTCAAGGTTCTGGTTCGCATAGTCTGAATCCAGGATGGCGGTACCGGTCTCGACGATCAATTTCCCGCCGCCCGGCATGGCATCCCGGGCATTCACGCAAAGGTTCAGCAGCGCGTTCTCAAGCTGTGTGGGGTCAACCAGCGCTTTGCAATCCTCTGGGCAGCAATTTTCCGCGCACTTGATCAGGTCCAGTTCAATATCCGCGCTCAATGTGCGGCGCAGAAAACTCTCCATATTCGCAAGCAGTTGATTCACGTCAACCGCTCTCGGCTGCAATGTCTGGCGGCGCGCAAAGGCCAGCATGCGTTGCGTAAGGTCCGCACCGCGCTGCGCCGCATCCAGAATCATCTTCGCCATCTTGCTCAGGCGCGGGTTTTCTTTGGCTTCCTCGCCGATGAATTCAGAACAGCCCAGGATCACGGTCAGCAGATTATTGAAATCATGGGCGATCCCTCCGGTCAACTGGCCAATCGCCTCCATCTTCTGCGACTGGCGGAATTGCTCCTCCAGTTGCCGCCGCTCCGTAATGTCGCGGAAGGTCCAGATCCTGCCATAGTAGTTGCCGGCCTTGTCGCGGACCGGGGACGAGTAGCGTTCAACTATCGTGCCATTCAGTAATTCGACCTCATCATTGCAGACCTCGTCCGGATGGGAGTTTAGATATATGATCTTCTCGATAAATTGATCCGGGTTCCTGAGGGAGGAGCGCACATATTCCCGCTGCCGCAAATCATCCGGATCCTCGGCTATCTCTTTAGGAATTTGCATCATGTCGTTCATGCGCTGGTTTTGCAGGATTTTCCTGTCCTGTCTGTCAACCACCAATACGCCGTCCGGGGCAGAGTCCACCTGCGCTTCAAAAAAGGCGGTGCGCCAGCGCAACTCTTCTTCATTCTTCAGGCGATCTTTTTCATGCCGCTTTACTTCCAGGGCGAAGGAGATGTCCATGGCCATCTCGTCCAGCAGCTTGATTTCGTCCTCGTCGAAAAACGCCAGCTCGCTTGAATAAAGATTGAAAATGCCAACGGCCTGCGCGTCCACCTTGAGCGGGAAGGACGCAAACGACCGATAGCCCATTCTGAGCGCGTCGTCTCTCCATGGGGCAACGCGAGGGTCTTGCTCGATTGCATTGCAGATGACGTGTTCTCCGGAAAGGAAGCATTGCACCGAGGGTCCGGCGGAGCGGGCCGGGTCCAGGAGATTGAGCTGGACGTGGTCAAGGTAATCGCCGACCTCGCCACTGGATGCGATTGGCTTAAGCGCGTGCGTCTCGGAATCGGCCATCCCGATCCACGCCATGAGGAATTGTCCCTTGTCCACCGCGATGCGGCAGGCGGCTTCGAGCATCGCCTGGGAATCCTTCTCGCGCACGATCGTCTGGTTGATGTCGCTCAGGACGGCATAGACGCGGTTGAGCTGCCGGATATGCGCTTCCGCCCGCATGCGCACGCTGATGTCGTTAAAAACAATGGCAACGCGCCGCTGCTCCGGCTCGCCGACGCGATAGGCGCTAACCTCGTAGTAGCAGTTCAAGGCTTCGGCTTTGTGGATGAATTCCGCCGGTTCGCCGCTAAGTGCGACTGCCCCATAAGTATCGAACCAAAACTCTTCATGAGACGGGGCAAGCTCACGCATCCGTTTCCCCTCCGCATCGTGCATCCGGTCTGCTTTTCAAATGCGGCGTTGATTTCGAGAAATCGGTAGTCGGCAGGCTTGCCCTCGGAGTCGAAGATCATCTCGATGATGCTGAAGCCTTCGTTCATCGAGTCGAACAGGCCGCGATAGAGCACATCGCTTTCGTGACGGGCCTGCTCCTCTTTATAAGCCGCAATGGACAGCAGGCTGCGCCGGTAGTGCTCGGCTAGCAGGCTCATGAAAATGCCCATGGCGGCAAACAAAACCAGGGCAATGGCATCCGAGGTCTTCGCGATTGCAAAACCGAATGGAGGCAGAATCGTGTAGTCCGTTACCAGGACGGCCAGGGCGGTGGCCAGCAGTCCGGGCCAGAAGCCGGCCAGCACTGCGACGACCATGACGGCGGGATAGAAGAAGATGAATAGCGGAAGTTCCAGGCCGAGGCCCTGCACCAGGAAGTATCGCAGCAAAAACGACGCGGCAACTACAACGACCGCCATAGCGTAGCGAGCGAACGGTCTATCAAACGTAGCTTTGGAAATGTCCCGGATCATGCGCAGTACCGAGACTACTCTCTTTTCGCTTTGCTGATTGCAGCGTATTCCTCAAATAAAATTGTCGACTCTGATGTTGGTCACAGCTATTCGGGGCGTCAGTTTTCTTGTCTAATTGATTTTGCCTCTTCAGCAGAATCTGTGGGCGGTTTCGGGTTCGGGCAGTCTTCCAAGCGTGTGATACAGGGCCATTTCCATCGCTTTGAAGGTGCGGAACCCATACGAGCGCCTGGTTACCACTCGTATTTTGTTGTTGAGCCCTTCCACCGCGCCGCTTGAAAGCTCTCCTTTGGTCCGGAACCAGTTCATCAGCAGCTCTTCATGATTGCGTGCATACGGGCAACTTTCTGCATCGGCTCCAGGCGCGCCGCAGTGAAAAACGGCACCTCTTGCGCTACCCCTCTAGCGGACCTGTGTCCTGTCCGCAACGCCTACTCTTTGTCGCTCAGGATCTGGGTTGCCCGACTCTCTAGAGGCTGTACGTTCGGTGCACCCAGCAGCAATCGGAGCAGAGAGACGTTGCTGTGATGTACGTGACGATACGGATGACCGTCATGGGGGGAAGAGTTTGGACGATCCGATCTCCCGAATTTCTTTCGAGGGTTTTTTTGAGCCGGGCGACCCAGTATCTGATGCCGGGACTTGGCCTTCCACAGCTTGGGATGCCCCCGTCTCCCCGAATGGCGATCCGAGAGGCGGAGCCGGTGGAAAGGGACCGTAGAACTCGGGATCGACGCGGTACAGTGTTTTTCTGACGGGTCGAGACGTGGTCCTGGCGAAGAGGGAAGGGCCGAATGATCCGCCAACAATGTTGTGAATTCAAGCTTCTATTGCACAGTCACTTCTGTTGAAGCAGTATGTCCCAGTTGGGAGACTAACAAAGAGGGGAATGGCCGTACGCAGTCTGATGGCCCGAACCCGTATGCGATTAGCTCCGGCCCGGGGGAGTATGCCAGTTCGGGTTGAAGGTTCAAAGGTTAACCATAAGTCTTTTATAATCAGATGACAGACTATTTCTTTAGAATTGGTAGTGAAATCAGTTTGAAACAGAGCGACTCTGGAGGTATGGCAAAGGTGAAGCCTTCGCAACCGTTTACGACGATGATGAGAGGCGGATCGACAACCATGGAAATCACTGTCTGGATCACATTCGTCGCTGTACTCAGCCCGCTCCTGGCTGCCCAGCAAGAACAAGCTCTCAAAATCAAACACGTTGACGTGGTGCTGCTGAGCCACTTAGACGTGGGTTTTACCGACCAGCCTTCCCTCGTGGTGAATGAGTTGCAACACCGCTATCTCGACGTGGTATTAGACGCCGCCTGACCACGGCTGACCAACCGCCAGAGCAACGTTTCCACTGGACCGCGGAATCCATCATGCCGGTTCTCGCCTGGTGGCGCAATGCTTCACCCAAGCGCCGAGCGGAATTGCTTTAGGCAGTCGAGAAGGGACAGGTTGATGTGGGCGCTATGCCATTTAACTCGCTGCCTTTTGAGAATGCTGATGAATGGAAGCGCGTAGCGTCGTGGGTGCCGGATGATCTCTTGAGGGGCCTGCACCCGCAGATCGCAATCCAGGATGACGTGAACGGGATGTCGCGCGCCGGCTTGGCTGCACTGGCCGATCATGGGATTCGCCGCCTCTTGATGGGCATGAACGGTGCTAACGGAGGCCCGCCTCTCCCCGCGCCGGCAGCGTTCTGGTGGAAGCTGCCCGATAGCCGCCGAATCTTCGTATGTCTAGCGGACGGCTATTGGCAAGCGAGCGGGTTGTTTCTCCCGGGAGAATGGCGGGTCGGGGACTCTCCGTCCGCTTCCGACCTTGCCTTCCGGCCGCCGCGCGCTGGAGAAGTGCTCAGTGCAGACGAAACCTCGGTGAGGGCAGCGCACGACCGATGCGTTGAACGCCTTGCCGAAGTGGAAAGACATGGATTACCAACTACGCGGCCAACAGTAGCGGTGTGATGGATTTTCAATACGATTTAGCCTGGATGGACAGGATCGCACTTGATATCGATGTGCTTGCTGAGTCGCTCTCAAGCGAACCCACCCCGTTGGTCAACCCGGCTGCGCGCGAGAATCCCTTTGTGCTGAAGGATCTCTTCCAGCCATAAGCCGTTCATCAGAAAGAACTGAAACGGAGGATGTCCCACCCATAGTTGAAAGTTGAGCGGTGCGAAAGCCTCTTCGCAGGATCGAGACTTAGGAACGATTGTTGTAAGGGGAGTGAGACGGTTGCGGGACGAGGCTTGTTCTCGCCTGTAAAACGAGATGAGGCGATAGTTGAAGCCAATAGCAGGCTATCGTGGATCTGGAACGCACTACTACCAGTACTTCACGTCTATTATGTCCATCCCAGTCGGGATGCAATCCTCGAAGGTTGCGTGCAATACGATTGCGAGATTCTTACGTTCCAAGGCAGCCCGAGGGATGCCAGCCAGCTTGGCCAATTGTGCTGGATCAGTCACAAAATCACCGGCCGCCCGGGTGCCGCAGGTTGTCATTCCCGAAATAGAAATAACGGGGCTTCCCGTCTTCGAGTCGAAGTGTCTTGTTACGAGCAAATACTCTTCCGGGGGTGGGACGCCCGGTTCGCGTACGATCGACCAGACTCTACCCTGGCCTCCACGCTCCCGAATTCTCATGGCACGATCGTAGAAAAAGGGGAGGTCCTTGGTTGTTTCCATCGTCCAAAAATTGTTATATGCGCCAAGAAGCACCGCCGGGGAATCACGTAAATCCGCAAAGGGCAGGTCGGGGTCCGAGCGCAAATCGAAATTGCGATGGTGGGTGGCCAACAGTACGGCCAGTTTCGCGCATGCCACCACTTCCCCGGATCCGGAAAAGGCTGTCTTATCGAGCACAAGGTCTTTCGAAGTTAGCACTTGACCCTCTGCCAACGATTGGAGTCCCCACTTTCCCATCGGCAGTTTCAGATCGTCAGGTGGTTCGAGAGACCTGAGTTTATCTTCGTAACTCGCGGATAGGACATAAACCAGCGCGGGGCCAGTATAAATGAGCACCGGCCTCTTGCCTTCCAAGACGGGCCCCCAAAACAGGTCGAATTCGCTCTTTGTCCATCTTGGAATCCAGATCCAGGCAACCAAGAGAACTGAAAAGGCCACTGCGGCGGCAATTCCCCGTGTGCGCCACCGGTTCGCTCGCGGCAGCTGCTGAGGGGCGGCCGCAGTCTTTGGCCGCTTTTCAACACCGGCAGAGGCTGCTACCGGAGTCGCGTCCATCGCCCGGCTCCCATTCCTGCCAGAGTTCGTGCCGGGGCGAAGAACGAAGGTGGCCCGATATGACCCATGCTGTATGACAATCTGAGTCGAAGACCCCTCGGACCCCGCGGCCTCGTAGTATTGCTCGAGCCGTCTTCGGAGTTGACCAACCCTGGACCGGACAATCGGGTCGTCGGCAGTTTCGTAGTCCGGCTTCCTGCCAAAGACGTTCATCCCGATAATGCGTTCTTTGAGGGCCTCGTCGTGTCCGTTGATCGAATTCTCCACGATGTATCGAATCAGGGACTGCAACTGCAAGGCGTCCTTAAACAGGGCGCTGCGCAAGACCTTTTCCAGGGATTCGCTGATCTCAAACGAGTCCATATGCTTAGTTGCCGAATTTGGGTCTATCGCCATCTTCAATCACCGGTGCCCACGGGACCGCACAATTCGCGATGCTCTCTGTGGTCGCGACCATTGTAACTCATTGAAACACATCAGCTTGTCAAGACTTGCGACACGTGCTGAGAGACAGCACTGCACGTTGCAGCTCCGGGAGCACCGTTCCACACTGTTCCTGTCAGCACTTTACACTGCCATCAAGCCCGAGTAAATATTCTCCGTCCGTAGAACAATGGTCATTGCGGAAGCTGAAGGAAGCCTGGTCGGGGTTTCAGCGCAAAAAATGCGGCAGAAGCTTGGCTAAAGAATGTCTGAAGAAGTCGATGTCTTGAGAGGCACCATGTGAGCCGTGCCGCAAATCCAAGAAAATAAACGTGGGCTTTGGCGCCTAAGGGAATGCGGAGACCCCAAACGAAACTCAATCAGAAGTTCCCTAATCAGGAGGAGACGCACATGTTCAAACAGATTTGGGCAGCCCTGCTTATAGGGTTTTGCCTGGTACTTTACGCACCGGCACAGACCACGAACGGGCTAATAACCGGCTCGATTACGGATGCCACAGGTGCCGTTGTGCCGGGCGCACAGGTGAAAGTCGTTAACCGGGACACGGGGCAGGAGAGGACCGCCGTTTCCGATACGAGTGGCTTGTATGTCGTACCGCAATTGGCTCCGGGAGTCTACACACTCACATCCGCGAAGGAAGGCTTCGCTTCCGTCAAACAGAACAACATTCAACTCCTGGTCAATCAAAGTTTGACAATCGACCTCAAGGTCTCGGTCGCTTCGGTCGCTCAAACAATCGAAGTCACCACGGCGCCCCCCCAGTTGAACACAACGTCAGCGACGTTGAGTGACGTCATCGAGCACCAGGAAACCGTTGATTTGCCCTTGAATGGGCGCGAGTTCACGCAGCTTGCGCTCTTGACCCCGGGCGCCGCACCGCAGGAGGACGGGCAGCAATCGGCATTCACTGTTTCGCTTGGATCGGGCGGCATCAGCCCCTCAGTGAATGGACAGCGGGGAGAGCAGAACAACTTCACCATGGACGGCGTTCTGAACAACAGTATTTTCAAAAATACATGGCAGGTCTCGCCGCCGCCCGACGCCATTGAGGAGTTTAACGTCCAATCGCACATTACGGATGCGCAGTTCTCGATCTCAAGCGGCGCGAACATCAACCTCGTCACCCGGTCTGGAACGAACCAGTACCATGGCGACCTGTGGGAGTTTATCCGTAACGACGTTTTGGATGCGCAGACTTATCCCGATACCTCGCGGCTTACCTACAGGCAAAACCAGTACGGCGTCTATTTTGGAGGACCGCTCATAATTCCTCACTTGATCCAGGGCAAGGAAAATACCTGGTTCTCTGGGTATTGGGAAGGATATCGTTACAGCAAGGCCTCAACTCAGCTCGGCAATACGCTCACCGACGCCGACCGCAGTGGCGATTTCTCCGGAGTATTGGGGCCTCAGGCCAAGGATGCAAACGGCAATCCGGTATTTGACAGCCTGGGCCGGCCTGAATACATCGACGAAATCTACGACCCGACGACCAGCCGCCCGGATCCGAAGAATCCGGGAGCGTTTCTTCGGGATCCCTTCCCAAATAACACAATTCCAACCGGCATGCTGAATGCTGCAACGCTGGCTTACATTGGAAGGTACTACCCTAAGCAAAACCTGACCGCGGCGGAGGGAGTCTTTCCTAACTTTAAATCGACCAATCCCGCAACAATCAAAAGCGACGTCTTCGGCTTCCGGCTGGACCATCAGTTTGGGCCCAACGATACCGCATTCTTGCGCTTGAACCGTTCCAATGCACACCAGATCACTCCGCAGACCTTCAACGTCACAAACTTTATTGTGAAGAACTATGCGCAAGTCGCTGCCGTGGGTTATACGCATACGTTCAATCCGAAAACCATCCTGAACTTCCATTACGGATTCAATTACGAAAATGACTTTGGCAACACTGGAACTTCGGATCCAGCCACGATTACGGCCATGGGCTTGAACCCGCAAATTCCACTGCATGACGGCCTGGCGTTTGCTCCGCAGGTGTCCTTGGGCAACAGCTACACCAGCGTAGGCAATTTTGCCATCCCGTTGGGTCCCATACAGAACATGGACTACCACCTGGACCTTTCCAAAGTGGTCGGCAATCACACGCTGGGCGCAGGCGGCATGTACTACCACATCCGCAGCTATGATGACGGCTGGGGCATCAGTACCGGATTCACGTCCAGCGGCACCGCTCAGGATGGAAACACGGCAAGCAACACGGGCTTCAGTCCTGCCAGCTTCATGCTCGGCACACTCGATTCCTATAGCCCCTGGATAGGCGACACCGGGACGGATCAGACCGTGAATTGGTATGGGTGGTATGCCCAGGATAATTGGCAGGTGAACCGCAAGCTGGTGGTCACCGCCGGCATCCGCTGGGATTTTGTCTCCCCGCCCAATTATCACAAAATCGTCTCAGGCCTGAACATGTTTACCGGGGAGGCCTGTGTTACGGGAGCTGTTGCTCCGCAGTTTCCCAAGGCTACGTGCCCGAGTGGTTACTTTTATTCCCAGTACAACGGGTGGGAGCCGCGTCTTGGCCTGACCTACAGGGCATTGAATAACACGGTGGTTCACGGTGCGGCCGCCATCCTCGACGATCACAACAACACGCTGGTACAGGAAAACCAGAACATTCGGCTCTCATGGCCAAGTGCAGCGGAGCCAAGTTTGACCGGTCTGGATCTCGGATCGCCAACTGGCGCCAACTTTAGCGGCGCGGTGGATACCGGATCGCCGGGTTCAGCCTATTGGACCGGCATGCCCGCTGCGGCCTCTTTGCTTGGGGCGGCCAACCCGTTTGCAATTGGTTATGGGGCCAACCCGAAAAACAAGATTCCCTACGCCATCGAGTACAACCTGGGCATTGAACAGCAACTGCAAGAGCATTTAACGTTGAAGGTCGACTACGTAGGTTCGATGGGCAAGCACCAATACGTCGATATGAATGCGAATACGGCCGTCACGCCCGGTGCCGGATCGATCCAGGCGCGTGCGAAATATCCGCAATACGGCAGTTTCAGCGATTCAGAGAACATGGGGAGTTCTGCCTATAACGCTCTGCAGGTGGAGCTCAACAAACAGATGTCGAATGGGTTGACCTTCAAAACTTCGTACACCTGGTCCAAATCCATGGATTATCAATCGGACCCATACGGTCTGTCGCCGGTCGATTTTTACAATTTGAAGCCCGACTGGGGCCCGTCAGACTACAACCGGCCTCAGATGCTCGTATTCAGCGGCATCTATCAACTGCCGGTGGGAAGGGGTAGAAAGTTCATCAACAACGCCAACGTCTTTACCGACGATGTTCTGGGTGGTTGGAACGTAGGAACCATCATTACCCTCGATTCCGGTCAGCCTTTTACTGTCTTCGCGAATGGTGACATCGCCAACACCGGATGGGGAAGTCAAAGGGCTCAGAGAGTAACCGGTAAGGATCGATATTTGTCCGGCGGAGGAGGGGGAACAGCCTACAAGCAGTGGGTGAACTATGCCGCATACACGAACCCCGATCAATACACACTATCAACCAACGTCCGAAAGAACGACATGCTTGGTCCGTCGTTCAAGAACGTGGACTTCAACTTGACCAAGAACTTCCACTTGTTTGAAACGGCCAATCTGATCTTCAAGTCGGAGTTCTTTAACATCCTCAATCACACAAACTACGGAACTCCCAACAATGGTTTGGGATCGGTCAGCTTCGACACAAACAACAACTACACCGGCAGCTTCGGCAACATATACGGGGCCAATGGTCTGGGCCGCCTGGTTCAATTCGGTTTGAAGATTCAATTCTGACATTCGAGCTGTCTCATTTAGACATCAGGCCCGCCGCTAGCGGCGGGCCTAATGTTTGAGCGTTGCGCCCTGAATCTCGCCGCAAGCAGCAGCGAACGTACGGACAAGACTTTCCTTCACAACGCGCTAGAGACTTTTGGCCTGTGAATGCTGTGGCCCTGGAACATGGGGTTTGGCATACCGGTGGAGCCGGCGCGCACCACTTGCAAAGGAGCAATGTATGAGGAGAACGTATCTTTCGACGCTATTATTGGCTTTTTGCGCGATTGTTCCGCTTAACGCTGCCACGGCGGGCAGCGGCGCAACATCTACCGTTCTCGAAACTGGAGCCTCTGATAAATCCTCAATGGAGTCTGCGCCCAGCAAGGAGAGCCAGAATATCGTCATCTTCAAGGTCGGGAATTTCGATCGGTCGTCAAACGAGTTCGCGTCCGGCGACCCTAAGCAGGCAGTAAACTTCGTTGCCGGTAAAAGCGATCCGGCGAAAGACTGGTTCGGAGCCCATCCCGCAGTACTCAACGCCGTCTCCGGGCAAGGCAAGGTAAATGCCGCTTCCGCTCCCCGCACGATTACATTCTCTTTGCAGTCATCCCCGGCGGCGGCCTATCGGCTGCACATCGCCCTGCTGGTCGAGAGTGCCAGCGTTCCTGCGTTCAGGGTGACCATCAATGGGAAGATCGGGACATTCTATCTTCAGCCGAAACTCGATTACAGCGGCGGGGACCAGCAAGACGCGTTTAACCCCTCCTACTCGTCGGCGGATGTCGACTTCACGTTTCCCGGCAGTTATCTCCGATCCGGCGCCAACACCATTACGCTGGACCCCGTAACGGAGGCTGCGGAAGCTGTCCCCGACGCGGGCATCAACTACGACGCCATTGAGTTGTCAACCACGGAATTGAAGGTGGAGGCCCGCTCGCAGTCTGCGCAGCTTTTGCCCACTGTCTTTTTCAAACAGGATGGCGGGGAGTTGAAAGAGTGCGTTGAGACGATTATTCGTTACGGGCAGAAAATGGCCCGCGGAAGCGCCGATTTGACAATTGCCAACAAGCACTATCATCAGGAGCTGCGCGGAGGGAACGACTTCGGAGAGGAAAAGGCGCAATTCCTTGTCAGCGAATTTGCTCCGCTGACCGAGGCGCGGCTGACTCTGAAGATCAATGGCAGCCAGAAAGAATACAAGCAGTCGATCGATCCCAAAAAGAAGTGGACCTTGTATCTGGTCCCGCATATCCATCTCGATGTCGGTTATTCCGACCACCAGGCGAAGGTTGCCGCGATTCATGCCCGGGTGATTGACGAAGCCATGAAGATGACGGCCGAGCACCCGGATTTTCGTTTCAGCCTGGACGGCGAATGGGACCTTCAGCAATACTTCAAAACGCGCTCGGAGCCCCAGAAACAGCGAGCGATCGAGGCAATTCAAAAGAAGCAGTTGTTTGTGCCCGCGCAGTACGCCAGTTTGTTAACCGGCATTCCCACCACCGAGACGCTGATCCGATCGCTGTATCCCAGTTCCAACCTCGCCAGACGATACGGGACGCCGCTTGACTATGCCAACATTACTGACGTTCCCTCGTATTCCTGGTCGTATGCCTCTGTTCTGGCGGCAGCCGGAATTCATAGTCTCATTGCGGGGAGCGACAATTACCGGGCTCCCGTTTTGCTTCAGGGGCGCTTAAATGAAAACTCCCCAACCTGGTGGGTTGGTCCTGACGGTAAGAAGGTTCTGCTGTGGTATTCGCGTATATACCAGCAGATGCAGATGCTCTTCGGATTGCCCCCGGTGCTTTCGGCCGGACGCGAGGCCCTGCCGCTGTTCCTCCAGATGTATGAAGGCAGCAACTACCATTCGAACGCCGTGATTCTCTTTGGGACGCAGGTTGAGAATACGGATCTGTTCCCCCAGCAAGCGGAACTGGCCGGGAAATGGAACAACATCTATGCCTACCCTCACATGCAGTACTCGGGCTTTGACGAAGCATTAAAAACAATTGAGACGCAGTTCGGTGACAAGATCCCCACCATTCGCGGCGATGGCGGGCCTTATTGGGAGGATGGCGCGGGGTCGGATGCCTACTATTTGGCCATGGAGCGCTGGGCCGAAGCGCGGGGGCAGACCGCAGAGAAACTGGCCACGCTCGCGCAGCAAATGAACCCAGTGCTCAAGGCAGATACATCGGAATTGGGCCAGATGTGGACCGATATGGTTCTAATGGATGAGCATACCTGGGGCGCCTACAACAGCGTGTCCGACCCAACCAGCAGGGAGGCTATCGACCAACTGACGATAAAGGACCAATTTGCATCAAGCGCTGCGGCCGAAGCGGACTTTATAACCCGGCGCAGCATGGAGAATCTTGCGGATCTTATACCAGTTGGTACGGGAAGCATCATCGTATTCAATACCCTGAACTGGAAGCGAAGTGGCCCGGTTGTTATGGATCTCGATAAGGGGCAGGAACTTGTCGATTCGGCCACCAATCAGCCCGTTCCCACCGAAGTCCTAAGTAGTGGAACCGCATTCAGACATATCCGGTTCACTGCTCAGGACATTCCGGCTCTTGGCTACAAGGTCTTTTCTGCTCGCAAGACGTCAAGTGAGCCGCCGGCTACCAAGTCGGAGACGGCTCCAACATTGGAGAGCCCATACTACAGAGTGCAGCTTGATGCAGAGACCGGCGCCGTGCGCAGTATTTACGACAAGCAACTGCAACGGGAATTGGTGAGCCAGGACAGCCCCTATCGCTTCGGAGAGTATTTGTATGTAACCGGCGGCGACAAGGCTCCTAACACCATCCTTCACTACGACCGGGTGTCTCCCAAGCCTGAATTAGCGGTTCGTCCTTCCGAAAAGGGCAAGATCGTGTCGGTGGAGCGGACCCCCTCCGGCCAAGTTGCGCATCTTGAGAGCACGGCGTTTAATACTCCTTCGATCAAAACCGAAATCCGTCTCTTCGACAGCGAAAAGAAAATCGAACTCATTGAAGATGTGGACAAGACCGAGGTCGTGAGCAAGGAAGCAGCGTACTTTGCCTTCCCATTTGACCTGAAACATCCTCAATTCCAGTACGAGATTCAAAACGGAGTTGTCGATCCTGCGAAGGACCTTTATGCCGGCGCCGGCTACGAATGGTTCACCGCGCAGCACTGGGTCTCTGTGCAGCAGGACGGATTCTCGGGAACGGTGATGCCTCTGGACGCGCCACTGATCACCTTGGGCGACATAAATCGTGGTCTGTGGCCGGAGAAATTCGGAGAACGGCCAGGCACCGTTTTTTCGTATGCGATGAACAACTATTGGGATACGAATTATCGGGCCAGCGAAGGAGGACATTTCACCTTTCACTATGTTGTTACCAGCGCTCCTTCGACCGATCCTGCCGCTTTGAGCCGGCTGGGTTGGGAGGAGATAACACCTTTGGAAGTGGACATTATAACTTCTCAGGACAAGGCGGCCATCACCTCGACGCAGGGGCAAGCGAATGGCGAAGGTCAACCTTCAAGCGTCCCGGCGAATCTCAACTCTTCACTTAGCCTTGACGCTAAACAGCAGGGCTTTCTCGTCGTGGACGATCCCAACGTCTTGTTGGAAACAATGAAGCCTGCCGAGGATGGAAATGGGACCATTTTGCGCTTTCTTGATTTTGGCGGGACGGAGCGCACAGTGACAGTTCGAATTCCCTATTTGCATCTGGATCATGCCTGGCAAACCGATGCAGTCGAGAGAAACCAGGCGGTAATGTCGATTGCCGCGGACGGCCAACTCCATTTCACCGTGCACCCCAACGAAATCGTAACCATACGAGTAACAGAGCGGGACAAATAGGCAAGCTCACAGAAGGTGACCTTTGGGAGCTTGATGACAGCCATCGATTCCGGAGGGGCCTGCGCAGCCACGCCGAGGCTCAGACGCGGCGATCTTTGAGGCTATCCGGGTCTATCACAATACGGGTTCGATGACACTCTGGTTTGCCAATGCGCGATGCCATCTACAGCATCATCTCGCATTGGCACGCCACGGGATCGATTGCGGACATTCTGAACGCAGAGGGCGGTCGTCGGGACGAGACGCTCTCTCGGCGTTTCGTAAGCGGTCCGCACATTGACCGAGGCATTATGGCCGTGTTGACAGGAGAAAGACTACTCCCAATAAAATGAACCGACCGGATTCGAGTGCTGTGTGAAATGCAGCGAGTTCGAAGCCAGGGAAGAACCACCGGTGAAAACGTCTTAGACCCATTCCCTCCGGCGCTTAATTCCATATTGATTGCTGCTGAATAGCTATAGCCCACTCGGCCAAGCAGTGTTGGCGATGGGCAAAGCTGGATGCCGAGGTGGAATCATCTATAGAGACGCGCATCGCGCATCCTCGCCACCATCGTCATATGTCTTTGGCTCTATAATGGCCGTAACGCAGAAGGCGGCCTTCGCATCTGGTACTGATTCCGGCCACGCGAGTGTGCATGGGAGTCATTCATCTCAACGATCGTATCGAGGACTAAGGCTCATGAGAATCTCTCGGCGCCAGTTTTGTTATCTCTCATCTTGCACATGGGCCTCACGTCTGCTGGGCCAGTCCGGAATGGCTTCCCGTGGCATGAAGCAGCAAACACGGCCGGCCCCCTCGGGCCGTCCATTTAATGCGCACTTTACCGACATAGCTGCGAGTGCGGGACTGAAAGCCCCTGTCATCTACGGAGGAACAGATCGCAAGGAATACATCTTAGAGGCGGATGGTTGTGGATGCGCCTTTATTGATTACGACAACGACGGATGGATGGATATATTCATTCTCACCGGCACGCGGCTGGCGGGAGCGCCACCAGGGGCTACGAACAGGCTCTACAAGAATAATCGCGATGGCACGTTTACCGATGTCACTATCGAGTCAGGCCTGCAACATGTCGGGTGGGGTAATGCAGTTTGCGTTGGGGACTATAACAACGACGGATACGAAGATCTCTTTTGCACATACCTGGGGGAAACCAAGCTGTACCGAAACAACGGCAACGGCACATTCACTGACGTTACCGAGCAATCGGGACTAGGGGTTCTCAACGCCAAATCTAGCTGGGCGGCGGGATGCTCCTTTGTGGACTATGACCGAGACGGTCACCTCGACCTGTTTGTTTCAAATTACATCCGATTTGACTTGGACACCGTGCCAAAGCCGGGTGAGAATCCGAATTGCAACTGGAAGGGTATACCCGTAAACTGCGGCCCCAGAGGGCTTCCGGCCGGGTTTCCAAACGAGCACATTCTTTTTCATAACAATGGTGACGGGACTTTCACGAATGTCACTGAGAAGGCAAAACTTGCAGGGTCGGCTGCAAACTATGGCATGACAGTAGTGGCCGCGGATCTTGATGAAGACGGTTGGCAGGATATATATGTCGCATGTGATTCCACCCCTAGCCTGCTCTACATGAATAACAGGGACGGAACATTCCGGGAGGAAGGTGTCTTCCGCGGCGTGGCGCTGGACGATGAAGGCGGGGAACAGTCGGGAATGGGATTGGGGATCGGCGACCCAAGCCTGAGCGGTCACCTTGACCTATTCAAAACGCATTTTGTCGAAGATACATGTAACCTGTTCCGCAACGACGGCACGGCGAATTTTACGGATGTAACTCTATCAAGCCGTATCGCGATAGAGACGAGCTACACCTGTTGGGGCGCTGGAATTGTCGACCTTGACAACGACGGATATCCGGATATCTTCGTCGTGAGCGGCAGCGTCTACCCTGAGGTCGAAAGACACCTTGCTCAGTATCCCGATAAATGCCCCCGCATATTATTTAGAAACCTTGGGAATGGGACGTTCGAGGAGTTGGGCGAACAAGCCGGGCCAGGCGTGACCGATCGCCATTCAAGTCGAGGATGCGCTTTTGGCGATTTCGATAATGATGGAGATATCGATATTCTGATTGTGAATTTGAATGAGCCGCCTTCACTTCTAAGAAATGATTTGCGTGGAAAAGATCACTGGATTAAGTTGAAACTAGTCGGCACCAAGTCCAATCGTAGTGCCATCGGCGCGCGTGTGGTGGCCCACTACGGAGGGAAAGCTCAGGCACAAGCACTCACGAGTCAATCAAGCTACTACTCATGCAACGATCCAAGACTTCATTTTGGCCTTGGATCGGCGGCCAGCGTCGATCTGGATATCTTTTGGCCGAGTGGGTTCACAGAGCACCTGAAAAATGTGGCTGCAGATCATCTGGTTACGGTTGAAGAAGGCAAGGGAGTTGTCATGAAGCAGGAGTTTTCGCGCAAGGTCCCTCCAGGCCAGAAAGTTTGATCGGATTCCGGGTTGCCATCAGGAAGGCGGTTGGCGGCGCAGTGAAGATCATTCCTTCACTCTCAAGAAGGGGAAGAGGCAACCTGTCATGCTTGCGATTGCGTCGGCGCTCCGGCATCTTTCCTTTGGCCAACGAGTGTTTAACCAGGGGGAAAGATGCACTTTCCGATATCTCCGAAGTCAACGTTACAGGCCTCGATGCAGTTCTGAATTGAGTGCCGCGCTTGGCGCTCCTCAAACAAGGTGCAACAGCAAAGGACGATCTGTGAAAAGTGAGACGCCGTTTGTCGGTCGCAGAAAATGTGCATCCATCCGGAGCACTTGGCTCGGTGGTTCGGCTTCTCCAAGGGTCGCCCGCTTTGCCCGATGGCGTTTTGTGTTGTATTTAGGAATCATCATTCTCTCTTTCCAGCCGCTGAGGTGCTTCAGCGAGGCCTCACTACCCGGATGCGATCCAAAGCTGGCTTTTCATAAGTCAGACGTTCTCCTAAAACAGAGACTGTACAGTCAAGCAAAAGTAGTGCTCAAGCAACTTGGTACCTGTAAAAACCTGTCACCGATTGATCGCTTTAACCTGGGCTGGTTTTACGGCCGTACGCATGACTTTGACGCGGCGCTAAAGATCTTCTCTTCGCTGAGTCCCGATGTCCCCGATCCGCAGACACACAAATATGCGGTTGCCCTGACTCAGTTCGAGCTTGCCGACTACAAAGGCACCGTAGAGACATTGAAGACGCAGCAGGGACAGCAACCTTTAACTGCCGAATCGGCCAATCTCTTGGCGGTGACCTATGCCAAGCTTGGATCCTATCAGGAGGCCTATACCGTCCTTAGAGAGGAACTCAGTCGGGATCGATTCGATCGACTTGCTTATTTGAATCTCGTGACCCTTTTATGTGATGCTGGAAGGTTAGCAGATGCCGCGAACGTGGCGAGCCAGGCGGTATCAGTCTTTCCTCAGGACTCCGATGTGCTGGTTGTAAGAGGCGCGGCCTATGCATTGCTTGGCGAAGTGGCAAAATCTCAATCTGATTTTGAGGCCGCGATTCGCATATCGCCACGACAGGTGGCTCCGCGGTTCTTCCTGGCTGTTTCAGATTATAAACAAGGCAAATTCGCAGCGGTTGTCCAAGAACTCTCTGATGCTATTCGCTCTGGAGTGAATGACTCTGACCTGCACTATCTCCTCGCGGAGGCCAAGCTGAGACTCGATCCGGGAAATCTCCAGCAAAGCCTGCGAGAACTTGATCGTGCCATTGAATTGAATGGAAGGTCGGTTTCAGCCCTTTCTCTTCGCGGTAAATTGCTTTTGCAGGAACATCATTTGGATGCTGCAATGGCCGATCTCGCATTGGCACATAGCATTGACCCGGATTCCCGCAGCGCTACTTACAATTTGGCGCGGGCCTACTTCGCTATTGGAAAGAAGCAAGAGGCCAATGATCTGTTTGGGATGCTGACAAAGCAGACTATTGATCCAGTGGATGAAATGAGCGACCGCAGGCTAAAAGATACATTGCGGGGAGAGAGAATGTCCCAACCATAGTTGACTCTGATGACCGGCCACTCTGCCTTGCAGCGAGGCGCAGCTTTCCAGGGGCTTTAGTTTGCGGACTTCTTCGGGAGCCGCAATGAGACAGACGATCAGAAGGAGCATGTAGATCCATGGGAATGCGCTCGGAGGATTCATTCCTCAACTCACTGCGAGCTTTTAGCCGGCGGTCGTTTTTGAAGAGCAGTGGCGCGACTGCCGCATGGGCCATGGCCTCGTCATCAGGCGCCGTGGCGGACGAAACCCAACCACTACGACCCGTTCCGACTCTCGGGGACCTTGCCAGCGATCGCATTACCCACGGCTTTCGCGACCTTTACAGTACGCCTGCCACGCAAAATGAGTGGGGATACGTCAAGGCGTCAAAATCGGTCACGGGAATCAATGCACTGTCGTTTCCTCCCTTTGCGTGTTGCGGCATCCCAGAGACCGCCTGGAGCCCGGGGTATTTGACCACCTGCGAGCTGTATCTGGATGGCCGCCTGCTCATGGTTTCCACGCCACAGCCCAGTGAGACAAGCTACATTTGGTATCCGCATCGGATTGTGCGCCAGGCGGTGGCGGACGGCCTCTCTTTCACTACTCAGACATTCATGCCCTCGAAGCAGCGAGCGGTCGCGCAGTCGATTGTAGTAAAGAATCTGGCCAGCCAGCAGCGGACCTTCACGCTTGGATTTGACCTGCGTGCCGCTGTTACGAAAAAGACTGAGGCCTGGTTCGTCAATTCCCCAGGAGAAGCCGATAATCGCGTGACCGCGGACCTGGCGCGCGGCTGCCTGATCTTCGAGGCGCAGCACAGCAAGGCCATTTCGGTGCAGGGATTTCAGCCCAAGCCGAATGGCGTGCGGGACCTGCGTGTCCTGTTTTTCGAGTTGACGCTGGGGCCGGGAGAATCGAAAGAATTGCGTTACGTGAATGCAATTGGCGGCGAAAGGGCTGAAACTATCGAATCGTATGTACGCATGCAAGCGGGATTTCGAGACCTGCTGCGCCAGAATGAGGACGCATTCACAGAGCTGATTCGCGCGGCGTTTACGCCTGGAAATTCGGCGTTCTCCGGCCATCTGCCCCAGCTTATTACCGACAGCGAATCGCTATGGAACCTCTACTATCGGGGATTTACAAATCTGCTCTTTGCTCGACGCACTTCCCCTGATTCCGCTTATGGTTCCACTTACATTACGCTCGGCGGGCGTGTTTTGCCGACGCTGAGTTTCCCGTGGGACACTTCGCTAACCTCTCTAAGCCTTGCCATGCTGGATCCCGCCCCCCTGCGGCGGCTGATCGAGAACTGGATGGTCCAGGACATGCACAAGCATCTCGCAACCGATTACGTATCGGGGCAAGCCGTCGGCCCGTGGTATGCGGTAAATGATATGGCGATACTGCGGTGTGCGCAAAACTATCTGAGGGTAACTGGCGACTTTGCCTGGCTGGATACGCAGATCGATGGAAAGTCCGTGCTCGACCATCTTGTTAGCCATGCTCTTTATTGGAAGCAGCTCGATAAGTCGGGTTATGGGTTGGCGGATTATGGCAATATCGAGAACCTGCTTGAAGTGGTCAGCACTTATCTTCACCAAGTGGCAGGAATGAATGCCGGGAATGTAAGCGGCATGCGCTTTGTGGCGGCGCTGCTTGACCGCAAGGGAAATTCGACTCTCGCGAACCAAATGCGCGCGGAGGCCAGCACACTGGCCGCCCGCATCAATCGCGAGTTGTATGTCCAAGGTAAAGGCTACTGGCGTTGCAGACAACCTGACGGAAGTTACAATGAAGTCCGCCATTGTTATGACCTGCTGGCTGTCTTCGATAACATGGCCGAGGACCTCAGCTCAGAACAAAAACGCGAGATGAGCCGCTTTTTCTGGAGCGAACTGCGTAGTTCCCTGTGGATGCGGGCGCTTTCGGCCGGAGACGCCGATGCATCCTGGAACATCCGGCCCGATCACAGTTCGATCGGCGCATACCCGTCCTGGCCTCCAATGACAGCCAAGGGGTTGTACAAGACCGATCCATCCGCTGAGGTTGCGTCATGGATAAAGCAGCTGGCGAAGGCGGGCAATCAGGGGCCCTTCGGGCAGGCGCACTTTATCGAATCCGTTTTCCCTTCTGAGCATGGAGGAGCGCGCAAAGCTCCGGAAGATGCACCTTATCTAAATGACTGGTGCTGCATTGCCGCCGGCAGCTTTGTGGACATGGTCATCGATTCGATCTTCGGTGCGGACCTGACACTGGACAAGGGCATCCGGGTGAACTCCCGACTCCGCGACTTCGATCCCAAGGCCAGGCTGGTGAATCTGCGTCATCAAGGAAAGGACTTCACTGTTTCTCAGGGCGGCGCGCAGCAAATGTGAGGAAACTAGGAAGGGATAAGCGCAGATGTGCTTTGAGAGTCCCAATAGGCGCACCTTTCTTGTTCAGATGGCCGGGGCAGCAGTGGCAACGTAACTTCCGACTCTTGGCGGGGCACGAGATGTTCCGGGTGTTGAGAACGGCTCGGAAGCTATCCTGGAATGTTCAGAGATGCGGATAGACTTCGATTATGTTTCCAGGGCCTGACTGAGCTTACGTAGCCTCAACACTGCATGTCGCAATCTCTTGCGGCGAACGAGTGTCGACGTACTTTCGGACTTGCAGGTGCTCCGGATGGATCCCGAGAAACGCCCTGGTGCCCGGGAGGTTAGGAGCCGGAGCCATCATGGAACCGATGTCCACAATCCGCACGAGCACGAGAGGCCATGCGAGCATTCTGGGGGCATTGAGAGAGTGCTGCTGATCGCAAGACCCAGTGGTGGCGCCTATTGCGCCACGACGGGCGGCGAATAGAAGAGTCCGCGTTCGAGATGAAGCAGTCACGGATCAAGCAACCAATTCATGGACGGAAGGCCCGATTGAGATCCCGTCCAGAATCCCGGCGGGCGTCAATAGCCATTCAATATCCCCTACCCCCCTGAACAACTCACAAGATCATTGACTCTAATGATGGAACAGAAGTATTCCCCGTGCATGGCAGGGAGACATCTTTCAGGCAAGCCTGGGCAACTGGAGCAAGCCAGGTTCATGTGGCGCAGTCGTAAGCGAGTGGTCTTCCCCTCTGGCTTTTCAGTGGTCTGTGAGACGAAGATGCG